>Ga0307511_10000579_pt1 | contig 39193 bp, 32 predicted proteins | sample 13_EM_MG_FD_200266 | JGI IMG/M metagenome (GOLD analysis project Ga0307511, IMG submission 200266) | Populus trichocarpa ectomycorrhiza microbial communities from riparian zone in the Pacific Northwest, United States - 13_EM | ecosystem: Host-associated > Plants > Roots > Unclassified | place... | reverse complement strand
AGAAGGCCCTGGCCGTGCCGGACCTTAGTTTGTCCCTGGGATATGATGAGGCCGGCAGTTTCCTGTATAACTATTACGGGATCGGCGCCAGCATCGACCTGCCATTCTTTAACCGTAACCAGGGAAATATCAAATCGGCAAAGGCCCAGATCGCCGGCGCCGTGGCTACCCAAAAGAGCACGCAGGCTACCGTGGAAGAGAATGTGTCTTTGTCCCTGCAAAAAGCATTCGCCCAGCACAAACTCTATCAGACCATCGATCCCAAATTCTATCATGACTTTGAGCGGCTCCTGCATGAGGTATTGATCAATTACCAGAAGCGGAATATCAGCATCCTGGATTTCCTGGATTTCTATGATTCCTATAAGCAAAACACCCTGCAGCAAAATACTATACAATTCAACCGGGTAAGCGCTTTCGAGGATATCAATTATTATACAGGAACAAATTTCTTTAACTGATCCCCCCAGCGCCCTGAAGGGGAGCATGGTGGAGTGAGAAATTTATATACTAAACACCTATAACTTCTTTAAATAATAAAATAAGACCATGAGCTATTTCCTTAAACAATATGCGACCTATGGCATGATAGCGTCTTCCGTCCTATTGTTTGTTACTTTACCCGGTTGCAAGAGCACACCTGAAGCAACGCCGTCCGATAAACAAAAATTCGTACTTCCCGACTCATTGGCAAAGACCATTGACATTGACAGCGTCGCGAGTTCAAAAGTGGTGAATTCTATAACGCTGACCGGTAAAATAGCTTTCAATGACGATAATGTCGTGAAACTGTTCCCGCTGGTGAGTGGAAATATCCAGGATATAAAAGTGATGTTGGGCGATTATGTGACGAAAGGGCAGTCCCTGGCCGTCATCCGAAGCTCTGAAATGGCCGGCTATAGCAATGACCTGATCACAGCTGAGACGAATGTCTCTGTTGCCAAAAAGAACCTGGACGCTACCAAGGATATGTACAAGAGCGGGCTGGCATCCGCCCGGGATTCTCTTTCCGCCGAGGCATCCTACGAGCAGGCGCAGGCCGGTCTTCAAAAGGCCCAGCGGGTGCTGAGCCTCAACGGTGGCAGCAAGGAAGGCACTTACCAGGTGAAAACGCCCATCAGTGGTTTTGTCGTGGAGAAGCTCGCTACCAATAATATGTCCATCCGTCCTGACAACAGCAGCAATCTTTTTACTATTTCGGATCTGAAAAATGTCTGGGTGATCGCGAATGTATATGAGTCCAGCATTTCCCTGATCAGCGCCGGCGACAGTGTCAATGTCACCACCCTCTCCTATCCGGGGAAAGTGTTCAGAGGAAAAGTAGACAAGATCATGAATGTACTGGACCCCACCAATAAGGTGATGAAAGTGCGGATCGTGCTGCCCAACCCCGGCTATCTCTTAAAGCCGGAGATGTTTGCCAGTGTAATGCTGAACAATGTGGAGAATAAACGTATGCTGACGGTTCCCAATGGGGCGCTGATCTTCGATCATAGCCAGTATTATGTCCTTGTATACAAGAGCCCTTCGGACATCACGATACGACCTGTGCAGGTATCCGGTACGGTGGGTGATAAGACCTATATTTCCAACGGTCTTTCTGAAGGAGAAAAAGTGATCGGGTCGCAGGCGCTGTTGATCTACCAGGAACTGAATAGTTAAACCGTGTTCACCGGAACTGTAACCCATGTTCACCGGAACTGAATCGTCCGCCACTAAATTAACACCTGATGAACAAATTATTAAAAGGCATTCTGGCCTTTTCCTTAAAGAATAAATATTTCATTTTTTCCGCGACGGCCCTGCTGGCCGTATACGGTTTTATGACTTTCCAGAAAATGCCGATCGAGGCTTTTCCGGATGTCACCAATACGGAGATCACCATCATCACTCAATGGCCGGGCAGAAGCGCGGAGGAAGTGGAGAAATTCGTCACCATTCCCATCGAGATCACGCTGAACCCCGTACAGAAAAAGACCAGCCTGCGCTCCACGAGCATTTTTGGTCTTTCCGTCGTAAAACTGATCTTCGAAGATGACGTGCCGGACAATTTCGCCCGTCTGCAGGTGAACAACCTGCTCCCCACTGCGGAAATACCGGACAATGTCAATCCGCAGGTGCAGCCGCCGACCGGCCCTACCGGAGAGGTCTATCGTTATACGCTGGAAAGCACGTTCCGGAACCCCAGGGAATTAAAGACCTTACAGGACTGGGTGGTAGATCGTGAATTGCGTTCCGTGCCCGGTATTGCGGACATCGTCAGTTTCGGGGGCATGGTGAAGACCTATGAGATCCGCGTGAACCCACAGAAACTGGCCGGCCTCGGCATCACTCCCCTGGATGTATCCAATGCCGTCAGCAAGAGCAATATCAATATCGGAGGCGATGTCATCAATAAAAATTCGCAGGCATATGTGGTCCGGGGGATCGGCTTGTTGAACGATATCAACGAGATCCGCAATATCACCGTGGAGAATATCAATGGCATCCCCATCCTCGTTAAAGATCTCGCAGACGTGGAAATATCCAACCTGCCCCGGCTGGGAGAAGTGGGGAGGACGGACGCTATTGACAGCGCCGGCCACCGGACCCTGCGGAATAACCCCGATGCCGTGGAAGGCATCGTCCTGATGCGGAAAGGGGAGAATCCCGACGAAGTGATCAGCGGGCTGAAGGAAAAGATTAAAAAGCTGAATGAAAGGGTACTGCCGCCGGACACCAAGATCGTACCGTTCTACAACCGGGAGGACCTGATAAAGTATGCTACGCATACCGTATTGCATAATCTCATAGAAGGGATCCTGCTGGTGACCCTGATCGTCTCGTTGTTCATGTTCAACTGGAGGACTACCCTGATCGTCTCGATCATCATTCCCTTATCTCTGTTGTTCTCGTTCATCTGTCTCCACCTCATGGGCATGTCGGCCAATCTCCTGTCCCTGGGGGCGATAGACTTCGGGATCATTATTGACGGAGCGGTGGTCATGGTGGAAGGGCTGTTCGTGTTACTGGACCATAAGGCGAAGGAAATGACCATGGACCGGTTCAACAGGCTGTCGAAACTGGGCATGATCCGCCGGAAAGGGGCAGAGCTGGGCAAGGCTATTTTCTTTACCAAGCTGATCATCATCACGGCCCTTTTGCCCATTTTCGCTTTTCAGAAAGTAGAGGGGAAGATGTTCTCCCCGCTGGCCTATACGCTGGGATTTGCCTTACTGGGCGCTCTTCTCTTCACCCTGACCCTGGTGCCTGTGCTGGTGAATGTATTGCTCCGGAAGAATGTGCGGGAAAAGCACAATCCTTTCACCCACTTCATCACGGCGAGGATCATGCAGGGCTTTCGCTTTGTCTTTCATCATAAGAAAGCGTCCGTGCTGGTTGCCACCATCGTGATCGTGGGGGGCCTTTATTCCTTTAAATTCCTGGGATCGGAGTTCCTCCCCGAACTAAATGAAGGTAGTATCTGGGTAAGGGCTACCCTACCCTATAGTATTTCGCTCGACACGTCTGTGGTAAGGGCTACGCAGATGCGGGCCATCATGATGCAGTTTCCCCAGGTAAGGCGGGTGATGTCGCAGACCGGCCGGCCGGATGACGGAACGGATGTTGCCGGTTTTTACAATAATGAATTCGGCGTATCCCTCTATCCGATGGAGGAATGGGACCCTAAGATCTCCAAGGATGAGCTGATCGAGGAAATGAGGAAGGCGCTGTCCGTCGTGCCCGGCGCCGAGCTCAACTTTTCCCAGCCGATCATGGATAATGTGGAAGAAGCCGTATCCGGGGTGAAGGGCTCCATTTGTGTGAAGATATTCGGGGACTCCCTGGATTATATGGAAGGGCAGTCGAACAAAGTCTATGGCGTGTTAAAGGGTATTCGTGGCATTTCAGACCTTGGCGTGATAAAAAATATCGGCCAGCCGGAGCTGGATATCGACCTCAACCAGAGCCGGATGGCTCTGTATGGCGTCTCTGCGGCTGACGCAAATGCGGTGATCGAAATGGCCATCGGCGGCAAGGCTGTCACGCAATTGTATGAAGGGGTACGTAAATTCGATATCCGGATCCGCTTTCCGGAAGATTTCCGGGCGACGGAGGGCGATATCGGCAATTTGCTGGTGCCTACCCAGAGCGGATCAAAAGTGCCCATTCATGAAATTGCGGACATAACGCAGAAGACAGGCCCCTGCCTGATCTTCCGGGATGATAATCAACGTTATTCTGCCGTCAAGTTCTCCATCGAGGGAAGGGATATGGGCAGCACCATTGCAGAAGCGCAGGAAAAAGTGGACCAGGTGGTGAAGCTGAAAAAAGGCTATAACATGGTGTGGCAGGGAGATTTCGAAAATCAGCAGCGTGCTTCCAAGCGGTTGGCCCAGGTAGTGCCTATCAGTTTACTGCTTATTTTCCTGCTGTTGTTTATCATGTTCGGCAACCTGAAAGATGCAGGGCTGGTATTCCTCAATGTGCCTTGTGCGGTAGTAGGGGGTATTTTCGCCCTGCTGATCACGGGTACGAATTTCAGTATCTCGGCAGGGATCGGCTTTATTGCCCTCTTTGGGATCTGTATTCTGGAAGGGGTGTTGCTGATCACGGCCTTTAAACATAACCTGGAACGGATCAAGGGGGTGGAAAGTCCCCTGTACACTTCCATTAAGCTGGGCGTGAATGACCTGATCCGTCCGGTGCTGATGACTGCCCTGATGGCGATGATCGGTCTGTTGCCGGCTGCTGTGTCCACGGGGATCGGTTCGGAGAGTTCACGTCCGCTGGCCAGGGTGGTGATCGGGGGATTGATCTGTGCTACGATCTTTTCCCTGCTGATCTTCCCGCTGGTGTTCTTCTGGTCCTATAAGAAAGTGGATACCAAGCACCAGGGAGAGACGGAAGAGAATGTTACCTTACATTCATAAAAATTCTATATTTTTATACATAAGAAGGAAGTCCCGGGCCCGTCCGGGACTTTTTTTATAGGAAATCCATGTTTCAAAAACCACTTGGAAAACTATATCCGCTGATCTGCATGCTCCTTTTGCTGGAGTTATCGTTCCCTGTTACGGCGCAGGAGTTCTTCAAGCCTTCCACTCAATATAATCCCGGGCGGGTGAACGGGGTCGTCTTTGCAGAAGCGGCGCTGGGTACGGCCGTTACGATCGGGCTCAATTATCTCTGGTATAAGAAATTCCCCCGAAGCCCTTTTCATTTTTTCAATGACAACAATGAGTGGCTCAATATGGATAAAATGGGCCATGCCACTACTGCCTATAATATAGCGGCTATCCAGAGCGACCTGTTGCGCTGGGGAGGCGTTAAGTCGGGTGTGGCATCCGCGTTCGGCACGCTGACAGCCCTTGGGTTTATGACGATGATCGAGATCATGGATGGTCATTCTGTCAAATGGGGGTTCTCCAAGGGAGATATGCTGGCCAACCTGGCCGGCTGCATCCTCTTCGAAGGACAGCAGTTGATGTGGGGGCAGCAGCGGATCAGTCTGAAATACTCTTATCATCATACGCTCTTCGCCCATTATCAGCCGGGTGAACTGGGCGATAACCTGCCGCAAAGAATGCTGAAGGATTATAATGGGCAGACCTACTGGCTATCCGTGAACATCGGCTCTTTTTTACCCGGCAGCAGCGGGTTTCCGAAATGGCTGAATCTGTCTGCCGGTTATGGTGCGGAGGGCATGATCGGCGGGGTGACCAATCCTACGGAGATCAAGGGGCAGCCTATTCCAGCCTATAAACGATACCGTCAGTTCTATTTTGGGCTGGATACCGATCTTTATCGGGCAGATGGATTATCCCCGCTGTCCACTACCCTGCTGAAATTAAACCGGACCTTTAAAATGCCGGCGCCTACGATTGAATGGAATGAGGTGGATGGGACGAAATGGCATTGGTTGTATTTTTGAGCTGTTTAGCTGCCCGCGAAGGGGGGTGTTGTTTTGAAATGATTTCGTCTACTTACCAGTAGGTCAGTTTTTTTTTACGTTCATTGTGAGGGCATTAAATAAAACAATCCCTTCGATCGTTATTAGCATAGCAGGCTCATTTCTAATGTAAAGACATCCTCATTCCTTACTTTTGCCCTTTATAAAAAAACTCCCATGACCATCGGTACGAATGAATTCATTATTGCTATTATCATAGCCCTTCTCCTGGCAGGCACTCTGGCCTACCTTTTCTGGAAGCAACGGCAGGAGATCAAAAAAGGAGAAAAAAAAGAACAGGCGGCGGATGGACCTTCCGGTCTCTCTACCCGCCAATTGCAGTTACAGGCCTATGAGCGGTTGATCCTTTTGGCCGACCGTATTGCCTTGCCGAATCTTATCAGCCGCGTCAACACACCAGGGCTTAGCGGCCGGGAGATACAGTCCCTGCTGACCCATAGCATCCGCCAGGAGTTCGAGCATAATATCACCCAGCAGATCTATGTCAGCGCCGAAGCCTGGGACGCCGTACGCAATTTTAAGGAGCAGAACCTGCTCATCATTAACCAGGTCGCCTCTTTCATGCCCGAGGAAGCGACCGGGATGGATCTGAACAAGCACTTATTGGACCTGCTGATGCAAAGTCCCAAAGCCTCTCTGCAAAATGTCGTATCCGAAGCATTGGCATATGAAGCGAAGAAGTTGATGTGACCCCCCAGCCCCCTCCCCCCTAAAGGGGGAGTAATCTTTAAAGATGTTTGCCATGGAAAAAAAGATATTTACAGATAGCGGGATTGAAATTAAAGAAGTTTATACCCCGGCAGATATTCCCTCCGCTGACGCTCTGCCCGGTGAATTCCCTTATACCCGGGGTGTACAGGCAGATATGTACCGGGGTAAGTTATGGACGATGCGGCAATATGCCGGCTTCAGCACGGCCGAAAAAAGCAACGAACGCTATCATTACCTGTTAAGTCAGGGAGTGATGGGACTTAGTGTCGCCTTCGATCTGCCGACGCAGATAGGTTATGACAGTGATCATGAGCTGGCTGAAGGAGAGGTGGGAAAAACAGGCGTAGCTATCGACTCCATCGAAGACATGCAGACCCTCTTCAAAGGCATCCGGCTGGAAGATGTCTCTACCTCCATGACGATTAACGCTACGGGGTATATCCTGCTGGCCTTTTATACCGCCCTTGCCAAACAACAGGGGGCCGATCTGAAAAAGATTAACGGCACCATCCAGAATGATATCCTGAAAGAATATGCGGCCCGGGGGACTTATATTTATCCGCCCAAGCATTCCATGCGGATCATTACCGACATTTTCGAATGGTGCAGTAAAGAATTACCGAAATGGAATACCATCTCCATCTCGGGCTATCATATCCGCGAGGCGGGCAGTACAGCCGTACAGGAGATCGCCTTCACCCTGAGTAACGGGAAAGCCTATGTACAGGCGGCCATGGCAAAGGGAATGGATATCAATGTTTTTGGCAAACGGCTCTCCTTTTTCTTCAATGCGCATAACAATCTCTTTGAGGAAGTAGCCAAATTCCGGGCCGCCCGGAAGATGTGGGCCGTTATCATGAAAGAGTTGGGGGCAACGGATCCCAAGGCCATGATGCTGCGTTTTCACACACAGACAGGGGGCAGTACTTTAACGGCACAGCAACCCCTGAACAATATTACCCGGGTGACGGTGCAAACGCTGGCCGCTGTATTGGGGGGCACGCAATCCCTTCATACCAATGGTTATGATGAAGCGCTGAGCCTTCCCACGGAAGAGGCGGCCAGGATAGCTCTCCGGACGCAACAGATTGTCGCCTTTGAAAGCGGTGCTCCGGATACAGCCGACCCGCTGGCCGGCAGTTATTTTGTAGAGAACCTCACCCGTGAGGTGGAGGAGCAGGCCTGGAAACTGATCGGGCAGATCGATGCGATGGGTGGCAGCGTGAGCGCCATCGAGCAGGGGTTCATCCAGGAAGAGATAGCCCGCAGCGCCTATAAATACCAGCAGGAGATCGAGACGGGGGAAAAGATCATCGTTGGGGTGAATAAATTCCAGGTGCAGGAGAAGAATACTATTCCAGGCTTTAAGATCGACGATAGTATCCGGCAGATCCAGACGGAGAAACTGGATTCTCTTAAAAGGAGAAGGGATCCTGCCCGCTGTGATTCCATCCTGCAGGACCTGAATGATAAAGCTTCTTCCGGAGAGAATATTATGCCGGTCGTGATCGAAGCGGTGGAGAATTTCTGTACGCTGGGAGAGATTGCGGATACCTTGCGGGAGGTGTTTGGGGAGTATAAATGATAATCCGCCGCCGGCACCGCCGCCTGTTCCTCCTACGGATAGTACTGTTTCACATATGATCCTAATCTGGGAGAATTAGCAATAACTATGAATGGAGGGCAATCCTGGACAACCAAACCTTTGCCATTTATTAATTCTGCCGATATTCAGAGGGTTTGGATCAGCGTTCAATTTCTCTCCCCTTCCATCGGTTATATTGCAACAACCACTGGTATATATAAAACCAGCGATACCGGTACAACCTGGAAATGCATATATCCTAAATTATCAAACTGTCTACACTTTACCGATCAGTATTCAGGATTAATATATACCACCGGAGATAGCATTTACCGGACAACGGATGGAGGCGACCCCAACATGTATGGCTGATGGATATACTCACTCTTAATGCCAGCAGCGATGGAGGAAATAGTTGGATCCGGCTTGCCTCAACTACAAGGAGTGACTCGACCGGCTTCGTCGATTTTAAGATGTTTACGATTCAAACCGGCTATTTGCTGACATCAAAGCAAATTATGAAAACGAACGATGGGGGTAAAAGCTGGCAACAGGAATATAAAATTTCTTCGGGTACTCTTGTTGGTCTTTTCTATCTGGATGAAAATCATAGATGGGTGGGCTGCACCGATGGGATTATCTTAAAATATCATCCATAAAATTCCATTTTAATATACAAACTACCGGGCGCTGTTCAGGGGCTAGGGTACCTTTTAAAAATGGTTAACGTGAAAGTTTTCAAAGTTGCTGATTACGAATCAGTTACAAAAAGTTCATAAAATTTAGGCAAATAGCCCGGGATGGTTGTTCCATTTCGGGCTATTTTTCCTTCTCCGTATATCGGCGCCTCCGGCCGATCCCCGACAAACCGTAGTGGAGGGTTTACTCCCGCAACCTTACCGATTTTGGATCGGCGCCATTCTTAAACGCCAGGGACGTCTCTGCCTTTGACAGGTCGCCGCCATCGATCTTAATATTGTGGCTGCCGGCTCCTTCCACCTGAAGGAAGAGTCCGACCGGTGTGAGCACCCGCATGGCCGTCAGCAATATATCCTTGCTGTCAATGAACCGCAATAAGGATTCCCCCCCTTTGTCCCCCTGGGCGCTCAGGCCATTTACCGCCACGTCTTCTACGTGATCAAAGATGGCGGCCGGCCGGAGATCCGGGCTGGCCATGGAGAATCGCATATTATGAAGTGTCAGGCCTTTTACATTTCGGGCATAGAGGCCGTAAGCCGGCGGTACGCCGATCTGGTAATATTCTCCCGCCACTTTTGGAACATCCCGGACGGCTGCCTGTTCGGCCGTGCCGCCACCCGGAAAAGAAATATGCACGTCATTGAAGGAGATATTTTCCAGGATGCCTTCGTCTACGCCGTTGAGCGTGATACAGGAAAAGATCTCCCCGGGATTGTAATTGCTGGTGAATTCCGTATCCCGGAGCTGAACAGGCTTGACCACGGTCGCATGAATGCCGCTGAAAGAAATATTGCGTACGATCCCCGGCGATTCTCCCGGCGCAGCGGCATGACCATGTTGTGGGCCAAGACCGATCGAGATGGGTCCTGTCACGTCCTTCATGACGATATTCGAGAAGGAGATGTCTTCAAAAACGTTGCCCGGTCCGCAGCGCATTTTCACGGGGTAGCCGTATGTCTCATAGATCAGGCAGTTGGAAACGGTGATGTTCCTCGCCTCTCCTCCGCCGAAGCGGAAGACCGACCAGCGGGTACTGAAAGAGCAATTGGTCACCGTTATGAACTGGCAGCTACCGAATAACGCGCAGGCATCGTCCTGGCACTGCACATCACAGTTGCTGAGGTGCACATATCTGCTGCTGATAAAATGAAAACCATCGTTATTATTAACTACGCGGCCGTGAATGTGGATCCCTTCCAGCTTTACAAATTCACATTGTATGATTCGCACAGAATGAAAGGCGCTTTTGAGCAGAAAGATATCGCGTACGGCAAAGTTCTTACATTGATAAAAGAGCAGATGGTAGGGACGATGGGGGCCGCTGATGCCGGCCGGGGGCAGCACTCCTTTTGTCGGACTACGGAACTGCGAGCCCTGCCCGTCAATGGTGCCCAGTCCTTCGATGACTATATTCTCCGCTTTTACGGCAAAGATCAGTCCGACGTTGCCGTCATTCAGCGTAGTGTCTCCGCTGAGGGGGATGGCGTCGGCCGCATGGTATTGCTTACCATCGGCGCTGCCTAATAATGTGCCTTGTGCCACAATATGCAGGGTGACGTTACTTTTCATCTCTATCGTTCCGATGACAAACACGCCTGCCGGCACCAGCACCGTCCCTCCCTGATCCTTGTTACAGGCATCGATGGCTGCCTGTACAGCAGCGGTGTCCAGCGTCTGACCATCGCCTTTGGCGCCGAAGTCACGAATATTGTAGATGCGGGCGCCGGTATTCTTATCGGGTTGATCGGTATCATGGTTCCCGGTAGTGAGCTTTCCGGTGGCAGGCTTTCCGGTATGATGCTGTCCGGTATCGGGCGTGTCCTTGGGTGTTGCTCCGATAACTTTTGAGGGTGTGGCCAGGAAGGCCGAGCCGATGGAAGCGGTGGTGGCGAGTCCCAGCCAGTTGCGTCTGGACAAGCGTTCGTTATTATTCATACTACGAATATCCTTATTTCAGGAAACGAATAATAACGAAAATCAACCGATCATTCAACCTTATTGGCGGGGCCCTATCAATACACGAACTGCCGGGCATTATGCTGTCCGTTCCCGGAAAGCGTCAGGATGTAGACCCCGTGCGGATAAGCGCCTAAGGAGATATCCGCCACAGGATCACCGGCGGATTCCTGCACCATTTGCCTGGTCAGCGCCCGTCCGTCCTGCGACCATACGCTAAGCTGGTAAGTTCCGGTCTCTTCAATATGCAGCAAGGTCCTTATGGATGCGCCCTGTGTGATGACTCCCCGTATCTGCGTTGTTTTTGCTTTTACGGCATCCTGTTTCATGGTGACGATGGGAGAATAGTAGGTGGTCCCATCCGGTTCACCGGCAACAACCCGGTAAAACAGGGTGGCAGAGAGGGGAGCAGTAACATCTTCGTATTGAAAAAGATTATTGCTTCCAGTGAAGCTCTGTTGCTGGATCGGTTTGAAATCAGCTCCGTTGACAGCGCGTTCCAGGGTAAAGTCAGTGCCGTCGGCAAAGCCATCGGTCTGCCATTGCAGGGCTATGCTGCTCTGCCCTGCGGGGCTCGCCGTCAGGTGAATGGATTGTTCCGCCAATATGCCGGAAATAGCCTGTCCCTGTACGCTGATATTATCATAGACGAACCGGTTGATCCCGCCTGAAGTGACCGTAACATTATAACCATAGACCCGAAAGGTGACCGTGGAGGGGATGGCCTGAAAAGCAACGGGAAGACTGACGGTATAGGTAACATAAGCGGGCGTCATTGTTCCGCTGGTGATGTCTGTAGTGTAATTATCCAGGCTGGACCGGATGCTCCAGTTATTGGGGCCTGATCCGGCAGCGGTTCCCGTGCTGCTATGACGTTGTACCAGGTTGATGGTGTTGAGGACCAGGTAGTGTCCTGTAGCAGCGGTTAGCGTAAATTGTACGTACGCATTCGGGTCCAATGCGCCTGTAGGCCAGCCGCCCTCGCCGAAATACTCGGTCACTCCATTGTATGCGCCGGAAACGATAGAAGGGCCCAGGGAGAAATTGCTCACTGTTATGGAAGATCCGGGAGTTCCGGAAAGGGTGTTATTGAAGTTCCAGTTGCCGGCAGTCTGCGACCGTCCGACGGAGAGGATAGCAAGATTAGCCAGGAGGACCGTTAATGCCTTTTTTCGGATAGATGTTACCCAGGTCGCCGCGTAGAAAGTTTTCATATATACAGATTAACTACAAGGGGAAATGCAAGGGGCCTGCCATTTTATAGTTCATTAAATATCAATCAATTAAATACAATCCCTTTCTTGTCTTTTTTCCCAAAACAGGATGAGTGTTCCCCGATTGGGCTGATTCCCAAAAGTGTCCGCGCACATTCCCTCCCCTTTGATGGGCGTCGGGTCGGCAATCTCTGGGAGAAATCAGGATAGGGGCAATTACCCGATCGGAGAGCTGGAAGAGTATAGTATGTCCATCTCCGTTACCAATACGCCCGACGGTATTGGCGCCGGAATGCCGGTGGCGCTGACGCATTATTCTGTTTTTTCCATAAACAAATAAACTCCTGCACTGCCTGTGGAATCAGGAAGGACGGGTGTCTTACTATAAACTCATCACCATGGAAATACAACAGATACCCCGGGCCGATCTTCTCGACATATTGTTTGAGGGCCGCAACAAAGACTATGGCGCATATGACTTACGTAAAACTTATAACAGGCGGCTTACGAAGGCCCTGATGCTTACCGGCTCCATTTGCCTGGTAATGATCGGAAGCTATACCCTGGCAGGCAGGTTGAATAAAGGGACTGTCAGGCCTCCTGAAATCAGCGGTACGATCATTCTTACGGAAGCCCCGCCCCCTAAAGAGAAACCGGTCGAACCGCCGTCGCCGCCCAAGCTCAAACCGCTGCCGCCACAACAGATCGCTACCATCAGGGATGTCACCCCACGGATCACACCAGATGACCAGGTCAAGCCGGAAGATGTGCCTCCTGCAAACAGCGATATTGATAATATGAAGATCGGGACGGTGAGCCAACCCGGCGATGTCGGCGGCGATATCGTAGCTCCGCCCACCGGCGGCGGCATGGGCACTGAAGTTGTCGCTGCTCCTGAAAAAAAGGATGCCGACGATGGTGGAATTCATATTGACGTAGGCATCAAAGCTTCGTATGAAGGGGGACCAGATGCCTGGAAAAGATTTCTCCTCAAAAATTTTCATTATCCTGAGCAGGCGATAGCCGAGGAGACCAGTGGAACAGTGATCGTGGAGTTTATCGTCGACAAGGAAGGAAATGTCAGTAATGTACAGGCCGTCAGCGGGCCGGAAGTGTTAAGAAAGGAAGCCGTGCGGGTCATTAAAAAAAGCGGCAAATGGAATCCCGGCATTCACAATGGCCGCAAAGTAAATTCTTACAAAAGACAACCGATCGTCGTTCAATTGCAAAATGAATAATCAGTTGGACATAAGCGGACCTTCACCTTCGGTCCGCTTATGTCCAACTGACGATCTTGGTATCTTCCGGGTGCAACGAGCTGTCCAGTTCCTGATGAATATGGAGGAGCAGTCGCATATTGCATTCCAGCTTTCCGGTCAGATCCCCTACTTTACGGATTTCATTTTCCAGGAGCTCATTCAGTTCATCGATCTTCAATTGCTGTGCTTCCAGCCGTTGTTGTGCCTGCAAATATTGTCCGGACAGTTCTTCTGCATGGGCTTTATCTTCCCTGTTCTGGTATTCCAATTCATAATAGTTCTTTATCCGTTGATCAAGTTCGACATGCAGAAAGCCGATCTGTCTGTCCTTTTCCGCTACCAGGTCCGGCATGGAAGTCTCTTCATATGCGGAGTTGTCCGCCGGAAGGAGGGGTGCATCAGAAGAGCTTTCGGAAGGAAGGGGGATTTCGACCGGTAAGACTATAGCCTTTTGTTCTCCCCGTTCAGCCAGTAATTCAAGGTATTTTTGCTCAGACCGGGCCAGTTTCTCCTTTAATTTTTCGTATTTATTATCTGTCTGCTCCCTGTATTGCTCATATTTATCTTTCATCCATAAAAGGCCCTGATAAGCATTGCCATTGTTCTCCGTGGGGATAGCCATCTCCACCGGATGGCCATATTCCTCTCCCTGTCTCCGTCTTCTTTTTTTCCGGTAATGCAAGTAAGTAGTGATCAGCAGGACAATGATGACCATTGGAAGCGAGATCCATAAAATTATTTGCAGGAATTGCCCGAACTCATACAGGTTAACACTCAATAAATACATGATAGAGAATTTTAAGTAAAACTTCTTTCATGTTGATATACAGTTAATTATATTAAGAGTAAAAAACTAATAAGTCACTATACGGCCGGGGGATTGGGGAGAATGATCCTACTATTTAAGCAATAATAATACCAAATTGCCCCCTGGTATTCACGGCAAAAAAATATCCATTGACCGATCCCTTTTCCGGCCGTTTGCCGCCTACGTAAAAGCAATCTGCAATCTCTGGTTTTAGCACAAATTTGGTACTCTATTCTTCATTAAAATGATACTTATGAACCTCAGTAAAAAGACGATCGCTTGTGTTGCAGTAATCATGGCGCTATTTGCTTTCTCTCCCGCCACCTATGCCCAAAGGGGGGATACTGCCGCCATGAGACAGAGACAGGAAGCCATGATGCAAAAGATGACGACTGACCTGAAACTTACTCCTGTTCAGGTGGACTCCCTGACAGCTATCCAGAAAGAGTTCCAGCCGAAGATGCGTGAGATCATGATGGATCAGTCTGCCAGCCGGGAAGACAAGATGGCGAAAAGGACTACGCTGATGGATGAACGGAATAAAAGGGTACAGGCTGTGTTAGGCGCTGATCTGTATAAAAAATATCAGGATTGGATGGAGCAAAATATGCCGCAACGTGGTGGTGGTGGTGGTGGAAGAATGGGCGGGGGCCGGGGCAATTAATTTGCTGCAAGCTGTTAGCTGCGAGGCATAAGCTTGCAGCTAACAGCTTGAGGCTATCGGCTATTTCTTCTGTTCCTTCGCCCAGTTATCCCGGAGGGTCACCGTCCGGTTAAAGACCATCTTCTCTTCAGAGCTGGTCTTGTCCAGGCTGAAATATCCTTTGCGAAGGAATTGATAGTGTTCCGTAAACTTCGCCTGTTTCAGCGCCGGCTCTGCATAAGCAGCCGGTAATACCTGCAACGAATCCGGGTTAATATAATCCTTAAAGTCCCCTTCCTCATTCGCAGGATCTTCTACTTTGAACAAACGGTCATATAACCTTACTTCGGTGGTAATAGCGTGCGGTATGCTCACCCAGTGAATGGTAGCCTGTACTTTAATGTTGGATTGATCGCCTCCACTCTTGCTGCCGGGAATATAGGAGCATCTCAATTCGGTGACATTACCTGCCGCATCTTTTATCACTTCGTCGCATTGAATGATATAAGCGCTTTTCAAACGCACTTTCTGTCCCGGGGATAAACGGAAGAATTTTTTGGGGGGATTCTCCATAAAGTCTTCCCGTTCGATGTATAGTTCCCGGCTGAAAGGAATCTCCCGATGGCTGGTCTCCGGATCTTCCGGGTTGTCTTCGCTCTTCAATAATTCTTCTCCTTCCGTATAATTCGTCAGGACGATCTTTAACGGATCAAAGACTACCATGCGCCGGAGTGCGATCTTATTGAGGTGCTCGCGGATACAAAATTCGAGCAGGGACACATCGATCAGGTTGTCTCTTTTCTGCACGCCGATCTTTTCCGCAAAAACATGGATGCTTTCCGGCGTATACCCCCGCCGGCGCAGGCCTGAAATGGTGGGCATCCGCGGATCATCCCAGCCTGTGACATGATTGTCATTCACCAGTTGCAGGAGCTTTCTTTTGCTCATTACCGTATACGTCAGGTTAAGCCGGGCGAATTCATATTGATGCGAAGGGAAGATCCCCAGCTTCTCAATAAACCAATCGTATACAGGCCGGTGGGACACAAATTCCAGCGTACAGACCGAATGGGTGATATGTTCGATCGAATCACTCTGGCCATGTGCAAAATCATACATAGGATAGATGCACCATTTGTCACCTGTCCGATGATGATGGGCATGCTTGATCCGGTAAATGATCGGGTCCCGCATCAGCATATTGGGGGAGCTCATATCCATCTTCGCCCGAAGGACCTTTTCTCCATCCTTATATTTCCCGGCCCGCATGTCTGCAAATAAATGCAGGTTCTCTTCCACCGTACGATCCCGGTAGGGGCTCGCTTTTCCAGGTTCGGTCGGAGTGCCTTTTAATTTTGCGATCTCTTCGCTCGTGCTATCATCCACATAGGCAAGTCCTTCCCCGATCAGTTTCACGGCGAATCCGTATAATTGTTCGAAATAGTCGGATGCGTATAATTCATTGGCCCACTCAAATCCAAGCCACTTTATATCTTCTTTAATGCTATCCACATATTCGGTGTCTTCCGTCACGGGGTTGGTATCGTCAAACCGGAGATTGGTCTGTCCGCCGTATTTTTGCGCCAGGCCGAAATTCAGGATAATGGACTTGGAATGGCCGATATGGAGATATCCGTTCGGTTCCGGGGGAAACCGCGTCAGGATCTTTTTGTATTTGCCCGCTTCCAGGTCAGCCTGCACGATCTCTTCCAGAAAATTCAGGGATTTCTCTTCTTCTTTTTTGATCTCAGTCATACATTGAATGATTTGTGCGCCGTATAGCTAGCGTAACGTGCGAATTTACGGCTTATAGAGGAAGTGACCAAAGGTTTGCCGGCGGGAAAGAGTCAACCTCTTTTCCCAAAGAGCAGACTTCCGATCCTTACCATATTGCTGCCTTCTTCCACAGCGATCTTATAGTCCCCGCTCATGCCCATGGAGAGAATGGATGGGGTGTCCGGGACGGCGGCGGACGAAAAATATTTGTCGAATAATGATCGGAGCGTCCGGAACTCGCTCCTTATTTTTTCGGGGTCTTCTGTGAAGGAGGCCATCCCCATTAGGCCAGCTACGCGTACATTTTTTAATTCACCGGAGCCGGATTCCTCTGCCCCATCGTGCGTGAAGACCTTCATTACTTCGGCCAGCTCCTGTTCATCCAATCCGAACTTTGTCTCCTCCCGGGCAATAAATACCTGCAGAAGGCAGGCGATCACTCTTCCACTGCGTGCTGCCTGTTTGTCGATCTCTTTCAGCAACCGAAGGCTGTCCACTCCATGAATAAGATGAACGAAGGGGGCGATGTATTTTACTTTGTTGGATTGCAGATGGCCTATAAAATGCCACCGGATATCTGCAGGCAGGGTGGTCTGTTTGTCCACGAGCTCCTGTACATAGTTCTCCCCGAAGTCGCGCTGCCCTAAATTGTATAGTTCTTTAATATCCTCCGCAGGTTTGGTCTTGGAGACGGCGATGAGCTGCGCCTTATCCCCCAATCCGGCGAGAATTTCGTAGTATTTTTCCTTGTCAACAGACATCTGCTTATGATTTAAGGATCGAACGGCTGATGACGATCCGCTGCACTTCACTGGTGCCTTCATAGATCTGGGTGATCTTCGCGTCCCGCATCAGCCTCTCCACATGATATTCCTTTACATATCCGTATCCTCCATGGACCTGTACTGCCTCGGTTGCTGTCCACATCGCTGTCTCCGAAGCAAACACTTTTGCCATGGAAGAGCTCAGGGTAAAATCCAGGTGATTATCTTTCTCCCAGGCGGCGCGGAGGCAGAGGAGGCGGGAGGCTTCGATGCGGGTAGCCATATCCGCCAATTTGAACTGGATCGCCTGATGTTGCATGATTTCCTTCCCGAATGCCTTTCTCTCCTTTGAATATTTCAGGGCCAGTTCGTAAGCGCCGCTGGCAATTCCCAGCGCCTGGGAGGCAATTCCGATCCGTCCTCCCGATAAGGTCTTCATGGCGAATTTAAAACCAAACCCATCTTCCCCGATCCTGTTCTCCTTTGGCACTTTTACATCATTGAATAAAATACTGTGTGTATCGCTGCCCCTTATCCCCAATTTATTCTCCTTTGCTCCGACCACTACGCCGGGAGAATTCTTTTCCACTATAAAAGCGTTGATCCCATGGCTGCCTTTCGCCACATCTGTCTGCGCGATCACCAGGTACACTGACGCAGAATTCCCGTTGGTGATCCAGTTCTTGATGCCATTCAGCAAATAGTAGTCCCCCTTATCTTCGGCAGTAGTGCGTTGGGAAGTGGCATCGCTGCCGGCTTCCGGTTCGCTCAATAAAAAAGCGCCTATATACAGATCCCCGTCTTTGCGGCCCTGGGCTAAGGGAGTCAGGTATTTTTCTTTCTGTGCCTGCGTTCCGAACTTATCCAGGCCCCAGCAAACCAGGCTGTTGTTGACGCTCATGCATACGCTTACGCTGGCGTCGATCTTGCTCACTTCTTCCATAGCCAGCACATAACTCACCGTATCCATTCCTGAGCCTCCATATTTCGGGTCCACCATCATCCCCATAAAGCCCAGTTCCGCCAGTTTCAGCACCTGTTCCCGGGGGAACTTCTGGTGTTCATCCCTTTCTATTACCCCCGGCAGGCATTCATTCCGGGCGAAATCCCTGGCGGCTTTCTGTATCATCAAATGTTCTTCTGATAATTGGAAATGCATATGGTAATTTAGTTTTAGAAGCCCAAAAATAGCAGAAAGTTGTTTAGCAAACTAACAGTTGGTAGTTTTTTTGGGCAAAGGGCCGGGAAGTGCTAATTTTACAGCAAATCTATTCTTATGTGGGTCTTTTTCTTCCGGGTCGGGTTCGCGGGCTTGGCGCTTGCCGGCTGGGTGGGGTATCAAATCATGTACAGAAAGAAACCCTGGCAGCACATCCAGGGAGATGCCTTTTCGGCCCTCCTTTTTATCGCCGTCTGGGGATTTATCTATTATCTAATTATCTCCTGAATCGGCCTTGCTATCCAGCAGGCCTATCACGGTCTTAAAGATAACGATGAAAAGTCCTGCCTCTTCTTCTGTGAAATTGCTGTTCTCTTCTTCGTCTCCTTCGCTATAGATGACGGCGGCTGCAAACTGGAGGAGGTCGGGCTGGCAAAAGGAATCCATGATCGTCATGGCGTCCGTCTCATCGAATCCGTCATGAAATACTTCTTCCATTTCTTCGAACTCGGCATTAAAGGCCGCTTCAAATTCTGTCTCTGTAACGGCAGGTATAACAGGCTGTAATTTACGGTAGCTGAGCAAAATAATAGTGAGGATATAGGCTACGTCTTCCCGGGCATCCGGGACCTTCAATTCCCTGCTTTCTCCCAGCACATAACCTACCAGGGCAGGCTGTTCTTTGGCAAAGGCATCCCATACTTTCCCGATCTGGGCTTCATCCATATGCTGAATACGATCATTAATGCTATCGATCGCATCTTCCGTAATTTTTTGCATTCCGTATTTTTCCCAAACCTACAAAAAGCTATACGTTATTCGTTCATTGCCCCAAAAAAATATGCGGGAAATACGTTTTAAGGAATTTAACACATTTCCTGCATAGGGCTAATGCCGGTCCTTCAGACAATCCGCTTCGGGTATCTTACTTGCGGGTAATTTTCCTAATTTCTTCGCTATATGGCAAATACGTACCTTTACGGCTGATAATATGACTAAGCTCTACCATAATATCCTCTTATTAAAGCCCAGGCGCCGGTTCGCTGAACTGCTGCCCCCCGTCAATTATTATATTCCCGACTAGCGCCTTGCGGCGGGTTCCGTTCGGATCATTCCGACGACGGAACAGGGCTCCTAAGTGCATTCCTTTATAAGTATTCCCAAAAACACATTTTTATTTATGGCCAGGAATCATTCACATAAAGTACAGGTATCCGTTTCATCAGAGATCGGCAGGCTCAGACGTCTGCTGGTGCACAGTCCCGATAGCGGGCTGGGGAAGGTAGTACCCTCCAAGGCCCAGGACTGGCTGTTCGAGGATATCGTGCACCTGGATACCATCCGCCGGAAAGAATATGATTTCTATACCAAGATCCTGCTTTATTTCCTGGACCCGGAAAAGATCAAAGGAAAGCTGGCGGAGATCGATGACGAAAAAAACAAAAGAGCTTTTTACAAACCGGGAGACGATCTTTTCTTCCGCTCGGATAAGGTGGTGGAATTACAATGGCTACTGGCTGATATCCTGGCAGACCATGAGATCCAGTTAAAACTGGTAGCCTCTGTCTGCGCCCTGGAGACCTGTTCTTACGACACGCAAAAAGAGCTGCAGAAATTGTCTCCCGTTCAACTGGCCAAAACATTTATCAGCGGCACCATGAACGATGAACAAATGTTGTTCGCCCCCATTCCCAATTTTATTTTCACCCGGGACATCGGCATCGTCATCAATAAGCATGTTTTACTAAACAAGCCGGCCAAAAAAGCCCGAACCCGGGAAGCCCTGCTGGCTAAATATATATTCTTCAATCACCCGCTCTTTTCAGAATACCAGGATAACATCATCGAATTAGCGGATACCCATCACCATTTTTTATTGCCCCGGGAAGGAGATGATAAGAAAGTCACGTTGGAAGGCGGAGACGTCATGGTGGTGAGTAAAGACCACCTGCTGATCGGCGTTAGTGAGCGAACTTCTTCGGAAGCTGCTTACCAGGCCATCAAAGTATTGTTTGAAAAGAGTGTCGTAAAGAAGATCACGATCATCCGCATTCCCAAGAAGCGGGACTATATGCATATCGATACCATCTTCACGCAGGTGAAGCGCAATGTATGGGTCCTGCTGGGTATTTTTTCCAGGAAGGCCATGAAGCATGAGGATGAGGATGCTGTCCAAAGGATCCTGGAGAACAATAAAAAAGAAGACAAGATGAAGATCATACAGTTCCGGAAAAAGGATCCGGATAATCCTGAATATTTTGACAACCTGGAAGACCTGCTGACCGATATCAGTAAGAATGACCTGGAATGTACGGATAAAGTGAGGTTCATTTATTCCGGGAATAATGAATTCCCCTTTGACGCCCGGGAGCAATGGACGGATTCCTGTAACCTGCTGGCTTTGAAAGAGGGAGTCATCTTAGGCTATGACCGTAATGACAAGACGGTGGAAGCTTTTACCGAAAATGGTTTCGATGTGATCCATGCCCAGGAATTGATCACTGGAATGGAGAAGGGGGCAATCGATCCGGACGACCTGGAAAATACCCTGATCCTGATGCCTTCTGCGGAGCTATCAAGGGCCCGGGGCGGCTTTCATTGTATGAGCATGCCGTTGCATCGGGATGATCTTGAATAGTTTCGGCGATGAGGATGGGAATAATAAGATATAAAAGATATAGTTATGCAAACAACCTCTTACTTACTCATGATACGCCCGGTGAATTTCAGCTTTAATGCTGAAACTGCCGTCAACAATGCCTTTCAGTCCGCCTCATCCGATAATAAGCAACAGGAAAAAGCGCTGGCTGAATTCGAAGGATTGGTGAAGATCCTTCGTGACAACAATGTAGACGTCACCGTTGTCAATGATACTCCGGAGCCCTATACCCCTGACTCCATTTTTCCCAATAACTGGGTGTCTTTTCACCAGGATGGGGTGGTATGCCTTTACCCGATGTATGCCGTCAATCGCAGACAGGAACGTAAGCCCGGTGTATTGCAGGAACTGGGGCATAAATTTGAGCTCAGTACTACGCTGGATTTCAGCCCTTATGAACAAGAGGGGCTTTTCCTGGAAGGAACAGGCAGTATGGTATTGGACCGGGACAACAAAATTGCTTATGCCTGCCTCTCTCCCCGCACAGACAAAAAGGTATTGCAGGATTTCTGCGAAAAAATGGGATACACGCCGGTGGTATTTACCTCGGTGGATGGCCAAGGCCTTCCCATTTACCATACCAATGTAATGATGTGTGTAGCCGATAAATACGTGGTGGTATGCCTGGATTCTTTGCCTGTGGCGGCTGAAAGGAAGTTGTTATCCGCTACGATCGAAGGTTCGGGGAAGGAGATCATTGAGATCACTCCGGAGCAAATGAATCATTTTGCCGGGAATATGCTGCAGGTGCATAATGACAAAAACGAAAAGTTACTGGTCATGTCCACCCAGGCTTATCAGTCGCTTACGCCGGCCCAGGTGGAGCGGCTGCGTTCGTTCAACCGGATCATTCATGCCCCGTTGACTACCATCGAGACCAATGGCGGGGGCAGTGCCCGGTGTATGCTGGCGGAGGTGCATTTGCCACTCGTTTAAAAGCATATGATTCGTATATGATGAAAGACGTTTTATCCGTTAAGGAAATTGAACCGGCAGACATCGACGCTATCACTCAATACTGGCTGAGCGCCGATCCTATATTTTTGTCTGGTATGGGTGTAGACGTGGGTAAAGTTCCTGCGAGAGACCAGTGGGTCCAACAATTATCGGAGCAAATACGAACTCCTCTTGAAGAAAAGCAATCTTATTGCATTATCTGGCAGTTGGACGGCCGGTCGATCGGTCATTCCAATGCGAGGCCCATCCTATTTGGCGAAGAAGCTTATATGCATTTGCACCTTTGGGACCGAAGGGTGAGGAAGAAGGGATTAGGTGTGGAGCTGGTAAAAATGACATTGCCCTATTTCTTTCATAACCTTCGACTGAAGAAACTATATTGTGAGCCTTATGCCTTGAATCCGGCGCCCAACAGAACCTTGCAGAAAGTGGGGTTTGATTTTGTGAAAGAATATAGGACGATCCCCGGGCCGATGAACTTTGAACAGCCGGTGAAGCGCTGGGAGTTAAGCTATGATAAATTCAGCTTCCTGATAAAATAAACCCTTTTCTGATGAATTGCAGGCCTGCCGACCAGGGAAAACCTATTTCCTGAAATAACTAAAACAATGTCAGATTCGTGGCCGTATCATCCTTCAGCAATTTCGGCGGCCTGAGGCTCGTCCCGCATTTCTCATTGAATGTTGTTATGGCATAATGTACCAGTTCCGGGGCATGGAGCTCGTGGTGGCTGTGAACAATGAAATAGATCTCCCGTAAGCCCTTGCGGGTCCAGGATCTTAGTCTGTCTGCCCAGGCGTCGATGCGGGTAAAGTCAGTAGGATGCATATTGTTCGCTACAAAACGGATGAAAGCGACAGGCGCCGTCAGTTTCATGTGTACACAATCCCTTCTGCCTGAGCTGTCGGTGATGACGGTGCCGACGCCGAGGTCGCGGAAGAGTTGCCAGGTGCCGGCCGCCGATGGGCCGGCAAACCAACTTTGCTGGCGCAGCTCTATGCAGGTATGGAAATCACGGGGAAGGCGCCGGACATAATTTTGCAGTACGGCGGCCCTGTCGGGGCCAAAACCATCCGATAATTGCAGGAAGGAGTACCCAAGCCGGGATCCGAAGCTATGCATATGATCTATAAAAAGATCCGTCTCCCGTTCTGCATGTTGTAACTGATTCGTGTGGCTGATGATATTCAGGAATTTCGGGCAAAAACGGAACTCCTCCCCTGCCAGGGAAGCCCATCTTTCGATAACTGATTTCGGCTGCAGGTTATAGAACAGCGCATTCAGTTCGATACTATTAAATTGTTTCACATAGTGCGCCAGGAAATCCTTGTCTTTCGTTCCTTTGGGATAGATCTTCCCGAGCCATTCTTTATTTCCCCATTGGGTGCAACCCACGTACAATTTTATGGGTTCATCTGCCCGAACTGGTAAGTTCCTGAAAAGTTCATCCGTTATCCGGTCGTCCGGGGGCAGTGAAAAATCCACTTCTTCCACCTTGCTGACTTTGCCAAACTCCATGATCGAAATTTTTTAGAAAATATGCAATTTTAACGCCTGCACATTTTAAAACAGGGACTAGCTTGCATTGGAAATGTCTAATATACAAAGAAGATGAATAGAAGGCTAAACTGCTAAATAGTTGAAGGGGGGTGGTTGGTAAGGTTAGGGGTACATGTGTCTTTTTGAGTTGTATATGCAATTAGGTAGTTGGCGTCCGTTTAAAAAATTGGGTAGTTGTATATGCAATTAGGTGAAGGGAATGCCGAACGATAGGTGAAGTGATGGAACGAATGACGGGGCCGTCAATTTCATGAATAAAACAACATCATTCCTCCTCGCGTGTTGCCGTATCAAATCAAATCCTTATTTTTGGGACTTGATCTGTTCACAGGGCTGGGTTAGCCAAAAATAACCCATCCCTGTGAACGACCCATAATGGGCCTTCGGCCGGCGTGCCTGTGGCTCGCCTTAACGTAAGGTAGAAATTTTTCAATAATTCTTGCCATTGGTTAAAGCTTTTTTAAAATTCAAACCATAAGAACAGTTTTTTGATGGAAAACAAGGTCACTAAAATTGGCGTACTCACTTCCGGCGGCGATGCTCCGGGAATGAATGCAGCCATCCGTGCTGTTGTTCGTACAGGTATTTATAATGGACTGGAAGTATTCGGGATCATGCGGGGATATAGCGGAATGATTGAAAATGACATTGTCCCCATGCATTCAAGAAGCGTAGCCAATATTATACAAAGGGGGGGCACGATCCTCAAGACGGCCCGTTGCAAAGAATTTTTTGAACACGAAGGCCGGAAAAAGGCCTATGCCAACCTGAAAAAGCTGGGCATTAATGGCCTGGTCGTTATCGGAGGGGATGGATCTTTCCGGGGCGCCCATAAATTGAGCGATGAGTTCGATATTCCCTGTATCGGCTTACCCGGCACCATCGACAAGGATATTGCCGGAACGGATTTCACCATCGGTTTTGATACGGCCGTCAATACGGCTGTGGAAGCGATCGACAAGATCCGGGATACGGCCGATGCCCATGACCGCCTTTTCATCATCGAGGTGATGGGACGGGATGCGGGCTATATTGCCCTGCATAGCGGGATCGCCACCGGGGCAGAGCATATCCTCATCCCGGAGCGCAAGACGGACATTGAGGAGCTGGTCAATTCCCTGCTGGAAAAAGAACGCCGCAAGAAGCTGGTGAACCTGGTAGTAGTGGCCGAAGGAGATAATTTCGGCGGAGGGAATGATGTAGCCAGAGTGATCAAAGAACGCCTCCCCATGGCCGATACCCGGGTATGCGTATTGGGTCATATCCAACGCGGGGGATCGCCCAGCTGTATTGACCGGGTGATCGCCAGCCGTATGGGCTATTCAGCGGTAGAATGTCTTATAGAAGGCCGTCACAATGTGATGGTAGGGATCGTAAATAACAAAATGCATTATACGCCTCTTGAAAAAGCTGTAAAGGCCAAGCAAAAGATCAGCGACGATTGGTTGAAAATCGTAAAAATATTAGCTTCTTAAAAACAAACCCACTGTTCTCATGTCAAAAAATTTATCGAAATACCTGTACCAGGATATGGATAAGCAGGCAGGTCTTCAGCATACTTTCCATAAAACGAAGATTGTCGCCACGGTAGGACCGGCTTGTGATACGTACGAAAAATTGCTGGAGCTGGTAAAAGCCGGTGTAAATGTTTTCAGGCTAAATTTTTCTCATGGCACCCATGAGGATAAGGCAAAGATCATCGAACATGTCCGTAAGATCAACGTGGTAGAGCCCTATAATATCTCACTCCTGGGTGACCTGCAGGGCCCAAAACTGCGGGTAGGCGATATAAAGGATGGAGCTCTTACGATCGCGCCCGGAGATATTCTCACCTTCACGTCGAAAGAGAAAGTCATCGGCACAAAAGATAAGATCTATGTCTCTTACCCCAATCTTCATCATGATGTCGAAGTGGGAAATAAAATTTTAATTGACGATGGTAAGCTGGAAGTGGTCGTTGTAAATATTACTGCCGATGGCGATGTAAAGGTAGCTGTCACATATGGCGGAGTCCTGTTACCCAAAAAAGGGGTCAATCTTCCGGATACCAAGATATCCCTGCCCTCCATGACCGAAAAGGATATTATCGACCTGGCTTTTATTATAGAGCAGCAACTGGACTGGGTAGCTTTATCCTTTGTCCGTAAAGCGGATGACATCGTAGACCTCAAACGCCGCCTGGCAGAAAAGAAAAGCCTGACTAAAGTAATTGCTAAAATAGAAATGCCTTCCGCCCTGGAGGATCTGCGCAATATCGTTCTTGAATCCGATGGAGTGATGGTCGCCCGCGGAGACCTTGGCGTAGAATTGCCGGTGGAAAAAGTACCGATGGCGCAACGGGAGATCATCCGCAAATGTATCCACCGTGGCAAGCCCGTCATCGTAGCTACTCAAATGATGGAAAGTATGATCGATCGCGTGAAGCCCAACCGTAGCGAGATCACGGACGTAGCCAATGCCGTGCTGGAAGGAACGGATGCCGTCATGCTCAGCGCCGAGACCGCTACCGGCCAGCATCCTGCCCTGGTCGTGGAGACGATGCGTAAGATCATCCTGGAAGTGGAAAGGACAGAGTATCCTTACAACCGTGAGGAAGACCTGATCCCGCAACCCCACTCCCCTTCCTTCCTCAGTGACGCGATCTGCTACAATGCCTGTAAACTGGCCCAGGATGCTAATGCGGATGCCCTGATCGGTATGACGCAAAGCGGTTATACGGCTTTCGTATTGTCCAGCTATCGTCCGAAGGCGCCTTTGTATATTTTCTCCAAGGAGAAAAGCCTGATCAATCAACTTAGCCTGAGCTGGGGTGTTCGTGCCTTCCATTATGCCGAAGAAGAAAGTATGGATGGGATCATTCAGGATCAGCATGCCATCCTGAAAGAGAGGGGTTTTCTGAAAACAGGCGATGTAGTGGTGAATACCGGCAGTCTGCCGGTGGAAAAGCATCTGCCCACCAATATGCTGAAGATTACCAAGGTCGATTAAATATGCGACCGCTTGCCCGGAGACCGGGCAGACGATAAACGAACGTGTAAGCCTCAGGCTATTCGCTGGCAGCAGCGAGTTCCCTGAGGCTTACTAGTATCTTGCTGATTTCTTCTTTGTCAGCCATGGTGACGAGCTGTTCTTCGTGCATGGCTGTATTGATATATTCCATCGCACCTAGCACCCGGATACGGGCAGAAGTGTGGTATTCAGGGGCATCCGTCTTTTCCACCAGCTCAACGATATTGGAAGACCGCACTCCCGAACCGGGCATGATCAGGACCCGGTCGTCCGCCTGCCTGACCAGCTCATTGATCATCGCGACACCTTCCATGGCGGCAGGCCGCTGGCCGGAGGTAAGAATGCGCTCACATCCGATGCTGATGATATCTTCCATTGCCTCAAATGGATTGATGGCCCAGTCAAAGGCCCGGTGAAAAGTGACTCCCAGGGGGAAGGCCGCTTCTACCAGCCGGGCGGATCTTTTTTTATCGATGGTGCCATCCGCATTCAAGAGGCCGATCACCACGCCGTTACATCCTACCTGTTTACAGAATTCCACTTCTTTCAGCATGACGGAAAATTCTTCTTCGGAGAAGAGGAAGTCGCCGCCGCGGGGCCGGATGATCGGGTATAATTCAATATGCAATTTTTCGCGGGCGGCCCGGATCACTCCCTGGCTGGGGGTCGTTCCTCCTTCATCGGGGCTGGCACAGAGTTCTACGCGATGAGCACCTGCCTGCTGCGCGATCAGGGCAGAAGTCAGGTTGAAGCTGCAGATTTCGAGCTTGAAATTCATTTTATTTTGAATTTGCGTCCGGGACTAGTAATAGCTTTTCACCTCCACCATTTTTTCTTCCTTATTATTTTTCAGGGCGTAGCTGAAGCCTTTTTGAATAGCAAAAGAGCCGGTCTCTCCTTTTTTATTCAGTGCGATGAAAGCCACCTGGATCTCTTTTGCCTTGTCTCCTTTGATCCGGATGATCCTTTCCACGGCTGTCCTGCAGGCCTGTTCCGGGGACATTCCGTGACGCATCAGCTCTACTACGGTATGAGAGCCGGCGATCCGTATGACGTCTTCCCCCTGCCCTGTCGCCGTGACGGCGCCGACTTCGTTGTCGACAAAGAGTCCCGCACCGATGATCGGGGAGTCGCCCAGCCTGCCTCTCATTTTAAATCCCATGCCACTGGTCGTGCAACTGCCGCTCAGATTGCCGCTGGCATCCATGGCTACCATGCCGATGGTGTCATGGTTCCACTCCCCGTTGTCGAAACGGGCGGGGGCGAATGCGGTCGGATGGCCGGAACCACTTTTAGTATTCTCTATATTGATGACAGGCTTGTACTCTGATTTTTTGAGCCATTGTTCATAGGCTTTTTTAGCGTCGTCTGAAAGTTCCTGCGGCTCCAAGGGAAATCCTTCGGCCACGGCAAACTGTTGGGCGCCGCTGCCCACCAGCATGACATGAGGGGTCTTTTCCATCACTCTCCGGGCAACCGATATGGGGTGTTTGATGCGTTCCAGGGCGCCTACGCTGCCGCAATTGCCCTGATCGTCCATAATGCAGGCGTCCAGGGTGACGATGCCTTCCCGGTCGGGATTGGCGCCCAGTCCTACGCAACAGTTCAGGGAGGATTCGGTCACTTTCACCCCTGCCTCTACGGCATCCAGCGCTCTTCCGTTCTTACTCAACACTTCCCAGGCTCCCTGGTTGGCAGCCAGGCCGGTATCCCAGGTGGAGATCACAATGGGATGACCCGTTACCGGAGCGGGGATGGGATTGGCGGAGGATGGGCCGGCGACTGCCCGTTTACCCAGAAACAGACCAATAGAGCTGAAAACAGAAGAATGCAGGAACTTACGACGATTGAACATATTGGAGAAGAGTTTTATAAATTATGATTTTCCCGGCGCGGAACGAGCCATGAATTTTTCAAGGTTCCTACGCGCCATCCGACGGATCTTATTTTGTAAGACAGGGGTCCATCCGAACAATATACCGGGAATGCCCAATGCCTGACGGCTCCATCTCCACAGATCGAAATTGTCCTGGTGTTCGGCGATCTTTCCTTCGCTGAAGGTGAATAAGGCCGCCCCTTTATTCACTACCTGCCGGCCAGTCTGTGAAAAAGTGTAAGTAGCGACCCAGTCGCAGGAGCCGTAAGAGACCGGTGCGGCATCCGCGTCGGGGGAAAGACGCGGCTCCGACTGTATATTGCTAAAACTTAACTGCAGGTCTTTAGCATTGCTGAGCAACATTTCCCACATAGCTCTTACCTGCGGACCTTCCAGGTTCTCAAAGACAGGATCATAAAAGAACACTTCCTCATGGTAACAATCCAGCATGCCTTTCCAGTCCAGTCGCTGAAAACAGGTGTAAAATACCTTTATTAATTGTTCTTCCTCGCTCATAAAATAATCACTCCTGTATTAAGGGACTTTGCCTAATTTGGTCTAAACTGGACGGAGCCCAGTAAGAAAACTAAAATTAACAGATAAAATGAGAAAACTCCTCTTTTCCCTTCTTTTTTCAGCCGGTTGTTTTATCGCATACAGCCAGGGGACCAACCAGGACAGCATCTGGATCCGGGATAATTATTATAAAACAGAGCAAAGGATCCCCATGCGGGACGGAATAAAATTATTCACGACGGCCTATGTTCCGAAAGACACAACCGAACAGCATCCAATCCTGCTCACGCGGACGCCCTACTCCTGCGCTCCCTATGGAAGTGAAAAATGGAAAAACTTCTACACCAGCTATCTTCGTTATTATTTACGGGAAGGATATATTGTCGTCACGCAGGATGTGCGCGGACGATGGATGAGTGAAGGGCAATTTGTGGATGTGCGTCCCTTTATAAAAGACAAGAAATCCAATACGGATGTTGACGAAGCCAGCGACACCTATGATGCTATCGACTGGATGGTGAAAAATCTTCCCCATAACAACGGCAAAGTGGGCGTATTCGGCATCTCTTATCCTGGCTTCTACTCGACGATGGCCGCCGCCAGCGGACATCCGGCCCTGAAGGCAGTAAGTCCTCAGGCTCCTGTTACGGACTGGTTCATGGGAGATGATTTCCATCACAACGGGGCTTTTTTCCAGATGGACGGATGGGCTTTTTATTCTTCTTTTGGCAAGCCCAGGCCGCAGCCTACTACTGTAGGTCCCACCGAATTTAATTTCAATTCCAAAGATAATTATCAATGGTACCTGCAGACGGGGGCGTTGAAAAATATCATGAAACTGACCGGTGACAGCATCGCCTTCTGGAAGGACCTGTATCAGCATCCCAATCTCGATGAGTGGTGGAAGGCGCGCAATGCCCGGGTGGCCATGTACAATATTCAACCTGCCATGCTGGTGGTCGGCGGCTTGTTCGACGCAGAAGATTGTTTTGGAGCATGGAACCTGTACAAAGCTATCCGGAGCCAAAGTCCGTCCACCAACAGCCATCTCGTTATGGGGCCCTGGTATCACGGGGAATGGGCGTCCAATGACGGCACCCACCTGGGCAATGTACAGTTCGGTTCCAATACTTCTTTCTGGTACCAGAACAATATTGAAATTCCTTTTTTCAACTATTACCTGAAGGGCAAGGGGGCAGCGCCCAGCCTGGCAGCTGCTACTATCTTTTTCAGCGGTGAGAACCAATGGAGAACTTTCCCGGAGTGGCCGGCAGCGGGCAAACAGGATGTATCCTTTTACCTGCAGCCCGGCGGTGGCTTATCCAGGGAGTTACCTTCCCGTAAGAATAGTTTCAGCGAGTATGTCAGCGATCCGGCCCATCCCGTTCCTTATACAGAAGACGTTCATTGGAACAGAACCCGGGAATATATGACGGATGATCAGCGATTTGCTTCGCGGCGTTCGGATGTATTGACCTTTCAGACACCGGTACTGACAGAGGATGTCACTTTGGGCGGGCCGGTGATCGCCGACCTGAAAGTAAGCCTCAGCGGTACGGATGCCGATTTCGTGGTGAAGCTGATCGATGTGTTCCCGGATGAATTCACGTATGGAGATGAGCCTGCCCCCGCCAGCCGGCGGGAGGCGCCAAAGACCTACCCGATGGGAGGCTACCAGATGCTGGTGCATGGAGAGGTGATGCGGGGGCGCTTCCGGGAAAGTTACGAAAACCCTGTTCCGTTCAAACCCGGGAAGGTAGAGACGGTCCGTTTTACCGTTCCGGATGTAGCGCATACTTTTAAAAAAGGCCACCGGATGATGGTACAGGTGCAGAGTAGCTGGTTCCCCCTGGTAGACCGCAACCCGCAGAAATTCGTGAACATCTATACCTGTGATGATGCTGACTTTATTAAAGAGACGATCCATGTGTATCATGACAGTGAGCATCCGTCGCGGTTGATCCTGCCGGTGCTGCCCCCCAACCCCCTAAAGGGGGAGGGTAAGTCCCAGCCCTAAAGGGGGAATATCCCAACCCTAAAGGGAGTAAAAGAATTAAAACTTTTTTTATGCGACCGTTATTTCTTCTTGCCAAAACGATCTTTTTCGCAGTCGCCGTACTGCCGTTGTGGTGCAGCGCCCAAGCGCCCGGTTCCGTAAAGGACAACTATAGTAAGCAGGAAGTCTATATTCCCATGAGAGACGGGAAAAGGCTGTATACCGTTATTTACAGCCCGCGGGATGAAAGCCACCCCTACCCTTTCCTGATGGAGCGTACGCCGTATTCGGCCGGCCCATACGGAGACAGCGTCTATCGCGGGTCGCTGGGTCCCAATCCAGTCCTCTCGCAGGAGAAATACATCTTTGTATACCAGGACGTGCGGGGCCGGTATATGAGCGAGGGGGATTTTGAAGAAATGACCCCGCATAAGGAAGGGAAGAAGACCAATCAGGAGACGGATGAAAGCTCCGATACCTGGGATACGGTGGATTGGCTATTGAAGAATATCCGGAACAATAATGGACGGGTGGGGATCTGGGGCATTTCTTATCCGGGCTTTTATGCTTCTGCTTCGTTGCCTGATGCGCATCCGGCCATTAAGGCGGTATCCCCGCAGGCGCCTGTCACCGATGAATTCATCGGCGACGATGCCAATCACAACGGGGCTTTTTTCCTGCTGGATAATTTCGACTTCGATAATTTTTTCGACATTAAGAGGCCTGTGCCTGTAAAAGAATACGGAAGAAATATTTTCAGGGCGGATATCCGGGATGCTTACCAGTTCTTCCTGGATCTGGGGCCTCTGAAAAATGCGAATGACGCCCAATATTTCAATAACCAGGGAAAGATATGGAATGAATACATGGGGCATTCCACGTATGATACGTATTGGAAGGCAAGGAATATCCGGCCTCACCTGAAGAATATCCGGCCTGCCGTGTTGGTAGTCGGGGGTTGGTTCGACGCGGAAGATATGTTCGGAGCCCTGCGTACTTATGAGGCGATCGAAAGGCAGTCACCGGGGAATGACAATCATCTTATCATGGGGCCCTGGACGCATGGGGGCTGGGCGGGCGGCAACTGGAAGGCTTTTGGCCCGCTGGATTTCGGACAGAATGTGAATGAAGTTTACCGGAAGCTGGAGACGCAGTTTTTCAATCGCTACCTGAAGGACAAGGACTCGTCGGAGCTGCCGGAAGCGATGGTCTTCGAGACGGGGAGCAATCAATGGAAGCAGTATGCTACCTGGCCGCCGGCGCAGGCAAGCCCCCTGAAATTTTATCTGCATCCGAACGGGCGGCTTTCGACAGAAGGGAAGGTGGCGCCAATGGCCCGGCATGTTGTGGCTCCGGGAAAGGTGTGTTCAGCAGATGGCGGGCATGCATCGCAGTCTTCGGGTAGTGAGCATGGGACTTCTTCTCCCTCCGGGAATGGGCATGGGGCGGCTTATGATCAATATATCAGTGACCCGGCGGACCCGGTGCCTTATATCGACGGAGTGCGTGGCGGCAGGGACAATCAATATATTGTCGTAGATCAGCGGTGGGCCGCGAAACGGGCGGATGTGCTGACGTACCAGACGGACACGCTGTCCAGGGATATCACCGTTACGGGGAGGCTGAAAGCGGATATCTTCCTCTCTTCCACCGGCACGGACGGGGACCTGGTCGTCAAGCTGATCGACGTGTTGCCGGGTCAGGAAGAAGGGGTCACGGTGACACAGGAGGCGGCCGGCTATCAACGCCTGGTGAGGGCCGATGTCTTCCGGTGCAAGTTCCGGAACAGCTTTGAGAAGCCGGAGCCGCTCGTTCCGGGGAAGGTGGCGGAAGTGGCCTTCGAGATGAATGAGATTGCACATACCTTTAAAAAGGGGCATCGTATTATGGTGCAGATCCAGAGCAGTTGGTTTCCGCTGGTGGATCTGAATCCTCAAAAGTTTGTTAATATACCTACCTGTTCAAAGGGAGATTTTCAAAAGGCGACGATCCGGGTGTATCATGATGGGGCGCATCCTTCGGGGATTGTGCTGCCGGTCGTGAAATAGCTCCAAGCTATTAGCTTCAAGCCGCGAGCCAAAGTTACTTAAATCCGGCTATTAGCCTGGAGCTTGCTGCTTGAAGCTTTTTTTGTCTTCTTGATTGGCAATTCTTACATTTAGGTAGACATATCGCTGGATTTTCTCACCTAAATTAATATCTCATGGAATCGACTATCTCCATTGAACAATTCAGGGAGGAATTGCAATCCTGGAAAAAGGAACTTGCCTCCATCAAAGAAGAGATCCGCCATTTTGAACGCCACCTGGAAAATCTTACCAATCAAAAACTGCCCAAGGACCTGCTAGCCGAAGTAGAGCATTTTCAAAATCTTTTCATCTGTCAGAAAGAAGTCATCGACAAGCTGCGACATGATCTGCCGGACTCCCGGCCCAAAGTGGAAAGCATTTTCCGCGATCTCCGTCTGTCAAGCCGGGAACAGAACTGGGAATCTCCCTCAGATGGGCTGGAGGAACGAATGGATACCTTTCGTAAAATTTATATAGAAATCAAACAGGATTTCCACCGCTTTGACGAAGAATGGATGTAGTTTCCTTATTTTCGTTCTATGAGAATACACTTACGTCCTGTCTACTTTCTGCTCTTTCTGTGTGCAGGAAGTTTTCTGCATGCCCAACCACCAGCGATCATTCCCCAACCGGTGAGCACCACCTGGCAGGATGGTCATTTTCTGATCGACAAGCATACTGTCCTGGTGGCCGATGCCTCGGAAGCCTCTTCCACCGGTTTCTTTAATACCTACCTGGAAGAAGTCTATGGATTCCATCTGCCTGTTGTCACGGCCGGCCGGCAGCCTGCCGACAATTATATCCGGCTGTCCACTGCTGCGGGCGCTCCTGCCAACGGGGGAGCGTTGACGGGTATTGCAGCCTTTTCGGATGGGAGCGCGGGATCTGCTGCCGGCAGCAACGGGGCAGAAGGCCGTTATTCCCTGAAAGTAAGCTCCGGGGCTGTCATCATTGCCGGCGCCACTCATTCGGGGACTTTTTACGGCATACAGACCCTGATCCAATTACTGCCGTTGAAGCCTTATGTGCTCACCTCTTCAGGGCCGGCTGTGCGGGCTCCGGAGGGGCTGACTATTCCGGCCGTGTCTATTGAGGACTATCCCCGGTTCGGCTACAGGGGGTTGCACCTGGATGCAGGCCGTCATTTCTTTTCGGTAGACTTTGTCAAAAAATACATCGACTATATTGCCCTGCATAAAATGAATTATTTCCACTGGCATCTGACCGAAGATCAGGGCTGGCGGATCGAGATCAAAAAATATCCCCGGCTGACGGAAGTCGGCTCCTGGCGTAGCGGGACGATCATCGGTCATCATCCGGGCACGGGTAATGACAGCACCCCGCATGGCGGGTATTATACCCAGGATCAGATCAGGGAGGTGGTGAAATATGCGGCAGACCGGTACATCACCATTCTTCCCGAAATTGAATTGCCCGGCCATTCTTCTGCGGCGCTGACGGCTTATCCTTACCTGGGTTGCACGGGCGGCCCTTACCAGGTGAAACAGAACTGGGGAGTTCACAAGGATGTCTTTTGCGGGGGAAATGACAGCACTTTTAAATTCTTAGAGGATGTGCTGGATGAAGTGATAGCTCTCTTCCCTTCGAAGTATATTCATATCGGAGGAGACGAATGTCCCAAGGATAGCTGGAAGGCCTGTCCTAAGTGTCAGAAGCGGATCAAAGAGAATGGGCTGAAAGACGAGAACGGGCTGCAGAGTTATTTTGTACAGCGGATCGAGAAGTATATCAACTCCAAAGGCCGGCAGATCATCGGCTGGGATGAGATCCTCGAAGGGGGGCTGGCGCCCAATGCCACCGTGATGAGCTGGAGAGGCGAGAAAGGAGGCATCGAAGCCGCCAAACAAAATCATGATGTGATCATGACGCCCGGAAGTTATGTCTATTTCGATCATTCCCAATTACAGAATGATGACTCGCTTACCATCGGAGGTTACCTGCCTCTTAAGACGGTCTACAGCTACGAACCGGTCCCTGCGGAATTGACAGCCGAAGAGGGCAGACATGTCCGGGGTGCACAGGCGAATGTCTGGACGGAATACATGGCTAATCCCCGGAAGGTGGAGTATATGCTGTTCCCACGTCTGAGCGCCCTCAGTGAAGTACTGTGGAGCCCGAAAGAAAAACGTAACTGGCCGGATTTCGAGCAGCGCCTGCAAACACAATACCTGCGTTATGCGCTCTGGAAGGCTAATTTTTATCATGCTTATATGCCTCCTGCCGATACCCTGGTGAGGGCAAAGCTGGCGCAGTGGCAGGATAGCAAGTTTGGTCTCCTGATGCATTGGGGCACATACAGCCAATGGGGCATCGTAGAGAGCTGGAGCATCTGCCCGGAAGATGAAGGATGGGAGGTGCGGAGAGGACCTTATAGTGCTAACTATCATGAGTATGTGAAAGCGTATGAAAACCTGCAAACAACTTTTAATCCGGTAAAGTTCGACCCGGCCAAATGGGCGACGGCCGCCAAAGAAGCCGGTATGAAGTATGTGGTGTTCACCACGAAGCACCACGATGGGTTCTGTATGTTCGACACCAAACAAACGGATTATAAGATCACGTCCGCAAAGTCGCCTTTTGCTGCCAATCCCCGGAGTAATGTCGCCAAAGAAGTGTTCGACGCCTTCCGGAAAGAGAATTTCATGATCGGGGCTTATTTCTCCAAACCGGACTGGCATAACGAAGATTACTGGTGGCCATATTTTCCTCCGAAGGACCGGAATGTGAATTATGACCCGGCAAAGCATCCCGACCACTGGAAGGCTTATAAAGACTTTACGTACAACCAGATCGAAGAGCTGATGACCGGTTATGGCAGGATGGATCTGCTCTGGCTGGACGGAGGCTGGGTGAGACCGCTCTCCACCGTCGATGTCAGCATAGACTGGCAAAAGAATATTACTTATGACCAGGATGTCGATATGCCGCGGATCGCGGGCATGGCCAGGAGCCACCAGCCCGGTCTTATCGTTGTGGACCGGAGTGTTCCGGGTGAGTATGAGAACTACACTACTCCTGAGCAACAGGTACCTGCGCATCCGATGGAAGATCCCTGGGAGTCCTGTCTTACCATGGGAAATTCCTGGAGCTATGTTCCCCATGACCATTACAAGTCCACTACGGAGCTGATCCATTTACTGGTGAAGATCGTCAGCCGGGGAGGCAATTTCCTGCTGAATGTGGGCCCTTCTCCGGAAGGTGACTGGGATGATACGGCTTATAGCCGCCTCAAAGAGATGGGCGCGTGGCTGAAGGTCAATGGAGAAGGTATTTATAATAGTAAGCCGGTGCGTCCCTGGTCTTCGGGGAATGTCTACTTAACTCAGTCCAAGGATGGCGCCAGTGTCTATGCTTTTTATTTAGGGGAGACTAAAGAGGTGGTGCTGCCTGCGGAGGTGGCGATCGAGGGCTATAAGGCCGGGGCTAAGAGCCGGATCAGCCTGTTGGGCTTTAAAGGAACACTAAAAGGGCGCCAGGAGGGAAAGAAATTCGTGATCAGCATTCCGGCGGCCCTGCAAAATAAAGTGATTGCTGAGCATGCTGTTGTGTTTAAGATCGGTTCGTGATAATGAATAGTGAGAGGGGCTAATAGTGGTAGCAGCGTGATGAGTCGATAATAAACGAGAAGGGCAGGATAGAAATCCCGCCCTTTTTTTTGTTAATGCTAAGAATGAATGATCCTCATCCTTTGTTTTGAATGGCCTTTGTACAATGCTCTTTTTGGGGGCATGGCCCCTTTTTTTATTTATCCCACCATACATGGGAGGTCAGCAGATCTCCGCCGGGAACGGCATCATGTGCTGCTTTATAATTTACAGGGTTGTTATTCGCTTCAACCAGCGGGTAAGGGAACCTGCGCGGGATCGTGGCGTTGGTAGCATTATTCGGATAATTAACGGAAGTAAGAGCAGGGAAGCCGCTTCTTCTCCAGTTACACCAGGACTCGTAAAAATCCAGTTTGGTATTTTCATGCAGCCAGTATTGGTTATTGATCATTTCCAGGCCGTCGGCTGCATTGTACGGGTGGGCGGATACGAAATTTGTAGCTGTTGTATTGTCGACGGCAGCCGAGGGATCGTATTGGGAAAGATAGGTCATCGCAGCAACTACTCCATTCTTATAGTGCTGCGCCGGATCTCCGCCGATGCCGAAACGGGCGGCGCAATCGGCCCATAGCAGTTCGTCTTCCGCATAGGTGATGATAAAGGTCGGTCCGTTCCTTTTGATCAGGGCAGGACTGGGAGAGGAATAATCCGTAAAGGCGGTAAAGCTGGGGTCCGAGCTGACGATATGTCCCGGCGTGCTGAAGTCAAGGCCGTTAGGCATACCTTTTTGTACCGCTGGGTCGGCATTGGCGTTGGGATTCTGGGTTTTTGACGACTCGGTTACGTACAGGTTGGTAACGGCCACTTTCCCAAGCCTGGGATCGCCTACTCCTTTCAACATATTGATAAAGGTATTCGACCATCGGGTGTAGTAATTCTCCTGTCCGCCGTCTCCCAGCAATATCTGGCTATTTCTATTTTGCGTAGGCCGCCCTCCGGTAGCATCGCCCAGCACATAGGCATTGTCGGTATTATCGATAAAAGTCTTTCCGGCTACTTGTTGTGCATAGGTCTTGGCTGTATTGGGGTCCACTTTGACCAGGCGCATGGCCAGGCGTAATATCAGGCTGTTACCGAACCTTTGCCATTGTGCCGTATTGCCTTTATAAATGACATCGCCGGCAGGCTGATCGGCTGCAGGGTCCAGCTGGCCTACCGCATCGGTGACTTCCTTCAGCATATCGTAATAGATGGAGTCCTGTGAATCATATTTGGGGAAGAAATTCTTATTGTAATAGCCCATACCCGCGTTGAAATAAGGCACGTCTCCGTAAAAATCCGTAATACGCTCCAGTATCAATACCCGGAGGATACGGGCAATCTGGTGAAGATTTTTATACTGTGTCTTGCCTGTGGTCGACTGTACGATATCGACGATGGGTTTCACCTGTTCCGGATAGGCGCCGTCCCCGTTTACGCTGCCATTGAATCCTGCGTCGAAGCCCCAATAGGCTGCTGTATAGGTGGAATTGAGCAGGTATTTATCGCCGGCCCAATAACCGATGACGGTAGAGAGGCCCTGCATCATCGTCGAACAATAGATGAGGTTGGCCCGCCAGGTGTCATAGGCGAAATCGGCGCTGCCCGTATACCCCAGCTCGGCGGCGGTCAATACATAATTCGGATCGAAATTGGACTGGCTATAGCTGGCGGGATTGGTATTGATGGTGTCGAATCTTTTTGTACAACCCATACTGAACAGGGCCGCCAGCGAAAAGATCCCTGTGTATTTTATGAATGAATTATTCATGATAAATAGCATTAGAATTTAAATAAATCAGAATTTAAAATTCAGGTTAAGCCCATAAGTCCTGGAAGGAGGAACGCCACCCAGTTCGAGCCCCTGTGCAGCGGCCGTGATAGCGGCTTCGGGATCGATATTGTCCGTCTTCTTCATCAGGTAGAACAGGTTGCGGGCCACCAGGCTGACCGTCAGGCCCTGGATGGCATTGTTAAACCATTTGGCCGGCATCGAATAATTCAGGGCCACCTGCCGCAGCTTGATAAAGCTGGCATCCTGGACGAACAGTTTGGAAACGTTCTGAGCTAAGGTGCTATAATAGACCTGAGCCTTGACCACCGTGGTTCCGCTGGGATTGAAGTTAGTGCCCCTTCCTACCAGCGTGGCCTGGTGCAATCCAAAAAAGTATCCATAATAATCGGTAGCCGAGAATATCTTCCCACCGAATTTACCGTCGATGAGGAAGGAGAGGCTCAGCTTGTCATAACTGAATTCGTTATTCCATCCGCCGATCCATTTGGCAAAAGCGGAACCCCAGGGCTTCAGGTCGCCCTGCACGGGGATATTCGTGGCAGGGTCTACGGCGATCTTTTTGGTGGTCGCGTCGATCTTATAATCGAAAGCCATGATCTGGTCGGCAGCATAGCCTACCACATC
>Ga0307511_10000578_pt1 | contig 39219 bp, 41 predicted proteins | sample 13_EM_MG_FD_200266 | JGI IMG/M metagenome (GOLD analysis project Ga0307511, IMG submission 200266) | Populus trichocarpa ectomycorrhiza microbial communities from riparian zone in the Pacific Northwest, United States - 13_EM | ecosystem: Host-associated > Plants > Roots > Unclassified | place... | reverse complement strand
TCTGTTTTGTCATGTGATGCAGAGGCAACCAGCTTTCCGTCCGGCGAGAACACAACTGCCGAGACAATATCTGAATGACCCTCGAGAATCCCACATGACCCTCCAGTTGCTGTATCCCATAGCCTGACTGTTTTGTCATCTGATGCAGAGGCAACCAGCTTTCCGTCCGGCGAGAACACAACTGCCCAGACACTACCCGAATGACCCTCGAGAATCCCGCATGACCCTCCAGTTGCTGTATCCCATAGCCTGACAGTCTTGTCATGTGATGCAGAGGCAACCAGTTTTCCGTCCTGCGAGAATACAACTGCCCAGACAATATCTGAATGACCCTCGAGAATCCCGCATGACCCTCCAGTTGCTGTATCCCATAGCCTGACTGTGTTGTCACCTGATGCAGAGGCAACCAGCTTTCCATCCGGCGAGAACACAACTGCCCAGACACTACCCGAATGACCCTCGAGAATCCCGCATGACCCTCCAGTTGCTGTATCCCATAGCCTGACAGTCTTGTCATGTGATGCAGAGGCAACCAGTTTTCCGTCCGGCGAGAACACAACTGTATTGACACCACCTGAATGACCCTCGAGAATCCCGCATGACCCTCCAGTTGCTGTATCCCATAGCCTGACTGTTTTGTCATCTGATGCAGAGGCAACCAGCTTTCCGTCCGGCGAGAACACAACTGCCCAGACACCACCCGAATGACCCTCGAAGGTCTGTATCAAAGGACTCCACTTTTGTAATACTATGGGGTCCCGCTGAATAAAAGGGATTCCACGATAATATTGTTTCCGAACCAGACTGCTTTCTGGGCTAAACAAAAGTGCTGCAGAATATACTTGTAGTGGCGCTTTCTCAATCATCGACCTGTTGGACAGAATAAACCGTTTGGCATCATACGTGAATGCCGCCAAATTCCGAAAATCATTCGATTTTTTCTTGTTAAGTTAGTTATGGTCATATAGCTCTCCCGCCATGGTGCAAGCTAAGCTATCAGATTGAAAAAAAAAAAAAAGGGTTGTATAAATTGTATAGAACAGTGGTTCCACTCACTTGAAGCATCGTTTCTAACCCTGTAATCATAAGAACTCCTTCAGATACTTGTCCAAGCAGACTAAGCACCTCCAGCCAGTGAAGCAAGTGTTGTCTTAGAAATTGGAGTATTCGGTGGTTGTCTTCGTCAATCGAATTGCCTTGCTGAAAGTGGTGGACCCAGTAGCGGCAGGCATATTGAGTATCTGCTGTAATAGTACCCTGAACCATACCCACCGATATTTCGGATATCAAAACACCTGGCTGTCCAATGCCACACATGTCTTGCCGAAGTTGCTTTGACATAAGCTCAAGACAATGCCGGAACAAATCAATATGTCGTTCTTTCTCATCTACACAGAACCTAGTATCGGAACACCTCTGTTGATCGAGAAGAAAGTCCCGAAAAGACGGGTGGAATATTCGTACAGGCTGGCTTTCGATTTTTGGAATGTTCAGAACAGAACGCAATGGGGTAAGAGCTGTTTTAACTGTCATGTTTGGCAAGCAAAGTAGATTTGCTAGATCTTTAGTAGTCATGACATCAGACATTATAATAATTGAACCAATGATCTGTCTGAAACGTTCCAGCAATAGTTTCTGCTCACACAGACTTCGATTTCCAATGACTGAGTGTTGCAACAGCTTTGTGTACATGTCGTCAAGATGTCTGGTTAGCGACTGTGCAGTAGTAGTAGTATCTCCCGTAAGAATTAAAGACAGTTGTTCTTCAGGACTAAACATATCGTCTTGGATAAATCGGTAAGTGGTCGCTGCATAAATGAAAAGCCCTGCTGCTTTTTCTACCAGAAGCTGAATGGTAGGTTCATCCGGCCATGGTGTACTCAATCCATGATCTGCTTTTATTACTGACAACTTCTTTTGGAAGAAAACAGAGATATCGTGGTTGACTGTAGGAGGAGGAATGTCATGGAGCACAAAATCTTGATGCATTTCTTGAAGTATCTTTCGGAACCCAAGTAAGATAGGTGTTTCCGGTCTGCTTGTAACGAAAACCCGTAAGCGAATTGTTTCAATGTTTTTCGCCTGAGCAAGAAGCTGTAGAATGAGTTGCATATCATCTTTGCTTTCACATTCATCAAGGGCATCAATCACAAGTACCAATTGAATTGGCTGTACTGGAACATTCTTTAATGGGTTGTAAATGAGATGTTGCCACTGTTCGCGTAACCCTCGCTGGTGGATATCGAAGTGGTCATCGATCGCTTTTGATATCAAGGGTCTGAGCCCTGGCAGGCTGTCTGCTAGCTGGGCGGCAATGGTAGTGAAGAACTTGCCGGCGTGGCTAATATCCGCTCGACCTCGGGAAAAGAAGAAACTCGCAGCAAGTCTTTTCTTTTCTGCAAGTTCACAGGCCACTGTGCGAGAGATTGTGGATTTCCCCGTTCCCGCCATACCGCTCAGCCAGAAGATGCATGGGCTGCGACGGTCGTCATACCATTCCGTAATCTGCTGGCGGAGCTGTACTCGCGTATCTGGTAAACATCGATCCTCATGTTCCCAAAGGCGGTGGTTATAAGCAGCGCCTTCGGCATATGGTAGCTTCAACAGATTTGTGGTCCCAGTGAGCTGAGTATGAATTTCGGTCACCTTGCGGCTATCACAACGTTAACCGCTGCCTCCCTTTCCTTGTACACATTTGTTGGTGGTTAGGTGACACTTACTTGGAGTCTTCTCCAATTTCCACCCCTGCCATGAGCTGGCCTTGCATTTTGGTCACCTTGCAGCTATGACAATGTTAGCTAACTGGATATCGATCATATTCACCACTCTTAAAAGAACACATACTTTGAATCCTCTCCAATACCCAATCCAACCATGATGTGACCCTGGAGTTGTCTAATCTTGCGGCTATCACAGTGTTAATCATTACAATTCTTTGTCCATCATACACAAATTATGATTAACTTACTTTGAGTCAATTCCAATGTTCAGGCCCAGCTTTTCACAATGTGCCATCAACTTCAAAGTATACCCACTAATCTGCGCAGCTGTAACTGGGTGTGACCACTCCCGCAATTTGCCCTTGCACCTGGACAATATTCCGGGTTTTTTATTATATTTCTCCAGCAATGAGTCTAATTCACTGAGCGTCTCATTACACCTTTCAATCTCGCCGAGATCTGCTCCACCCCCTTGCAGCACCATCTTTAGGGATTGATCTGATTTGTCATCAGTTTCGTTAATTAATTCCTGGATGTGTAAAAGCGTGGAGTTCATAGACTGAAGTGCCGTTTGGAGCTCTTTGATACTGCCGTCGTGCTTTTTGACCGAGGTGGAGTAATCAGCTACAGCGCCCATGACTTTTGTTGCAACATCGATGATCCCCAAGATGCTGGCCGCCACGCCAATAATCTCAAGGCCAGACATGGTATTCGATTTTGATGGGCGGTAAGTGGGTTTTTGTGTAGTCAGTTGATGTATAAATGCAAGAGGGGTATTCAGGTCGAGAGAAACAATTTCTTGCCAGCTGGGAAAGCTTTAGGATTGTGGTAATAGAGGAGTAGAAGCATTATATCGGAGAAAGTCGCCAGCAAATGAGTAAACCTACCAAGATTGTGGTGCATGATAAAAAGACTTGTCATGCGTACTCTGATGAATTATTGCAGCTTGCAGCTACCAGACATACAGCCAGCCAATTGTTCACGGACTGGCCAATACCAGCAGGATATAGAGTACTTACTTACTGCCCCATTGCAGAAGAGTGCGTCGATCAAAATGGGGATCGAGATCTCCAGCTAAGCTGAGGTTGATAGGGTATGTAGTTCAAATCTCTGTTTGTTTTTATTTCATTTTTTAACGTTATTTACCAAAGGCTGGCACTACGTAGCCGGTAGCCTAATCGCTCAACTGTGATTCGGCATATGCTTGACTTAGACCTGCATGATGCGCTTTACCAGCGGTCAAAATCAGCCTCCTGTCTCAGCTAATGCATGTCGAAAGCACAAGCAGCAAAAACGTCATATATATGTAGACTTTTGTCGCCTGATGTACAGCACCAAAAGTCTTTTCCGCCTTCCTATTTGGGAATGGTGTACGGAGTATAACCCATCACCATTTCTATCTCACAAACCATCCAGTACTAGCGATTAGGTTACGTACATATGTACTGTAACCCCCACACCAATAGTTCGATTTTTAACCCATGATAACTAACACCAGCAACCTCCCATTGGCCTATCTAATACATATGTACCTCCAGCACCATCACGCTGGCAAAAGGAAAGGAAGCGGAACCCACCACTGAAGACCCAGTGACCAGTAACAGATCACTCACGCGCCAAGGACAATGATACGAACATGTCAGCCGCAGCCCCAGCCCCAATCAACACAAGTCAAGTCCTGCCGCAAAACACCAATCTCACCACCAAAGTCAATGCCATCACCAGCATTGTGCAACCACCACCGGTAACTCAGCTCAACCCCTGAAAATTACTAACCCTAGCACCCTACTCCTCAATTGAGGGCCAACGTGAAGACGACGGGGCAATACTCAATTTCTTCACACGACTCCAACGACTTAACCAACCCAGGGTCCATCATCGCCAATTCCACTCCCATGCGGCCCCCATCCCCCCTTCCCAATCCCAACACAAGCGCTGACAGAGGTCATCATGAGGCCATTGTGGAGAAGGGTAACATCCTCACAGTAGCATGCCGGTATCTACGCAACTCAGGGGCCTATATCAGATGAAAATAGCAACAGCACTGGAGCCTTGCGGACCACATCACCTCCGACAAGACCCTCCCGGAGCCGCCACCACCAACCACGATCAACACTGGCAACCAGTCCCTCCCAGATAAAATGCCACCAACCACCACGAACGGGCGCGCCAACGACCTCCCCACCTCCGACACACATATGCGGAGGCAGCATCCCAGGCTACCCCACCGGCATCACCAACACAAATAACAAAGGGGAAAGAACTGCAGCGACGCCGGGCACCAAGTGCAGCAACCACGAGGGAGCAGTACTAGGCAAACCAACTACGCTGGTAATCGCCCATACCGTCCCAACCAAGCACAAGCCAGGAGATATGCGCTGGTGGCTAGAAGCCGACAACAAGGGTCTGAGGATAGTAGGAGTACGCTGGCTCCTGAAGGAGGGGGGGATACCTACTCTGTTGGAATAAGGTAATCCTACAGCTCGGATATGTTAGTTGATGGAGAATTGGGCTGGTCGCAGGGATGAATGGATCAAAGGAATATCACGAGTGCAGTTTTTTTTTTCTATAAATATCGGGAAATACTCCCCCCCAGTTAGATTTCACATATAACTATCGAACATCATATCTCTTCACTCAGCCAACGGGCTTGACCTTCACGGTGAAGAACGCTTATTTCTTACACGCTCTTCCTTGGCCATCTCCCTGGACAGCCCCACAGGGGCACAAACACTGCAGAGATAGGATGGAAGTCCTCCGCGCCACTGCCTACGACGGATCTGATCTGGGAGGTTTTTTTAATTTTTTTTTAACGTTCCTCCAGCACGAATTTTTTTCCCACCTGAGCGGAGGATATTTGGGGAAGGCACGATGACGAGACCTGTTGTCTTCCATAACTTTCCATCGGCACGAATTTCGTTTTCCACTTGAGCGATGGGTACTCTATGGTGGTCACGAATTCCGCAGATTAACTTGCCAGTCCCTTGAATCCAGCCGGGGTTCTGGCTAGCTCGTTATGGCCCACTAAGGGCTCACATATGAGTACTGAGTATTTAATAACAATAATAGTAAAAAGTCCCACCTCCGTCAAAGTCGCAACCCTCGATTAAGAGCCAGTGGCCTCTCAACTTCACATAGGTCCCGAGTGCACACTTCTTACCAAAGAACACTACAATGGAGCCGGCTCCACATTCCTCCAAAGGTATGATACATATCTGCTGGCAGGGGGGGAATTTGATGCGGATGTGGATCGCCTATCTGATTAATCCCCTCGTATCGAGATTTGCCAAGGAAAACACTCGAAGATATATATACCGCACCTTGTACCTTGGCTCAGATTTTGACTTATTCTACAGTTATCTCAAATACCGATAAGGTGTCTTCAGTTTCCCCGGTACATGTATATATACTATAATGCCCGAGCCCCGTTGTTGCCATCATTGCCCCGTGGGCTCACATATTCCCACACAATTATACATATGGCCATCATTCTATGATACTGACTGCATGATTCCCATATTCCAAAATATACCGCATCAGAATCTAAATTCGGGGGAGCCTGGGGTCTCAGCCTTTTGGTACTCCACCTCAAATGTCTGGTACATAGAGTCAGGTGTAATCCCAGGCTAGCGTACGGCGGAATATCCGGTATGTCGGTGGGCCATAAAAAATTGTGGGAAGGCAGATATATTCGTTGATTGGTCTTGAGCTCAAGCTCATAGCTGTACATAGTCATCATACTTAAGCTTCATAGCAGGCTCTGAGGCATGAGTGATCTCTATTCACTCAACAGCGATAAGTCCACAAACTCGACACCTGATAACCATATTTGTGGAAGGTACTGTTGATTTGTTATACTTTCATTCCCACGAAAAGAAGTGTGCTTTATGTCTCATTGTTCTAGATAATAGATTTAAGTAGTTATAACCACATGATTCAGCCTAGGAAGAGATTGCTCAAAAAGTCGGGGTCAATATGAATACCATCAGATATTGATTCTTTACATGAGTGAGAAGCAGTCCAGAGTAATTAATTTTTCGGACTATTCCGTCTTGGGTAATTTTCGATGACAACCGTTAACCACACATCTACCTACCCACAGTTTCATCATGATGATCTCGTGTCCAGGACTATTGTTTCGAGTATCATTTGAACAGTTTGATGCTCAAGGGTAGTCTCGTTCCGCTCAAGAGGTGCAGTGAGTGCAGGGACTATAGGTGGAATTTGTCGTGCCTCCCCAGTGTCTGGAACTGCGGCTTCATACCTGTATGTATTTACTTCCATGCTCATCGTGACATTTGAAACCACGCTGGTATATATACCTATTGCTGCACCCTAGCTAGATTACCTAGGCCTCCCATGGCAGTTTGAGGTTACGTTCCTTGATATGCCGTAGAATGAGCATCGTGGCTTTAAAATGCTGGGCTTATCCTGCTAGATCGAGTGGGATTTTGTCACTGTCGTTTTTCTACAGAATATTGGTCCTATGTGCAAGTATTGTTATCGTTGGGATAAGCCGCTTTGAGTTGAAATATTTTGTAGAGACATCAAATGCCAAATGTAATGGTGTCTCCACTTACTTACTTGGCAATCGAATATATGTTCGCACCCTTCTTCAATAGTAGCTACATAGTCTCTGTCTGTAGATACGATGTTGTGGCATGAAGTGCTCTCTCTCAGTTCTGGTGGGCTCGATATTTGTGGCCTTCTCTGATAGCAGCCTCACCACGTCTGTATATCCATTATATGTGGAATACAAGGGTGTTGACCCATCATCGGTTCTAGTGGGTTCAATATCTGCCATTCGCCAACAAAAGCTGCATCACCTGTTCGAGTACCAGTGCAGCAGCCACATGCAACAGCAACCCTCTAAATGACGTTAAATTGGTTCTCAATGTCGGATTTATGCTTTTGGCTTTCTGCCCCCCCTCCAATTGCCCTGAACTGTGAACTACCGAACCTGCAACTTGGGGATCCTCCTGGTTGACCACCGAAGGTGCGTTTGGGTAATGGAAAATGCCGACGGCAGATCTTCTCGATCCTAAATCATGTCTACTATGACCCCAGCTTTGTAAAGGTAGTTGCAGCGTCTTCATTGGCGCCCTACACTAGGGGTGAATAAGGCAGCCGAACGCAAGGACAAGGTTGAGTTTTTGTGACGGGGATCATTAATCGGGGTTTTCACTTCTTCCATCAAGCCCAGCACCTCGGCATATCCCGAGACTACTCTGGCATCTGTACGGTTATAGACCCCGAGCATGAGACCTGAGACATATCCATCATGATGGTTTACTACGCAATAAATGTTAGGAAGTAAGACATTCGAGGTAGGCCTTGCTCGTAGCTTTGCAATATATCCTGGCTCCATCTGATGTGTTGAATTGCTTATGAGCCTGAGCTGTGAGCCGACCCCATCCTCATGTACTTGATATGCAATTGGTCAAGGCCCCTAATACATTTGTACATTATTGCAGTATTTCCCGTAATTGCGGTTCTTCATCCGGAGGAGGTGAGAAGGGCAGTAATCTGTGTTTACCTTTCCTTCTGTCCTACGTTAATATCTTGGGTTTCATTTTCATGTCTTTATCTATTCCTTCTATGAAATTAACTTTTTTCTCTTCAAGTTGAGCAGCCTCAATGCCTCGACGTTCACAATAGGGGAGCTGTTCTGTAGTAAGTATCATTGAGTGACGCTGATTGAAATCTCTGCTTCCTATTTTGGATAGATACTACCCAATTAGGTTCTCTCGATATAAAAATATATTAGGAAACAAAACTTCTTAAAATAAGAATATTCTTTTATCGCATATATTCTTATTTTATATGAGGGCGAGGGGTGAGGGTGGTAATATCAGTAAAGGCAGACTTCATGGATGGTAATATACGGGGGATACAGTGTGATACAGAGCTCATATCATACGTACTATGTAGTAGTGAAGGCTTGTTTGTATTAGAAGTGATATTTGAGAGAAAGGCGAGCTATAATATATCAGGGTAACAGCGAGCCACGGTTCCTACCAAATAGGAAATACTTAGGACAAACATGACTGTGTGATGCATGGAAAGCCGTGGCAGAAAGTGATAGAAACAGGCGATGGATGTAACGACGCAAGAAACCTAGAAAAATAACCCTGGCGAGGCCGAGAGTTCAGGGTAACAAGGGGGTTGCATGTTCCAACAATGCTGATATCACCCACTGTGTTCATCCGGCTGCAAACAGCTAAAGTATGTGTAGGACAGCAAAAAGATATGTTGTGATTAAAAAAGGGAATTTTACCCTTTTTTTTTAATACTGGCAAAGCTAAAGATCCGCAAGAGCCGTAGCATTGAAGCACATGAGGTAACACGAGTACTTTCTCCATATTCCAAGTCACCCATTCATCGGTAGCATAGGGAGCTGAAGTGGGGGTCGCCTGTGTGGTAGGGCTGGGATAAAGGTGAGATGTAAGGGTTATTACACTCCAGTCTGTATGCAGATGTACTCCATCAGAGAAAGCTAGGCACCGGATCGATGCACCTATGTGTGTTTCTTCAACTATTGTCTTTTGGATAACATCCGATAGCCTGACTGTCTTGTCATCTGATGCAGAGGCAACCAGCTTTCCGTCCGGCGAGAACACAACTGCCCGGACACTACCCGAATGACCCTCGAGAACCCCGCATGACCCTCCAGTTGCTGTATCCCATAGCCTGACTGTCTTGTCATCTAATGCAGAAGCAACCAGCTTTCCGTCGGGCGAGAACACAACTGCATGAACAGTACCAGAATGACCCTCAAAAACTCCGCATGACCCTCTTGTTGCTCTATCCCATAGCATGACTGTGTTGTCTTACGATGCAGAGGTAATCAGCTTTCCGTCCGGCGAGAATAAAACTGCACTAACATCCTCTGAATTCCCCTCGAAGGTCTGTATTAAAGGGCTCCACTCTCGTAATACTATAGAGTCCCGCTGTATAAAGGGTATTCCACGATAATATTGTTTCAGAACATGGCTTCTTTCTGGGTTAAACAAAAGCGCTGCATAATATACTTGCAATGGCGCCTTCTCAATCATCGACCTGCTGGACAGGGTACGTCGATTGGCATCATGCATGAATGCAGCCAAATCCTGAAAATCATTCGACTTTTTCTTTTCCGGTTAGTTTTGGCTATTGCATAAAGCTCTCCCGCCATGCCTGCATGGAGCAGTGGTTCAAACTCACTTTAAGCATCGTTTCTAAACTTGTAATCATAAGATCTCCTTCAGATACTTGTCCAACCAGACTAAACACCTCCAGCCAATAAAGCAATTCTTGCCTTAGAAATTGGAGTATTCGGTTGTTGTCTTCGTCAACCGAATTGCCTTACTGAACTGACTTTCAAATATTGCACATGTCTCGCCGAAGATGCCTGGACATAAGCATAAGACAACGCCGAAACAAATCAATATGTCTTTCTTTCCCGTCTACCCAGAACCTAGTATCGGAACACCTCTGCTGATCTAGAAGAAAGTTACGAAACGATGGGTGGAATATTCGTACAGGCTGGCTTTCGATTTCTGGGATGTACAGAACACAACGCAATATGGTAAGAGATGTTTTAACTGCCCCGCTTTCTAAACAGAGTAGATTGGCTAGAGCCTTAGCAGTTATGACATCAGATATTATGACAATTGATCCAATGATCTGTCTGAAACGTTCCAGCAATAGTATCTCCCTTAAGAATTACAGACAGTTGTTCTTCAAGACTATACATGCCGTCTTGGATAAATCGGTAGGTGGTTGCTGCATAAATGTACGGTCCCGCTACTCTCTTTTTCCCAACAGCTGAATGGTGGGTTCATCTGGCCATGGTGTACTCAATCCATGATCTGTTTATATTGCTGACAACTTCGTTTGGAAGAAGTCACCGATGTCGTGGTTGACTGTAGGAGGAGGAATGCTATGGAGCACAAAATTTTGATGCATTTCTTGAATCATCTTGCGAACCCAAGCAAGATTGGCGTTTCTGGTCTGCTTGTAACGAAAATTCGTAACCAGATTGTTTCAAGGCTTTTCACTTGAGCAAGGAGCTGTAGGAGGAGTTTCATATCATTTTTGCCTTCACACCCATCGAGAGCATCAATTACAAGTACCAATTGCTTTTACTGCATTCTCCCATGGTTCATAAGTGAGAAGCTGTCACTGTTGGCGTAACCCTCTTTGGTGGATATCGAAGTTGTCATCGATCGCTTTTCATATCAATGGTCTGAGCCTTGGTAGACTGTCTGCTAGCTGAGCGGCTATGGTAGTAAAGAATTTTCTGGCGTTGCTAATAACTCCCCGGCCTCAGGAAAAAAGAAACTCGCAGCAAGTCTTTTCTTTTCGGCAAGTTCACAGGCCACTGTGCGAGAGATTGTGGATTTTCCAGTTCTCGCCATACCGTTCAGCCAGAAGATACATGGCCTGTTATGGTCTTCATACCATTCCATAATCTGCTGGCGGAGCTGTACTCGTCTTACCACCCGCCAATATCCCTCGTCTTTGGTGGCAAGCTTTGCAAGTTCTAAATGTGATGTATTCAGAGGCACATATATCTCTCCCTCAGTGTTAAGCTTTGCAGAAGTCTCTTCAACAATCTAAATTGTCTCGTATTAATGAGAGTCTGAGGTATTGGGGAAATCAAGCTAGTTGTGGAGATTCAGATCCCTACCATCAGCTTTTTTAAAAATACCCCTTTTGGTATCCGTGTCTCTTTTCGCTCATAGCAGCGGACAATCGTGAGGGCGGAGTGTTGGATCGAAAGCTGCTCGTACAAAGTGTCAAATTCATGCGAATCCTTTTCCATCGTTTCTAAGAGCTTTTGAAGGCAATCTTAGCCAAACTAGCAATGATCTGACTCATATTTGCTTGAGATGAGCCTCGATGTGGAGTTCCTAAAAAAACAATCCCGAATGTGGCAGCCTTGATGCTTTCGAACCGGGAATTAGTATTGGCCATCACAAGGGCGTGCCAGTGAATTGCGGTCAGCATTCTCCCTACCTGTGACAGTATCGAGGTGTTTGCACCTGCTTGACTATGATTCCTCCAAGGGAGTAGACATAGGAAAACAATCTGGTGGAGACTTTCTTCACCAACCTGAGCCTATGAAGGGTTAGTATGAGAGGTGATGGACTAGGGAAAGTGAGGTCAGATTGCATTTATTTATCGGTTCGCTTTCCTTTGTTATTTCCCAGGTTGGAATTTTGTGCACTCGTTGGTCCCGAGGGCATCTAAGCGGCTCTAGATATGCCGCAGATCAAAAATTGGCCCCTACAGTACCGTAGTCTGGTTCGGAACATATTTTTTAATGTCCCCTCTTTTATATATACTTTACTTAATAACCGAGGCAAGTTGGCACTAATTAACCTAAGTCTCGTGCCCGCCACTCTACCTGATCTTGGGTATTCGCCAGACTTTATCGGAAGGGGGCTAAGTCTCGTTGCTCTCCCGACTCGCAAGGTTTTGGTGGTGACTGTACTACGTAGATAGCAGAATGTGCATGTAATAGATCTGCCTAGTTTTGCTAGACTATAATATAAGGTAGCCTTGCTTCAGTCTCTGAACGTTGGTTCTTGCACGGAGAGGTACAGCACTAATCAAAGTAATACTACTGACTAAGCTAAGCGACATCACAGTGACATGACTAAGCGACCCAGCGACCCAGCGACCCAACCTCTCCACGTTCAAGAGCTTGGGTTCGAGGCTAGGTATAAGCTTCCTCTCGTACAACCCTCGGCTACATCACATTTGGCTTCCCTTCCCTTCACAGCCATTACCTAGGTCTTCTAATTACCATCTTCTCATCTACACCACCAGTCTGGCTTGACACCACCTACACCTCCACTGCTCACCAGTACACTTCAGTTTTCCACTCCATCTCGATACCGTACATCCAAGGAATCGACTCCTCTCATCTTATTCTCGTACGTATCCTCTGCACCACACTACACACTCAGCAATACTTGCATGCCGACCTCCGGATATCCAAGCCTCATCGCGATCAAGTCCTCTAGACGCCATAGGATCAGTCAGGGCAAGGATAAGACACCGCCTCAGGGGGACACCACCCGAAGTTGAGACTGAACCTTGAACCTGCTCCTAAGGGGAGGTTTTGGACGTCGATTCAATAAATGAATGCTACTCAACAACGTTGCATTGAGAGCGATGACCCGAATGTATCTCAACCCGAAGCGAGTGCAGAGGGTCCCTCAGCCCACGCATCCAAATCAACCTGAAACTTAATGCGGCATCGGCAGTCCACCTATACACCCAACAGAGCCAGTCCCCCTACCATCAATTACCGATAGATGTACCCCCTCGGATGGTAAGTTTCTACAAGCTTAATTGCAGGATGTATGTATACAGAAGCTGGCAATTTACTATCAGGTGCCCCCCAGAGTGCGGGCAGATCACAAGACGCACCATATTGTCATCCTCGGCCCTGGCAACACTGGCCCGAGCGAGATGGATGGCTCGCGGCTGATTTCTGTCTGTTGAATTGGTTGCTCACAGTGCTGGATGACCAGTATAGATCCCTACGTTCCTGTTAAACAGTGAGGTCCAGTACTCATGGGAACCTACGCCAACAACAGAAGGTGGTTTTTGGGGCACCAAACCAAGACTTACACGATATCTCAAGAACCGGCATCTCGATGATATCACTATTTGATTAACACAAGCTTGTGCGTCAGCTTTGCCAGGAGATACAGTCCTCATGATTTTTATTGGACATGGTGAGTCTGCAACGAATGGTTTGGAAACAGGAGAACAAGAGGTGCTGAGACTAGAGGTTCTAGGGAACATCATTACTCCTTGCCAGAGTCAGGTACACCTCACCCTCCTCCTAACCTCTGGTTTCTCCGGGCGATTATTCCTACATGCTCACGAACCACACAAGCACAGGTTCAATGGCAACAACAAAGCGCATAAAAACAACCCACGCAACGTAGGCGGGCAGTCGTGCTATCGGTAATTAACTGGAGAGTTTCACTGGTATGACACACTGTCAAAGATAGGTAGAGTTCGTTAGCCCGACAATCAAGTCAGCAGCATGGAATGACTAATTAGATCGCTTCTGGAAAAAGCTGAAACCTTCCGACTTGTTTTCTGGGGTGAAACACCTACAGACTACAGTTCGAGTTCCCTCTCGCAATACACGCCTCTCATCTCCGCGGTTAGGGCTACGTCCTATTATCCAAATTCTTATTCTTCGATCAAGTATTGGGAGTGGACAGGATATTTGCTGTGGCGACGATGCGTGTCACCAAGGTACGATACACTCACAGGGCACAGGTACCCGCAAGGAGGGAAGTGAGTACTAATGAGTTTCGTCAACTCCAGAACTGAATTGTGCCACTTGAAGGAAGCAAATCATGAGGATTACATATCCGCCCTAAAATTTCATGTTAGGGAAGTTAAGGCTATCTCAGAGGCGATTCTCCATTTTCAGCCAACAATTGACCTGCACTGCCCTGATCAAGATCTTATTAATAATGGTTTCTGCCAAAACAACACCTGTGGTATTATGGAGCAAGGGCCTCGACCAGCTGCTTGACATCATGACGCATTCCCCGGGTTCGTGGAACGTAACAACATAAATGCCAACGCCGGCGCCAACCATACCAGGAATTCACACATATCGTTATAAGTACGGTGTATTATATAAAGGGTGTACTAAAGCTAATCCATGATTTACTCCTCGAAGATAACTCGAATAGGCCCGGACCCATTATGATTGGGACCGATCTTGGAGCATCCTCAGATGCCTCAAATCCCACATTTGCCCGTTCTTCTACCGCTGCTTGAGGCCGCCTATCGTGGCACTTTGCATACCGTCTTATACAATTTCTTTGCCTGGTCCTGACCAGCTACGTTCTTATATTCAGGTATTTTCTTACCGGGTTATACAGTTTTATTCGCGAGTTTCCAGGAACCTGGATATAAGTTGTGCAGCGCTGTCAGATCCAAAGAACTCGATTGCGTTACCAATCCAGTTTTTGGGTGCAGTACCACACCGATTCCAGTTAGATCATAGGGATCGTTTCAAATTTACTGGACAGAGTATATTCCCAACCGTCTATGCTATGGCAAAGCATATGAATACCAAACAGCAAAAACGGCTACACATTCACAGAACATTGAGAGCTGGAAAGTCGTATTTGCGGGCAGCATTGGTATCTTTGCTGTGGAAGAAGGGGTTTCGAGTCGTTTATGTACCAGACTGCTACGAACTTCTTATGTCTGAGCCACCGGTATCGTATGTTATATCGTCACTTTCCTCCTATTTTTGCAAGGATGCAGAACTCGGGTCAGAGGTCAGGAAGCTTTCCCACATTTCACTCGATAAGACTTATGACAGCACACGCCTTAAGCGAGAAGTCCTCATACAGTAAGAACTCTCGGACAAGAAAGTAATAATGTATAAGAAAGTAACCTCGAATAAAAGCTCCTACCAAATTTGCTATCGCGAATAGGAAAGGAATTGTAGGGCCAGAAAGCTGTTTATACACAAACACCACAACCACCTAGGCATATGGACACCCTCTCATCGAGCAAGTTTCTCATCAAGCACATCATGCCTCCAAAGCGACATGGTCCTACATCCCAAAATACTGCTAAACGACCACGAACACAAGGGCCTATTCAGTACAAGCGTCGGCATATACAGGCAATAGGGTGTGAAAAGGTGGCACGTGTTGTGGTTGGGAAGGTGGCAAGTGCTGTAGTCGGGAGGATGGCGGGTGCTGTCGTCGGGGGATGGTAGCTGTGGTCGGAAGAATCTGAGTTTTCATTCAAACTGTGTGTTAAGAAAGTACTTTGATTAAGATAGTAATCGGGGATAAGACGCTGAGGCAGCTTTTGCCAAAACCACCGTCCTATAAATAAGACTGCAGCCTTGTGCGAGAGTTCTTAGGGTATTCGGCAACTTAGCCGCCAAAATGCAAAAGCATATCCTCTTTGTAATAGCCCAAGCGAATGCTCTTGATGACAGTCAAGATGACCGAATAAGCAACAAGAAGAAATGGAGGTCCGAAAACTTTTAGATGAGCTTTCATTCAATCACATGAAAATATCGAGCTCAACCGCTACGTATGCTGCCGCTAGGTATGATTTCGGGCTACTTCAGATCGAAGAATGAATCTGAATATGGGGATGGATGATATAATTCCTTTGCCTTTATTCATAATCTGTATAATGAGTACCTTCTGACAATACCTATAGGCGGAAATTGGAGCCTAGTGGGAAGCTTATGAGTCGGACAACTCCAAATCCCTTTCCCTAGGTTGCATGCGGGTAAGGCTCAAAAAACCAAGAAAACTCTTGTTCCAAGTTACATGGCAAACCCAATCGTTGATCGGCTGCCTTGTGGTATCTGGACCGCCTGGCACTTATCTCAATATCAATCCTCCTTCTCAATCTCTAACGAGCTCCAGCCTTCTCCTCTGCTCTGCTTAACTACTCCTGAAATTTTGAATTTCAAGGCTAGGGTTAAAGAGGAGGTTTTGGACCCCGATTCAACAAATGAATGCTACTCAGCAGCGCTGCATTAATAGCGATGACCCGAAGCAATCTCAAACCGAAGCGAGTGCAGCGGGCCCTCAGTCCATGCATCCAAATCAACAGTAATCTATCTAGTTTGATAATCTTTTCTATTATCAATGTTCTGGAAATACCAATTATTATATTATTCTCGTCATTCAAGTCATTACGTTCAGTTTGACTCCCATGTTACCCTGAACTCTGATCACTTGCCCTAACAATATCTCCCTCCAGGACCAGGTTGTGAGTGGGTAGGGCGGGGATGGTGAAGAGCCAGGAAAGATCAGGAGGGACGTTGTGGTCAGTTCAGGACGATGGCGGATTGGGGTGCGTTTCGATTTTCAACAGTGGATAGGCATAGATATCCCGGGGTCTGAGTTGCTGGTGTTGAGGTGAGTGGCATGGCAGATGTTGCGAATGGTGAGGTTGGGGTGTAGGAGGTGGCATTTGAGGTGGGAGGGGAATCGGTAGTGTTAATGATGATGGCGCGGATGATGGACCCGGGAATGGAAGAGGAAAGTGGGTTCAGAGAGGGGGTAGTACAGGCCGCGGTTGAAGCGGGACAAATCTTGATATAAGGGACCCTTCAGGACAAACAAGAAGTTTCTTATAACGCGAGGTTCTCTTCTAATGAGATAAATTTTCTTGGTTAAATTTTTGCGAGACCGGGGTCCCTTTCTTATATCGAAATTGCACTGTGCAGATGGCTATCGTTACAAGCATATCTACCTAATATAAGCATATATTGGGTACAAGCATACCTCTGCCTGTTGCACAACCCCTCGTAGAGGCGCCTGTCCCACATACAATCTAAGTATATTTTCATTACTAGGGTATTGTTTTTGCTTACGGATAGTCACTACAAATATGCTTATGACAACTAAGCTTAAGGTGGTAGTGCTCCAAACCCATAAACAGGATTAGGTAATGTAACATTCAAAATCTAACACAATATACCATATTTAACGTCACAATTATCCTATGGCTACCTCCGAGGCTTCTGCCAATACTCCGCAACGTCAGGCATTGCCGGAGCTTGAGCGACAAGCGATTAGGACATTAAGGAGCTCACACAGTCACAAATCAGCAAGGCTCTCAATCGGAACAGACCTCGTAGGCCATCCGATGTAGATCCAGTACAAGTGCAAAAGCTACGACCTGATTCTAAGCAGATACGATCTATCAAATACAATGAATTGGAGGCAGAGTTATACTAGTGGCAGAAGTTAATACAGAGGAATGAATGGTTAGGTGGCAATTTCTGGATTGATAAAGTAGCACAATTCTGGGTAACGATGCCAAACTACACTAGTATGAATTCCTAAGTTTTTGCAAGGGTGGTTAAGTGCATTTAAGAAGCGGTATACGATTTAAAGTTTGTCTTGCATGAGTCTGTAATCATGGAGAGAAACAGCAATGTTAATTAAGAAAATCCAGTACATTTTAGGAGATTATGAATGGATGAGACAGGACTGTATTGGAAAAGAGCCTGGCAGTGCCTGAAGCAGCAGCGGTTGCAAGCCCGCGGCAAGGGAACAGCTTGTCCTGTTGCACGAGGATCAAAAACTTAGGGTAGTACTATAGTACTGGTTGTACGACACACTACCATAGCCAGTCCGGCAGCTCTCCTTCGGCGTTGTTGTCCTCCGTAGCAGCATTCATAACAAAATAGTTAATAATTGAAGCATGAGACGGTGCTTTAGTTACAAGGGTGGCATCACTGCGGAGCTCAGTTACATTCAGTACTACAATTTTCTCTGCTCGCGCTGCTAGTAATACATACTCCTCTAATTCTCCAATCAAGAGATTTCCGAATCCTGATTTTTGCTGAATCTGTAGAATATCATCAGATCTTGGCAACCATATTCCTTATGTGAATTACCACTTGTTGTATTTGAAGATATTGGTTCATAGAAACATCAGTATTTGAGGATTGAGTGGGGGAATAAGGAGTCCAGTTCCTGACGTAAAATGTCCAAATCTTTAGCCAACATAGCATGCTGAGCTACTCGGAATGCGGGATAGATTCAAGACACTGGCAAGTGTAAGTTCTGGTCAAAAGCATTTTTCACGAGGTTCTATTGATTATTCAGGTATACTGAATGTTCAAATACTGTAGCATCATAGATGGTCTATTTTGCTCCTGCTATAGCTTACCTAAAATGCGCAGTCCTATCAGTCTAAAATATGCGCCTTGTTTTAAAGCGTTACCCTGAACTCATAGCACCACAATATATGTACATAGGCGAGAACCTAATTATACTTATGGGCTGCACGTCGTTGTATAGATTTATACCGCTGTAACCACTACTGTGGTGGATATTTATCTGACTAAGGATCTGGAGTGTACTTGGGAATTTTGCAAACTGCCTAATCCTTGACGATGGGAAAGCTTTCCTTCGACGCTTTATTCCTCATTCTAAATTGTTTTGCTAGTGACAGCGGGCAAGTTTCCAGGAGATATTGACTCCAAGTAGTAGTGGTATCTCATTGAATCTGCACTCCTGCTACTCATGTTCTATCATAAACATGCTTATGCACAACTGTTACTCTGAATATCTGGACTGATATATCCTGGCATGTCATGTTCAGGGGTCATGAATGAATTTAAACAATGAAATTACTAACCTCTAGTGGTGCATGCAGGTTGCTAGTATACTTAGGCATTCAAAGATAGATGATTTGGTTATATACATATATTGTGCTCTATACTTTGGCTCATTATCAGCAGCGTGTCGGCACTTATCTTTTTCTTTCCCTTTTTCCTTTCAGCCTATACCCATAGTCAGCTTATAGCTAGGTGGAGCCCTGATAGTCCCTATGCGTTTGGAACAACAGGCAGGAATTGTGTACACCTGTGTGCCCCTAGCGGAAAACCAAACCGTGCAAGACCTCCCAAAACTCTCTTTCTCCTTCCGACATCGGCCAAGATCATATACATCCACTGGCAACCAGCACTTCCGAATCTTCATGGGCACCTGGTCATGGCCGCCTTGTACATGATTCCGATTTCCAGTTAAGAATGCCCTCTCTCTTGCGTCCTTCTAAAAGCAGCTGTGCCTCTCATTCCTGTTTTCTTTGCATCTTATAGCATAGGTCTATAGTAGAATGTTCCGCGCACGATAAAGGCCTTGGTTCTTTATTATTTGCCCATACATCACGGGTATAGGAATTGTTCCAACTTCGAAAGACAGTCGGGCACTATGTTGCCCAATGCCGGCTCTCGGAGAAAAGATCTAGTTAGGAAACCATTCCTAGTGCCTTGCACACGTGTCGGTCACGGCATATTCGCTAAATTTCGTGTCTCACGTGACCCATATACCTTTTTCAAGTCACTATTCATGCATGGGGCTTACACTAGGGCGGGGTATGTAGATCTCAAGTCTGCGACTTCAAATCTTCACTCTAGTCGTCTCGAGGTCTAGGGACGGTAGTCAATGTCAGCAACATGTACCGCTATCCATATTATCCCGAACGGCAGTCGTCCCCAGAAACAACTACCTCAGACGAAGACGATGACTACGGAGGCGGCTACAGCTATCTCCTTGCACTGGAAGCAGATTCAAGTAGCAACAGCTATCCCATTCCCCAAACCTGTACCTCTCCGATATTGCACTTGAGCGAAGAAGATTCAAATAGGTACTACACAGGGGGGGCTTTATATGAGGTCCTTGAACAACGCTGGAGGGCTAAGTTCAAAGAAGCTCATATTGATACCAACTCACCCATATACCACTCGTGGCTCTCATTTTTTGGCAGGAGCAATGTCAGCTACGGGACTGTTCATGCATGGGCAAAAGCTGTGTGTACATGTCCGCTGATGTTTTTTCTCCCAGATCCTCACCCGGAATTTGGTCTTCGCCCTGAATACTTTGACGAATTCTTAGAAGTTATTGAGGGATGTGACGCAGCGTGGGACTCTAACTGCAAGATTGACGGCGCAGGGAATATTGTCCTTGAAGATGAAACGCAGTTTATTCGACGAGTTTGGGATATCCAGGCAAACCGCGTTATTCCCCGGTGCTGGGTTCCACAGGTCAAGATTGACCCCATTTCGCATGCATGGGTTGCGGATCACGAGCTACAGTACGTCTGGTCTCCCGTGAACTACAAACAATGGGGTATACCAATGCCGAGGGGGGTCACACTTGAAATGGTTCGGGAGAATCTCCTCCAGTACGGGGTTGAGTACTCCTGGCTAGATGTCCTGTGTTTGCGGCAGGCGATTATTCCGGGAAGCGACGTGCCGATTGGGAATGATTTGATTGAAGCTATGGAAAGGCGACGGAAGAAAGAGTGGTTGACGGATGTCCCACTCATTGGGGGGGTCTATCAATCAGCGAAGATTGTTACCTATCTGAACGGACTGGGGAGACTATATCAACCCGACGCAGACTGTACTCACCCCAGACACTGGCTCAAAAGAGCCTGGACACTGCAGGAGTCACCAGCGAGGAGTAACATGGCTCTCGGGGGTTGGTGGGAAGGAGGCTCAGTTGCGCATCCGTTGGCTACCGATGTACGTAAACGTTTTTCCAGGCAAAAAGCAGGTTATGCCTTGCTCACATATACTTATAGCTTGCGGGTGCTGCAAGTCTGGCAGTGGCACAGGGACTGCAGCAGCTAGCAGTAAAAGATTCTTACGAGCGACTTTTTGAAATGAAAAATCGCCATGCCTCAAATCCTCTAGATAAAATTGCCGGTCTATTTTTCCCCCTTCGCCACATCGATAACAAAAGAATTCCCACCTACGTCGAGTCCGAGTCACAGGAGGATGCATGGAGCCGCCTGATCAACGCCGTGGCAGACACGAAATACACAAAAGGCATTGCCTTGTTTCTCATGGCACAGTTCCCACATCCTTCAGCTAACCATTGGTTTCCAAGTTGGGGTCAGGTCATGGGATGGCCAGATATTAATGTTGCAGATACCCAAAAGCGACGAGAGGATCATGTTCCCCCGCCCAATGGCTACAAGGTCAGACTTCAAAGTGGCGGGCTTTATGAAGGTTGGACATTGGAAAGATACAAGCCAAATTCCTCGGATGATGATCTGCAGCAAATTGAGCTGCGCGAGAATAAAACCTTGGAATATTACATGCTCAAGCCTCCTACAATTATCTCTAGGCTATTTGATGGTATGGGCGTCCATGTTATGCAGTGCGTGCTTCTGCGTTCCATTGCAGCAGAAGGCAGTGGGCCAGAGCTCCCACACGTTGACATCCCCGGCGCATATGTCCTGGTCCGGTTGGAAGTCGATCGATCACTGATTCCGGCTCATTGGAGAACGGCGGGACCTTCGGAGGTCGGCACCGGTATGATCGGTACCCGGCCGTGGCATATATTCCTTGTTTGTAGAGACGTTACTAAGTGGCGTCCGGTTCTCGGAGCGGTTCGCCGAAGATATCTCCGTAGAATAACAACACTACTTATGATACTACGCACAACGTTGGATGACCCGCACAACATGGATGAATTGGAGAAACCGAACGAATTTACCCGTTTCAGCGATACACTGCGCGCGCATGAGCACCAAAACTCGACGCTGATAGAGATGCTGAGATATGGTGAGGAGATGGAGGGCGATCAGGTAGGTGGCCTTTTGGCCGGGGCACAGGCCGTATGTGGGGAGTCGATAACGGCGCAGTCACATGTCTTTTTGGAATGAAAGGGGAATTAAGTAAGTGCAGTTGAAGCCTAGCCCTATGTCCAATCTAATTTGTGCCTATCCTAGTAGGTCTGATATCTACCCTAAGCTGTTGATACAGGATAATGGTCACTTTCAGGGTATTTATTGTGCCACTTGGAGAGATCATTGGGGTGGGGTTCATGATGTCCGTTCAAGTGGCAGAAGCGAAGATATATATATTTATACGGTTACGAGCTCACGTACCTGGAGCCTTGCAACATCTTGTTGCCCCATTGACATACAACGTGGTTTTTTGTCTATTATAGTGAATCTAGCTTATTTATAGGCCATTACCGGTTCACCGTGATATTATGCAGGGCCCTAGAAAGAACAGACTGAAACAATAGGAACATCCAAAAGCGCCATTCATAAAGTATCGAATTTCACATAATGAACACCTGCCTATATTGCACAGGTCCACAAAATAAAGCTGTTATGATAGGATGATTCTTGGGGAAATCGAGTACATTGATTGATACTTGTCCTCTCTCACTACTAGGTTATCCAGTGGTATATAGGCAATAATTTCCTATAGGCGCACATGTTGTTCACCTGTCATCTCATTCTTCAACACATCATCTCGTGCTTTCCCAACATACCCACATGCCAGTCTTCTACCCCATGCCAGAGTTAGGACAGCTGTGACCCTGACGCCAAGCCCAGGCATAAACCACAACCCCCCACCACTCCACAATTAGGGCCTTCCGCCATCACTGGCAATACCCCTCGTAGGTTGAGGAGGTGTCTAATATGGCCGGTGATGCGGTAGGTGCTTATTATAGTATAAATCCTCGAGCATGGCAGTTCTGCTCTTAATACCCCCTATGAACTCTTATGTGACCCCCCGACTGAGACCTAGAATGTCGCTGGGGAATGCACGTAGCTGATTCCGGCGAAGTGCTCCCCACGTGCTCCCCGTATGGGGGCTCCATGGTGGGGAGTAAACTTTCCACTAGCCTACATTTTGGGAGTATTGGAAGTGACTCCTTTGGTTACTTCCAACTTGCTCTTCACAAGAGCCTTGGAATGCATTCCCCAGACGGGAGTTGCAATTAGGTCTAAGTTTGGGCTTATGGCTGCTTCTGTAATGTTAGTCTGGTTTCACAAGCCATCATAGAGGGGGAGAAAGAAGTTAATTTTGTTGTATAGGGCAGCCCTAAACGATAGTGTGTTGGCCTACCACACCAAAACTTTCTTAGAAACCATAGAGTGATGCTCTATACACATGACTAGAATTAAAAATAGGAACATGGATCCTTAAGAAGGCAAGAGACCTCTGGGGAGGCCCCCTAAGCCTGTAGAGGGCACACACTATCTTAATAGTGAGAACTCTGTATGGAATAGTCGCTGGCTGTTTTTGTCATGAGGCAAGCGAGTGAGAGCTCAAGACTCAAACGGACGGATCAAATAGACTGACCTAGTCTGTAGAAGATGGACAGCGTGAAATGAGGATAGAGGTAGGAAATGGAGCGACTGGATGGAATAGATAGAATGGAGGTAGAATGAGAATGGGATATGTTCGTTTCGGGTTGCTCCGCAAGTTTCCCGGCTCGGATCGATTCGGGAAATTCCGAATATCCCAATTCTCCCCGAATATTCACAATCCTCATCTCAAACGGCCTGCATACCGAGCACTGAATCCTTCTATGTAAAGGGATCACCATGAGTGTCACAACCTTAAAATGTTTCGTACTGAACTTGCGCTACAGTGTGTTTGATAACTATTTAGCGCCCAAAGGTACTAACGGATCAGATAGACATGACGGAGATATGAGGAACTTGGGGGCTTAGAGTTAGACTCAGATGGCTTTGAGCTCTGGTATATATTCTCTCGACTGCACTTCTCTGCCCCAGTACTTAACCTAGCTCTTACCTCACTCATACCTTCCACAAACCTCATCCAGACAAATGCCGACAACCACTGTTTCCAACCAAGTGGACAGACACACTCCGGTGGAGAGCGAGGCGGAGCTCCCGACAGAGGACCGTATTCGGTCCTGGGATTGGAGGGAATTGTACACATGGCTCTCCTCCGTTAAACCCCCCCCCCTCAGCCCAGATCAAGAGCCAGTCGAAATATTTATGAGGCTGAAAATGGATGGACCAGTTTTCCTGAATGGGACCCTTGCGTTTTTCGTCGAGAATTGCAAGCTCCCCGTAGGGGTTGCAAAGAGGTTGTGCCTGATCAGCGCGGATATTAAATATGAGTCGATTCGGAGTCCTCCAAAGCGAGCTAGATCTAGTCAGGACGAGGGCGATCATAGTCCTAGGAAAAGGGCCTTCCGGGCTAGCAACTCATAAAAGCCACTAGTAAAACAAGCATCAAAGCTCGATGGCGCCGCTGTGCAAGAGCTAGATGGTAGGAGATATTCTTCTACACTTATTATTTATTCTGTATGAATCAAGAAGATACTGATGTGCTTCGGGGACAGAAATAGAAGGAGATATCCAAGGAGGTATCCAAGAAGCTATCAAAAGAGAGAGAAGAGATGAAAAAAGAGAGGGAGGAGGTCAGAAATGAGCGGGAGGAGGTGAGGAAGGTGACGAAAGAACAGAGGAAATAGAGGGACAGGGAAAAGGAGCACACAACGAAAGAAAGTGGGGAAGTGAGGTAGGAGAGAGAGCAGGTTAGAAAAGAGAGGGAGGAAGTGAGGAAGGAGAGGGAGTAGGTTAGAAATGAGACGGAGGAGGTGAGGAAGGAGGGAGTGAAGGAAAGAGAGGAGATGAGGAAGAAGAGGGAGCAGGTTAAAAAGGAGAGGGTGAATTTTGGGGATGGGGTTTAGCGAGCATAAGTGAGGACTAGGCAGAGTGCATGGGTTTAGCTTTGGTGTTTTTTTTGTTGGGATCATTACCGGTACTCAGACCGCACCACCGTGCGGGATTCTCTGCCTCCTCCGAGCCAGTCTCTGCCCTCCCTTTCTTTATATACATGACCGTGGCCTCTCCTCCTTTACCTATTAGCCTCCTTCCCTTTCCTATGGCAGTTCAGGTCCCCTAGCATGGTATCTGCCACTGCCACCATTGCCCGTAACTTTTATTTGGCCGTCCTGCTGTTGTATCTCAATATGCCGCTGCTGTATTCGCCATGATTTAAACTATTCACTGCGATCTGTATGCTTATATCTGTAGGAATTACTCTCACATGCGGCGATATCACGGGGAACGCAGGAAACCTAAGTAGGATAATTGGGATATGCGGAATAGAACCGGGGTCCCTAATCAGGGCAATTGGAATAAAGTCGGAAGGGATAAAAGAGCTGGAATTCGCCCGGAAATAAGAATAATGAACAAGGCAGTAGAACCATAGCATTCATACTATAGCGATCTCTACATAGCTTTGACGAATACATCTATACTTTTCTCTCTCTCTCAAGATACCTCCGCTCAATAACCTCGTAATCCTTACAATATCTACTCCCTCCTGCCGTATACCTTAAAGTATTGTGATGTGTAAAAGACCTCGAAAGTTGAGTGTGTTGTCATTGCCTCTTCCTCCCCACTGGTTCTGCTCCTATCACAGGTTCGGCCCCATCATCACTTCCTACCCCAGGCTTGCTCTTCTGCACATTCTGGTACATTACGATAAAATCTTCTTCAGGCCTACCGGAGCCCTCTATTCGTATGAATGTGCCAGCCTGGATCCTTCTGGCAATGGGATTGAGATATGTTGGTTTCTCATGTCCTGCCTTCCTATTGGGTATTTATAGCCCATCCCTTCCTCTACGAACTTGAATTCTCCATCCCTCAGCCTTTGTCCTTCCTTGGCGCGCTCTACCGCAGCCTCTACCTGCGCCTTCGTGATGGACAGTCTCTTTCCCAGTACTTACCTAGCCCCCAACACTTTTCGCACAACAGGTGTCATAAGGTCACTACATTGCTGTAGGGGTTTGTAGCCATCCTTACGCACTCCCATACCTGCCCCCCCTCCGTACCTGCTCCACTGAGTCTCACCCTCTGTTTTCGCTCGCAAAGCCCCTTTGCAGTTAGGCACCCTAAAGTGCTAGCCATTCCGCCGCTATGTCTATAGCAGTCTTAGTGCCTATGTACCATGCCCTCACAATTGGTTAGAGCCTCCTGATACCATGATAGGAAGGAAACACGTAAACCAGGTCAACTTCCACTCACTTATTGCCCTCAGCTCTGACACAATCGAAGCGGTAATAAACAACAGAAACCTGTCCCCACCTAAGTATGGGCCGCGCCCCGGATTCCTCTCATCTTATGATCCGGTGATGCCAATACTGGCCGGTACCTCGCCGCGGGAGTGCAAGCCAACCGGCCTCCTGGTGCTAGTGTCGTGAATGCCGCTTCCACTGCTGCTTGGCAAGCTCGACAGTGGGTTACTGCCCGTAGGACCAACTGCATGTTGTCGTCCATCCTGGGTTGAGTAGTGGCTAATTTGATTGGGTAACAAAGCGGCTACTGCACAGGATCACATGCCACTAAACAACCGTGGTCGCCTTTTGGGGATGCGGTATGAATATACTGGATACCTTCAAGACCTGGAGACCGCTATCAATCACACCAAGGCAGCTGCGGAAGCAACACCGCAGGATCACCTGATCGAGCAAGATGGTTGTTAAATATTGGGTATAATTTGGGCATTGGACATCAACAGACTGGTAATTTGCAGCAATTGTTTGTACCTTGCCATTGACACATGTGTTGACGCCTGGGGCATTCCAACCGCCCTAATGTCGACACGCATACAGGCAGCTTCTTTGGCTGCAGAAATGCTGCTTTATATCCTTCTGGTACTAGTGAAGATTTGTCCAAAGCTTGCTCAATCTTATGTGATGCCACTCACATGATCCCTATAGCTATATCACATAACAAATACATTGCCTACCGATAATGGGCTAAGGAGAAAATAAACAGCGGGGAATATGGCAGATCTCAATAGAGGAGGTGTTTGATTATATAAATCAATGGAATTAAAAACTCAAAATGACCGAGAAGAAGTATGGCAGGTTTCAAGAAAAATAGAGGAGGTATTGTGGGCTTTGCTTTTGATCTTCGCTGAAGGGGAGGTTTCTTTTCCATTTTCTTTCTTTTCTTCTGTTATTTTATTGGTTGCCTACTTGTTTTCTTACTATCTGGGTTGGGAGGTGGAGGGCTTGGGTGCCACTTTCCACATATGGAAACCCGTGCTAGGGACTAGTGTATAGAGGGTATATAGTTCGTTACGCCCTACCGAGCCTATCACATACGAGCCTCCTATCACTACCGGACTACGATAGATCAAGATACACTTTTGCCTCACATTGAATATAACGTCACTTCCACTCACTTCCACTCAAAGCATTCCTACTGACGCACTAAAAGTTAGCTATTAGAGTTATTCAGTGGTATATACCTAGAAGAAGTTCGCCACGGTAATGGACGCGGAGATGCTCGGAATAGCGGGGGCTTGGACGGAGGGTTACCGAGTGGTAGCGTCGGACAGCCAGGCGGCAATAACGAGGTGCCGGAACTTTACAACGGGAGCACAGGCAGCGAGGTCCTAGATAGACGAGAGGGTGCTCCAGGCGGCAAAGGGGGAGCCGAGACGGGAGTTAGTATGGGTGAAGGGGCATAGCGGAGTGGAAGGTAACGAGGAAACAGCCAGGAGGGCAAAGGATGCGGTGATGAGTGGCCAATGGATGTCCGAACCTAGCCTAGCGACTCCGGCTGGTATCAGACAGGCATACCCTATCCAGACGGGAACAACACATGAAGTGGAATAGAGACGAACTGAGAGGGCTAACGTACTTAGACACGGACGCGAGCGTGGCTCTTCCAGATCGGGAGAGCGGAGGACCCCCGATGCGGCTGTGGGGAAACCCAGAACGCGGCACACCTGCTAGTGGGGGGATGCGTAAATGGGATGAGGAGGGAGTGGAAGGACATATGGATGGACAGGGGGTTCTGTACCGAGGTGACCAGGTTCCTGAAAGAGCAAGGAGCGGGGAAGGGAAGGGGGCCAGGGCGAGGTTAAAACTCGGGACAGCCTTTTTCCTTCTTAATTTTTTTTTTCCTTTGGTACAGAAGCGGCAGAGGTTTACCCGGGGGGTGGGAAGAGGGAGGGGGGGGGGGAGAAGGCGGCGAAGCGTAGGTTGAGATATATCTACGTAGCTAGTGGGTCGGCATGGCCCAGGGGTTGAACAATCCAGCCGAGGCTCCACTCGGGGATGCATGCCCTCGTCATATACCATAGTATGAATACGAGTACTGATTTACCTAAAAAAATATACCTAGAAGAGAAAGAAGGACCGTCGGGCTTGGCGCTGGGTAAAGCTAACATGTGATGTATCCAAAAGGAGGCATATGAGAATGATGTAAGGGGAGGTCATTTGAGTATATAAACGCAGGGGAACCCCCTCCTTTTTGTCTTTTCTTCAGATCATCATCAGTTCTTCAGATCATCATCAGTTCTTCAGTTAAGTATATTCAGATTGTCCTCACGACTAACAGTGAGTTGCTGTGTGCTCTCTCTTGTGATCTCTACTCATTGTTCTTCCCTACGCATCAGCTTCTAACCCCTTACCTCTATTCATACCTCCAAACTATCCTCTACAAACCTCATCCAGAGAAATGTCGACAACCACTATTTCCGACCAAGGGGACCGACGCACCCCGGGGGAGAGCGAGAGGGAGCTCCTGACCGAGGACCGAGTTCGATCCTGGGGTTGTACGGAATTGTATACATGGCTCTCCTCCATTAAGCCTCCTCCTCTCAGTCCATATGTCCCCTCCGTCGAGAGGTTTGTGGCGCTGGAGATGGACGGACGAGTTTTCCTGAGTGGGACCTTTGCATTTTTCGTCGAAGATTGCAAGCTCTCCGTAGGAGTTGCAAAGAGGTTGTGCCTGATCAGCGCGGATATCAAATTTGGGACGATTCGGAGCCCTCTAAAGCGAGCCAGGTCTAGTCAGGACGAGGGCGATCATAGTCCTAGGAAAAGGGCCTCCCCGGCTAGCAACTCACAGGAGCCACTAGTAGAAAAAGCATCAAAGCTCGATGGCGCCGCTGTACAAGAACTAGATGGTAGGCGACATTCTTCCACACCTATTATTCATTCTGTATGAGTCAAGATACTGACGTGCTTCATAGATCACATTAGGGACCTGGATATAAGTTGTGCAGTGCTGTCAGATCCGAAGAGCTCGACTGCGTTACCATTCCCGTTTTTGGGTGCAGTACCCCACCGATTCCAGTTAGATCATAGGGATCGTTTCAAATTTACTGGACGGAGTATTTTCCCAACCGTCTATGATATGGCAAAGCATATGAATACAAAACAACAAAAGCGGCTACACATTCACGGAACATTGGGTGCCGGAAAGTCGTATTTGCTGGCAGCATTAGTATCTTTGCTGTGGAAGGAGGGGGTTCGAGTCGTTTATGTACCAGACTGCTACGAACTTCTTATGTCTGAGCCACCGGTATCTTATCTTATATCGTCACTTTCCTCTTGTTTTTGCAAGGATGCAGAACTCGGGCCGGAGATCAGGAAGCTTTCCCACAGCTTACTCGATAAGACTCATGACAGCACACGCCTCGAGGGGGAAGTCCTCATATTCTGCAACTTAGCAGCCAAAATGCAAAAGCATATCCTGTTTGTGATAGACCAAGCGAATGAACTTGATGACAGTGAAGAAGACCGAGTGAGCAACAAGAAGAAAATGGAGGTCCGAAAACTTTTAGATGGGCTTTCATCAAATCACTTGAAAATATCGAGCTCAACCGCGACGTATGCTGCCGCTAGGTACGATCAATTTCGAGCCACTTCAGAACGAACAATGAATCTGAATATGGGGATGGATGGGGTAATTACTTTGCCCTTATTTGAAATCTGTATAATGAGTATCTTCTGACAATACCTATAGGCGGAAATTGTGGCCTGGTGGGAAGCTTATGAGTCGTGCAACTCCGAATCCCTTTCCCCCAACGACAAACAGGCACTGGAGCGCCTAACAGGCAGGATGCCAATCCTACTACAAGCTGTTGGGCGGCTTACAGATGAACGGAAAAAAAGCCTGATGGAGAAGGGGAAGCAAGCCCAAGTGGGAGCCATTCCAGCTACTGGTGAGAGTGTTCATGATAGGGAACTTACTGAAGCAGTAGCTGCTAGTGAAAGCTTGGTAGCAGAGCTGTCAAGCAGGATGATGGGTATCCCAGAGGTTGTGCAAATGACTAGTGCCATCAACAAGTTTTTCTCGGCCAAGTTATCCGATTTCAACGCAACAGACGATACCCAGGGCCTGCAAAGGTATGCTTGTGTCGGCTTGACCCTGTTCTACACCCAAAATACTGACCCCAGACTCTAGTTTCCGCCTGACCTGGGAATGCTGTGTTATGGAAGAGCCAGTGGATGAGCACGACTGTGTTCACCTAGATGGCAGGTATTTCTTCCGAGATCAGAATGGTATTGGGCGAAGTAGCTGCAATATAGCTCGGATAGTAGGTGCAAAACGTCTGCTGGAGATTGAAAACCTCGCAGTGTTCGCAGAAAAACCTTGGAAGAAGAGGATTTCGTACTGCAGTGACAATCCAGCAGTGCTTGGATTCCAAATTGAGAGAGTAGTACTCGGGCTACTCATCAAACAAGGAACTATCTATGCAGGTGAAGAATTTTCTAAAGTGCACACTCTGGATAAATTTACGGGCAGGTTTCCAATATTCCCACCCAGAAAGACAACACCGACGATCTATGTGCCTACTAGTTACAATCATGAGGGGGTGGATGCGATTCTGGCACTCAGGAGCCGGAAGAGGAATGAAGGCTTAAAGGCAATAATCGTGGGCGTGCAAGTGACTATATCTAATCAACACAGCGACTCAGAATCCATGTTTCTCAAATCATGGCGAGCTTGGGACGAATTGATGGGTTCGGATAGTATTGAGTTTCGGTTTTTATGGGTTGTGGACAATACCGACGGGAAAACGACAGAGTGGGAGGAGGTCCCGGAGAAAACAAGGGTGGTCCGCTCAAGAGAGTATCAGGTGCATCCTGGATACACCCGCCGCTATATCTCGTTTATGAATTTCGATAATGAGCTGGGGTCCATCATCAAGGCTATAAAAGATAGTTCGGAGAAGTGAAGACTTGATATTATCTAGGATGATGAATACAGCAATGCAAGGTTGGCTATTGATCCGATGTATCACGTGCGCATTGCAATTGTAATGGTACATAGTTACTGCAGCTTATACCTGAAGTACGTGTGTAGAGTATAGGATGCACTCCGGGGCTACATATAGGTCCTTGTTGAGGCCGTCCCGAGTCGTGCTAGGTGTGTGCACGTGGCGGCTATGTGCAGTTTGTCCTCAATAATTTTATGGAAAATATTGCCAGACGAGCACGTGCCAATTTTGGTTATGGATTTCTGATCCATAGTTACTATTAGTTGTTCTCGTTCCCGCCACTCTAACCTGATCTTGGCATCTGCGATTTAACTATTAGTCTGGTTGGCACGACCGCTCCGAAGGAGGCCTCTGCCATTAATATTAGGATCCTCCCGGAACCAGGTACATAAAACATGCACTACCCCCAAGACCTCATCACGTGCACCCGAGACCATAGCATAATAGTACCGATCATGCTTGCACCATAACGTATGCGAGTACCATGTCCCAAGATCGATCTTGTTTAAACCACAGCAATTAGAAGCGGAAGCGTTATCCATATAGTATCATCTACACCGTAGCTAAACCACATCAGCATCACCCCAAGCAGACGTTAAACGCCTCCTCCATGCGCTCCGAAATTGCTCTGCGGATCGATCTTCGTTATACAGTACCTGTGTTCTAGTAGCTGGTAGCTACCATAATAGAAAAAAAAACGATGCGCAGAAGTGTGGGACATTGTGTTGGCGTCAAGTTCAGCATGACTTCAATTGACATATCTATCAGGGGGGGGGTATTGAATCCCATAACCGGGAAACTAGTATAAGAGCAAGGTAAAAATGCAAATCCAGAAGTTTGGTAGGGGAGGACAACATGAATTGGCGAGATAAGCCGAATGCACCCCCCCCCCCCGGTTATAAGCACAGATCTCGCGTAAAACCGTGGGGATCTAGTGCAATGCTGGGATGTGGCGCATTCCAATCCCAGTATGTATGAAAGCAGATAGGTATTCAACTGTGCTAGAATTCTAACTAGATGTGGATACTCTTGAGATATTCTGCCACGGATCAGTGGGCTGGTCAGTGAAGTGATCAAGTTCCGAGCTAGGAAAGAGGCCTGTTGCTATATGGCTACAATATTTAGAGGTGCATTGTAGGTACTAGCAGAGTCTGTGTGCCTCATTGGGAGGTGATTAGCCAGGTATCAGAGGAGGGCGTTTATTTGTGTGAATAAGAATGGAAAGTCGAAGAGATCTGCACAGCAGACTCCAGTCGAGAACAATCCATGGCCACCACGTGCTCCTTCCCAGGGAAAACATACCTCCAACCTCCAGGACTTGCCGCCTCTCTCATGGTACCGCCGGACACAAACCCCAAAACTCTAAGGCTAGCCTCCTCATCTGGGAACTGCGTAAGAGCGTACGTAGAATCATGATGATCTCAAATAGAAGATACAACAAGCAGCTGAAGGCAAAATAACAAAAATACAGTAGACAAAGACAGCACGAAAAACCCATAACATAACCCCATCCAATTTACATGTCACTGACTTTCCCCAGCATACTTTCTTACCCTGATACTCGGGTTTTTATCCGCTACCTCACAATGTCCCAACTCTATTGTAAAATTGAGCGAAATTCAAAAGCATTCTCCTCTCCTCCACATTTTAAATAACAAGGAAACCTTGTCTACTCTGAGTCGCTCGATTCGAACGCCAATTAGATTCATATAACCCTTGAGCCTTCTAAGGGTGAACTCTTTGTTGAACTTTTCTTGTCCGATGAGTGTTGCCTGTGCTATCTGCTGAATAGCGATAGCGTCCTCCTTCTCTGAGTCGCCCTTTGCTTCTCTAATCAAGGTATCAATCTTGTCATCAAATCAATGATTTCGATGCCTGAGGTATGATACCCAACTTTCCTCTTCTTCCTTTCCCCGGTGCTAGGAGTTTTTCTCCTCTTGCGACTTGCGTACTAATCTTTATTCCCCGATGCCTGACCACTCGCCGACCCCTGGCCGCTACTGGTCCCTAGCCACTAGCGGGTGGCTTGCCCTTGCCCTTAGGTGCCGTAACTTGCGGGTACGCCTGGGCACGAGCCCGAGCCGGCTCGAGCCCGACCCGGGAAAAGCTCGAGCCTGCCTTGAAAAATGACGAGCCGGCTCGTGCCCAGGCATACTTGCGGGTCCCCGCCCCCCGTGGCCTTGGTCCTCCTCACTTTCTAAGGCAGTCACTACCTTCTTCCCCTTTTGCCTCCTTTTATTGGTGTCATTCTCATCAGCCACATCCCTGAGCATGAGCCATTTGAACTTCTTCTATGTTGGGTAGAAATTCGAAGGGCTATGCGTTCCTCCAGTAGCGTCTTCGCTTCCTTGGACGCCCGATACTTCTCCGCAAATGCCGGCAACGCCCTGAGGAATTCTTCAGCGAGGAATGGCGGCATGATGTAGATTGTTCGTTCCTCCCAGCCAGGATCCCAAACTTGCAGTATCCGATTCTTGGCATGACTCTTCTTTATTCCCAATTGTTTCGGTTAACTGAAACCTGGTGCCGCATAGCCTTAAGCTGATTAGGCGTATAGACTCCAAAAAGTACAAAAAAAACTGAAACCTAGCTTCAGCATCTTCCTTGGTTTTTTTCATTTCTTGAATCTCTTCGTCTGTGCAATTGTTGATCGGATTGTGTAGCATATAACGCAGCATGAGTTTCCTCTTCAATTCTTGCTTGCGCAAAACTGAAGATTTCCTCAGAAAATTTCCATTTGTTTTATCCTTTCAGCTTGCCCCACTCCTCAACTGCCCTCTTATCGATATTCCGACTCCGGTATATGACTCTTTCTGCCGCTTTCGTTATCGAGCGTTTTACCATTGCGTGTAAGTAGTAGTTGTGTTTGTCTAAGGTGGTAGTATTATGGTATAAGTAGTTGAAATAGGCAGTATTATGGTGAATGAGTATGAGTGCTTCATCTGCAAAGAATCCCGCTTGCCCCTAGTGCCTCTGGCGTCACTAGAGGCAAGCTGACAATCTGGAAGGCAGCGGCCGCGATCCAGGGCGCCAAAAATTCTTTGCTGATGTTACCGATCCAACGAACTTGGGTCTACCTTCACAAAGTAGGGATCTTGGTTAATCGCCTACACGAGAAAGGCTTCTGGAGATAAATAGACAGAATGAATTGGTTAAAAGGAAGAGAGAGTGTACTTCTGAGTATGTAGCTTTGTGAGTGGGTAGCGAGGGCGGATACCCATGACAATTTGAATGGCCTCATTTGTTCTTTTCTTCCATTTTCGTTTGTTCTCTTCTTCCATGTTCCATCTTCCGCACCTGCGATCACCCGCGATGCGCCTCAATTGAACTAGTTCGCAAACTAACTACCGTAGAAACCGGAAACAGTAGTCTGGGCCGGAAACAGCGATCCCCCTATATTTATTGAGATGTAGATGCACAGAGGTACGCAGACTTGAAGTGTTGGAATTTCGTGCACCCTTCTTTGTACCTAGCTCTCTATGGCTTAATTACATGTACAGGTCAACCACATATCTTGCACACAGATCACCTACTAGATATAGGTAGATCGCAATGGGGGGGGGTTGCTGTTTTCTACGGTAGGGTAAGCAATGTTCCAAAACTAAGGAGAATGGATGGATGAAATATTGTATGCAGTATACCTTAAACAGCTTTGAAGCGGCTGACGGTGGTACCCAATAACACGGCTAAGGGTTGATCATTGACCAAAGAAGTGAGGCGTGAATAATTGAATTTAGGGTTGATGATTGCACAAAGAAGTGGAGGTGCAGTGGGGGTGCAGTGGAGGTGAACCAAAGGCTGGTAATTGAATAGTACTGCGTGATGCTGGATTTGTGGCGATGTTGGTGTGGCTGCGACTTATCCGTTTGTAGTGGGCTGCTGACCTAACCCTTAGCATGGGGAATCTCAGGGGGTAGACATCTATTTAAGCTAGTCTGGTGATTGTGGATTTATTACGCTACGATAACTTTGTGGTATGCTACACAGAGTCCTATCCGCAGCAGATTACATAACCCGTAATCAGAGTAAAATCACTTAACTCCAACAAAGGAAATACTTGTATTAAAGCAGGGATTGGTCGCTTCCCAGTGGGGCTAGGTTGGGTTCTTTACCGCCTCCTAATCACCATACACCATACACCCCGTTCTGACCCATTCAGCAATGCGGCCCAGAGAGCAATGGGCCCAGCCCATTCACCAATCTGCATAATATTCTAGTATTATAACTTCATACGAAGCTATGGAATAAGACATCACCAAACAAGTAGAGGTAAAAAAATATAACATAAATAAAATACGAGAAATAGAACCGCCCAGAGGTATGAAAAATATAACAAATAAAATGCTAGAAATCAAGTCCTTTTCCGCAACACCATAGAATGCAATGTACTATCTAAACCAGAGGCCCCGGCAGAAGCTGAATGTGAAATAGAAGAAAGAGTTTCGTATGAAGTAATAATACTAGAATATTATGCAGATTGGTGAATAGGCCGCATTGCTGAATGGGTCAGAACATACCCACCTCCATTACTTATTACTCTTTAACCAAAGCCATTGGAAGCAAAGTGGGCATTCAAAGTGAATGGGTTTCCCTCCAAACAATCTTTTTTTGCTCAGGGGTAGTGAAATATTGATGTGGATTCCGGATTCCCAACCTCACTAGGCGATGTCAACCGGGACGCACCGTCCGAGCGCCCTTGGGGGCTTGACAGTTAAAATTCCTGTAGGAATATTGATAGCCTCGGGTATCTCGGAATAAACAGAACCCTAGTCTGGTTAGTGCCAGACTAACAGAAACCTTTTTTTTTTGTTTTTTTATATGCTCAATACTCATATGTAGTCCGTGTGCGGGACCATGATGAGCCACCCGGAGTCCGGCTGGACTCAGACCACGCCCAAGATAATCTGGGTGGACTGGCCCCTATGTACGTACGGAATGATAAGATAAAATAGCTGGAACAAGAAGACGATACTGCTGGACATGGGAAATTTGTGAAAAAGAACGCTGGGAAATAGATGCTGGAAATAAACACTGGAAGTAAACCCTAGAAAGTAGAAATACCAAAAATCCCCCTGCCATCAACTCCTCTCAGACGCCCCCGCCCTGCGTCGTTCACCCCTCCCTCCGCTGCCTCGGGGCCAGCTGCCCGTACATTTCTTGGAAGGACGCCTCCACTGCATCCCAAATATACTCCCCGTCGCATGCCCATATCGGCTTGTCTAAGGGTCTCCATTGTGGGGCGGCTCTTAGTCGGTGGTACTCGGAGCAGTGGAAGGTGATGTGATCCCAGTCTAGGCCTGGGCACGAGCCGACCGAGCTCGAGCCCGACCGGGGAAACGCTCGAGCCTGCCTTGAAAAATGACGAGCCGGCTCGTGCGGCGTGCCTAGGCCTATCCCCGTCTTCCTCTGGTGCTCCGCACTTTGGGCAGTTCGGGTTGTCCGCCTTACCAATCTTGTGGAGCAAGGATCCGAACGGACCCCGATTTATCCTGACCCAGGTGAAGGGAGTGACTGCCCATCGATCCCACTCCGAACTTCGTATGGCATACCCCTATTCATGCCTCGCAGCCGCCCGCAGCTCGTTGGGCAGGGCTCGGGTACCCTGGCGATCTGCGTGGTTCCTTGGACCTGACCGATATGGCTCTGGTATAATGCCTGATTGTCCGCTACCTCATTTCCTGGAATGCCTGTCCCCTGACCCAAGCAGCCAAGCCATCGCCGTGTGGTGCTCTTCCCTGGCTACCATGTCCTCTTCGATCCTGCGTTCGGTGCCGGAGCGGGGTGTGGCTCTGGCGGCCAGGTTAAGTGTAGTCTGAATGGTGGCCATTGAGTTGGATTAAATGGCGAGTCGTCCTAGTCAGTCATTTCTGATCTGGGTTCTCTTCTAGGGAGATGGCGGTTGCGAGTCTCTCGCCATCCGCGACCTCGCTGAGCCTTCCTGCGTACCTGCCACTTAACTGTCTTTCGCTTCGATCGTCATCCATGGCTACACCTTCCTACCTGTCGGCCCCTCCCTGTCCCGTAGGAGTAGCAGGCCCTGAACTGGTTGGCGGTAACTGGTTGGCGGTGAGTTTATTGATTTCGGTAGCCCAATAGGCGACATGTCTGGAGCGGTCGCCCTTGGTGTTGAACCATTGTAGATGATGGATCTGCATGCTCTTTATGTCGTTGCTTGCACTATAGGATCGTTCCTCTGACCGGACACTGGTCAAGCACCACGTAGCTGCGACTGCGTGCTCGTAGATTTTTTTTTTTTTTTTTTATTCATTACTTATTTGCGGCCCTATGATGAGCCTCCCGGAAACCCGAGAGGATTCAAGGGGTGTCAAGTTAATCTGGCCCGCCCACGCGCTAGATACAAGTCATAATCTGAACTAAAATGAGAAGCAGTTTCCGTCATTTGCTTGCAAATCTGTCTTAACGCAAATTCTGATAAAGGAAATCGAACCATGCCTCGATCGTGTCCCAATGACTGTCATCCCCCTCGTCTTTTCTCCAATTTGGTTTATCTAGCTCCTCCCAGGATTTGCGGGTGCCCAGGAGATTGGCTCTGTCTGTAGCGAAACGCGGGCATGAGAAGGTCAAATGGTCCCCGTCCTGTAGAGGTGAGCCGCATTGGCAGCCAGGGTCTTGAGCCTTCCCTATTTGATGGAGCCAGCTTTTTTGTGGGCCGCGGTTCGTCCCCATCCATGTGTAAACAGACAAGCTGTGTCTATGCCAGTCGGTGCGCCTTTCTCCGAAGCCCTGTCTGCACCTGAGTGCCTTTCTGTCTGCCTTCGACGTTTGTCTGCGTGCCCGTAGAGGCGGGCTCCGTCGTCCCATCTTGAGTAGTTGCGGGTTGGGGGCTGGCCCAGGATCGCTTTTATTGCTGGGTCCGCGGTTCTGAGGGATCTGGCTGCCCATCTTAGTGACGCGTCGTCTAGTTTCGCCTCTAGGGGCTCAACGCCTGCAACCCAGCCTAGCTTTTGATGGGGGCTGCCGTGGTGCCCCCGTTATCTTTCTTAGGGCCCGGTATTCGGTGGGTATCAAGCCGCATAGCCTTCCATCCACTGGTCCTTGATATCCCTGCCCCTGTGGATGCCACTATAGTTCTGAGCCGTACAGGAAGATACGTAGTTCGAATGGGTGAGGTGTATAACGATCTCATGACCTTGGGACTCATTCCACCTGCGGAATGTCCCAGCCCTGACATAAGCACCATTGATGCCCCTACTTTGGATGTTCTCACAGCTATGTGGTCCTTGAAGGATAGCCTGCTGTCGATGGTCATGCCCAGCGTGACCGAGCGGCTGATAGGGTCTGGTTGCTGGAACGTGATCTCGGTCTCCTTTGTGGCATTCCACTTCAGGTTCTCTTCCTCAGCTGCGATGTTTAGGGCCTCGACGGCGGCTATGGCTGTCCGGTGGTCGGTTGCGTTGCTGCTGCAGCTGAGAGAGGATTGAAGCTGTCCACGTAGGAAAAGATGCCCACCACTGGAGGGACATAGACCCTTCTGATTCGTGCGCTTGCCCTCCTGTTGTCGTCGTAGTGGCTTGTCTGTAAGGTGTGGGTCGCCGGCGCCTCCGCCATTTTGGCTATATGCGCGGCCTGTATAAGCCAGAGTACCGGAGACAGCGGAGAGCCCTGTGGGGTTCCATTGTTCATTCTCGCTTCTGCCCTGACCTGGCTGTTCCATATGTACCAGTTGGAAGATCCGGGGGGCCAGGAACCTTCTTACATACGATATTAGGCGTTGGTGGCACCCTACGTGGCTGATCAGTCGCGGGACGGTCGTCTTCCGTAGGTTATTGAAGGCCGACACAATGACTTTTCCTAACAGTGTTGCGTAGTGGCTCCTTTTCAGGGTGTTTTATGTCTTGCTTGTGATAATCATCAAGAAGTCCGTCGCTGACCTGTGTTTCTTCGAGCCGTGCTGGAGGTGATGGAACAGCCCTGTGTCTGTTGTAGCTAGTTGGCTATTACTTTTTCCCCAGTTTTCCTACGGTGATACAGTAGAACTTCGATACAATCTTGTCATCGGACGGCCGACCCCCAATCTTATAGCGAATGTATGCTTCTAACAACATGTGTATTCAGATGAACATAGAGGAGATGCCGTTGTCGCCGGGGCTGGTGCAAGGGGAGCGCGGAGCAGACATCGATCGAGGG
>Ga0307511_10000577_pt1 | contig 39246 bp, 31 predicted proteins | sample 13_EM_MG_FD_200266 | JGI IMG/M metagenome (GOLD analysis project Ga0307511, IMG submission 200266) | Populus trichocarpa ectomycorrhiza microbial communities from riparian zone in the Pacific Northwest, United States - 13_EM | ecosystem: Host-associated > Plants > Roots > Unclassified | place... | reverse complement strand
AACATTGTGTTGTCGGTCATCCCGTTCTACGGCCTCGTGGATGCTTTGCTGATCTTCGGGGAAGCGCGGCAATGTGTGCATGACAAGATCGCCGATACGATTGTCATCAAGGCCTGAATAGACCTTCGAGCCGGTAGGGTCCGATGCTGGATACAGTCGTGGCGGCGGAAACGCCGGAAGGGATTGTCCTCGAGTTGCATCCAGCCGGACTGCCCGCGAGGTTCTACGCGTTCCTCCTCGACTGGCTCATCCGGTTGGCGATCCTGTACGGCTGCGCGATCGTTGCGCGATTCCTGGGTGGCATTGGCGTCGCTTTCTGGGTAGTGCTCTTGTTCCTGCTCGAATGGTTCTACCCGATTGCCTTCGAGCTCGGCCGCTCGGGAGCCACGCCCGGCAAGAAGACCTTCGGTTTGAAAGTCGTGATGGACAACGGATTGCCGATCACGCCTGCCGCCTCTTTCACGCGCAACCTGCTGCGGGCGGCAGATTTTCTGCCCTTCTGCTATGGATTCGCCATCGTCAGCATGTTGCTGCGGCGGGACTGCAAGCGGCTGGGCGACATTGGCGCCGCAACATTGGTGGTACATCAGCCCCAAGCAGCACCGCGGATCACGCTCCAGAAGGTCGAGCCGGTTGCACCCGTGCGTGCACTTGCCCCTCGTGATCAGGCAGCGCTGGTTGCATTGGCCGCACGAGCGCCCACCCTGACGGGAGAGCGGCTGGATGAGCTGGCGGCGCTGGCAGCTTCCGTCTCCGGAGACCAGGGCCACGCAGGAAGTGCCGTGACACACCGGGTGCTCGGGGTTGCACAATGGCTGATGGGGCGCCGTACATGACCCCGCTGCGTTTCGAAGAGCTCTACCAGGCTGAATGGCAGGAGCTGGAGTGCCTGCTGGATCGACTTCTAGGTCGCAAAAAGAATGCAGCGAAAGACGGCGCGCCGGTTGATGGACAGCGGGTGGCGGTTCTATATCGGCGCGCCTGCGAGCACCTGGCGCTGGCGAGAGCCCGGTCGTATCCAGCCTATCTCCTCGATCAACTCGAGCGCCTGACTTCAGATGCCCACCAGGTAATCTACCAGCGTCGAGAATTCGGGTTGGCCAAGGTGAAGCGATTCCTCACCGAGGAATTCCCACGCAGTGTACGTGCGCATTCAACGTACGTCTGGGTAGCAGCAGCCTTGCTCTACGTTCCAACATTTGTGATCGGCTGGCTCGTGTACCAACGGCCGGAGCTGATTCTGTCGGTAGTCAGCGCTGAAACCGCGGCCTCCTACGAGCGGATGTATTCGGACTCGGCCGTCGCCATCGGCCGTGCGGCGGAAAGTGACTGGCTGATGTTCGGGTACTACATCAGCCACAACATCGGGATTGCATTTCAGTGCTTTGCGGGCGGGCTGTTCGCCGGCATTGGCACCCTGTTCTATCTCATCTACAACGGCGCCAGCGCGGGAGCCATCGGCGGGTATCTGACTGAACGCGGCCATGCCGCCACGTTCTATTCGTTCATCGTGACCCACTCTGCCTTCGAGCTGACGGCCATTGTCCTGTGTGGAGCCGCTGGATTGAGAATCGGACACTCCCTGGTTGCCCCGGGTCGCCTGAGCCGGGTGCAGAGCCTGGTCAAGGCCACGGGAGATTCCGCGGTCATTGTGTCAGGTGCAGCCGCCATGCTGCTCATTGCAGCGGCCATCGAGGCCTTCTGGTCCTCTGCCGGGTGGCTTCCTCATCCGGTCAAATTTTCGGTGGCCAGTGCCTGCTGGATCGGCGTGCTGAGCTACCTGGCATTTCAGGGCCGACGTGCAGATTGACGCCCTCGCCATGCGCATGCGGCCCCGCTCTGCCATGGAGGCGGCGGACCTTGGTGTGCGCCTCTGTCAGAGCGCGGCGCGGCCAGTCTACATGTGTTACTGGGCTGTGGGATTGCCAGTCGTGGCGCTTTCCCTGGCGACGCTCGAAATCGCCGACTGGCTGCCAGGCCTGCTGATCTGGTGGACCAAGCCATGGCTGGATCGGACCATCCTTTTTGTATTGTCGCGCGCTGCCTTCGGACAACCCACAACATTGGGCGATCTATGGAATGCACAGCGCCGTGTCTGGTGGAGTCACCTGCTGCTCAGCCTGACCCTGCGGCGCCTCTCACCCTGGCGCTCATTTACACAACCCGTCTATCAACTAGAGGGGCTGCCGTACTTCAAGGCTCGCAAGCGTGTGCTGCAGATCCGACGCCGCAAGACGAACCCGGCGGCTCTCATGACAGGCGCGTTCGGCACCGCCGAAACGGTTTTGACGGTTGCAGTCACGTCGCTCGTGTTCTGGTTCATGCCCGGCGAGTTGCGCCCCGCCGCCTTGTTTTCGGAACACACGTCCACCTTCATCGCATTGCCAATGACGCTTGCCTACGCAACCGTCGTCCTCTTCCTCGAGCCTTTCTACGTAGCGTCTGGATTTGCGATGTATCTGAACAGGCGTGCGCAGCTGGAAGCGTGGGACATCGAGCAGGAATTGCGGCGTGCCTTCCCGGAATAGAGCTCGCGGGTCGCTCGGGGTCGTAGCGCTGCTGTTGATCACGGCACTGCTACTGGCTACACCATCGCCGTCGTTCGCAGCGGAATCCTCCTCACGCGCCCCTGACCAATCGCAGATCGCCCGCGCAATCGAGACAGTCAAAGCCGATCCCAACCTCGCCACCGAGAAAACGATACGAACCCTGCGGTGGGTGGATGAATCGCAACCGCAACCCAGCGGCGCGCCTGCCTACCTCGCGTGGCTGATTCAACTCTTGGCCTGGTTCGCACAGTCCGCCCGGGTTCTCGTCTGGGTAGCGATCGCCCTCCTTGCAGGACTGCTGGCGATCTACCTCGTGCGCCTCATACGCTCGCGCACCCCGTCCACCAAGATCAATCGCGCCGCAGCACCGACTCACGTGCAGGACCTCGACATTCGTCCCGAGAGCCTTCCGGAGAACATCGGCGCCGAGGCGAGGAAGCTTTGGGACGGTGGCCAACACCGGGCAGCCCTATCCCTGCTCTATCGCGGCGTCCTCTCCCGACTCGTCCACCTGCACAACGTTCCGATTCGGGATTCGAGCACGGAGGGTGACTGCCTCAGGCTGACCGCGACCCGGCTGCGGGAGGAACAAAGAAACTACGTAGCGCTGTTGATTGAGGTCTGGCAACACGCGGTGTACGGCGGGCAACAACCCGACAGTGCGTCCCTTTATACATTGTGTGATGGGTTTGCTCCCGCGTTGGATATCGCGTGACACGAGAGCGGCTGGCATGGCTCGTTGTGTTTGGCGCGGCGGTAGCCCTCCTGACGTGGGTCGCCAGGCATACTTATTGGACCGATGCCAAAGTGCCAATGCCGCTCAGAGGAGAGGCAGCCACCAACCCGTTCTACGTCATGGAGAAGCTCGCGCAAGCCCTCGGCGCCCACACTCAGTGGAACCGCGGACTCAGTCTGCCCCCGGCCAATGGTGTGGTATTCATTTCGGCCTGGGATTGGGATCTCACGTCGGACCGACGGCAACGGATGGAACACTGGGTGGAATCAGGCGGACGACTCGTCGTAGACAAATCACTGATCAGCAGTACCGATGCCTTCGAGCGGTGGAGCGGCATCGAGCAGAAAGTCAGAGAGCCCGCCCTACCCCTACGGGCCAGATTTCCCCACCAACAGGCACCCACAACTCGATGCTACACGTTAGATGAAAAAGGAGACTCCCGCGACTCGTACTCAGTCTGCGGCATGGATGCCGCATCCTCACTCCAAACCATCAGGAGCATGACTTGGGCTCTGGGTCGCGACACATGGGGCATCCAGGCCGGGCGGGTGACCTTAGGTCGCGGCAGCGTCACCGTGATCAATGGAACACCGTTCGCCGAGCGCGGCTTGTTTGACGACGACAATGGCAGGCTGTTCGTTGCGGCAACCCAGTTGCGCCGCGGCGATGAGATTCACTTCTTCTCCGAGGACAGCCATGCCTCGCTGCTGGAGCTGGCGTGGCAGTTTGGCTGGCCGGCCCTGTGCCTGCTGGTGGTGCTGATCGCGCTCGCTCTGTGGCGTGGCAGCGCTCGATTCGGTCCCCTTGCGGCCCCCGCTGACATTGCCCGCCGGTCGCTGGCCGAGCAGATCCGCGGCACCGGTCAATTTACGTTGCGGGTCAGCGGTGGAGAATCGCTACACGCCGCGGCTGCCCGTGCCCTGAACGAGGTCGCGGCGCTGCATATCTCAGCCTATGACCGACTGCCGGGCTCGGAGCGCATGGGTGCGTTGGCGCAGGCCACCGGATTCGAAGCTGACACGCTTGCAGCCGCCCTCCACTACTCCGGAGCGCGCCGCTCGGAGCATCTGCGCAATGCCATCGAGCTGCTCGAATCGGCGCGCCGTCGAATTCTGATCAAGAACACAAGGTCCAGACATGGAAATCGAATCTAGTACGATCCAGCGCGCCGCCGAGCTGCTCGAGCGCCTGCAAACGGCCATCGGCCAGGCCGTGGTCGGACAGTCCGCGGTCATCGAGCAGGTGGTGGTATCACTGGCCGCCTCCGGACACGTGCTGATCGAGGGTGTACCCGGACTCGGCAAGACATTGCTCGTAAGAGCGCTCGCACAGGCACTGTCGCTCTCGCACGGCCGCGTGCAATTCACCCCCGACATGATGCCCTCGGACATCATCGGTCATGCCGTACTCGATCCAACTTCCCACGAGATGAGGATAGTGCGCGGCCCGGTATTCACCCACGTCCTGCTCGCGGATGAAATCAACCGCGCGCCGGCGAAGACCCAGAGCGCGCTGCTCGAGGTCATGCAGGAATACCAGGTTACACTCGAAGGACAGAGCATCCCCCTGCCGAAGCCGTTCATGGTGCTCGCAACCCAGAACCCAATCGAGACCGAAGGCACGTATCCACTGCCGGAGGCCCAGCTGGACCGCTTCCTGTTCAAGGTTGAAATTGGCTATCCGACGCTCGCCGAGGAAGTGGGTGTCGTCGTCCGTGCCACCGCCAACCAGACAGGAAACGAGTTGCCCCTGGCGGAGGTCAAACCGGTTCTCAACGAGCGTGCCGTGTTGAGCCTGCAACAGATCGTCGCGCGGCAGAAGGTCGACGAGCAGGTCATCGACTATGCAGTGCGGCTCGTGCGCGCCACCCGCGAGTGGGCTGGCTTCGCGCTCGGTAGCGGATCGCGCGGAGCCCTTGCGCTGGTTCGCGGCGCACGCGCGGTTTCAATCATGCAGGGGCGCAATTTCGTCACCCCCGATGACGTCAAGAAGATCGCGCTCCCGGCATTGCGACACCGTGTGGCACTCGCCCCGGAAGCCATGCTGGAGGGCCGCAAGCCCAACGAGCTGTTGGCGGGCGTGATCGAGAGCGTTCCGGCGCCCCGCGCCTGATCAAAGCCCTCGTATGCGACTGGTTCCGGGAAAGAGAGTCCTGCTGGCCCTTGCCGCAGGAACGGCCGCCGCGTTGATCGCGCTGCTGGCGGGCGCAGGCGTTTGGACTGTCGCCCCGTTCAGTGCCGCCTGTTTGTTGCTGCTGGCTGCTGTGACAAGTGCTGACTATGTCATCTCACGACGCGCGTGGCAGCAGTCGCTCGTAGGTATGACGCGAGAATTACCGGCCGCGTTTGCCCTGGGAGCGAGGCGGTCGGTGAGCTTGAATTTCGAAGTCGCAGGCCCTTACAGCTGGCGGGGCCGGGTCTATGACCACATCGATCCGAGTTTCAACTCTCAAGGGCTGCCGGCAACGCTCAGCCTGCTGACCGGAAAACGCGTGCAGATCTCCTACGAGGTCACGCCCACCCGCAGAGGCGAGGCGAAGTTCTCAGCCGCGCAGCTACGACTGCGCTCGCAATGGGGCTGGTGCGAGCTTTTCGAGCGACTGGGGAATGAGGCGGTACGCCGGGTCTACCCGGATTTCGCGCAGATTGCGCGCTACGCCTGGCTGGCCGGCGACCGCAGGTTGCAGGAGATCGGGATCAAGACCTACCAGCAGCGCGGTGAAGGAACCGACTTCAAGCAGCTCGCGGAATACCGCTATGGCGACCCGGTGCGTCACATCGACTGGAAAGCAACGCTACGCCTGGGCAAGCCCATCATCCGCGAATTCCAGGACGAGCGCGATCAATGCATCCTGCTGCTCATCGATTGCGGCCGCCGCATGCGTGCCGATGACAGGCACAACGGCGTGGGCACTTCCCACTTCGACCAGGTCCTGAATGCGGTGATGTTGCTTTCATACGTGGCGCTCCACGAGGGCGACGCGGTCGGCGCGTTGACTTTCGGAACACCTCCGGGAGCCGAAAAATCCTTCGCCCCCGAAAAAGGGATTCACGCACTCAACGCCCTCATGGGAGAGTTGTACGGCGTGCAACCCACGCCGACCCACTCCGATTACGTTTCCGCGGCCCTCAACCTGTTGAAGCGGCACCACAAGCGCGCGCTGGTGATCGTCATCACCAACTTCCGGGACGAAGACAGCAGCGAGCTCGGGTATGCCCTGCGGCTGTTGCGCTCGCGGCACCTGGTGATGCTCGCAAGCCTGCGGGAGCGAATCGTCGGCGAGCTCATCTCCCAGCCGTTGGTTTCGGAGGCCGTACTGGATATTGCCAGCGCGCATCAGTACGAACAATCGCGGCGCGATGCATTCAATCGGCTGGCGGAACGGGGCTCCTTGATGATCGATGCGGAACCGGACCAGCTGGGCGTGCAGTTGGTGAACCGTTACCACGCAGTCAAGCGTGCCGGAATGATCTAAAGCCCCCGCCGCGGCCGCAGCGGACAGAGCAAAGGCGGCAGCGCTCACGCCCAGTCGCCAGGGACCCCGCCGCAAAGGTACGCGGCGAGGTCCCCTCAGCTCAGTACATGACCTCCCCCTGGATCACACGAGGCGCCGTGTTGGCAGGCGTCGGCTCGACGCCGTTGTACACGGCTGACGACGGATCGCTCGGATTCTGCAGTCCGCTCGGGTCGGGCAGCGTCGCGTGGGAAGTCGACAGACCCGCGGTGGTACAGGTTGAGCCGGGCTTCTGGGCAAAGCGGATCTCACGGTCCAGCCACTTGACCAGGTATGTCTTGGTGCTCGTGGTGACGATGCCTTGGCTCGGACTGGCACTGGGGTCATACGGAATTGCAAACGCAGGCACGTAGCGGGCGACTCCGCTGGGGTCGTTGCAATCGATTGCCAGGTTCGTGATCGACGAGACGCAACTGCCGGGTATGCCCCACAGATCACCGAAGCCACCGTACTGCAGGATCAGGTTCGTGTTGGCATAGGCGCCATAGGGGGAATTGCCGGCAGAATTGGCGGGTACCTTGAAGCTCACATTGAGCGGCGCGTCAAAGTGCACGAAGCCGCCATTGCCGTCCTTGATGGCAGTGAACTGGTCCCAGCTGTTCGGACCGGTCTGCCACTGATAGTAGACATTCGCCGAGCTCATCTTCCAGTCACAGTATTGAGGAGCGCCGTTCTGATCGGCGCCGCACTGCGCATCGGCCAGGTTCTCCACCAGCCGCCCGCTCATCACACCGTTCTGATACGTCTGGTTGCCCTGGTAGTCGGCGGCCACGGTATCCACGACCGCGGCAGTCGAATTGACCAGCACGTTGCCGCTCAGAGTGTACGTAACAGGTGTCGCAGTCGGCTGCCAGGAGTTATATGTCGCACTGATGTAGGGCGAAGTCCCGGTACCTTGCGCGAGATAGCTTTGCAGAGTTCCCGCCGTCGGGCAGTTGCTGACGCAGTACAACGCACTTGGCAGGGAACTGTCATCCGGGTAAACGAGATCCTGCACGTGATACGCGACCGCGGTGGCATCCACAGGCGTGCCCGTATTGGCGAGATCGACGAACAGGTCGCCGCCGAGGGACTGCGACCAACCCTGAATGCCCATGTTGACACTCGACCAGAATGTCGGGTCCACCGTCACAGGGCTGCCCAGGGTGAGCGTCTGGCAGCCACCCTGACCGCACTGCATCTCGTTGACGGCGATAAAGTGTCCGGAGCTGTCATCCCAGTACAGCTCGTACTGGGTGTTGGGATCCGGCAGACTCGAGCCCGTGACGTTGCCAATGAAGGCATTGAAGTGAATCTGGTCAATCAGCTTGAGAGTGGTGTTCTGGCGCGTGAACCGGGTCAGGCGACCGCCCTTGTTGACGACAGTGTAGCTCGCGGTGCTGGCCGATCCATTCTGATAGTCGATCTTGGCGACCGTCGAGCCGTCCGCCGGCGCGGCCGCGCCAGGCTGCGAGGACAAGCCGTAGTAACCCACGTACCCTTGATAATTCGTGCCGCCGCTCGTGTATTGAATCGGAAAGCCCGAGTCGCGTGCGATTCGGTCACCACTCACCGAATCATACAGGCCGTACCGCCAGACCGAGATCCCCGTATTGGGATCGGTCGCGTCACGGCTGAAGCACATGCTGTTGCTGCCGTCCGAGCGCAGGAAGTAACTCGAGTTATACGCAAAATCGAAAATGCTCGTGCCCGTATTGTTGGACGATTGGGTGACATTCACACTGCCGCTGCCGCTCGCCGTACCGACGCTCGACAGCGCCAATGCGGTGACTTGGCTACCGCCACCGCCTCCGGAATCGGTCTCGTAATAGGCGAGCGTGCCGCTACCGGCCTGCATGTAGCCATTCATCAGGCAACTGCCACCGCCGCCGGAGGCGGGCTGGCCGCAGTAGTCGAGGCGGAACGCACCGTAAGGATCAGTAGCGGACGGTGCCGCGGTAGCGCTGAGATGCGCGAAGATCGTGACCGGCGTGCCCTCCTGATCTATTGAGATCCAGGCGGAAACCAGCATGGGCGTGGTGTTGGAGGCTCGGGTCGAGTTGACCACGGCCGTCATGTATGCCGGAGCCTGGGAGGCGCCCGAGCCATCGCTGGAACTCGCGGCGCTGGATTCCTTGGCGGCATCGCACTTGTTCTTGTCGATCAGCGCTACGTAAGCCCCTTGATTCACGAGCGCATCAGGACGCATGGAGTGGAATACGCAGGTGATCATGTTCACCTGGCCGATGCTTTCCGATGTCGCATCCTGAACATGACTCGACTGCGCGTCAGTAAAATAGGCGGAAGTTGCAGGAGGCGATGCAGAAGCCGTCGCGGCTGCAGCGGCCAACAGAACGAGCGGCATGCTCGTCCGGCAGCTGATGAGAGATTTCATATAAGAGACCTTCAGTTGCTGTTGTTGGCGGTGACCACGGAAACGGACGACGGGGTTGCAATCCCCTGAATCGGCGGCGTGGTGCCGCTACCGTTACCGGATGTTTGGCTGCCGCCGACAGCAGCCGTCGCCGAACCACCACCGCAACCGGCGAGCAGCCCGAACACAGCGGCAACACATGCGCCGCCCAAAATTTTTCTCCACATCATTTGAACCCTCGTTGACACAAGTCGATTTGACGTAACGGTGCGTGCGCGCGATCCGATGCACACGCGGAGAGTCGATGGATCAGCAAACGACAAGGGCTACAGCGTCATCTGTAGGCGACAGGTTCTCAAGAGTGGTAGGTCACGAACTGACCAAGGGGCGGTCGCACATAGTCTCGAAACGTGAACGGCTCGTATGTTCTTGTGCGTGTTGGAATCAGGGTTCGCCTGAGTGCGGCGCTGCAGTTGCGTTGGACACCGGTGTCACGATCGCAACGCAAGGCAAGGCGCCCGGCAAGAGCTACAGCCGCAGATATCCGTTGGTAATGGCGTAGGCGGCAACCGCTGCCGCCGTTCGCAGACCTAACTTTCGCATCAGATTCGTCCGATGCTTCTCGACGGTCTTATGGCTCACCGAGAGTTTTACCGCGATCTCGCGCGTGCGAAGCCCCTGTGCGATGAGCCTCATCACTTCGCGCTCACGATCGCTCAGGCCATCGGAATCGGCGTGTCTTGCCTGAGCCCGCTGGCTCACGAAACCATTGACGACCCGGTCGAAGATGGACGGACTGATATACCGCCTCCTTTCGATCACCGAGTGCATGGCGTTCAACAACTCCGCGCGCCGATCGGACTTGAGAAGATAGCCATCCACGCCGGCGCGCAGAGCCGACTCGATGGCCACGTCATCGCGCTGAAAAGTCAGCACGAGGATGGGTACATTCGGCCATCGGTGGCGTGCGGCAGCCACTGTCTCGGGGCCCGCTACGGTGGGCGCACCGAAATCGGCCACGATCAGATCCGGGTCCGTTGGGACAGCGACAGTGAGGATGGCCGCGGTTCCCGATATGACCCCGGCGATGGCGAAACCCTCTTCCAAGTTGATCATGGCGCACAGCCCGTCGCGAAGCAGTCCTTCTTCGTCAACCAGCAGAACTTGAAGTTTGCGACGCATCGTCTGCACGCGACCCCCGAGCGCCCGCTTTATTCTGCAAAGTGGTTAGGATAAACCTACCGCGGGCAATTATCGCTACAGGATACTCCCCATAGGACGCCTCCGGCTCTTCCCTAATGCCGTAGGTCGACGGGTGGGTCAGCTCTGGAGATCTCGCACTGCCAGGGGCCAGTCCATCTGCACGTGCGTGCCACCGCGAGGGCCTGGGCTGAGGGTCATCTTTCCCCCGGTCATTTGCGCACGCTCGCGCAAGTTGCGAATGCCGTGCCCCCGGCCGAACGAGCCGGACGAATCGGGGTGGGGCATGCCGATGCCATCATCACAGACCGTCAAAGCGATGTTGACGGGGTCCTTCGACAGACCCAGGGACACCCGGGCCGCCTTCGAGTGCTTGGCGACGTTATTCAACAACTCCTGGGCACAGCGAAAAATCGTGGTCACCAGGCGGTCAGGAATGTCGGTGTCGGCGGCTGAGATCTCCACACGAACATCGAACTGAGGGTAGGTCTCCCCGAATTCCCGGCACAGCCAGCCAAGCGCCGAGGCCACTCCGAGGTCATCCAGCACCGAGGGCCTCAGATCCATGGCGATGGACCTGATGTCCTTGATCGTATCGCGCACCCGGACGATGGTTCGTGACAGCAAGGGCCTGACATCGTCATGCTTGAGACGTTGCAGCTCGGCGGCACGCTCGAGTGAATATTTGATGGCGCTCAAGGACTGGCCCACCGAGTCATGCAGCTCCTGGGCAATGCGCCGGCGCTCCTTCTCCTGTGCCTGGATCAGCTGTTGCGACAACAGCGCCAGCTCATTGCGCGACAACCGCAGAGCATCTTCGGCCGCCTCCCGGCGGGCGACTTCGTTTTGCAGCTCGCGGTTGGAGCCTTCCAGCTCGCGTGTGCGCTCGCAGACGCGCGCCTCCAGGTTTTCGTGCAGCCGCTGCTGTGCGCTGCGGGCAAGGTGCAAGGGTGTCATGTCCATGACCACCATCACCGCCCGCACGCGACCCGATATGTGCCGCTCCTGCGCATTGGCAATAATGGGCCGCAGAGCGATCGACAAGGCGCCGTTCAGGTGCAGATCGAAAAACTCGAACTCGTCGGGCGTGGAGTCCTGAATCCGTGCCCAGGCCTCCTCCAGCCGGGTGCGCAGCGTGCAGCGCCCCTTGCAGCCGGCTGGATGCAGCAGATCGTGAATATCGCGCCCCGCGACGTCGTTGACTCGGCCGAGCTCCCAGGTCTCGATGGCCCGATTGACACGCACCACCCGGCGGCACTCATCGACGAGGCAAACCACATGCGACAAGGAGTCAGCCGTGGATTCCCAGTCCCGCTTGGCGCGAACGATGGTTTGATGAACGTCCTCCGTCACCGCCTGGTGGACAGGAGCGGCCGACTCCAGGCCGTGTTCGGTGTTATTGGGTGGGACGGCGCTCATGAGTCAACGTATGCGAGTCAGATCCAACAGCTGGTGATATATCTGCAGCACCCGCGGAACGTACTCGAGTGTCTCTCTGAAAGGTGGAATCTTCCCGCCCTGACGATCGACGGCCTCAGGACCTGCGTTGTAGGCCGCCAGCATGAGCTCCAGATCGTTCTGGTAGCGGTCGGCGAGATCGTGCAGGTACTGCGAGCCCCCGCGGATGTTCTGCTCCGGATCGAAGACATTATTGACTCCGTACCGCCGCGCCGTGGCCGGCATCAGTTGCATCAGGCCACGCGCCCCGCGTTTCGATACCGCCTGCGGATCACCGCCCGATTCCGCCAAAATAACCGCTGTTACCAGGGCCGGCTCCAACCGGTTGGCCAGGGCGGCTCCATCTATGATGTGCGTGTACGCGGCGGACCGTTGGAGCGAGGTCACCTTGTGCGACAGGTCCTGCCCCTCCCGGGGCGCGGCCAGGACCAATTCAAAGCGCGTGTCGGCGGGGACGTTGGAGTAGTGAACGATGCCCTGTGAGTCTGTGAATGCAAAGACACTGGCGCCCCCAGCCTGGCCCGCCGCAACCGATGCGACCGGAATCAGGAACGGCAACGCATGCAGGACTCGCATGCCTATGAAGTATGCACAGACCTTGGAGTTTCGCAGGTAGGTGAACTCCGTAGCCGCACCCTTGCCGTGATCGGCATCGCAACTCGCATTTATATGCGAAAATAAGTAAAACCGGGCAGACTACCTGCGGGCAATGCCAGTAGTCTGATAGCGCAGATCGTCCGAAAAAAATACTTAACCGGATGACGCACCGATCGCACCCATAGGAAGGCGTGCACCGGAACAGGAAGGGGGTTACACAGTGGCTAGCGAGTTGCTCACGGTGACTCAGGACATCGCAGGAGGCGGCAAGAGCCGCATCGTGCTGGTGGAGGATCACGCCATACTGCGTGAAGGCTTACGAGCGTTGTTGGAGCTCGAGCAGGACCTGCGGATAGTCGGTGAGGCGCCCAACGGAATCGACGCCGTACCGGCGGTCGAAGCGCTGACTCCGGACCTGGTCATCACCGACATCGCCCTGCCGGGCCGCTCCGGAATAGAGTTGATTGCCTGCCTGCGGCAATCGTGCGCGGCGACCAAGATACTGGTCCTCACCGCGCACAATTCCGAGGAATACATACGGGCAGCGCTCAACGCGGGCGCGCACGGTTATGTGCTGAAAGACGCAAGCCGCGCGGAGCTGTTGCAGGCAATCCGCTCGGTGCTCGGCGGACAAACTTATCTTTGCGCCTCCGTGACCGCCAAAGTCGTAACGGGTTACCTGCGCCCCAAGTCCGAGAGCCTGTCACTGTCCGCAGTGGCGCTCGTCACCGAGCGCGAGCGTGAGGTTCTGACACGGGTGGCACTCGGCCGATCCAACAAACTCATCGCGCGTGAGTTGCAGGTGAGCGTGAAGACGGTTGAAAAACACCGCGCCAACCTGATGCGCAAGCTGACACTACATAACACTGCCGCGGTCACGCGCTTTGCCATCAGGCACGGCATGGTCAATGCCGCCGACCTGGAAGCTCCGGTCGAGTAACGGTGGGCGTGCCGCGCACAGCGGCGCCCCCACTGGGTGTTTTCCCTACCGCGTCCCTACTGTCTATTGCTTAGCGGGCCCCCACCCGGGGTAGCAACCCTCCGACTGGCGGTTGCAGTGCTCTGAACCCGAACATGGGTACAGGTCAGAAGAACTAAAAAACGGGACGGCGGCACATGCGTGGCCTGACGAACGAAGCCGAGACACACCGCAACAGCGGATTCACGTTGTTGGAATTGCTCGTGGTGATGGTGATCATCGGCCTGCTGGCAGGCTTCGTGGCGCCGCGCTACTTCTCGCAGGTCGGCAAGTCGCGAGTCAAAGCCGCACGCGCCCAGATCGACGCACTCGACAAGGCACTCGAGCAATTCCGTATCGACGTGGGCCGCCTGCCCACGACCGAGGAGGGGCTCGCCGCACTCGACGTGGCTCCGGCCGCCATGCAGAACTGGGAGGGGCCATATCTGAAAAAAGCCGTGCCGGCGGATCCCTGGGGCCATCCCTACTTGTACGTGCAGCCCGGTACGCATCAGAACGACTTTGACCTTCTCTCGTACGGCCGTGATGGTCAGGCGGGTGGTAGTGGCGAGGACGCCGACCTCCCGAACTGGTGAGACAATGGAATTTCGCATCAAGGCACTCGACGGCGCCCTCGGCGTGACCTCCCAGGTGCTGGACGCCGTGGACGAGTCGGATGCACGCCGCCAGCTCGAGCTCAGAGATCTGCAGGTGATCTCGCTGACGCCGATCCGGCGCATGCGCCTGTTCGCACGACCGGCGCACCTGCAGCTCGCGGTCTTCAGCCAACAGCTCGTTTCGCTGCTCGATGCGGGATTGTCGCTCGTCGAATCGCTCCAAGCATTGGCCGAACGCGAGTCCAGCGCCGGCGCGAGCCAGATCCTGCACCGGGTTCTCGGCCGGCTCTACGAGGGGCAAACACTTGCCGCAGCGCTCGCCGAACAACCCTCGACGTTCCCTCCTCTGTACATCGCATCCGTTCGCGCGAGTGAGCGCACCGGTGCCCTGCGGGAATCATTGGCACGGTACATCACCTACGCGGAACAGGCGGACGCGCTGCGCAAGACGCTGGTCAACGCATGCATATATCCCGCCGTACTGCTTGGTGTTGGTCTGCTGGTGACCCTCTTTCTGCTGGGTTACGTGGTGCCGCGGTTCAGCGCAATCTACGCAGATGTGGGTAGCGATCTGCCAGCCGCCTCACGGGTGCTGCTCGAATGGGGACAGCTGATGGACGCGCATGGGGGATTAATGGTGTTGCTGCTCATTGGAGTGCTTTCGAGCGCGATCTATGCAGCGACCCGGCCTGCCACACGCGAGCAAGCCGGAGCGTGGATCGCCAGGATTCCGGCTGTCGGGCACCAGCTTCATGTGTACCAGCTTGCCCGCCTGTATCGCACCACCGGAATGCTCCTTCGTGGAGGCATGCCGGCAGTGGCGGCACTGGAGATGTCATCCGGCCTCCTCCGGACTGACTCGCAGCGAGCGTTCGCAGCCGCGACGCAAGCCGTTCGCGAGGGTCAATCGCTCGCGCAGGCTATGGAGGGTAACGGCCTGACGACCGCCGTGGCGGCCAGAATGCTGCGCGTGGGAGAGCGCAGCGGCAACATGGGAGAAATGATGGAGCGCATAGCTTCCTTCTGCGACGAAGAGCTGGCGCGATGGGTAGCCGTCATGACACGTCTGATCGAGCCGATCCTGATGACGATCATCGGTCTCATCATCGGCGTCATTGTGGTGCTGATGTATTTCCCGATCTTCCAATTGGCAGGCAGCATTCGATGAACGCCGCGGTAGCCGAGATTCCTGTAGTGGGGGCCGGCCCGGACGCCGGCTCGAATACCAAACCAGCCGCCGGCCTCGATGACGCGCTGATCGCGCGCGCATTGTCCGAAGCTGAAGACTCCGGTGTGCCGGCGCGCGAGATCCTGTCCAAGGAATCCGGGCTCAGCGGCGCTGCCTATGCGCGGGCGCTTGCACACGCGTTCGACTACCGATTCGTCTCCGAGAGCGAACTGGCCCGGATGCAACCTGACTTCGGGGTGCTCGCGCCCGCCGAAGCCACCCGCAGGAGCTGTCTCGTCGTCCACGACGGCGGGAATCTGCTCGCCGTCTTCTCAGATCCGTTCGACACTGAATTGCGGCCCTGGCTGGAAATTCGGCTCGAAGCGCCGATTGAGTGGGTGCTTGCGGCGCGCGAGGATCTTTCCAACCTGACCTTCCGCCATGCCGAGACGTTGCGGGCAATAGATGCCGTCCTGCCAGACGCGCAGCGTGGAGCGAAAGCTGAGAAGGGAATCGACACTCTTTCCTACGTGTCGATCAGCGAAGACGCAAGTCCTGTCATCAGGCTCGTGCATTCAACTGTCTACGACGCGCTACGCGCAGGCGCGAGCGATATTCATCTGGAGTCAACTGCCGCCGGGCTCGTAGTGCGCTACCGGGTCGATGGGGTACTCGCCAACATCGCGACCATCGCCGGGGTCGAACTGTCAGAGCAGGTCATCTCACGCATCAAAGTGATGTCGGAGCTCGATATCGCGGAGCGCAGAATACCCCAGGACGGCCGGTTCAAGATTGCCTTCGAGTCGCGGCCGATCGATTTTCGCGTCTCCATCATTCCCAGCATCTTCGGCGAGGACGCGGTATTACGCGTCCTCGACAAGAAGGCCCTGACCGAGCAGATGAGCGGACTGCGCCTCGATGTGCTCGGATTCGAGCCCGACATCGTTGCAAAGCTGCGCACGTTGAGCTTGCTTCCCTACGGGATGCTGCTCGTGACCGGGCCGACCGGCAGCGGCAAGACGACGACCTTGTACGGGGCGATTTCCGAAACGCAGACTGGACGCGACAAGATCGTAACCATCGAAGATCCGGTCGAATACCAACTGCCGGGCGTGTTGCAGATTCCCGTCAATGAGAAGAAAGGACTGACCTTCGCGCGCGGCTTGCGTTCCATTCTACGGCACGACCCGGACAAGATCATGGTGGGTGAGATTCGCGATCCCGAGACTGCGCAGATCGCGATCCAATCTGCACTTACCGGCCATCTCGTATTTACAACTGTGCATGCCAACAACGTCTTTGACGTCGTAAGCCGCTTCCTGCACATGGGAGTAGATACCTACAGTTTCGTATCTGCACTGTCTGGTGTACTCGCCCAACGACTCATACGGGTCATTTGCGTGCAGTGCGGCCAGACGTATGTGCCACCCAGAGAATTGATCGATCAGTCGGGGCTCTCAGTCGTGGAGTCCGCGGGTTTCAGATTCCGCAAAGGCCAGGGATGCACCCACTGCCGAGGCACCGGTTACCGGGGACGTAAGGCTGTCGGCGAGCTGTTGGTACTGAACGATGACATCCGGGAGGCCATCGTTGGGCGGGCGCCCGTCAGACAGTTGAAGGAGCTTGCTCATCAATCGGGTGTACGCCTGCTGCGGGCGTCCGCACTGGACCTGGTCCGTCGCGGACAGACCACTCTAGAGGAGGTGAATCGTGTCACCGTTATGGCGTGATGAGGTCGGCGTTCATCTTTCGCCACACCGCGTGTTGATGCTCCGCGTCGGGCGCGGATTCAAGCGGGCCGTGACCGCCACCCATGAACACACAATCATTTGCGGCGATGCCAATGACTGGAGAGCGCCACTCGGCGTGCTGGATCAACTCCTCGAGCGATCGCAGTGGCGGGGTACATCGTTGCGCGTGGTGCTCGCCGACTGTTGGGCGCGATATGCGCTCGTGCCCTGGGCAACCGAGTTGCGATCGGCCGACGAGCATGCGAGTCACGCGCGGCAGGTATTGGTGCGCCTCTATGGGAATGCCGTAACCGAATGGGAGATCTGTCTGTCGCAGTCCCCACCCGGAAAGCCGCGCGTAGCTTGTGCGATGCCCGCGGAATTGTTGCTTGCGCTGCGGGAGATGCGTGGCCGCCATGGCATGAAGCTGACATCTCTGCAGCCACAGCTTCTGGCGGCATACGATAATTGGCGCCACCGGCTGCCTGCCTCGGGGGCCTGGTTCGTGACGATTGGCGAGGGAACGCTCGCAGCCGCCCGGCTGGGTGTAAGAGCGTGGGATCGGATACACAGCGTGCGAATCGGCTCCGATTGGGCGCGCGACCTCAAACGGTTGCAAACCTTTGGGCGACTCGCGTGCGCTCACCCCGAAGAGGGCCATGTGTATGTCGATGCGCCCACCGCGTGGCGTGAAAAGGCGGGACCGGTCGCGAACGACCTGCACTGGCTCGAGGACGATTCCCGCCTTACCAGCACACTGCACCAATTGGGGCGCATGCGGAGGGTAGCCGCATGAGCGCACCGCTGGTCACCCTGGACTTCATGGCGCCACACGGCCGCACGACGTCGGCAGGAGTGGCACTCCTGATGTTCGGCCTGACCGCGCTCATCGCGGCCGGCTTCGAATACTATTCATTGAGCTTACAACGAGCCGGCCTGCAGTTCAGGCTCGAGGCCTCGCTGCGACAATCCCGCCCCGATCCTCGCGGCGACGAGCGCACCGCCCGGGCAAACGCTGCAGCCGCCGGCGTGGCCACCGCGCTCAGTACCCCTTGGACAGCGATGCTTGCGGACCTCGAGCTGGCGAGCCGGGACTCCCAAGAGCAAGTCGCCATCCTCGCGGTCGAGCCTGACCATGAAAAGCACCGCGTCCGCATCAGCGGTGAGTCCCGTGATCTGACAGGAGCACTGGCCTATATCAACCGGTTGCACACCGGCGCCACCCTGCAATACCCCATGCTCGACAGCCACGAGGTCGTAGCGGACGACAAGGAGCATCCAGTGCGCTTCACACTGACTGCCGACTGGCGGGCATTGCCATGACGCAAGAGACTCGCGAGAAGTCTGGTGCGGATGAGCCGAAACCAACGTCATCGGTCGTCGTGTCCCTGCCCCAGACTGCGGCCGCGAACTCACCCGCCAGCGCAACTCCGGTGCGACAACCCCCGCGCGAGCTGCGGATTCGCGGCCCAAAGACTTCGGAGCTGATACCTCGACTGCAGAACGCAGTCAATCGGTGGGTCCCTCTGGCTCAGTATCAACTAACGCGCCTCGGGACTGCCGGTATAGCGGGGATGAGCGCGGCTGCAGCCGCGGTTGTCATCGGCCTTTTCGCGTTGCTGTCCTTGCGCACTGCCAATGAGAGTTTGAACGCGCAGATCCTGCGGGCCCGGCATCACCCCGAAGTGACGGTCACACCCGAGCAGGGGCTCATCCGGGCCGTGGCGCAACTACCCACCCGCGTGCAAATACCGGCCGTGTTGGGCCAGGTCCTGCAGCAGGCGAAGGCAGCCGGCGTGGAGCTCGAGAAGGGTCAATACACCTATGTTGCCTCCTCCGCCGGCGGGTTTGGGCGCTATGAGCTGGACTTTCCAGTCAAAGCGCAGTACCCGCAAGTTCGCGACTTCATCAATCGGACACTGACCCACATCCCCGCGGCCGGCCTCGACAAACTGACCATCGAGCGCAAGGTGGTCGCGGACGCGCAAGTCAATGCGGACGTCCGATTTGTGATCTTCACCCGGGACCGATGACCGCATGAGCATTGCACTGCGCACGAAGATCCTGTTGGGCGCCGCAGCCGCGATTGCAACCTACATATTCGCGGGTCCTGGCGACGTGCAAACCGTCGAGGTGGCGAAGAACACCGCAAAGCCAGGAGTCACCCGTGTTGCGCAATCTGCCAGGACACATCGTCAAGATCCTGCTCAAACTCTGTACTTGCTGGCACATCGAGTATCCGATGACGGCTCAGCACAATCCCTGTTTGCCGCGCACTCCTGGTACACGCCACCCCCGCCGCCACCTGCGCCGCCGCCGGCACCGCAACTGACGGCGGCCGAGGAAGCTGCCCTCAGGGCGCCGGTCGCACCTCCACTTCCGTTCGCGTACATGGGCAGTTACACCCCCGATGGCTCCGACCCGGTTTTCTTCCTGACACAGGGTGATCGTGTTTACAACGTGAGGGTCGGGGATACGCTGAACGACACGTACAGCATCGACTCCGTCACCAATGGCCAACTGGTGATGACATACAAGCCTCTCAAAATACAACAACAACTAACGGTCGGGAGCGCTAAGTGATCACTCTTTCGCGCCGTATCATCTGTCCTCTGGCCGCCGCCCTCGCGGTCGGAATTTTTGTCGTCGGCTGTGCTGCCGACAGGCTCCACCGCCAGGGACTTGCCGACCTCGAGCGCGGCGACTTCGAGTCCGGGGTGAACGAGCTCAGCGCAGCCGTGCAGAGCGATCCTCACAACATGGGCTTCCGCCTGGATCTGGCCGCGAAGCGTGAGGTGGCCGTGCAGAAACTGATTGGACTGGCGGACACCGCCCGGGCCACCGGCAAGCTCGAGACCGCGGCCCAGGACTATCGGCGCGTGTTGGCCATCGATCCTGCAAACGACCGGGCGCGCCATGGCCTGGACGGACTGGAAGCCGATGCGCGCCATGGCGCCGCGGTGGCTGCGGCCCGCAAGGACTTCGAGCGCAAGGACTATGACACTGCCGAAACCAGGCTGCGCGCCGTGCTGGGCGAAGATCCCGGATATACGGCGGCCGCGGAGCTGGCGGCCGCCATCACCGCGGCCCGCGGGCCGACCACGGTCGCGCCCCGGCTGCAGACCCGTGACAACCGCAAGGTCACCCTGCAATTCAGAGATGCGCCCACCAAGATGGTGTTCGAGGTGCTGTCGCGTGAGACGGGCATCAACTTCATCCTCGACAAGGACATCAAGAGCGACGGCAAGACCACGATTTTCGTACAGGACGTGCCGGTCGAAGAGGCGATCGACCTGGTCCTCGACCAGAACTCCCTCGCCCGCCAGATCCTGAGCGCCAACATGGTGATGATCTACCCGAACAACGCGACGAAACAGAAGGAATACGAGCAGCAGATGGTGCGCACGTTTTATCTGACCAATGCCGAGCCGAAGGACGTCGAATCGATGTTGAAGACGGTGCTCGGCGCCCGGAACATGTTCATCGACGAGCGCTCCGGATCGGTCATCCTGCGCGATTCGCCCGATGCGATTCGCATGGCCGAGAAACTCGTGGCCTCGCTCGATGTCCCCGAGGCGGAAGTGATGCTCGAAGTGGAAGTGCTCGAGATCTCCTCGAGCCGCCTACACGATCTTGGCATCCAGTACCCGAGCTCGGCGACCCTCACTCCGTCATCGCTCGGTACCGGAGGGGCCGCAGGTCTCGTGCTATCCGATCTGTCGCACCAGAGCTCCGATACCATCAGGATCACGCCGCTGAGTGTCACGTTGAACGCCATGAAGCAGGCAGGGTTGACCAACACCCTGGCAAGCCCGCGCATCCGTGCGCGCAACAAGGAGAAAGCGAAGATCCTGATCGGCAGCCGCCTGCCGGTGATCACCAACAGCGTCACGCCCACGGCCGGCGGCACTGCCGTGGTAACGGGCAATGTGCAATATCTGGATGTCGGTCTCACACTGGAGGTTCAACCGACCGTGCATCTCGACAGCGACGTCGCGATAAAGGTCAATCTCGAGGTGAGCTCGCTGCTGAAGCAGATCCAGACGGCCTCCGGCACAGTCGCCTATGAGATCGGGACCCGCAACGCGAACACGGTGCTGCGGCTGAAGGATGGCGAGACGCAGATCCTCGCCGGACTCATTCAGGACTCCGACACGCGCACGGCCAACACGATTCCGGGTCTCGGAGATATCCCGGTGCTCGGACACCTGTTCGGCACGCATCACGCGGATCGGGAGAAGGATGAGGTCGTCCTTTCGATCACGCCACGCATCATACGTATGCAGCCGCGTCCCGCCAGCGACATGACCGAGTTCTGGTACGGCAGCGAATCACGCACCCGCACCCGGCCGTATAGCTCCGATGCTGGCGCAGCGAGTCCGCGCACGCCTACCGCTGAATCTGCACGCAGCTCGCCGGCGCCAGCACCACAATACTCGCCAGCGCCCTCACAATACGTGCCGCCGCCGGCAGCGGTCGCACCGGCATCGCAGGGTTCGCAATTACCCGCCAACGGCATACCGCAGCCGGTCAGTCCTTCCGTCCCGGCGGGAAGCGTTTCGGCACCGCTGAGCGGACCGTCCGAAGATACGACGCCCAACGAAGCGGCAAAAGCAGTCGTAGCGCCCGCGCCGAGTCAAACCGGACCGCCGGTGCAAACCCCAGCAGGCTCCGCAATGAGCCTGGATGGCCCAACCAACGCGAAGGTCGGTGACGAATTCCAGGTAGTCGTGCTGCTTTCAACTGACTCCGCGATCACGCGCATGCGCTCGCAGCTGCGCTTTGAGCCAGCGGCCCTGCAGCTCGTCAGCGCAACCACCGGAGACGTGGTACCGAGCGCCGCCGGCAGCCCCTCGGTCGATATGAAAAGCGGCGGCGCCCAACTGGATGTCATCGCTCCTCCCGAGGACCCGGTGCAGGGAACAGGATCGTTAATGGTGTTGCGCTTCAAAGCCCTGGCCCCCCGGCGGGCAACCAACATCGCCGCCATGTTGAACGTTCTCGGCGGCGCGGGCACGGCAGTTGGAACCAGCTCAGCGCAACCCCTGAAGATCGCAATCGAGCCGTGACGTCATGCGCGCCCGTGGCTTTACCCTGATCGAGCTGGTCGTCACGCTGGCCATCGTCGGCCTGCTGGCAGCCTCCGCCATGCCGCTCGCGCAACTGGTTGCGCAACGTGAAAAGGAAGGCGATCTGCGGGCGGCCCTGCGCGACATCCGCACCGCGCTGGATGCATATCACACCGCAGCCCTTACCGGCCATATCAAGATGGAGCTGGGCGCCTCGGGTTATCCACCGGACCTCAAGTCGCTCTACATCGGCGTGGAGGACACCGCGAGCGAGAAGAAGATCAACCTGTATTTTCTACGGCGCATACCGCGTGACCCCTTCTTTCCAGACAGCAGCGTCCCCGCCGAGGAAACCTGGGCGCTGCGCAGCTACGACAGCCCTCCCGAAGATCCCCAGCCGGGCGAAGACGTGTTCGACGTCTTATCACTCGCTCCCGGGAAGGGCCTGAACGGTATTTCCTACCATGACTGGTAAGCGCCCTGCCCGTCACGTCGGCGGCTTCACACTGATTGAGCTATTGGTCGTAATGCTCATCATCGGGGCGCTGCTGTCCATCGCCGTGCCACGCTACTTCAAGACGCTGGAGCACGCCCGCGAGACAATCCTCAAGCAGGACCTATCAATCCTGCGCGAGGCCATCGACAAACACTATGCGGATCTGGGCCAGTATCCAGACACCCTGACGGCGCTGGTGGACAAGCGCTATGTACGTGCCGTGCCCATCGATCCCTTTACCAAGCTGACTGACACCTGGACCGTGGTTTCTTCAGACGATCCTGATCACGAGGGAGTCCGGGACGTGCACAGCGGCGCGGAGGATAGCGCAACCGACGGAACTCCCGTCGCGAGCTGGTGATCCGGATGGTTACTCCGGCTGCTCCACAGCGCGGATTCACGTACCTGGGCCTTCTGATGGCGGTCGCTGTGATGGGGCTCCTGTTGACGATCGTTGCGCGTGTGTGGAGTACGACGGAGCGGCGGGAACGCGAAACCCAGCTATTGTTCGCTGGACACCAGTTCCGCAACGCCATCGCCGGATATTTCGCCCACCGCCATCACTACCCACAGACGTTGCAGGACCTGTTGGGGGATTCGGACTCATCCCTGCCACAGCGATATCTGCGCCGGCTGTATCTTGACCCAATGACTGGCACGCCGGAATGGCAACAGATCGCCGCCCCGGGCGGCGGCATCATGGGCGTTGCCAGTACCTCCAAACTGAAGCCGATCAAACACGGGAATTTTGACCCCCCGGACGTGAGCTTCAATGACGCGGATTGCTACTGCTCCTGGCAATTCGTGTACGTGCCTCGGTTCACCCGGCGGCCTGCTCCAGCGAATCCGCAACCCTAGACCCGCCCATGGTGGGGTTTCTTGGTAGGAGCTCCTACGGTGTTTGCGACCTGCCTATCTCAGGCGATGTCCGAAGTGCACTTTGGCCCGGTATTGACTAGCTTCGGTGACAAATAACACAACACCAAGAAGCTTATATCGTGACAACACGCAGCGCCCGATCAGCGCATGCAGCCCAGAGCGGAGGTCATATGCTCAGCAGTCAGCTACTCGGCCGCGTCGGCGCGGCACTCGCGAAGCAGCCGGGGTTGACGGCACTGTGCCTGTGCCTCGCGAGTCTGCCCGCCGCCGCGCAATCGTTCAGAGTGCAATGCCCCTCCTCGACGACGCTGCACAACTCCGACACGTCGTCGCCATACTTGGGGCCGGTAAACAGGACGGCGACGATTACTCGCGCTGACGGCACCCACACGCCCCTCGCCGTTGTTGACAATGGCGGCGGCATAAAGTGCCAGCAGATCTCAGGCGGTGACGGGTTTGCCACCATGGGCGACGGCACCCCGACCTATCTGTTCGGATTCGGCCCGTTGTCCGGCCTGGCAGACCAAGTCAGCGGCCGGCCTGGCACCGAGCCGGCACACGTGTTCAATCAGTCCAATCTGGCCGGCGGTTCCGTCATTGATGCCATCCAGGTCGGTGCACCCACGCCGACCGGGTATACGTTCAACGGCGCCGTCGGCCTCGTGCCCGATCCGGAGGTTGGTGGCCTCGACGGCCATGTCGATCCGCGCCTGGTGATGGATGTCGGAGTCATGAACGCCAACATGCCCGCCCCGCTGATGGCCATTGACGAAGATGACGAATTCTTCCTGACCCTGACGAACGTGGGCCAGGTCATGCGGCCAGATCTCTTCGAGCAACATACCGTACATTTTCACGGTTACCCGAACGCCTCCTCGTTCTACGACGGTGTGCCGGATGCTTCGATTGCAATCAACATCGGCGGCAGTTTCACTTACTACTACCTGGCTCCCGATGCCGGTACCTACTTCTGGCATTGTCACATCTCGCCGCCCGAGCACCTGCAGATGGGCATGGTCGGACAGCTTTACGTACGCCCGCGGCAGAACCGCGTACCTGTCGGGACGAACCTCTATACCTCGCTACAGCTACAACAGAACGATCTGCGCACCAAGTGCGGCACGGATGTGCTGTGCTCATCGCCGCTTCCCGCCGTGAATTCAGGCGCGCAGCAGGTAAGCAACCCCCGCACCAGCACCCCCCAGGCGCAGATGTACGCCTACAACGACGGTGACGGCTCGACCGCCTATGACGTCGAATATCCAATTCAGATCCATGGCTTCGATCCGAACTTCCACTTCGTCGGAATGACCTTCAACCCCGAGTCGTTCACCGACCTGAAGGACAAGTATTTCCTGCTCAACGGCCGTAGCTATCCCGACACCGTGCAGCCGGGATCGATGACGACTCAATCGACGGACGGCACGATGCACTCGTCGCAGCCGTTGCCAACCATCATCAACATCCCGGTTGGGGGTAAAGCGTTGCTGCGTATCTCCGACCTGGACGTCACCGAATACCAGACACTGGGATCGCTTGGCATCCCGATGCGCGTCGTCGGTCTCAATGCCCGGCTGCTGCGTGACCTCGCCGGCAACGATATGACGTACAAGACCAATTCCATCACGCTGGCCGGCGGCGAATCGCTGGACGTGATCCTCGATGCAACCGGTTACGCGGCGGGACAGAAGTTCTATCTCTACACGCCCAACCTCGATCACCTGTCCAACGATGCCGAGAATTTCGGCGGCCTGATGACGGAGATCAACATCTGTCCGGCCGATCACCCCAGGATCGATTCGACCACCAAAGCCTGCTCGATCTAGGAGAGCTGCCATGCGTGCCACAATTGCCAACGATCGGGCCAACCGGGTCCAGCCGCTGCTGCTCGCCATGATGGTCGCTGCAGCCTTGCTGCTCGCCCCGACCGGGCATGCCGCAGCTCCCGGGATAACAGGGACCACGTTCAATCTGGACGCAAAGGCTGCGTACGTCACGCAGCCTGACGGCGCGAGCATTTACTCGTGGGGTTATGGGTGTAGCCCGGATACCTCCCCCAGCGGCTTCGCACCCGCCGCCATGGCCGGCACTTGTCCGGACATGCAACTCCCCGGCCCCACCCTCATCGTCAATGAGGGGGCTACCGTAACGGTCACGTTGACCAACGGCCTGCCGGCCGCCGCCGGCAACACCTCGATGCTGTTTCCCGGCTTCGACGTGACCGCCTCCGGCGCCGATGCGGTTGACGGACTGCTGACCAGGGAGGCTCCTACCGGTAAAACGGTCACCTACACTTTCAAAGCCAGCAGCGTCGGCACGCACTCCTACTACAGCGGCACACAAGCGGATCTGCAGATCGAGATGGGGCTCTACGGCGCGATCATCGTCCTGCCAAACCTCTCGAGCACCGTGACCACCGCCTGCAGCAACAGCAGCAATGACCAGGCACGCGCTCACGATTTCGGCACGGGAGTAGAACAGGACTTTCGCCTCGCGAAGGCGGCCTACAACCACAGCGCGACCTGTTACGACCGCGAGTACCTGTTCCAGCTCTCCGAGATCGATCCGAAGATCCACCGTGCAGCCGAAGAGATCGCGGACTGCACGCCGGAAACCAACGGTGGCAAGGGCTGCCCCACGAACATGAGCTCGGTGATGACCGAGCAATATCACCCGGCCTACTACCTGGTGAACGGGCGCTCCATGCCGGACGACATGGATCCGAGCTACGTCACCCAGTACCCGCATCAGCCATACAACGGCAACCCGCACATGCACCCGGGGGAGATGATCCTCCTGCGGATCATCGGGCAGGGCCGCTGGCAACATCCTCTTCATGAGCACGGCAATCATGTCCGCCTGCTCGCCCGCGACGGTAATCTTCTGCTGGCACCCGCCACCATCAACGGCGAAGCGGAGCCGCGCCTCGCCGGGCCACTTCTGTTCACGACCACCAGCACTCCCGGCCAGGCAATGGATGGTTTGTTCTACTGGACTGGCAAGGGGTTGAACTGGGATGTGTTTGGCCACGGCTATGCCGGTGACGCGAGCGTCTGCGTACCGGACGCCAATGGCTACTACACCAGCAATCCTGCCGCGCAGAACTACTACGAGTGGTGCGCAGATCACAAGAAGCCGCTGGAGAGCAAGCCCTTCGGCAGTGTAGGCAGCGGCGGCCCGGTGACGCTTCCCGATCCCAACATTGTGGCGAATGGCGCCTGGTACGGAGGCAGTCCCTACCTGGGTGGCGAGGCCACGATACGCGCCGTCGGTTCGACGCCGATTCCGCCTTCGGGGACCGTCGCCAACGGCCCGACTGACGAGGCCGGCTTCGCCTTCATGTGGCACTCGCACAATGAGCGCGAGATCACGACCAACAACATATTCCCCGGTGGAATGATGATGATGATGCTCGTCGACCCGCGTGCCTTTCTGATCGACGAAGCGAAATAGGTCAGGAGAACTATAATGAGAGCCAGTCATTTCGCAGGCCTGCTTTGCAACTCCGGCCTCGCCACGGCACTCCTGATAGGTAGTGCGGCAGCCCTTGCGCAAAGCACCTCAACGGTCTCGCTGACCGCGGCCCCAGCTAACGCAGTACTGTCCGATGGACAACAGATCCCCATGTGGGGATACACCTGCGGCAGCGGTGCCGCTGCGCCAACCGGCGGTGCCAGCTGCTCCGCGCTGAATTCCGGCGCCGGCACCAACTGGTCACCGGTTCTCGTCACGGTGCCCTACGATCCTGCGGGAACCACACTACAAATCAACCTGACCAACAATCTGGCGTTTCCGACAGGCGGCAGCCCGGCCAGCAACTCGGTGCCGACATCACTCGTGATCGTCGGTCAGCTCGGCGGCGGTCTCGGCAACACGCCCGTAACCACCGTCAGCCCACCTCATGATGCGAAGGGTGTGACGTGGCCCGCCTCGGGCCCAGCCATCGCCTCCAGCTGCGCGCCCGGCGGAGATCCTGCCGGTAACGGCACCTTCTGTCCGCCTGGGCAGCCCAATCGTGTGCAGTCATTCGCGACCGAAGTCGCTCCCGGCACACCGGCCGTGCTCACCTGGAGCAGCCTGAAGCCCGGTACCTACCTGATCGAGTCGGGCACGCACCCGTCCATTCAGGGCCCGATGGGTTTGTACGGCGTGCTGGTCGTGACGACGCCGGCGAGCGGCAGCACACCAGCGCAGGCCTATACCGGCATCACCTATGACGCCGACGCCACTCTGCTCTTCAGCGAAATCGATCCGCTGCAGAACCAGGCCGTGGCGATCGCGGTTGGCACAGCGGGCTTTCTGGAAACAAATGTGTGGAGCGGCCAGAACGGCAAGTGCGGCGATCCAGCCGCGCCGGTCGGTGTGCTCAATACCTGCTATCCGCCTGCGGTCAATTACGATCCGCGCTACTACCTGATCAACGGAATTTCGTTCGATCGCAGCAATCCGGCCGCTTCGTCACTGCCGGTGCTCACGCCCACCACTCCCGGTGGCACTGTTGCGGTCGGCACGGGCCAGGTGCTACTGCGCCTCGTCAACGCCGGCCTACGCATGCACGTGCCCGCTGTCGTCGGCCGCAATCTCACGCTCTATGCCGAAGACGGTAACGTCCTGCCCGGCGTCCCCAAGGTCCAGAGCGATGTCTTCCTCGCCGCCGGTAAAACGTACGACGTTGGCATCAAACCTGCCACGACGGGCACCAACTACAATCCCGCGACCTACGCCGCATACGACCGCCAGTTGAGCCTGTCGACGAACAATCAACGCGACGGCGGCATGTTGGCGTACCTGAACGTTGCGGGAGCCACCACTGGCGCCGGGACTCCGAGTGCGGCCGTGACGGTTGCGGCCAATCCTGACAACTATTTTCTCGTCGCCGGCAACGCAGTCACCGTTTCCGATCCTGCCAAGGGACTGATTGCGAACGACATCGGGGTCTACGGCGTGGCGCTGCTCGCCCCGCCGTCAGGTGGCGCGGTGACCATCAACGCGGATGGCACTTTCAGCTACACGCCAAACTCCGGAACCACCTCGGACTCGTTTACTTATTGCGCCAATGTCCCGGTAGTGCCCGGCGCTCCGCCGACTTGTGCCGGCAAGAGCGCCACCGTAACTCTCGCGCAATGCACCGGCTCCTGCCTGGGCGCGGCGCCCCACGCCAACGGTGATGCCTATTCGAGTAACATCGCCACGCGCTTGCTGGTCGGGTCGCCAGGCGTGTTGCAGAACGACGTCGACCCCAGCGGCCTGCCACTGTCTGCCGATCCGCTCAGCGTCGCCAACGTGAGCGCTGGACTCAACGTCACCCTCGGCAAGGATGGCTCCTTTGTCGCCACCGCGAGCGGCGGAGGCAGCTACTCGTTTACGTACAAGGCCAAGAATTCGCAGAATACGGTGAGTACCGCCGCGACGGTCAACCTGACATTCCAGCCGGCGGGCAACCTGGGCATCAAGGTCGTCGACGCGAAGACTCTGGCGCAGATCACGGACTATCGGTGGATCATCGAGGAAGACAGCACCTTCGCCATCGATCCGAAGTGCCAGATCAACTCGACGGATCCCACCTTGCGCCCCGCCTCCTGCCCCCCATTGCCGGTACAGAGCCTTGGCTACAACTTCCATACGTCGAATATGCCGGTGGTAGCAACGGGCTGCGTCGGTGCTGTCTCATGCGAACAGGGCCAGACCATCCTCGGTGCGACACCTGTCGCCTGCGACGTGGGCGATGGGCAGTGCCGAACCGACACGGACCAGAAGGTCACGGTAACACCCGACCAGGTGCATCTCGACCCAACCAAGCGGTACTACATCTCGGTCTTGCCGGGTGACGCAGTCAACCCCGTCATGAGTGGTGCCGGTGGCTCGCCCGACGGCACGCGCCCATTCAATATCGCCACCGATTGCGGCCCTTACGATCCGAGCACCGCGAGCTGGATACCGGGTGGCCCGAGCGGTGGTTACCCGGATGGCACCTTTGGCTGCGGCCACATGATGGGTGGCGCACAGGTTTCAAGCGCCCAGGTCGCGCAGGGCGCCAATGCCAACATCAGAATCGTACTGCAGGAGACGCCGGCACCGGCCGCCAAGATCACCGCATTCGTGTTCCAGGACGATAACCCGCTGAATGGCGAGAATGATGCAGGCGGTGGTGTTGACGTCATCGCGCCCAACGAGCCGGGGCTGGGCGGCTTCGAAATCAAGCTGTTCGACCAGGCGGGCGGCCTGGGAGATGCCACCGGCCAGATCACCTACGACATGTTCGGCCAGCCGGTTTCCAACGCCCTGGCCGGCTCCAAGGACCCCATCTCGGGCGCGGATGCGTGCCCAATCACGCAGCGTTCGGACGGCCTCGTGGGCATGGTGCCGACCTGCCCGACTCTCGAGTCTGACGGCAGCCCGTCGCCCCTGGCTGGGCAAGTTGTAATCGCGAACCTCTATCCGGGTCTCTACGAGATCCAGGCCTATCCGGCAGCCGATCGCATCGCACGGGGTGAGGAGTGGCTGCAGACCAATACGCTCGACGGTGGCAAGCCGCACGAAGCCTTTCTGAAGAACGAAGAGCCTGCGTACTTCCAGGAGTTCGGCCCTGGCGGCTTCCACGTCGTGATCGGCTTTGCCAATCCGAAAGTAATCAACGATCGCCGGCACAATTCCAGAGGCACTGGCATGTGCGATCCGACACCCGGCGGTGGCGGCATGACATGCACGGCGTCCCTCACAGGTCATGTGACCAACGCACACATGAGCCGTACGCCGGATCAGCGCATCTTCAGCAGCGGCACGTACGACGCGGACAGCTACACTCAATGCTACGTGGGGCTGGGTGCACCGGATCAGGCCGACTTCGCCTTCGCAAAGTGCAATGCCGACGGCTCATTCACCCTCAACAACATCCCGACAGGCGACTTCAAGCTCACTGTGTTCGATCAGTGGAACGACTTGATGCTCGACGGCCTCGTCTCGCCGGTGAAGGTGGCGGCGGGGACCAACACGGTCGACTTTCCAGTCACGCAGTGGCGCAGCAACCTGTACACGCGCACCTACCTGGATGCGAACGGCGATGGCGTCTCCCAGGACGACACCGAATCAGGCCTGCCCCTGGTGTCGACCAACATCCGCTATCGTGATGGCAGCTACGGCTTCTTCAACAACACCGACCTGAACGGCTTTGCAGGCTTCAACGAAGTCTTTCCGTTCATGAACTGGCTGGTGCTGGAAGCCGATACGACGCGCTACAAAGTGACCGGCGTACACACGGTGAACGATACGGGCGGCCAGGTAGACGGCGGCGATGGCATCGGCGCGAACGTCGCGAGCACGGCGGAGCTCAACTCGCTGCCCATCAACCTGCGCGTGCCGGGCGCGGTCTACTGCGCGAGCGCCGACTGCGACGGTGCCTCCATCGGCCTGGGTCCGTACTACACGCATAACCGCAGTGATTCCGGACCGACGGCGGGTCTTTCCAGCGGCCGCATCGATCCGCCCGGCACAACGACCGAAGCCTGGCAAGGACTGCTCGGACAGAGCGACTACGTGGAATTCGGGGTGAAACCGTTCGTGCCCGGTGAGAACGGCGGCATTAAGGGCCACGTCATTTACGCCTCGACGCGCCCGTTCGACGACCCGTCCTTGCTGCTGCAATTGAGCTGGGAGCCTGGGGTACCCCACGTCAAGATCAACCTCTACCAGGAGGGGACGGCGGCTGACGGCACCACCACTCTCAAGCTGGTCGACACCACGACGAGCAGCAGCTGGGATGACTTCGCGCAAGGCTTCCGTTCCGACGGCATTCCCAACATGAATTGCCCCGGCCAGGATCCGACCAGCCCGTTCTTCGCGACTCTGCAGGGCAGCACGCAATGGCTCGATCCCAGCAATCCCAAGAAGCCATTGCCGAACAGCTCCCAATTCAAGTGCTACGACGGCTGGTCGATGCTGAACCAGGTCCAGCCGGCACCGTACGACGGCATGTACAAGTTCCCCAGTGTGACCACGGTTGACCCGGTGTCGGGCCGGCCGACGGGCACCAATTGCACGATCTGCAACACGAAGGTGAATCCGGATGACGGCAACCCTATGCTGCCGGCCGGCAAATACGTGGTTGAGGTCATCGTTCCGCCCGGCTACGAGCTGGTCAAAGAAGAAGACAAGAACATCTTCCTCGGGGATACCTACATCGCGCCCGTCACGCAGCAGTTCGCGGGCTTCGGCAACGTGTTCATCATGCCCGACCAGGCTGCGGTGAATGCCGCCTACAACAAGAACAATCCGCTCAATCCGACCTCGGATCTGGGTGCGTCCCCCCGCCACGAGGGCGACACAGGGTCCGTCGAGACTTTCTGGCCCTGCGTCGGTGCGGCGCGCACGGTGCCCGACTACAACAGCCTGTTCCCGACATCAGGGCAGAATGCGCCATTCGCGGGTGCCACGCGGCATCTCTGCGATCGCAAGGAAGTAACCCTCGAGGACCAGTCCGCGGCGCTCGCGAAGTTCTACGTCTTCACGTCGGCACACGTTGCCGGCCACTTCACGGGCACGATCACGAATGATTTCGCATCCGAGTTCGACCCGTTCTCACCGCAATTCGGCGAGAAGTTCGGCCCGCCGAACGTGCCGGTCGCCGTGCGCGACTACACCGGCAACGAGATGGGCCGCGTGTATTCCGACCAGTGGGGTATCTACAACGGCCTGAACTACTCGACCTTTGCGGTGAATCCGCCGAACCCCACGGGCTACATTCCGCAGATGATGATCGCCTGCATGAACGATCCGGGACCGATACCGGATCCCGCCGGCACGATCGATCCGGCGACCAACCAGGTGCGGATGATCACCGATCCAAACTACAACCCGGCGTACAGCAACTTCTGCTACGAGCAGCCATTCATGCCGGGCTTTACCACCTACATGGATACGCCTGTGATCCCGACGCAGGCCTTTGCCGATGGTTATAACCTTCCTGACGTCGAGTACCCGGATGGAACTCCGGCCATTGCGTCGGTCGTGAACAACGACTCCAGAGGTCCCTGGGTACCGGCGTCAGGACCCGTGACCGCTGTGACCTTGACCAACAGTGGCACGGGCTTCACGGGTGCGCCTTCGGTAGCCTTCAACGATGTGCCCGGGGCCAACGGAAGTGGTGCTGCGGCAACGGCTATCATGGGCGTGGCCAACGTGGTCGTGTCCAACGGAGGCTCTTATCCCCTTCTGACGCCCACGGCGACCTTCCCGGTCCCGCCATGCGGCGTCCTCAACGGTACGACTTGCGTTCGGGCGACAGGTACAGTGTCTATGACCGGCACCGGCACCAGCCGCCGCGTTCGCGCCGTCAACATCACAAACGCCGGCGCCGGCTACACCGGCACGCCTGTCGTAGTGACTTTCAGCTCTGGCACTGCTGCCGCTTCGGCTACGCGGCTAAACCTGCTGACAGTGGCCTTGACTAACGGCGGGTCGAACTACGATGCGCCTCCCTTGGTTGCATTCAGCGGCGGTGGTGGTACCGGCGAAGCTGCGACCGCTGCGATCTCACTGACGCCCAACGGTTCACTGACCATCACCGCCCTTGGCGACAAGACAGTGCAGAATCCGGCCTACTCGGGCCCCAGTGCCACAGGCGCTCCCTATAACCAGAAGACCATCACGCGTCACTATGGCTTCGGTGCCCAGGGCGCCAATTCATCGATCACCATCGGCGGTGTCACTGCCCCTGTCACTTCGTGGAGTGACATGAGCATCGTGGTGCCAGTGCCCGCAGGATTGCCAACCTGCGCGGTAGCCCAGCGCAGCGCAGCGGCCAGCGTCTCGTTGTGCGGTGAGCTCGTCATCACGGCCGCGAACGGCAAGAAGTCGATCGACGCGATTACGGTGACTGCGGGCGGTAAGGCGCCGACTTACATTGCAGGTCCCGACAACACCGGCCATACGATCCAGAACGTCATCGACGCAGCTGTGCCCGGCGATCTGATCATGATCGGACCCGGCACGTACAAGGAAAACCTGCTGATATGGAAACCGGTGCGCCTGCAGGGCATCGGCTCCGGTGCAGTCACCATCAACGCGGATGCGCACCCGGCGGGCAAGATGGATTCCTGGCGCCGGCAGGTGAACTGCCTGTTCGGTCTCACCATCGATGGCGTGCCGAATCCGAACAATGCCCACTTCGATCCGGCTGGCGCCTTTACCTGCCCGGACACCATGTTCCTGCGCAACGACCGGATCCCCTTCGAAGGGTTCGTCGGTTGGGACGCCTCGAGCAACGGCAACCTGGCGCAACTTCTGCAGGAGCCCACTCTGATGGGAGCTTATGAAGGCGCCGGTGTTACGGTCCTGGGGCGCGGTGTCCGCGTACCGAACGGCAGCCCCGACCTCTGGGGTCAACCGCAACAGGGCGGTGTGGGCGCAGGTGAGTTCCCTGCAGGCAGCCGCTATCTGAGCGGATCCAACACAGACTGTACCGTCACGGCCGGCCGGACCATGTACGACTACGGGACCAGCAACTTCTACTGCAACCCGTCGCGCATAGATGGACTGAGCATCATCAACAGCTCGCAGGGCGGTGGCGCGATCTTCATTCATGGCTGGAACCACAACCTGCAGGTCGCCAACAACCGCATATCGGCCAACCACGGCACGCTCTCGGGCGGTATCAACCTCGGTAACGGCGAAACGCCACCGGCTTACATCAACGACGGCACGATCTGTGGACCTGGAGTTCCCGCCCCGGCGCCACTGTGCCCGCCGCTGCAGGGTACTCCACCGAACGCGGCGATTCCGTTTGCGCTCAACGTGGCAGTGCACGTGCACCACAACGACATCTACAACAATGCTTCCTTGGGCGACGCATTGTTCTCCGGTACACCCTCCGGTGCAGGCGGACTGACCGTGAGCCCGGGTGCTGACAACTACGTGATCGATCACAACTGGATTGCCGGCAACCTGACCTCGGGCGATGGTGGCGGCATGGTGCACAGTGGCTTCACGGTCAACGGCCGCATCGCGAACAACTACATACTCTTCAACCAGAGCGTCAACCCGACGCTACCGACGAACGGCGGCGGACTCGCGATAGTGGGAGCCAGTGCCGACCGAACGCTGGCAAACGGCCAGGAATGCGGCACTACCACGGACGTCGACTGTCCGCCTGGCATCGGCGACGGCACCGGCTCCGGGCTGGTCATCGACTCGAATCTGATCATGGGCAACAGCGCCGAAGGTGGCAGCGGCGGCGGACTGCGCCTGCAGCAGATCAACGGCACGGAAGTGGGAATGAACCCGCTCAATCCGGCACGGTGGTACGACGTGACGGTGACCAACAACATCATCGCCAACAACGTTGCGGGGTGGGATGGCGCCGGCGTGTCCGTCGAGGACTCGCTGAAAGCAAGGCTCGTCAACAACACCATCGTTTCGAATGACACGACCGCTTCGGCCGGCGTGTTGTTCAAAGCGCTGGGCGCACCAAACGCCTCGTCACCGCCCCCGGGCTGCACGCCCACCCCTGACCCGACACAGCCGCAGGACCCGACTTGCCTGGGAACCGATGCACCGCATATCCCGCAGCCGGCCGGCCTGGTGTCGATGGTCAATACGCCGAACCTGATCCAGTCGCTGCCGGCACTCGTGATCTGCCCGGCGGGCTTCAACTACGGCGGTGCAACCGACAGCCTGCTCTCGCGCACCAACGGTCTGTGCCGCAGGCTGTCGATGCCCCAGGTAGCGAACGACATTTTCTGGCAGAACCGCGCTTTCCACGTTGGCTACGCGGACGCCAGTGGTAGCGAGGTGACCAATCCAATCAAGGGCTCGGGCAACGTGTCTCAGCAGAATCTGGTGGCACTGTTCCCGGCCTTGAACCAAGGGACGACGGGCGCCTGCGTCAATGGGGCCAACTACTGGGATGTCGGTGTGCGCGGCGATACCTCTCCCACGAACCACACGGTCACGGGCTTTACGCCGGTGCTGGGAGCGCCGTCGGTCAATCCGACGCTGCTCGTCAATAACTCCATCCTGACCGCCAATCCTGCCGGTTACGTGAACGGCTCGGGCAACCAGGTAGCGGCCAGCTCGCCGGTGATCGCGCAGTACTGCAACGGCTCGCGCGTTCCGCCGGAGAACGGGGGTCACGGATACAACACACCAGCCGGCCGCTCCGAGACGACAGGTCTCAGCCCGGTGTTCACCTTCAACAACATCACGCCGGCTGCCACGGTCGATGAAGGAAACAACTGGATCAACCTGATCTATGGTCCGCTGACGCTGTTCTCGGCCGCGGGCCAGGACATGGTCGGTGGCGCTCTCGATGGCTTCACACTGGGTGCATACTCAACCTCGCCGAGCGCAACTGCCGCGGTGGACAAAGGCCTCAACTCGGCATCGCCCGCAGCGGATTTCTTCGGCAACCCGCGTCCGCACAGCGCGAACAACCCTGTAGACATCGGAGCGGTCGAGACGGTGTTCGTGCAGAGACTGGCTGCAACTGTGACTCCCAGCCCCCTGGCCTTCGGCAACGTCGCACGAGGCTCGACTGCAACTCTGAATCTGACGATTGCCAATACGGGTAACACAGATCTCGCCGGACTCGCCGTAACGGGCTTCGCGGCGCCCTTCATCCGGATCAACACCGGGACCTTCCCCGGCAGCGCGCCGAATTGCGGTACCGCTCTGGCGGCAGGCGCGTCGTGCACGGTCAAGGTTCAATTCGCCCCGACGTTGAATCAGGCCTACAGCGGCTCGCTGACAGTAACGGCGACCGGTGCGACCGTTACCGGCTCGCCTGTCGCTCTGAGCGGAACCGGCAGCAATCCGGCGACGGTCGGCATCTCGCCGTTGACCATCACGCTGCCCAGGGGTTCGTTCACAGGCACGGGTCTCGTGACTCTGACCAACACGGCACCTGCGGGTAGCGCGTCGGTCACCGTCAGTAACGTAGCGGTAACTGGCGGTTCCCTGCTGACATACTTCTTCAACGTCGGTCCGCTGGCCGGTCCGGATAACTGTACCGGCGCGACGCTGGCGCCCGGGGGTACCTGCACGGTAACGGTAAGATTTACAAGCGGCTTGTTTTACCCACGCGGTCAGAACCGGACCGGGACGATAACGTTCACCGACACTGGAGCCGTGACTGCGGCGCAGAGCTCCACGGTGATCGGTTTTGCGACGCTATAGTGTGAAAACTGGAGCACTCATCGCGACGCTTCTGCTGGCGACTGCGGTGCTGCCCCTGGCGCATGCTGCTGAGGATGCGCCAAGGTCACCCCGCTCTCACCAGCACGAGCACACGACGCTCGACGGTCGCGTCACGATTTACGCCCGGGCACTGAGCCTGGATGCGAATCAGCAAATGCGGCTGCGAGCCCTGCTGATGTGGCAGAGGGACCAGGTACAGCGAATTTGGAACGACACAACTCTGACGGCGGCTATGCGCATCCACGCGACCGGCGCCATCGGCGATGCCACGGCGGACCGCATCCGCGCGATGCTGACGGAGGAGCAGCGGAAGAGATACAACCCGCCGCGGCCGCCACGCGACAGCGTTGCGCACGCGGCGGCGCCGGACGTTGAAAGCTGGATGAAGGCGACCAAATGAGAACCCAATCACGAGTTTTGATGCTGGCCGTTGGAGTCGGAGCCTTAGCTGCCGCGCCAGCCGCCGCGCCAGCGGGCACGCCGCAGAAGGCAACCTTGCACCACCATCCCTCGCGCTACTCCGCGGGCGCCATGCCAGCGAGCGCCAGGAATTACTACGCGTCCACCTGGGGCGTGGACCAGCTGGCGACGCAATTGGCGGAATCCGGCCAACTGGTGCGTTTCAGTTACCGGATCCTCGACAGCAGCCTTGCAAAGCCGCTGCTCGACAAGGTCTCGAGCCCGAGCCTGCTCGATGAGCACGCCCATGCGGTGCTGTCGGTGCCAACAATGGAAAAGGTGGGCCCATTGCGTCAATCCGGCGCCGCGGAGGCCGGGAAGACCTACTGGGTGCTGTTCTCGAACCGCGGCCGTGTCGTGCATGACGGCGACCGTGTAAGCGTCGTCATCGGCTCTTTCCGGGTCGACGGCCTCGTCGTGCAGAAATAGCCGCAGAAGCTATAGGAGTCATCCATGTCCCGAAACGCAGTCATCCCGTTGATAGCCGTGCCACTTGCCTTCGTATTGGCCCCGGCACTGGCCCACGGCGCCGACAAGCCCGCAGGCGTTGCGAAGCTGAGCGCAGCAGCAATAGTGGAACATAACATCACGGCCCGCGGCGGCCAGAGTGCCTGGCACGCAGTGCAGACTCTTTCCTGGGCGGGAAAGATGGAAGCTGGCGGCAACAACCAGCGCTACCTCAAGGCACCCGGCATGCCGATGCCGCCGGTAAACAAAGAGCCTGCCGCGCAGGTGCAACTGCCGTTCACGCTCGAAATGAAGCGCGGTCACAAGATGCGCCTCGACCTGCAGTTCAACGGCCAGACGGCGGTGCAGGTCTACGACGGTACGAAGGGTTGGAAAGTACGACCCTTTCTGAATCGGCATCAGGTCGAGCCCTACACGGCTGACGAGGCCCGGGTCGCGGCCAACGAACCGGACATCGACGGACTGTTGATCGACTATGCGGGCCGGGGCACGAAAATCGACGTCGAAGGTATCGAGCAGTTGGACGGCAAGACGGCCTACAAGCTCAAGCTCACTCTGAGTAACGGTCACGTGCTGCACGATTGGGTAGACGCGCAGTCCTTCCTCGAGGTCAAGATCGAAGGTACGCCACGCCGCCTCGACGGCAGGTTGCATCCGGTCGCGATCCATCTACGCGACTACCGGAATGTCGGCGGGGTGCAGATTCCGCACCTGATCGAAACGACGGTGCAGGGCGTGGAGCGGACGGAGAGGATTGTCATTGAAAAGGCGACGGTGAATCCGCGTCTCGATGATTCGCGGTTCGCAAAGCCGGCGTGAGGGAGCGGGCGGAAGAGAATGGAGATCGACGATGTCTCGCATAATCCTTAGTGGGGTTCGAGCGCTTGCTGCTTGCGGTGCCCTGATGTCAGTTCAGATGAGCGCGCTTGCCGATGATGCCGCGATGGTGTCCAGCAGCGCCGAAGACAGCGTTCCTGTAATGGAGCATCACGCGAAGACCGCCAAGCGCACGACGATCTCCACGATTCAGCAGTACGCGATACCTGACGTAAAGCTGGTTCGTGAGGATGGGGTGGGCGTCTCGCTACCTGCCGAAATGAACGACGGCCGGCCCGTGGTGGTCAATTTCATCTTCACGAGCTGCGGCTCGATCTGTCCGCTGATGAGTCAGGTGTTCGGCCAATTCCAACGCAGGTTGGGCGCTGACGGCGAGCACCTGCATTTACTCTCCATTTCGACGGACCCGGAGGAAGACACCCCCGTAAAGCTGCGCGCGTATGCGCAGAGGTTCGGCGCCCGTGACGGCTGGAATCACTATACGGGCACGCTCGAGGCCAGCCAGAGCGCGCAGCGCGCCTTCGATGTCTATCGAGGCGACAAGATGAGTCATACGCCGGTGACCTTGATGCGCGCGGCGCCGGGCCGTCCATGGCTGCGCATCGAAGGGTTTCTGACTCCGGACGAGCTGCTGCTGCACTATCACCAGCTGCTCGCTGCGAGATGATGCGGCAGCCAAGGGCCTGGTACCTGTACTCGGGCGTGTTGAGCGCAGCATGTGCACTGTTCATCTCCGCGGCCGTACACGCCGGCAGTGTCGGCGAAACAATCTACCGTCGAGGTACGCTGCCCTCGGGCCAACCCCTCCAGGCTGAGCGCGAGCCAGGGATGCACATTGAGGGAGCAACGGCCGCGTGTATCAATTGTCACCGCCGCAGTGGCCTGGGTATGACCGAGGGAAGACGCGCAATCCCTCCAATAGCGGGCAGTTACCTGTTTCACCCTCGCGCCACCAATGCGGACGAGCTGG
>Ga0307511_10000576_pt1 | contig 39286 bp, 26 predicted proteins | sample 13_EM_MG_FD_200266 | JGI IMG/M metagenome (GOLD analysis project Ga0307511, IMG submission 200266) | Populus trichocarpa ectomycorrhiza microbial communities from riparian zone in the Pacific Northwest, United States - 13_EM | ecosystem: Host-associated > Plants > Roots > Unclassified | place... | reverse complement strand
CAAGATCTGGTTGAATGCGGATAGCCGCCTGAAGTATCCTGCTTCTTTCCAGGCCGGCCTGCGGGAGGTTTACCTGGAAGGAGAAGCTTTTTTTGAGATTGCTAAGAATCCCCAGCGTCCGTTCGTGGTGCATCTGCCGAAAGGGAATGTCCATGTGTTGGGGACTTCCTTCGATATCAGGGCCTATGACGATGAAGAGCTGATGACCACTTCTGTGGCTACCGGCCGTGTGGCTTTTATTCCTGATCTTTCAGGCCGTGGGAGTGTCGCCGGGGCTGCAGCGGATAGTTGTTATCTGACGCCCAACCGGAAAGCGGTGTACCATTTTCAATCCGGTGTGGTGAATGTCGAGCCAACCGATGCAGAAGCCGACAGGGACTGGATTAACGGGGTCATGGCTTTCAACAATGAATCCCTCGGGAAAATAGCGGTGGAACTGGAAAGGTCTTTTGGGAAACCCATAAAATTCAGGAATACTTCGATATCACAATACCGGTATACGGCCACCTTTAAAAATAGCACGGAAGAGGAAATACTGTCGACGCTCAGAAGGGTAAAGTTCTTCCATTATTCGGTGACAGATAAGTTTATAGAGATCAAATAATTTTTTTACACCTAAACGATTGCTGCGTATGATCATTCATACTCATGGGACCGGTCATGCACACCGGAGCCATAAACGACTGCTTTTTATTGTGTGGATATTGTTCCTGCCGGCGGCTCTGCTGGCGAAAACGGGAGAAAAATACCCGGAACAAGGAATGCAATCCAACAGCATCTCCATCATCTGCAAGGATCAGCCGTTGAAATGGATCCTCTCACAATTCGAAAGGCAAAGCGGTCTCTCCTTTGTCTACTCCAATGACGACCTGGATGTCACGCGAAAATATTCCGTGACCGTAAAAAAGAAGACAGTGAACGATGCGCTTTATAAGATCTTTTCGCCTCTCCAATTGAAATATGAAATTTCAGGCGATAAGATTCTGCTGCGTGCTCTTCCCCCCTCCCAGGGATTGATAAACGCGCTCCCACCCGGTAGCGCAAAGGATACTTCAGCATGGGGGATTGTCAAAGGGAAGGTCCTGGACGAGAAGGGAAATCCGCTGGCGGGTGTCTCCGTGGAATGGAAGAATGAAAGCCAACATACGATCACAGACAATGCCGGCAATTTTCAATTGAAGATCGCCCGGCTGGAAGGAGTGTTGACCTTTTCCTATGTGGGGTATGAAATAAAGGAGGTGGCAGTCTCTTCCGCCGATCTTACCGTCACCATGGTGTTGCTGGACAAATCCCTGGGCGAAGTGGTAGTAGTGGGTTACGGCACGCAAAAAAAAGTGAGTATCTCCGGGGGTGTGGATGTGATCCGCTCGACGGCCCTGGAGGGCAGGGCTACTCCCAATCTCACGCAGGCTCTGCAGGGAGCATCCCCCAGCCTTACGATCCAGCAGACCAGCTTTGAGCCGGGGCAGTCGTTGAATATTAATATCCGCGGTATCGGGACTCTCGGGGATAATTCTCCTCTCATCGTGATCGATGGGCTGGTAGGGGGAGATATTAACCTGTTGAATCCAAATGATATCGATAATATTTCCATTCTGAAAGATGCGGGATCGGCGGCCATTTACGGATCGAGATCTTCCAACGGGGTGATCCTGGTGACGACTAAAAAAGGGAAAAAAGGGGAGGGGACGCTGGCCTATAACGGGATCCTCAGCAGGGTGAAGCCGCATGTCTGGATGAAGCCGGTGAAGGGCTATGAGAATATGATCCTGAAAGACGAGGCGATCGTGAATTCCGGATCGGGGCAGACGCCTTATTATTCCCCGCTGGATATCGAACAAAGAGAAGAAGAAGGTGATGAGCAATGGTTCCTTAATTCCATTTTCCAGAATGCCACGCAGCAGAATCATAATATCAGTCTCAGTGGCGGCAGGGATAAGTCGACTTACCTGGTATCGCTGGGATATATGGATCAGGAGAGCAATTTTGTCGGACCGGCGAAAGGATTGAAACGGTATAATTTCCGGATGAACCTTTCCAATGAAGTGGGCAGGCTGAAGCTGTCCAGCATTATCGCCTATTCCAAAACCCATATCCGGGACCACTCCTATTCCACCGGTACCCTGGTGGTGGATGCGGAGCGCACTCCCCCATATTATAAACTGAAAGATTCTTTAGGGAGGTATCTGATCAATGATGTGCTGGCGCAGTTCAATCCCCTGGGCATCCTGGAGCAGGGGGGATTCCGGGACTATGATAACGATGATCTGTTCGGGAGTCTCACGGCTTCGGTGAAGATCGTGAAGGGGCTGACGCTTCGGGGTGTTTTTGGCGGGACCCTGGATGCCAATCATGAGTATTATGTAACCCAATATGTCCCCTTTTACCGGGAAGGGCAGGCAGTAGGATCGGTTCCCGGCGGCGTCTATGGCAATGCCCTGGGAAATGTCACCGGGGATCAGAATACAAAGAACCTTTTCCTGAACTCCCAGTTGCTGCTGGAATATATACGGGATTTTGGCAAACATCATGTTCAGTTGCTGGGAGGCGCCACCAATGAATCCTTTACGGGTAAGTCCAATAAGGTGGCCCTGAATTATACCTCGCCCGATCTGAATCTTCCCCAGTCCGCCACCATCGCCAATATCGGCGACCAGCAGATCACGCCCCAGGGCACTTCTGAGAATAGCCTTAACTCCGTGATAGGAAGGGCCTCTTATTCCTACGATGATAAATACTTTCTGGAGGGAAGTTTCCGGGCTGACGAATCTTCCAAGTTCGCAAAACAGAATCGCTGGGGCTACTTTCCTTCTGTTTCCGCAGCGTGGCGGATCAGCCGGGAAGCATTCTTCCAGCGGAGTGACCTCTCACATTATGTGAATGAGCTCAAGCTTCGTTCGTCCTATGGGTTGCTGGGCAATCAGAATGTAGGCAATTATCAATACCAGACGACCTATACCGTCTATGCGAACATGTATGGACTCAATAATACGGCTGTCTCCGGCACTGGCTTTAATGTAGCCAACCCCGATATTAAATGGGAAGTGGCCAATACTTTCAATATTGGCACCGATGCCGCCTTATTCAACAACCGGCTTACCCTCAGCTTTGATTATTTTAATAAGCTGACGAAGAATATCCTCATGCAGCCGAATTTGCCGGGTACTTACGGTGGGGGGACGGTGGATTACAATATCGCTTCCGTCAGGAACAAGGGATGGGAAACCAGCATCTCTTATACTATTACGGGCCGGGTGCTGCATCATACCATAGGCATCAATATCGGCAATACCAATAATGAGATCGTGAAGATGGCCAATGACCAGGACCGTCTGCAGTCTCTGGAAGAATTGCAGGTGCTGTATGGCAAGGGGATCCCCATTGCCTCCTATGTGGGATACAAGCGTGATGGGTATTTTCAGAACCTGAAAGATGTGGAGAATAAGCCAAGGTTCACGGGGCTGGCTGTAGCCCCGGGGGACATCGCCTATAAGGACAAGAATGGGGATGGGGTCATCGACGACAATGACCGTTATGTCCTGGGCAATCCTTTCCCTCATTATATTTTTGGATTTACTTATTCGCTGACCTGGAAGGATCTGGACCTGGGTCTGCTGATCCAGGGCGTAGGTCAGCGGGATATGGCGCTGCGGGGTGAGTTGATCGAGCCTTTTCATGTCAACTATTCCTATACCATGTTCGAGCATCAGCTCGATTACTGGAGACCGGATAATCCGAATGCAAAATATCCCAGGCTGGCTATCAACGGCAGCGCCAGCAATACCAATAATTTCCGGAAGGGATCGGACCTGTATGTGCTGAATGCGGCCTACGCCCGGTTGAAGAACGTCCAGATCGGGTATACGCTGTCTCCGGCGATCTCGAAGCGAATGGGCATTCAGAAGCTGCGGGCCTATCTCACCGGTCAGAACCTGCTCACCATTACAAAAAACAGATTTATCGATCCGGAATCTTCTGAATTCCACAATGGAGCCAATAATTCGGGCAATAATTTAAATGCAACGAACGGGGCTAACAGCGGGCGTTCTTATCCCACGCTGCTCTATTATGGTTTCGGACTGGACGTAACTTTTTAAAACAGCTGCTAATATGAAAATGAATAGTAAAAAAACAGGAAGAGCTGCTTTGGCCGGCAAGATGCTCCCGGGCAGTCTGTTGTTGGTCATTGGGATGCTGATCCTTTCCTGCAATAAGATGGATACCGCGCCCACCGACCGCTATACAGAGCTGAACTACTGGACTTCCACGGAAAAGGCCAACCTGGTATTGAATACCGCCTATGGCCAGATGCTCGACAACAACAGTAATTTTTTCTATAATGAAGCCTTGTCGGACAATGCCTATGCGGGCAGGGGCGATGTCAACGGCGTGCTGTCCATTTCCAGCGGCGTGTATGATCCTTCGCTGGGTCGGCTGGACGATGAATGGAAGTTTCATTATGCCGGTATCAAGACCAGCAACACCCTGCTGGAGAACATAGACGTGGTACCGGGTATGAATGCAGCGCTGCGCGACCGGATGAAGGCGGAGGCAAGATTCCTCCGGGCCTTGCATCATTTCCAGCTGGCCACCTGGTATGGTGACGTGCCCCTGGTGACAAAAACGCTGAGTGTGTCGGAGTCACAGAGCATCACCCGCAATCCCCGGACTGATGTCATCGCCTTTGTGCTGAAGGAGCTGGATGACGTGATTGCCATTTTGCCTGTGAACACTTCTTATTCGGGCACCGATATCGGGCGAATCTCAAGAGGGGCCGCCATTGCCCTGAAGGCGAGGGTATTGCTGTATGAGGGCCGGTGGGCAGATGTAGTTGCCGAGTGCGGGAAGCTGATCGGGACTGCCGACAATGGCGTCTATTCCCTATTTCCCTCTTATGCCGGGCTCTTCAAACCCCAGAATGAAAATAACTCTGAAGTAATATTAAGCTGCGGGTATGTTCCGGACCTGCGGACTTATGGCGCCTTTATCGACTTTGTACCTATCTCGGTGGGGGCGCGTCTTAACGGATTGGCGCCTACGCAGGAGCTGGTGAATGACTACCTGATGACCAATGGGAAGGCGATCACGGATGCCGGATCGGGTTATGATGAATCGAATCCTTATCAGGGGCGTGATCCAAGAATGGCAGCGACGGTGGTATATGACCGGTATCAATGGCCGATGAATGATGGCAGCCTGAAGACCATCTATATCCGTCCCGGCAGTGATCCCGATCCCAATGCTCCGGACGAGTATAAGTCAGGGTCGGTGTCTTCTCCCACCGGTTATTATGTCCGGAAGTATTATGATTCAACGGCCAACAACTTCAATTCCGGACTGGACCTGATGTTGATCCGTTATGCCGATGTATTGCTAATGTATGCGGAGGCGAAGAATGAAGTGGCTGCTTTGGATCAGGTTACCTGGGACAATACGATCAAGCTGTTGCGGGTGCGGGCGGGCTTTACGGACCCTGCCGCCTTGAACTATGACGCTTCTCTCAGCCAGGTGCAGTTCAGGAATATCATCCGGCGTGAACGAAGGACGGAGCTGGCCATGGAGGGACTGCGGATCTTCGACATCCGCCGGTGGAAGACAGCCGAGACGGTGCTGAATGGGTACGTGCATGGCGCAAAGTTCGCCGATCCAAGTGTGGACAATGGTTATATCCGGGCTAATATCCGGAGTTTTATCGCTCCCAAACATTATTTATGGGCCATTCCGAGGGATGAGCGGGCGTTGAATACGAACCTGTCGCAAAATCCGGGATGGTGAGGGACGCCGGCCAACCGGCGTGGAACTCCGGCAAATGCCGGGACCTGATGAATGAGAACAATCAAATTTGAACAACTATAAAAATATGCATATGACTATTGCTTTGCACACCCGGTTGAGCACCTGCGCCCTGGGCGTTATACTGCTGTTCACTGCCTGTAGAAAAACGGATAGTGTCAATACGACGGTGACCCCGGTGGCCACTCTTTTCTCACCGGATGACAATAAGTCCGTCGACCTGTCCGCCACTGCCGCGGTAGTATTCGAGTGGGACGCTGCTCTGGCGGCGGATGGGGGACTAGTGCTCTATTCTGTTGCTTTTGACAAGACAGGGGGTGATTTTTCGAAGCCGGTGTATACGCTTCCGTCCGATGGGAATGGTCTGTATACGAAAGCGACTCTTACCAAGGAAATACTCAATACGATCGCCAGGCTCGCGGGAGTGCAGCCTCTGGGTACCGGTCAATTCATCTGGACGGTGTATTCGTCCAAGGGGGTCAATAAGGTGAAGGCCGGTATGACAAGGAACCTTGCTATTACGCGCGCTCTGGGAGTGGACAATCCTCCTGCCGACGTATATATCACCGGCACTGCTACGGAAGGAGGGGCGGACCTGAGCAAGGCCCTTAAGTTCAAGCAGACGGCTGCGGGTAAATATGAGATCTATACTTCGCTGGGCGCCGGGGCTTATCATTTTGTCAGTGCCAATACCGGCACTCCCGATGTATTCTATACGGATGTAGATGGGAAGACGATCCGGCAGGGGGCGGGAGAAACGGCGGTGACGGGGCCTACGAAGGAAGTGCGCATTCGTCTGGACTTTAATGTAGTGACGGTACAGAATACCGAGATCAAGGAGCTGGCGTTGTGGTTTGCTCCTGTTAACGGAACGCTCTTCAATCTTGATTATTCCGCCGGCGGTGTCTGGAAGGCGGCCAGCAAGCCCATTTCGTTCCACCAGGAGAGCTGGGGACGGGATGAGCGGTACAAGTTCAGGATGCAGATCAATGACGGGACGGCGGACAGCTATGAATGGTGGGGGAGTAAGAACAGCGACAACAGCCGCCCGGATGCCAGCGCTCCCCTGACTTTCTGGGATCTGTACCTGGTGGATGACTCGCAGTATAACTATTGCTTCAAATTCGTCACAGCGGCTGATGGCGCCAACTGTGATGTCAACATGTACTTTACCGCGGATAAGGCGAATTATACACACGAGGTTATCGTGAAATAAGAAGTCACAATAACAGGGTGATCGATAGCTCCTTGTAAAATAAAAAGTTCTTCATGAAAAAATATTTTATCTTTTTTGGACTGGCGGCGTTGCTCGGGACGGGCGCCTGCAAAAAGAAGTACGATTATGATTTCAGCACCAGTGACGGGGTCATTCGATATGCGATCAACTGGCAGGCGGCGGCGGACAGCAGCACAGAATTCCTGGTGAAAAATTACTGGAACAGCGCTGCCGGTTATTTTTATAAAGACAATAGCGGGGACAATACCTTCAACTACTGGCCTCAGGCCCATGCCCTGGATGTGATGCTGGATGCGGATGTCCGTAACGGCACGAAGAAATATGCTGTTGAATATGATCAATGGTTTGCCGGTGTGCCGGCAAAGAACGGCGGCAGCTTCCTCAACCATTTTTATGATGACATGGAATGGAATGCGCTGGCGCTGCTCAGGGCCTTTGATGTGACCAGCGACATAAAATTCAAGGATGCTGCCGGGACGGTGTGGACCGATATCAAGGGGGGCTGGAATACGGTACAGGATGGAGGCATCGCCTGGAATAAGAGCGAGACGGGGTATAAGAATACGCCGGCCAATGCACCTGCCTGTATATTGGCGGCCCGGTTATATACCCGGTTTAGTAATGCGGATGACCTGAACTGGGCAAAGAATATCTACAGTTGGCTGAAGGGGCATCTCTATGACGAGGGGTCTGGATTTGTTTATGATGGGATGAACAAGAATGGGGATGGGGCGGTGGATATGAATGTGTTCACCTACAACCAGGGGGTCTTTATTGGCTCCGCCCTCGAACTGTATGGTATCACTAAGGACCCTGCTTACCTGAATGACGCGATCAAAACGGCGGATAATACCTTGAACAGCGCTGCGCTGACGACCAGTGACCGGTTGCTGAAGGATGAGGGACAGGGCGATGGGGGATTGTTCAAGGGGATCTTTATCCGGTATTTTACCCAGCTATTGCTGAATAAAGACTTGCCGGATGATACCCGTAAACGTTATCTTAGCTTTTTTAAACTGAATGCGGAAACGCTGTGGTATCAGGGGGCTAATAAGACTCTGGGGCTTTTCGGGTCGTATTGGAAGACTGTGCCGGGCACTACTGTCGACCTGACTACGGAAGAGAGCGGCTGCATGTTGATCGAAGCGGCGGGACTGCTCAATAAGAACAAACAGCTTTAACTAAGAACAAGCAGTTTAACCCTATTTTTATAAGTTATGAATGGGAGAAGGATCCGTATTCTGTTGGTTATATTTTTTGCCGGCCTTTTGTCTGTTATTGCGAAGAGCCAGACCGGCTCGTCGTCCCCCGGCTCGTCCGGGGCCCGGCTGTCGACCTCTGAAGGCTACCGGAGAGCCTTTCTCTCTTTATACCGGGCTGTTCAGCGACAATTTTACGATTCCGCCAGTGGGTTCTACCGGGATTTTGAAGAGCCGGCGCCGAAGAACGGATATTCCTATTGCTGGCCGCTGTGTGGATTATTACAGGCGTATAATGAAGCGGAAGCCGCGGGGATCGGAAGGGGTAGAAAGGGGGGGAGAAGTGAGGGTGGTAGTGAGGCTCCGATTGTGGGGATGTCACTCGAAAAGATCACCGGGCTGCTCGATCAATACAAAAGCAACAGGCCGGTCATGGCGGATCCCGATAAGCCTTCCGTGCCGGGATATGATTCCTATATCGTTCAGTTCGGGGGAGGGAGCCGGTTCTATGACGATAATCAGTGGCTGGGCCTTGCGTGGATGGATGCCTGGTTCCGCCGGCGGGAGCCGGCCTTATTGGAGAGGGGAAAATTGATCTACCGGTTTATGATGACGGGTTATGATACGGTGAGCGGGGGAGGGCTGTATTGGGAAGAAGGGAAAAGGACCACGAAGAACACCTGCTCGAACGGGCCGGGTATTGTGCTGGCGCTACAACTGTACAAGGCCACCCGGGAGAAGAAATACCTGGATACGGCGCTGTTGCTCTATCGCTGGGTAGACGCTCATCTCCGGGACACGGATGGACTTTATTTCGACAATATCCGGTTGCGGGATCACCGGATAGGAAGGGCAAAATATTCTTATAATACGGGTACGATGCTGCAGGCCAATGTCGACCTCTATGAATTGACCCGGGAACAGGTTTATCTGCAACGGGCGGTGGCTATAGCAGATAGCGCCTGTTCCTTCTTTTACGGATCGGGAAAATTCCGGGACGGGTACTGGTTCAATGCTGTGCTCCTTCGCGGCTACCAGGATCTGCTGAGATTTTACAGCAATCCTGTCTACCTGGCGGCCTTTGAAAGATGTGTGGACGAGAGCCTGCAGCATGATATTGCTCCCACGGGGGTGATGGGTGTCAGGAAGCAGCAGCTCCTGGTGAACCAGGCTGGTATGCTGGAGATGTTGGCGAGGCTGGGAAGATTGCATAAAGAAATGAAATGAAGAAGAAGGGGCTGAGGCTGGCGTTTAAACTTACTACTTTGCCATCCTTCATTCGGCTCTCAAACTTTTCACCGGGTTGGCTGTTGCTGCCTTCACCGCCTGGTAGCTCATTGTCAATAAGGCAATGAGGATCGAAATACTGCCGGCCAGGGCGAAGATCCACCAGGATATGGCGATCTTATAAGCGAAGTCCTGTAGCCATTGGTGCAGGAAATACCAGGCCAGGGGGGCTGCTATCAGAAAAGCGAGTAGTATAAGCTGTAGAAAGTCTTTGGAGAATAAGGTCATGATCTGGGTCAGGGAAGCGCCCAACACCTTTCGGATACCGATCTCTTTGGTACGTTGCTCCGAGGCAAATATGACCAGGCCCAGCAGACCAAGGCAGGAGATGAGGATAGCCAGCGTAGCAAATAAAACGGAGAGTTGGGAGATGATCAGTTCGCTGTTGTACAGTTTTTTATATTCTTCGTCTACGAACTGAAAGGCGAATGGATAACCCGGATTGATATCCTTATACACTTTTGCCAGGCTGGTCAGCGCTGCTTTTGTTTTGCCGGGTTGGGTGCGGACCATGATGACTCCGAAATCCTCATATTCCTTTACATCGAGCATGATGGGCTTGATAGGTTCATGCAGGGACTGGGTATGATAGTCTTTGAGAACGGCAATGATATGTCCTTTCTTTTTCCAGGCGGAGACCCATTTCCCGAGGGGATCCTTGAGGCCCATTTGCCTCACGGCCTCTTCATTTACCATAAAAGCGTCTGCGGAATCCGTAGTATTCAACCGCGAGAAATCCCGCCCTTCTGCCATTTTCAGGTTCATTAGTTTGACAAAATCGTAGCCGACGGAAGCCGGTTTGAAATTGACCACCGCATTTTGGGGCTTGCCTTCCCAGTTGATATCGTCTGCCACTACGAAGTCCATGGCATGCGGGGCCTCGGTGCTGCGGTCTACCATCGCGATGCCCGGCATTTTAGATACCTGATCTTTAAAGGATAAATAGTTGTTCCTCTTTGTCAGATCCCCTTCGATACGGATATAGATGAGATTTTCCCGGTCATATCCCAGGTGCGTATTTTGAACGTAGTTAGTCTGCCGGGTGATGACGATGGTAGCGATGATCAGCAGGATCGAAAGGGCAAACTGAAAAACGGTCAGGCCTTTCCGGAACCAGATGGCGCTCTGTGTGAAGCGGATAACCCCTTTTATGACACGAATAGGCTGCAGGGAAGAAAGATAAAGGGCAGGGTAACTCCCTGCGACGAGACCTGTGACGAGCATAAGACCGGTCAAAGATATCCAGAAGGAAGGTTGTATGAGCGGGGACGCTATCTGTTTGCCCGTGAAATGATTAAAGGCCGGCAGTAAAATAGCCAAAAGTATAACGGACAGGATCATAGCCAGTAAAGAGAACAGCAGTGCCTCACCCAGGAACTGTCCGATTAGATGTCCGCGGGTGGATCCCACCACTTTCCGCAGTCCTATTTCTTTTGCCCGTTTTACGGACCGAGCCGTGGCGAGGTTCATGAAATTGATACAGGCGATGATCAGTATAAAAATAGCTACTCCGCTGAATATCCGGACATATTCAATACGGCCGCCTTCGGGCCTGCCATTTACAAAAATGGAGTGGAGGTATTGGTCGCCAAATCGTTGAAGACCTGCCTGCGTGCTGACTCCCACTTTTTTCTCCAGGCGGGTCTGGAGGAACTGATTGATTTTCGCTTCGGTATTTTTGACGTTGGCTGTTTCTGAGAGCCGGACAAAGGTTTGGGAATTATTGGAGGAATATTCCAACCGGCCATTTTTCTCCGCCTCCCAGCTAAAGAGGAAGTCATATTTTAAAGAGCTGCCTGCCGGAAGGTTGTCAAACACGCCGCTGACGGTGAAGTTCAGTCGATTTTCATAACGGATGGTCTGGCCGATAGCTGCTGCCGGGCTTCCGAAAAAGAGTTCTGCCATTTTCCGGGAGAGAACGATGCTGCTGATATCTTTGAGGGCGGTGGCCGGATCTCCTTCGATGAGCGGATATCTGAACAGGGTGAAGAAGTCTTTGCTGGCCCGGGAGCCTTCCAGCTTCAGCATTTTTTCGCCTACCCGGAATGACTCGGCGTGTCCCCAGGGGAGTTCGTAGCCTGTTTTGTAAAAGGCCTGCTGCCGGACTTCGGGAACGGCTTCTTTGAGGCCTTCCAGGGAATGAATAAGCTGATGATTGATGAAGGTTACAGGCATGTTATAACTACTCTCTACTTTTCCATTGGACTTGACCGTCTCGAAAATGGAATATATATTTTTCCCGTCGGGATAAAAATTGTCGATACCTTTTTCGTCCTGTACCCAAAGGAAGATGAACAGACAGCAGGTCATCCCCAGGGAAAGGCCGATCACGTTGATGGCTGTATGCACTTTATGGCGGGTGATATTGCGCCAGGCGATCTTGAAGTAACTTTTGATCATAGACAAGAATTTGTTTTGATTTGCAATCCCGTTTTAGGGAAGGCGTACCAGCCAACTTTTTTTTAACTAAGAAAGTGCCAGATTGCTATATCTTTATGTATCAATAACCTATATTTTTCGGGAACTGGTGAACTGTCCGTTTTCGATACGATGGGTGTTCCATTAATAACTATATTGACTCGTCCTAACATAGCTATTCAATGAGAGGAGAAACAGATCTGAAGAAATTGCTCCAAACGATGCGGCCCAAACATAATCCCGGGGACTATGTTTTTTGTGTGGCAGCATATTCCAGTGCTGTGGATCCGGATGATGCTGTTTTGCTATTTAAAGAGGAGGAGGGGATGACCGTTATCCTTAAAAAGGAACGGGCCGACGATCTGGGAATGGCCTACTCCTTCGTGGCATCCTGGATTACCCTTACGGTGCATTCCTCTCTGGAAGCAGTGGGATTGACGGCGGCCTTTGCTACAGCTCTTTCGGAGGAGGGGATTAGCTGTAATGTGGTGGCGGCATTTTATCACGATCATATTTTTGTAGCTAAGGAGGACACGGAAAAAGCCATGGAAATTCTTACCCGTTTTTCTATATAAATTTTTTGTACATTCAGCTAAAACTGACGGCATGAGAAAATTACTGTTTCTGTTCGCGTTATGCGGTTCACAACTTCTATTTGCGCAAAGGACTGTTATTTATTGCGGTAAGCTGATCGATCCGAAATCAGGCCAGGTTTTATCTGAGATGTCTATTGTCGTGGAAGGCAATAAGATAACGGATCTGCAAAAGGGCTATGTCCCCGTTACTCAAGGTGATAAACTGATCGACCTGAAAGGAGTAACGGTGATGCCGGGGCTGATCGATGCGCATGTTCACCTGGAGAGTGAGACGAGCCCCAATGCGCAATTAAAAGGGTTTACCCTGAGTGATGTGGATATTGCTTTTCAGTCGACTGTCTATGCGAAGACGACCTTGATGGCGGGCTTCACCACAGTGCGTGATGTGGGAGGTCGTGGGGTGAATATCGCGTTGCGTAATGCTATTAAGAATGGTATGGTGATCGGCCCGCGTATGTATACGGCAGGAAAGATCATTTCTTCTACGGGCGGGCATGGAGATCCGACGCATGGCTATCGCAAGGGGCTGACGGCGGACGCTACGACGACGGAGACGGTGGTCGATGGGAAGGACGAGTGTATCAAGGCTGTCCGGCAGATGTATAAAGAAGGGGCTGACCTGATCAAGATCACGGCTTCCGGCGGAGTATTGAGTTTGGAGAAGGATGGATCAGGTCCGCAGTTCTCTGAAGAGGAGATCCGTGCTATTGTGGAGACGGCGAAGGACTATGGAATGCCGGTGGCTGCCCATGCTCATGGAGCAGAAGCGATAAAGCGGGCTATCCGCGCGGGGGTGACGTCGATCGAGCATGGTACCCTGATGGATGACGAGGCGATCGGCCTGTTTAAGAAATACGGCACCTGGTATGTGCCTACTATTATTGCCGGGAAGTCGGTGGCGGACTCGGCCGGTAAAAAGCCGGGTTATTTTCCTCCGGTCATTGCAGCGAAGGCGATCGCGATCGGGCCGGTGATCCAGGGAACCTTCGGGAAGGCTTATAAGGCAGGGGTGAAGATCGCCTTTGGAACGGATGCCGGGGTATATGCCCATGGAAAGAACTGGATCGAGTTCGTGTATATGACGGAAGCCGGTATGCCGGCTCTGGAAGCGATTAAATGTGCGACGGTGAATGCAGCCGAGCTGATCGGTGTCAGTGATAAGGTGGGGAGTATCGAGAAAGGGAAGTTAGCAGACATTGTGGCTGTGGATGGTGATCCTACGAAGGATATTCATGTCATGGGGAATGTGAAGTTTGTCATGAAGGATGGGGTGGTGTATAAGAATGAATGAGGGGTAGTATGGGGATTATTTCAGTCTTTTTAATGAGTGCAGGTGGGGTCTCAGCCCGCCCGCATCGCGATAGTCCACTACCTGAACGGCGCCTTTGCCGGTCCACTGGTAACGCTTGCCAGTCACGGGCCCGATTACCGATAGTGCTGTATTGTCGATACATTCAAAACGCAGATCGGCCCACATTTTTGGGGGAGCGGGCGGAGGGCCCTGGTTGACGCTGGTCGCGGCTGATCCCGGGGTGTTTGTGGTTCGTCGTGTGTTGTTCGCCGACTGTTGTTGGGCGTAGGCGGCCCTTTTATTTCCACAGCAGGACATGGCATAATTATTTTAGTGATGAATTATTAAGCAAGGGAGCAGACTTCCGAAGAAGCCCGCTCCTGCTTTACACGCAACAGAAGAATAGGGTCGGGGGAAGGGGCATTTTATCAGGGCTCCAATGCGAAAGCAGCTACATCCCCGTCGTCCTTGGCAATTAGACGGTAAGTGCCGTCTGTGGCCATGGCAGCTACAGAGAGGGTCTCCGCAAAGGCTGCCTTCCCGATGCCTCCGCTGTAACAGGATTCCAGCAATTGGGGAGGGGTAAAAGGCTTGTCGTAGATGCTGCTGCTATTTCGAATGTATCCGTTCGCGCTATCGATGACCATTCCTTTGGCATCCGCTATGGCTACGTCTCCACAGGTACCTCTTTCCACGCTGAAGTTAAATACCGCAAAATTATTCGGGTGTGCTGCCTTGAAGGAGAGATCGAGCACTGCCTCCACTCCTCCCGGCCGGTAGGAGACAAATCCGCAACAATCCGAGGAAGCGGGCAGACCGTTTACCTTCACCGTGAAGATACCTGCCTGGCAGGATGAATTGTCGATACGCATCAGCATATTGTAACCGTTTGCCGTGGTGGGGGTCGGGCTCACCAGCAGAACATCCGGTGCATTGACGCTGAAGCCTGCGTTGTTATAGTCGGGTGTTTTGAAAGTTGCTTTTGGAATATTGGTCAGCAGGGCGCCTGTCTTGTCGAATAATTCCAGTTTAAATTCATAGAGCCCATCCCCTTTGGTCAGTGACGCATCCCTCAGGTCACTGGAATCGAATGTGATGCTGAGGTTGCGATAGCTTGGCTCTGTCCACTGCGGATCTGTTTCCGGCACGCTGAAGGGGGCCATATCGGGGCTTTCGGGGGGTATCTTGTACAGGTTATCGTTGACGCCTACGGTGAAAGGTCCCAGCTTCACACTGTTCGAGCCGAACTGCGTATCGCCATGCGAGTCTATATAAGTGAACTCGTATCCCTTGGGCATGATGCCGCCTGCCGGCAATAAAGGTTTGTAGGAGTCACTGACAGCGGTCAGGTCGGGGCCTGCTACCTTCTTATAGCTCCAGCGGTAATAAGCGATGCCTGCATTGGGGAGGTCATTACCGAATCCTACGACGAAGGTAGGGGCGCCTCCGAATGGGCGTTTGAAATCTCCCGGTGTGGTGGGAAGGAAGGAGGGATCATAGATTGCGGCGGCATCCGTCAGGCCGATGCGGTTGTAGTTTACCGATTGACCGGGTGGCGGCAGCAATATATTTTGCTGGTTGATATGCGACACGCTGGTGCTGCCCACTGTCCTGATCCATACTTCGTCCCCGGGTATGGGGCAATCGCAGCAGCAGCCACCCGGTACACGTGGATCAGTAATGTGGATGTTGATATTGGTACCGCAGACATAATCCCAGAAAGTATAACAGGGCACAGGCGGTTCGTACACCGTTGTCCACACGCCGTTGATCAGGTATTCCACCCAGATATAGATATCGGGTTTGTCACCGGTGCACCAGTAGGATACCTGGGTATCGAACCGGCCGCTTGCGTCTGTGTATACGACAGCCAGCTCTCTGCGATGATAGAACCAGGGCCACCACCAGGGCCATAGGCAGAACCATGGATGGAAGATGGAATAGTTGGCGGCGATCGTCTCCCGGATGCGGTTGAGATTACCGGATGCCAGGGTCTGCCGGATGTCGATGCCAAGTTCGGGCAGGCCGGCGGCGACTTCCATTTGTTGTTCTTCTACGGAGGATTTGCGGAACAGGCTTTTTGTCTCTACTGCCCGGGTAGCGAATGGGTTTATGGTAAATGGGGGAGGGTCGGGAATAGGGATGGGGAATTTGATCACTTCCTGCGGGTTAAGAATTGCTTCCGGCACTTTTGCGATGATATAGTCAGGTATGCGGTAGATCCAATACCAGATGGCATCGACATCGCAGATATGGACCCGGGCTTTGCAGACGGGGCGGTCTTCCCAGGCATTATCGGAAGAGAACCATTTGGAGACTTTCCCTGTCACGCGGCAGGAGCAGAAAGGCCAGAATTTTGAAACGAGCGAAGGTATGGGGAGGATGCTGAAGTTGCCGTCCGCGTTGGTCTGCAGGATCGGTTCGTAAGGTTTGTATTGTTCCAGCTCTTCCATGCTCGTGACGTTCTGGATGTTTTTGTTGGTGGCAGGGGCTATGAAGAGTCGTAGTTCCCGGCTGTCTATGGGGCGGGGAGCGGTGGGGGCGGCTGTCCCGTCGGCATTCCTGACCGGCGGCTTGCCTGTATCCGTAGTTTGGGTAAGGTCGAATTCCAGGAGATTGTCACGGACGGGTTGCTGTTGCAGGAGTCTTCCGTTGCAGAAGAAAAGGAACCCGATAAGAGAGATCTGTTCTGTGGGCTTCTCTTCGAAGCTCACGTTCAGGCTTATTTTTTTAACATCTTTTGCCATGATAATTTTTTTTGGTGTTTACAATAGAATCCTGATTGCTGACCGTTCAATTGGTATCTGTCGCAGGCGGCGCAGGGCAGCAGCGGTATTCCTGTGATTTATCCAGCAATTCGATCTGCCTGCGGAGCAGGTCATTTTCCAGTTGCATTCTTTCTTTCAGCATTGGTTCGCATACATCGCAATCATCCAGGCAGCCTTTTACGAGGATGCCGGCTGTCGGTATGGAGAACTCTGATGAGAATTCAATAACCGTTCTTATTCCTGTGGTGACTTTGCCATTCTTATCGATCAGGTTTTTGGCGATCAATTGGTCGTCTACTTCTTTTAGGGCATTGTTGCGGATATCGGTATCCAATGGGATCCCGGAGCTATCATCCTGTGTAAAGAACTGGGAGCCTGTGTCGGGCGACAGGGAAGGTATGGCTGTTGTATCTATCACTGTATTCTGGCTAAGGGCAGTTGCACCAGCGAATGCATTAGCGGAGACTGCTACTTTCCGTAATGCCGCGGTGGCTGGAACATCCTGCGGAACCAGGGCGATGGGAAGTTTGGATGTGCCGGGCTGGAGGACACCCCCGATAGGGGCGCTATCGTCGATGACCCTTCTTTCAATGGCGATCAGCTCGAATTTGATCGTCTGTTTCTTGTTGAGACGGTAGAAGAGGAAAGTCACCGCATGGCATTTGTTGGGATTGCTGAATTCGCGGGAGGAAGCTTCGAAATGATCTTCGGATTCTCCTTGTGTATGTGTTCGGGTGCTGACTTCTCCGACGGAGATGGAATGCGCCTTATGGGTGGAGCTTACTGCCTGGGACGCGGAGCTCTCCACGTGTGCGCGTTGTTGGTTGAGATAATCGGCGACGGAATGGCTGTTGTGGTTACCCTTGGCATTGGTGCTGGCGTCGGCGCTCAGGCTGAAGGGATTGATGCTGCCGCTGGCGTCGCCATGAAAATCCCAGTGGCTGTCGGAGGATTGTTGGGCATGTCCTGATTGTGATGCGGCCGAATCGCCCATGTATTTCTGAAAAGCGGTCATATAGTATTGCTCTTCGGAAACCTGTTCGCTTCGGTAGCTCAATTTGCTTTCACTGTCGAAGGTGAAGCGGCTCCTTCTGTCCGTGGTGGAAAGTCGTACTTTTTCTCCCGGTAATAACGTAGTGCTATAGACGGGATCTCCCAGGGTAAGGCCCAGGGTGCATCTTGAAAATTTGAAGCGGAGGACTACTTCCACATTTACCTTCCTGCGGTTAGCAGCAAGGACATTTGTTGGATAAGTCAACACTCTGCTGAAAGTGATAACGTCGCAATGATCGTCTTTGATCAGGTCGGGGCAACAGGGAATTGCCGTTCCTGCCGTTTCTGCCGCAGTGCCCATACCGGGGCTGGGGCTGCTTTGTGTAGCCATAACTGTAGATTAATTGGTGAATGGATGTAATTCAGAAAATAGGGGGTCGGATGCCTGGTCTTTTTTAAAAAGACAGGGGCGATGGATCAGAAACGTTCAGGTAGAGGAGGAGAAGATCTATTCGGGTGCAAGATACTACGCGTAATAACTTTTGTCAATACCACTTTATGGTAAAGTTTTGAGGGAGGGTAATATTCTTTACCCTTTCCATTTCCGCAGTTGCTGCAGAAGGGCGCGCATGTCTTTGGGGAGGGGTGCTTCGAGGGTATGGTATTCACCTTTCTCGTCTTTGAAGTGCAATAATTGAGAATGAAGGCCGAGCCGTTGCAGGATGGGCCTTTCCTCTTCGTCGTGTTTGGATAATTTGAAATTGCGTTTGAAGGAAGAGATCAATATGGGACGGCCTTCTCCGTAGACGTCGTCGCAAACGATGGGATTGCCCAGGTGCTGCATGTGTACGCGGATCTGGTGGGTGCGGCCGGTGTGAATGCGGAACTGTACGAGGGAATAGAGGCCTAATTCTTCCTGTACCTCGTAGTCGGTGAGGGAGGCCTTACCTTTCTTGTTCACCACCATTACGCCGGGCCGTACGGGATGTTCCATGAGGCCTGCATCTATGCTTCCTTTTTTCTCCGGGAGGGTACCCTGGACGATGCCGGCGTAGATCTTTTCTACTGTCCGTTCTTCGAATATTTTGGAGAAGTATTTATGTGCGGCTTCTGTTTTTGCAAATAGGATGACGCCGCTGGTCTCACGGTCAAGGCGGTGGACGGTGAAGATGGAGCCATATTTTTCCTTCAGCCAGCTTTTCAGGGAAGGATCTTTGCCTTCCCGATCGGGGATGCTGAGTAAGCCTGCGGGCTTGTTGATAGCGATAAACTCTTCGTTCTCGAATATGATTTCGGGCTTGTGCATAATGGGTAAGGATTAATTTATTTAGCGGGTCGGTTGGAGGGGCGGCTCTTTCCTTTCGAGGGGCGGGCGCCTTTCGAAGCGCCGGGGCGCTGGCTGGGGCGTTTGCTGGCCTTATCCGGAGCGCTGCGTTTGTCGCGGAAGGATGTTTTATCCGGAGTGGCAGATTTATCGCGGAAGGATGTTTTTCCGGGAGCGGCGGATTTGAAATTTTTGTCAGGAGAGAATCCTTTTTTGCCGGAATCTTTCTTGTCTGTGAAGGGGGCTTTGCCGCCGAATTTTTTCTTTCCTTCAAAGGCTGTTTTATCGGGAGAAGGGCGTCTGTCGGAGAATCCTTCTTTGGCGGTGCCAAAACTTTTCCCAGGACCTTTTTTCCTGGAGTTGGATGTTTTTCCGGAAGCGACGGATTGGAAATTCTTTTTACCGCCAAAGTCTTCCTTTCCGGAGAATTCGTCGGGCTGGGTATCATTTTCCAGGAACTCGTCAACATCTCTATCCCTGGAGCTTTTTTTATCGCGGAAGGCTGTCTTTTCGGCCTGGATCGCCTTCGTTTGCGCGACGCTGCGGGTGGAGGAGTTCAGGTATTTCAGGATGCGGATCTCTTTTTCGGTGAGCAGGCGCCATTTGCCCCGCTGCACGTTCTTTTTAGTGAGGCCTGCATACATGACCCGGTCCAGTCCTCTAACGTCATAGCCCAAGTGCTCGAAGATGCGGCGAACGATCCGGTTGCGACCGCTGTGGATCTCCAGTCCGATCTGGGTCTTATCCTTGGGGTCTGCATAGGCCAGTACGTCTACGTTGGCGATGCCGTCTTCCAGGTTGACTCCCCCGCCGATGATCTTGTCGAAATCGGCTTTGGTGAGGGGCTTGTCAAGGCTGACATGGTAGATCTTTTTGATCTCGTGTTTGGGGTGGGCCAGCTTTTGTGCCAGGTCGCCGTCATTGGTGAGCAACAGGACGCCGGAGGTATTGCGGTCGAGTCTTCCCACGGGGAAGACTCTTTCCTGGGTGGCCTGGCGGGTGAGGTCCAGTACGGTCTTTCTTCCCTGGGGATCATCGGTGGTCGTGATATAGTCCTTGGGTTTGTTCAAAAGAATATAGACGAAATTTCGGGAGATCGTCACTTTTTTCCCGTTGACCTTTACGAGGTCATCCGGAGAAACCTTGGTACCGGGCTCGGTGACAGGCTGACCGTTGACCAGCACTTTTCCCAACTTGATCAGTTCGGCCGCGTCTCTTCGGGAGCAGACGCCGCCGTGTGCAATATATTTATTCAGGGGAATGAGATTAGAGTCCTGCGCTCCGGAAGCGCCGGGGGCAACATTTTTGCCCGGAGAACCGAAGGCTGCCGCATGGGTGGGGCGGAAGGCTGCCGGGCTGGCTTTTGCAGGTTTTCCTGCATGGGTGTTGCCGGGACCGTCTTTTTTGGGGGTTCCGGGCCGGGAATATTGGTCCGTCCGGGGTTGATTTTGCCAGCGGGCCTGTCGTTTCTCCTCAAAATGCCGTTCAATGGCCTCTTTTCGCTCTTTTTTCGCGGCTTTTTTTTCCTGTTTGAACTGTTCTTTGATGGCGCTGTTCCGCTTCTTATTAAAGAATTTGTTGAAATTATCCGTTTTTCGCTTCATGATGGGGATTTGCTGTTTTACAACAGTAATGAATAAGGGGGCAAAGGTACCACTAAAGCGGGGAATAGTGTGCTATTAAAAAAAGTCCCGGAAGATCCGGGACTATGTTCATAAGGGTGTAAATATGACCTTGTTATTTTGCTCCGTCTTCCAGGGGGTGGCGGTTGGGATAATTATGTTCTCCTCTTGCTCCTCCGGGTCTTTGCCGGTGTGACATTTCCTGGAGTTTGGATAATTGTTCGGGGGTAAGCACAGACTTGAAGGTGTCCTGCCTTTTAGAGGCGAGGTCTTTTAATTGTTCTGCTTTTTGCTGGGGCAGGAGATTTTCATTTTCGTGAATGGATCTCATCTGGGCCTGGAAGCTTTCCTGACCGGACTTTAACTTCGTGACCTGGTCATCACTGAGGTTAAGCCGGAGTTTCAGTCTTTCCATGCGGGCGGCAGCCATCACTTGCCTATTCTCTGAGGCTCTTTTCTTACGCTGGGCCAGTTGGTCTTTTTGCTGTTGCGTCAGCAGAGCTTCCAGCTTGGTTTTCTTTTCTTTCTGCAAGGCGACCAGGCCGGCTTTGTATTCTTTTAAGGTAATATTATCTTTTTTGAAGAGGTCAGCGGATTTTTTACGATACTCTGTGTTGATGGTCATTACCTGCTTGCGTTGTTCTGGGGTGTAACGGATGCCATTGCCTCGTTCAAAACCACGGTGTGCCCATCCCTGCTGTCCCCATGCGCCCTGACCGGGGCGGAAGTCCTCTCTTTTCGCCAGGCTATCATTGCCGTTACGATTGCCCCAGTGACGGTGCATGCTTTTATGACTGGTAGTATCGGTGCTCATATTGTCGTTGGTGGTGGATTGGGCATGAGCGGCCCAACCGATGAAGATTGCTCCGGAAAGCAGGAATGCCTTGAAAAAGCTCCGGTAGGTTTTTGAGTTCATGGTATAGTTATTTTGCCCTATAAGACGGGGGATTAAGGGGAATGTTTAATCGTCCGGGTGGGTAAATACCCGGAAAAAAGGGGGATTGGCCGAAAAACAATATGGTTGGAGCGGGGGGGTAGCTGTCGCGCCGTGGGCTACTACTCTTTGTTCGCCAACTGGCCACAAGCTGCATCAATATCCTTTCCACGGCTGCGACGAAGGCGGGCATTGACACGATTTTTTTCCAGGTGGTCCATGAATTTTTGTACGGCATCATCATCGGGCTTGGCGAAAAGGGCCTGGGAGATGGGGTTGTATTCGATGATGTTCACCAGGTCGGCAGGGATCTGTCGATAGACTTTTACCAGTTCATCGGCATCCTGCCGGCTGTCATTGAAGTCTTTGAAAAGGATATATTCCAGTGTGATCTCATTGCCTGTCTGCTGATAAAAATGATTCAAGGCATCGATGAGGGCCTTGATATTATTGGTCTCGTTGATCGGCATGATCTCGTTACGTTTCACGTCATTGGCCGCATGCAGAGAGAGGGCCAGCTTGAACTTTACCTTGTCATCTCCCAGTTGCCGGATCATTTTTGCGACGCCTGCCGTTGAGACGGTGATACGCCTCGGGCTCATGCCCAGTCCATCGGGGGAGGTGATGCGTTCGATGGCTTTCAGTACATTTTTGTAGTTGAGCAGGGGTTCGCCCATACCCATGAATACGATATTGGAGAGTCGCTTTTCATAGACTCTTTCCGATTGCTGATGAATAAGTACTACTTCGTCGTAGATCTCGTCGTAGTCCAGGTTGCGTCTGCGTTCCATATAACCGGTAGCGCAGAACTTACAACTGAGGGAGCAGCCGATCTGGGAGGATACGCAGGCCGTTTTCCGGTCGTCGGTCGGGATGAGCACCCCTTCTACCAAATGTCCGTCAACTGTCTTGAAGCGGCTTTTGATGGTGCCGTCTGCTGAATACTGGGTCGCGTCGACGCCCAGGGCGGGCAGGGAAAAATTGTCTACCAGGCGCTGGCGCAGCTCCTTGCTGAGGTTGGTCATAGCCTCAAAGCTATGGGCATGTCGCTGCCAGATCCACTCATAGACCTGCCGGGCCCTGAATTTCTTCTCGCCAAGAGCCTCGAAATACTGTTCTAACTCGCTGAGAGTCAAATGCCTTATGTTCTTTTTCCCTGTATTCATCCGGCTGCAAAGATACTAAGAAGAGGGGGATTGCGGGTAGATTCTCCGCCGGCAAAGGAAATTTGATGCGGGCGGAGGAATTGGACCGTTGAAGGTTGGCGGGGGAAAATCCCGCCAAACCTTGTCAATTCTATTGAGCCCGGTGGCTGTTCGATTAATTAAGAAATCCGAATTTGCCCGACTGAAATTCCCGGATAGATTCATGGATCTCCTGTTCTGTATTCATGACGAACGGCCCGTAGCTGGCAATTGGTTCATTCAGCGGTGCGCCGCTCAACAATAAGATGACCGTATCTTCATTCGCCCTGATCTCAATATCCTCGCCTTCATTCTTAAATAATACGAAGCTATGTTGGAGGGCGGTCTCCCCGTTGACTTCAGCGCTGCCGTTCACTATCAGCGCAGCGGTATTATAACCGGCAGGCAAGGTGAAGCTGGTGGTGCCGCCTTTTTTTAGTTTGATGTCAAACAGGTTGACGGGAGAATAAGTTTGGGCTGGTCCGGCTACTCCTATGGCTGATGATCCTGCAACAGTTGATCCTGTGGCCGATGATCCTGTGTCGGCTGATCCATTAGCAGCAATTGCGTTAAAAGTACCGGCGATGACGTTGACCAGGCCCTGGCCATCCGGCAATTCCACTTTGCCCATTTGTTCTTTCGTGATGCCCTGGTAATGGGGCGGGGTCAGTTTATCTTTTTTGGGAAGGTTGACCCAGAGCTGCACCATTTCGAAGGGGCCTCCTTTTTTCGAGAATTCCTGTTCATGGTATTCTTTGTGCAGGATACCAGCGCCTGCCGTCATCCACTGCACGTCTCCGGGTTGGATGACACCGCTGTTGCCGGCGCTATCGTGATGGGCTACGCTGCCTTTGTAGGCAATCGTCACGGTCTCAAATCCTTTATGGGGATGCACATCTACCCCACGTAAATGGTCAGATGGGCCAAAGTCAAATTCGGCGTTAAAGTCCAGCATTAAGAAGGGGCTGATCCGTTGTTGCGGAACGCTGGCGCCCGGTATATAATTAAACACCCTGAAACCATCGCCTACCATGCCGGGGCGTGCGGGTTGGGGGATGATCTTTTCAATTTTCTTATTCATAAACTATTCTCCTTTTTGATGACACAAAGGTAAGGAGGGGGCAGTGAGGCGAAAATAATCCAGATTAAGCCGGGGGCTTAATCTGGATTATTTTTTATTCGTAAAAAGGAGTCCACCGAAAGCTGAGATCCATTTATTCCCGTCGCGGTCGACCAGGACGCTCGTAACTTGATTGTGGATGGGCGAATTAGTAGCGTCAAATTTTTTAAATCGGGTACCGTCAAAAATCAAAAGTCCTGCATCGGTCGTTGGTAGCCATATTTTTTTGGTATTGGGGTCGATGGTAATACCAGAGAGAGTGCCGGCTACGGGGAAGGAGGAGATATTACCATCACCGTCTATCTTCACCAGGTAGTGGACTTCCTTTGTGTCGCATCCAATCCAGATATTGTCGTTGCTGTCACCGGTAAGAAAGGTGAAACGCTGATCAAGTAGAGCGTTGCTTTCGAAACGATGCCAGTTTCCATTGGATAGCTGAAAAAGGCCATCAGTCGTAGCGACCCATAGTGTTTCCTTTTTATCCAGGTAAGTACTGACGACGGCTGCGGAGGTCAGTGGCGAGTTGGCAGCGGTAAATGATGTCCAATTGGCGCCATCGAAACGGATCAGGCCACCCGGAAAGCAAAAAGAAATGCCTTTTCTATCTGCGTGGATCGCGAGAGTTGTGGTTAGTGGTGAATTGGTGTTATCATACTTTGTCCAATTCTGGCCATCGTAGCGGAAAACCTCTCCATAACCCAGGGCCCAGACATTATTATCCTTGTCGATGTCGAGATTAAGAATAAAAACCCGTTTGCGGGGACCGGCGAGGATGGGTGTGTTTTCCCCGTCAAAGATCTGCCATTTCTCACCGTCGATGCGGATGATGGAATTAATAGTAGAGCACCAGATAATACCGTGCTGGTCCATGACTACTTTCTGGACGACATTGTTCGTCAGATTGGAATTGGCGACGTTCCACAATTTCCAGGTGGAGCTATCCATGGAGTCCTTTGTGATATCGGGATGGTTTAAGTTGTCTTTTTTTACGATCGTCGGGGGGGCAGGCGCGGGATATTCGTTGGGATAAGTTAACTCCAGTTTGCCGCCTTTGAAGTGCATGACAAGGTCAGCCTGGAAATAGACATCTACATGGTTTTGCCGGGCTGGTATCCAGTCGGGCATTTTGCTGATGCAGGCCTTTAAGTTGGCGGAGGAAATGTTGGGGTTGTCTTTTTCCAGCGCTTTAAGACAGACTTTGCCGGTGCTGTCGACGAGGAGATGGACCTGGAAAGTGACTTCGGAATCAGGGAACTCGTTCTTTAGCTCTGCTTCAAAAAATTTTTGAAGGGAGCCTTTGAAATGTGCTCCTCTTTCTGCCCGGTAGAAAAGGGGGCCGTTGAACGAACAGCTTTCAAAAGTTTGGGTTTGGGCGCATCCGGTAATCAATAATAGGGCTGCCAGGGTGAAATAAAGTTTCATAAGAAGATTTTGTGTTGTTTAGGGTTTGTTGGACGTGTTGAGCATCTTGCTCAAAAATTCCGGGGTCACGCCGATATAGGACGCTATTTGTTTTTGAGGCAGGCAATCGATCAGAGAGGGGTATTGCCGGCAGAAGCTGGCATAACGTTCTTTTGCCGGGAGGCTGAGAATATTGATCAAACGGGTCTGGTATGTGCCGATGGCGTTCTCTGCCAGGATCCTGAAAAAACGCTCGAATTTAGGGATGGCGGCATAGAGTTTGTCCAGGTCTGACTTCCATAACCAGCATATTGTACTGTCTTCCAGGGCATCGCAATACAGAATGCCGGGCTGTTGTCTGATCATACTGTTCATATCGCCGATCCACCAGCCGGGGGGAGCAAATTGGATGACATGTTCGAACCCGTTGCTGTCCAGCGAATAACTTCGCAGGATTCCTTCCGTCACAAAGGCCGGGCCTTTCGTGACATCGCCTTCCTGGGTCAGGTATTGCTTTTTTTTGATCTTTCTTTCATGCAGCAGGGAAATAAAATAGTCCTGCTCTTCGGCGGTGAGGGTGATATGGGTGGCAATATGTTGCAGGAGGAGACTGGGATCCATCGGGGGATAAAAATAAGCTATTAGGTTCAAGCTACAAGCTGTTGGCGATCTTTCGTAAGTGACCTGCTGATGGCTAGAAGCCTGGAGCTTGCAGTTTGAAGACAACAGGCGCCAGGTATTGTGCTTTTACCTTTTTCCCGTTCTTTTCTGCCGGAAGGAATTCATGACCAAACCCTTTCACGACCTGTAAAGCTTCTTCGTCCAAAGCCGGCGACGCGCGTTGAAATACTGTGTAGCCGGCCACATTTCCCTGCTCGTCCACGGTAATACTGATGATCACCTTTCCCTGCTGGTTTGCACGGAACGCCTCAACCGGATAGCGAAAGTTGCGGTTCATATAGCCGGCATATTCCTGTTGGCTGAAGAGTCCCGTAGGTCCTCTGTCCAGGCGGTCTCTGATCCAGTCACCTGTGTCAGTGAGATAATAAAAAGTAGCGGTATCCACTAGTGGGGAGTGCAGATGGGTCAGGGTCTGCGTGTTGAAATCATAGGTCCAGTCGGGCTCTCCTTTATGAGTAAAGAACTCCCATTTGCCTGTTTTTTCACCCTGGTGGTACCATTTCCTGGAAACGAGGACTGAGTTGGAGGTATAATTTTCCCAGGCGCTGTCTTTTTGATCGTTGTTATAGTAGCCACTGATTATTATTTTTCCATCATGTAATAACTGGTAGGGACCATCTTTTTTAGTATGATCGTCTTTTCGCACATAAAAGGTCTCTTTCATTTGCAGGAATCTTTGCCCGGGATAATTGGTAATCTTTTTTCTCTCCTGGGCGAGAGAGGTCTGCGCACGGGTGAGCGTGAGTAATAAGGCCATGAGATAAAGGGGCTTCATAGAAAAAGTTTACGCAATGATAAGAAATATCCCTAATGACCGGGACAAAATGCCAGTTCTCCTGTCGCTCCCTTCTCATTCACCCTATGCCCCCCGGCTTTTACCATTGATACAACTTGCCTGGTGAGGGGCGCCGTTAGCCATTATTTTAGCAGCCTGGTTCATTAAGATTTGATTAAAATTTTGCTATGAGGAAAGTCCTATTTCTGCTGTTGATGGGATTATATGTTTGTTTGCCCGCTTTTTCACAGGCTAAGATCAGGGGATCGGTAAGAGGTGCTCTTGTGGATACAGCCGGCAAACAGGACATGAGCGGGGCTTCTATTTCTGTGACTGCAGCCACCTCCGATTCCTCCGATACGGAATTCGCGATGACAGATAAAAAAGGGGCCTTCCTGGTCAAAAGTCTGCTCCCCGGCACTTATCACCTGCTGATCACTTTCGAGGGATATCATCATATCCGGAAGGATTTTACCATTAGTGCTACCAATAAGGATGTAGATTTTAGCATTTTATATATGCAGAAGGCGTCTGATATGCTGGCGGAGGTGGTGGTGCAAAGGCCCCCGGTCAGCATTCATAAGGATACGGTGGAATACAATGCCGGCAGCTTTACTACCAAACCCAATGCCGTGGCGGAAGACCTGTTGAAGAAAATGCCGGGCATACAGGTGGATAAGAACGGCACTATAACTGCGCAGGGAGAGACAGTGGCCCGGGTGTTGGTGAATGGGAAACGTTTTTTTAACGATGATCCCAAGCTGGCTACCCGCAACCTGCCGCCGGACATTATTGAGAAAATACAGGTGTTCGACGACCTGAGTGACCAGAGCAAGTTCAGCGGCTTTGACGATGGCAACCGGGTGAAGACGATCAATATTGTCACCAAAAGGGATAGGCGGCAGGGATATTTTGGAAAGGCGGTGGCCGGTGCAGGTACCGATCAGAATTATGATGAGAGTGCCAATTTTCACCGTTTTAATAATGATGAGCAGATCTCCCTGTTGGGGCAGGCCAATGATATCAACAAACAGAATTTTACCCCGGAGGGAGGATCGGGAGGACGGGGCGGTCGTGGAGGAGGTGGTGGTGGAGGGAGTTCCGGCAATACCGGGGTGACCACGGTCTGGGCCGGGGGGGCGAATTACCGTAATTCTTTTGGTCCGAAGACGGAGGTCTATGGAAGTTATTTTTTTAACAGCCAGCACGTGGCTGTTGAGCAGCAGGACAGCAGTATCAAGACTATTCAGGGTCAGGCAGACCAGGACTCTACCAACACTACGACAGGAAATTCATCCAGCATCCAGCGAAGGGAGAATCACCGTATTTACCTGAACCTGGAGCAAAAGATCGACAGTAATAATTCCCTTGTTTTTCGTCCGAATACCACTTTTCAGAACAGCACGCCCCACAGCTCGTCCTATTCGGCGACGGTCGACAACCATGGATCGCCGGTCAATACTTCCGCAGATCAATCCTCGGGGTACACCAGCGGGTTCAATATCAACGGTTCCAACCTTCAGCTCAGGCATAAATTCAATAAGAAATACCGTACCGTGTCCCTGGACCTGAATGGTACGGCCAATGTCAGCAACGGATATGGATATAATTATGCCGTTAATAATCTATACCGGCTGGGCAGAGTGGATACCCTTAACCAGTATAATAGGGATTCCGCTCATTCTTATTCGATCAGTCCGACCTTGTCTTATACGGAACCGGTGGGGAGGAACCAGATCATCGAATTAAATTATAATTATTCCTATCAGAAGAACACGTCGATCAACAATACCTATGATTATGTCGATGCCCTGCATGATTACAAGCAATTCGACAGCTTGTTCAGCAACTCCTACCGGTTTGTCTCCCATTCCAACCGTGTCACGCTGAACTACCGTGTCCAGAACCCCAAATACACTTTTTCGATGGGCTCGGGTGTGCAGTTCACCGGCTTCAACAGTCTCAATACCACGAAGGCGATCCGGGTGGTGCATGACTATGTGAACCTGACCCCCACCGTGAATTTTCAGTATTTCATCTCCAGGACGCAACATTTCCGGCTGAATTATACCGGCAGAACGGGGACTCCGTCTGCTACCCAGTTGCAGCCGCTGACCACCACTTCCGATCAGATTAGCTACCAGCAGGGCAATCCCGGTCTGAAGCCGCAGTTTACGCATAGTCTGCGTATGTTATATTCTTCTTTCGATCCGGGGACGCAGCATGTCATATTCGCTACGATCAATGCGAGTACCATTGTGAACGATATACAGTCGGCCGTTTTCTACAATTCAAAGGGAGGGCAGCAAAGTACTTACGTCAACCTGGGCGGTACGTATAATCTCTCCGGCTATTTTAATTATGGTCTGCCTCTGAAGATCCCCAAGAGCAACCTTAACTTCATCAGTAATATCAGCTATTCACAAAGCCAGACTTTGCTGGCGACGGATTCTATGACTGCTGCGCAGAATAATTATTCGCATGTTTATGCGAAAAGTACCGGCTTGTCCGAGACCCTCTCCTGGACTACCAATCTCAAGAAGAACTTTGATATGAACTTCAGCTCGAAGTCGCAGTATACGATTAACCAGCAAACCGGCGCTCCGACGAAGTCTTCGGGTTCGCAAAGCAATCTGAATGCCTTCTCGGAGACTTTGTCTGCGGAAATTACAGCCTATACGAATAACGGATGGCTGGTCGCGGCTGACCTGGATTATACCTATACGAATAATCACTCGGCTGCCTATAATGCCAGCGTGCCATTATTGAGCCCCAGCATTGCCAAGGAATTGTTTAAGAAGAAGAATGGGGAATTGCGGCTGAGCGTGTTCGACCTGCTGAACCAGAATGTTGCTGTGAGTAAGTCGGTATCATCGAGCCAGGAGTCCTATACGAGGACAAATGTGCTTACCCGTTATGTCATGCTGACCTTCACCTATAATTTAAATAACTTTGCCGGCCCTAAGCAAAAGAGGATGCCTGGTGTGTTCCCAGGGCGCCGGGGCGGGGGTGAGGGAGGTGGTGGTGGGGGCGGTGGATTCCGCGGTGGCGGGGGAAGGAGGGGGGCACAGCTGCAAGCTTCAAGCTGTTAGCTGCTAGCCAGATGTTTATAAGGATCTGCTTGTGGCTCGAAGCTTGCGGCTAACAGCTTGTGTTACTCGGCTCTCAGACTGTTGACCGGATTCGAGATGGCTGCCCGGATTGCCTGGAAACTGACGGTGAACAAGGCGATAAGGAATGCCGTCAACCCTACTATTCCAAATACCCACCAATCGATAGACGTGCGATAAGCAAATTTCTCCAGCCATTTATGCATGGTCCAGCCTGCAATGGGGCTGCCGAGGATAAAAGCAATTCCCACCAGCTTCAGGAAGTCCCGGGATAAGAGGTGGACGATGCCTGACACGGAGGCTCCCAATACTTTGCGGATGCCGATCTCTTTCGTTCGCTGTAGGGTGCTGTATTGCGCCAGCCCCAATAGGCCAAGGCAGGAAATGAAAATAGCGAATACGGAAAAGTACAGAAAGAGCCGCCCAAAATTCTCTTCTCCGCGATATTGTTTGTTAAAAGCTTCATCGACGAAGAAATAGCTGAAGGGATGGAGGGGGTCCAGTTGTTTCCATTTTTTTTCGATGGCGGCAAGTGTGGCGGGTATATTTTTATTGGCTATGTTCAGGGAGATCAATCCATAGGCGCGCGGATCGGCGTGAAAGACCAGGGGCGTTATTTCTTCCTGCAGGGAGCGGTAATGAAAATTCTTAACCACTCCGATGATCGTTCCTTGCGACCCCTGGGTAAAACGGCGGCCGATGATGGCTGTGGCGGAAGTATATCCAAATTTTTTGACGACGGCCTCGTTCACGACCATGGTTTTTTCCTGGTCCATGGAGAAGTCTTTAGAAAACCCCCTGCCTGCTACCAATTGTATCTGGTATTGTTTAAAAAAATCATAATCCACGAAGAACATGTCCAGGCCCGCGGTCTGCATTTCCCCCGAGCTGTTCTCGATTTGCATGAGCCCGTTGCCATAACCGGTGCTGGGGAGACTGGAGGAGGCGCAGGCTGATAGGACTCCCGGGATCTGTAGTAGCTCCTGCTTAAATGTTTCACATTGGTCTTTGGTCTGCCGGTCATTGTGGAAATTGATGGCCATCATCTGATCCTTTTTGAAGCCAAGGGGTTGATTGCGCATATAATGCACTTGCAGCCAGGCCACCAGGGTACCTGTAATTAGTACGATGGCGATGGTGAATTGGAGCACTACCAGGATCTGCCTGAGCAGGATGCCTTTGTTGCCGGATGCAAACCGGCCTTTCAGGACCAGCGCCGGTCTGAAACGGGAGAGCATAATGGCGGGGTAGAGTCCTGCGGCTAATCCGATGGAGAGCGCTGTCAGGAAAAGGGGGATCAGGTTGCGCGGTTGCTGAAAAATGCCCGGGCTGATCATTTTGCCGGAGATGGTATTGAATACAGGCAGGAGGAGGACGCAGAACAGGCTGGAGAGAAGGAAGGCAATGAGGCACAGCAATATCGACTCCCCTAGAAACTGCGCTATCAACTGGCGCCTGGAAGAGCCGATCACTTTTCGGATGCCTACTTCTTTTGCCCTTTCCATGGAGCGGGCGGTGGTCAGGTTGATGAAATTGATACCGGCGATCACTAAGATGAATACAGCGATGACGGAGAAGATGTATACGTTGTAGATATTGCCGCTTTCGGCGCTGCCGTATTTGGAATGGAGATAGATGCTTTTGAGCGGTTCAAGGGATAGGGTAAAGAAGACATGGTGTTGCTGCATGACTTTTCCGGCATATTTTTGGATGAAGGCGGGCAGTTGAGACTGTAAATGTTGCGGGTTGAAGTCTTTCGGGAGCAGGAGATACGTATATCCGCCGTAGCTATCCCATGCGGTGGTATCCATGCCGGGATTTAATTTCTGCGAAAGTGTGGTCATGGAGACGATGATATCGGACCGGAAATGGGAGTTGAGGGGTATATCCTTCATGATCCCGGAAACTTTCAGGCTGAATTTCCCGTCGAGAAGAAGGGGTTGGCCTATCGGATCTGATTTTCCAAAATATTTCCTTGCTGCTGTTTCGGAGAGTACCACGCTGAATGGATCGACCAGGGCTGTTTGTGGATCTCCTTTCAGGAACGGGAAGCTGAAGATGGAGAATAGGGAGGAGTCTGCGATCAGGATGTTATCTTCCTGGAAGATCTTCTCTTCTTTTTGTACCAGCAGGCTGATGGACTGGACGCGGGCCATCTTTAATACTTCCGGAAAATCATTCCGGAGGGCAGGGCCTGTGGCGGGGGCGGCGCCGAAGTAATGTTCTTCGGAAGGAGTGCGCACATGTGTTACCAGGCGGTAGATCCGGTCGGCCTGCGTGTGATAGGTATCATAGCTTAGTTCGAAGGATACATAAAAATAGATCAGGAGGGAGGCGGACATCCCTGCAGCCAGCCCGATAATGTTGATCAGGGAGAATACTTTGTGCCGCCAGAGATTTCGAAAGGCTATTTTGAAGTAGTTCCTGAACATGGTGATCGGGTTGATTAGTAGTTATCAGGTTGACTGGCGAATGATCTGTTAGATGGCGGCTTTTTTGTTTGTCCTGATCCATAGGTCCTTGTTGAATGCCAGCACCTGGGTGATAACACCTTCCCCGTTTTTAGAGAATTTCAGGGTAAAGGAAGGGTTGCTGCAAAAGAAATCCAGTTCGGTATTCGGGCTAAAGGCTATTTCCTTGCCGTCCCAATGCTGCTTGAGGATAATACCTGTGTCTGTTGCCGTGAATTGTATATAGGCCTTTTCATTTCCTCCCTGGGACTCATATACGCCTTCGAATTCTTTTAGTTGCTCATGGGTAAGGTGAATGGCTGTTTTTGTCACCTTTTTATAGTCTTTCGTCCTCGTCCACAGATCCCTGTTAAAGCACAGCACCTGCGTAATAATTCCCTTATCGTCTTTGGAAAATTTCAGCGGGAAGTTTTTTTCCTTGCAAAGGAATTCCAGGGGGGCTGTCTGTACAAAACTTATCTCCTGATTATCCCAAAGCTGCGTGAGGACCAGGGTGGTATCTTTTGCTGTTATTTTAAGGTAAGAGGGTTCCTGATCGTTTGGAAACTTAAATGTATATATTCCTTCGAAGGCTTTTAGTTTCTGTGCGGTCTGTTCGGCTTGAATTTTTTTCATATAGGATTGCAGTGGCTTTGCACTCAGGGGAGTGACGACAAGATAAGTTGCCAGGATCAGTGGGAGTACAAGCAGGTATTTGTACAAATGGCTGTTGCATGTTGGTTGTGTGTTCATCATTTTGATTCGGAGTTTGAGTTTGGAAGAATTAAAGGAATTGGTGAGAGGATAGGCTGCTGCGAAGCGGGTAGAGCTCTGCAGGATGCTGTATTGGTAATTTTTTTTGTCTATGCCTGTATCCAGGACTTGCTTATCGGCCAGGTATTCTAAGTTGAGTTTTAGGTATTTTTTAAGTAATAGGGCGAAAGGGTTGATCCAGAGAAGAGCGGACACCAGCTCTGCCAACAATATATCGAAGGTATGTCCTTGCCGGATATGTACTTTTTCATGGGCGAGGATCTGCTGGATCTGGGTGGCGCTATGGTTGGATTCATTCAATATGAGATAGCGGAAGAAGGAGAAGGGGGGCAATTCCCGGGTCGTTTCGCAATAAATGATCCCGTCTTTTTTCCGTTGCCCGCTGTATTTTATGAATGCCATCAGGCTCAGTATGTGGAAACCAATCCTGGCCATCAGGGCAGCAGCTATTAGCCCATATAATCCCATCAGGATCTGGATCAGGGAGAGCCCTTTAAGGGAATCGATGATCGAATCGGATGGCAGGGGGCGTGCCTGATCGGCGGGAAGGGGTGTTTGAGCTATATGGATATTATTATGAGTATCGAAGAAATTCCCGATGCCGGCCGTTCCCTGCTGCAGGGGGGGGATGAGATTGTCCGGAGCCGGAGCCAGGGGGAGAAAGATGGAAAGGAGCAATGTCCCTAAGAGAAAGAATCTGTTGAGCCGGAAGAACTTCTCTTTCCTAAGCAGGAGGAAATAAAAAAGGAAGAGGATGGAAATCAGCCAATTTGCTTTTACCAGGTAGATGATCAGTGCTGACATATAATAAAGTTTATTTTTCTTTGTCTTCGATCATTTTGATGATCTCTTTCAATTCCTTTAGAGAGATCTCTTCTTCTTCTGCAAAAAAGGCTACTACATTTTTCATGGAATTCCCAAAAAGACCGGCCAGTAAGGGCTTGACAAATTTATTTGTGTAGTCTTTCCTGGAGAGGGCGGCGGAATACCGGTAGGTGGCGCCGAAGTCCTCGTATTTGAGGAAACCTTTGTCTGCCAGTCTTTTCATGGTAGTAGCCACGGTATTGATATGGGGTTTTGGGTCCGGCAGTTCTTCCCGGACTTCTTTGGCGAAGGCTTTTTTCAGGCGCCAGATTATCTTCATGAGTGTCTCTTCTTTTTCGCTTAATCTTTTCATGAACCAATATTACAACGAATATTGTAATTAAGCAACTACAGTTGTAGTTTAAATTGTTAAATGTTTTTAACAACGAGGGGCTGGAGGATTGGGCGAATGGTATGGGGAGAGGGAAAAAGAGGGTATAAAAAAGGGACGAACCGGGGGGACAAAAAATAACTAATTCGGATCTTTTCAGCTTGGAGCGGGATTATTTCCTTTATTTGGATATGGGGAATCGGGATGACCGTTATGATGATATTAAGCCCCTGGTCGTTTCAGGGAGGATAAAATTTTTCAGTGATATTTTCAAGTATATTCCTAAAACCGTTGTTGCAAAGGATCTTGGGAAGAAGGGGGATCGGTTTACCCAGTTAATAAAGCAGTTGGACGGCTTCACTTTAAAAGATTTGTTTCTGATGGCTAAGTTTTTCAGGATCGATGAAGCTCAGATGCTCGATCTTGTAATGAAGGAATATTTGGCAAATAAAGATAAGGTTATTAAGTCCGATTTATAGACTGTAGTCCTGAGTTCCATAACCATTGCCTGTGCCTTTCCTATTTTTCAAGATCTGACAACCTTCGCAGGGGGGCCGCCTCAGTATTATCTGAGGCGGCCTTTTTTTATGTAATGGAGTGCTACTGTTTGGAAGACAATTATTTGAGAGTGGCCCAAATTAATTGCTAATATATTTAGTAAATAATTTGGGCTTGTTGTTTATATCGGTTAGGTATAGACGAATATATTTCAAAAAAGGACAAAATGGGTGTAGAAAAAAGGACAAAATGGGTGTAGAAAAAAGAACAAATGGGATCAGAAAAAAGAAAGAGTGGTATGTAAAAAAAGGTGAAGTGGGATGCAAAAAATAACCGGATGGGAGTAAATGTTCTTTGGAGCTATATATTTCCGTGGTTTGCTCTTATAATATGCTAAAGCGCGACCGACGATACGAATATATTAAAACGATGTTCAATGACGGTAAGATACAATCGTTCAATGATATTTTCGGATTCATTCCGAAAACCGTTGTTGCGACGGACATTGGAAAGAAAGTCGACCGTTTTAGCGAGCTGATGAAGCGGATAGAGGGGTTCACTTTAAAAGACCTGTTCCTGATAGGAACGCTCTGCGATTTAACTGAATCCCAAATGCTCAAACTGGCGGAGAAGGAATATCTCTTACAGAAAAAGAGTATCGGGAAACAAAAGGAGAATCATAAAGTATAATATATCGTCCTGAATGCCATAACCATTGCCACGGACCTGTCCTATTGGGCCATTACCATCAAATTTTATTAGCAAAGAAGTTTGATGGTTTTTTCGGGAAATGAGTGCTAAAAATATTAGTATATCTAAAAAGCATGTACATCAATTGTAAGACATATTTCAGCCTTCACTACGGTACTTTTTCAACGGAAGAGCTGGTTAGTGCGGGAGTAGAAGCCGGGGCCACGGCCCTGGCGCTAACCAATATCAACTCCACTGCTGATGCCTGGGATTTCCTGCAATATTGCCAGCAGCAAAGCATAAAACCCATTCTGGGCGCAGAGATCCGGAATGATCAGCATCTGCTTTATGTCCTGTTGGCGAAAAACAACAAAGGCTTTCAGTGGATCAATGAATTCCTGTCGGAGCATTTGCTGGCGAAAAAATCTTTTCCGGAAAAAGCGACGGTCCCTTTCTTTGAAACCCCGGAAGATGGCTACGTAATCTATCCCCTGTCCGGCAAAGAGCCGGAAGAACTGCTGGCAAATGAATACATTGGTGTACAGCCCACGGAAGTTAATAAGCTGGTAAGGATTCCTGTGACTTCTTTTCCCGGGAAGTTCGTAGCTCGCCAGCCTGTCACTTTTCAAAATAAAACTTATTACAACCTGCATCGCCTGCTCCGGTCTGTTGATAAGAATACCCTTTTGTCCAAACTTCCGCCTGAGGAGCAGGCCGGCGCGCAGGAATATTTTGTTCCGCCGGCCGGGATCCTGGAAGCCTTTCAGCAATATCCTTCGATCATCGTCAATACGTATCAGTTGATCGACAACTGTCACATCATGATGAAATTCGGAGAGGACAAGAACAAAAAAGTATTTAGCGCTACACCCGAAGATGACCGCATCCTGCTGGAGAAACTGGCCCGGGATGGATTTCTGGTCCGCTATGGGCGCAATAAAAAAGCTGCGGAGAGATTGATCCGGGAATTGAAGATCATTAACGAGATGGGATTTAATGCTTATTTCCTGATCACCCTGGATATGATCCGTTATGCCCAAAGCCGGGGATTTTACCATGTGGGACGTGGGAGCGGCGCCAATTCCCTGGTGGCCTATTGTCTGCAGATCACGGACGTCGATCCGATCGAGCTGGATCTTTATTTCGAGCGCTTCCTCAATCCGCAGCGGACCAGTCCGCCGGATTTCGATATAGACTTCAGTTACAGGGACCGGGACGAGGTGATCGATTATATGTTCAAGCGCTATGGAAAACAGCATGTAGCCCTTTTGGGCATGTATGCCACTTTTCAATATAATGCTATCATCCGTGAGCTGGGTAAAGTTTTTGGCCTGCCCAAACCCGAGATCGACCAGCTCGCTGAAAAGGGGTATTACAACGGCGGCTCCCGGAGTGAGAACTTCATGAAGAAAACGCAGGAAGGAAAGATCCAGCGGATCATTCTTCAATACGGTAAGTTGCTGCAGAATTTTCCTGACCATCTGAGTATTCATCCGGGCGGCATCCTGATCAGTGAAGAGCCGATCACGGCTTACTGTGCCGTTCATATGCCTCCAAAAGGGTTTCCGACCACGCAGATCGACATGTTCGTCGCGGAGAATGTAGGGCTGTTTAAATTGGACGTATTGAGCCAACGTGGCCTGGGACATATCAAGGAGAGCCTGGAGCTGATCAAACAGAATAAGCAGATAGATGTCAATATTCACCAGGTTCAGCAATTCAAGAAGGATGTGAAAGTGAAGGAGCAGATCCGCACGGTGAATACGATCGGTTGTTTCTATATCGAATCTCCCGCCATGCGCAATCTGCTCCAGAAGCTGCGTTGTGATGACTACCTGACCCTGGTGGCGGCCAGTTCCATTATTCGTCCGGGCGTGGGCAGCAGCGGCATGATGAAGCAGTACATCTACCGTTTTCATCATCCTTCTACATTCGAATATCTGCATCCTAAGCTGGAGGAGCTTCTGAAAGAGACTTATGGGGTAATGGTCTACCAGGAAGACGTGCTGAAAGTGGCGCACTATTGGGCGGGCCTGGATATGGCGGATGCGGATCTCCTTCGCCGGGCCACCAGCTCGAAGTACAGGGGGAAGAAGCAGTTGGTCCAGTTAAAGGAAAGATTTTTCGCTAATTGTGCAGGGTTCGGTTATCCGGAAAAGACCACCGAAGAAGTATGGCGACAGATAGAAAGTTTTGCTGAATACAGCTTTTGCAAAGCTCATAGCGCCTCCTATGCCGTAGAGAGCTACCAGAGTCTTTTTCTGAAGACTTACTATCCTATGGAATTCGCTGTTGCCGTGATCAATAATTTTGGCGGCTTCTACAGCCGGGAGCTTTATTTCTACGAGCTGATGAAGACCGGTGCAAGGGTGCATCCGCCTTGTGTCAATAACAGTGATTATTATACGAATATAAATGGGGAGGATGTTTATGCGGGTTTTATTCATGTGAAGGGATTGGAGCAGGGTCTGGTAGAAAAGGTCCTTGAAGAGCGGGCGCGTGGCGGTCCTTACCTGCACCTGACCGATTTTATCGAGCGGACGGCTATTACGCCGGAGACCCTGGAAACGCTTATCAGGACCGGGGCCTTGCGCTTCACGGGAAAAAATAAAAAGGAGCTTTTATGGGAAGGCGATTTTTTGCAGAAGAAGAACAGAGTGTTGGCCCCGGCTCACCAGGCCTTGTTTAAAGAAGCCCCTATGCACCTGAGTTTGCCGGATCTGCCGGTATATGACCTGGACGATATATACGATGAAGTCGAACTCCTGGGTTTCCCTATCCGCGATCCGTTTGGGTTGGTGGACGATGATCCTTCCCGGTACCTGCCTGCCAGGGAGTTGTCCAATCATGTCGGAAAGATTGTCACTGTGTTGGGCTACCATATTACGCATAAACCTGTCCGTACCGTGAAGGGGGATACTATGAGCTTTGGGACCTTCCTCGATAGCAATAAGGACTGGATCGACACCGTGCATTTCCCGGATATACATGCGTTGCATCCCCCTCAGGCCGGGTTTTACCGGATCAGGGGAAAGGTGATCGAAGAATTCGGGGTCTATAGTATTGAGGTCACAGGGATTGAAAAAGTGGGTATTAAAACGAGGAGGACCACGCCGGAGTAGTTATTTGCCAGATCATCATTGCTCAATCGGATCAGTATGTTGTTACAGCCACACCGTCATATCGCCCATTTTGACCTGGATGCTTTTTTTGTGTCCGTGGAATGCCTGAAGGACTCGCGGCTCAAGGGAAAGCCCCTGATCGTGGGGGGCTCCGGTGACCGTGGGGTAGTAGCTGCCTGCAGCTACGAAGCCCGGAAGTTCGGCATCCATAGCGCCATGCCTATCCGGCTTGCCCGGCGTCTCTGTCCCGAAGTTCTTATCATCAGAGGGGATATGGAATCTTATTCTAAGTATTCGCACCTGGTCACGGAGATCATGCAGGACAGCACCCCTGTGTTCGAAAAGGCCTCTATCGATGAATTCTATATCGATATGACGGGAATGGATAAGTTCTTTGGGTGCAGCCTTTTCATCGCGGACCTGAAGAAAAAAGTCCTTAAAGAGAGCGGTCTTCCTGTCTCTTATGGGCTTGCCAGCAATAAGCTGATCAGTAAGGTGGCCACCAATGAAGTCAAGCCCAATGGGCAAATAGAGATCGCCTTTGGAGAGGAAAAGAATTTTTTGGCTCCATTAAAAGTATCCAGGCTTCCGGGTATCGGGCAGGAGACGGCCGCTAAATTACTTCGTCGGGGAGTGGAGACGGTGAAGGTCCTGGCTGCCATTCCCATTGAGATGATGGAAACTTTGCTGGGCAAGAATGGTATCGATCTTTGGCGGAAGGCCAACGGTCTGGACGAATCCCCCGTCATCCCTTATCACGAGCAGAAATCCATTTCCACGGAACGAACCTTCCAGGTAGATACTATCGACGTGGATTTCCTGCA
>Ga0307511_10000575_pt1 | contig 39303 bp, 33 predicted proteins | sample 13_EM_MG_FD_200266 | JGI IMG/M metagenome (GOLD analysis project Ga0307511, IMG submission 200266) | Populus trichocarpa ectomycorrhiza microbial communities from riparian zone in the Pacific Northwest, United States - 13_EM | ecosystem: Host-associated > Plants > Roots > Unclassified | place... | reverse complement strand
CCGGCGCAGTCGACCCGCCGAAGGTCGTCGTGGCCACGACCTTCGACGACGACGCGTACGTCCATCGCGCCCTGCGCGACGGCGCCTGCGGGTTCCTGATCAAGGACTCCGGTCCAGCCCTGCTGGTCGAGGCCGTCCGGGCGGCGGCCTCGGGCGAGGCACTGGTCAGCCCCTCCGTCACGGTGCGGCTGCTGCGCCGGCTGAACGCCCCAGCGTCCGACCGCCGGACTGTGCCGAGCCCTCTGTCGGCCCGCGAGCTGGACCTCGTACGCCTGGTGGCCCGAGGGCATACCAACGCGGAGATCGCCGCCGAACTGTCCATCACGGTGGGCACGGTGAAGACCCACCTGGGGAACGTGCAGGCCAAGCTGGACGCCCGGAACCGGGTGGAGATCGCCGCCTGGGCCTGGGAGACCGGCCTCATCGGCCAGGAGTGACCGCCCCGGAAGCTGCCTCTGCGCCGACGTCCCCGGCACCCTTCCCGTCTCATCGTGGCGTCGATGTTCTCTTCCAGGCCGGCCCGGGTGGGAAGCGATCACCCACCGGCTGGAAGCGATCACCGGATGCCCGCTACCCGGCAGGTCAGGGGAGCTCGTGAACACCCCCGCTAACAGCTGCGGGAACTGCTCCCTATGGGAGTTGGGTCAGTGGTTGCGTGAGAACGCGATGCGCGGGTCGACCGGTCGGGCCGCCGCATCGGCGGCGGGAGCGGGGACCGGCGCTTTGTCCGGGAGGCCGGCGCGGGCCGGGCTGGCGGCGAGCGCGGTGGCGCGGATGGGGAACTTGCCGGTGATGACGTCCTGGCTGTGCTCGTGGCGCGTGGCCGTCACGGGTGCAGGGGGTCGGCGTGCTGCTACGTCCTGGGCGGGGCTGGATGGCGACCTGGAGATCGGATCGGTGCATCGACAGCGTGGCGGTGGCGACCTTGGCCAGGGCCTTTCCACGGTCGGTGGTGGATGGGCAGCGTGTAGATGTCCAGGTCCGGGTGGTGCCGCCAGCCGTGTTCTTCCAGGATGAGTGGGCCGCCGAGTGCGGAGGAGCGGTCACTGGTGGCCGCGACGATGCCGAGTTGCGGATGTTCGGCGAACGCGACGTCGGGTTCGGTGCGCGGATGCTGGTCATGGGCGGGGGCTGTGCCAGAGGCCAGCGAAGGGTCGAACGCGGCGTCCACGTCTACCTGGTAGCCGGTTTTTTGCAGCAGTGCGACGGCCCGGGTGGCGCGACCCTGTCCGTCACGCTGTTGGTCGGCCAGTGCGTACAGGGTCGGCTGGCCCGGGACGGGATGGAACTCGAGACGCTTCAACATCCAGGTACTGGCGGCGAGTTGCTTGGGGTTCGCGGCGACGATGCCGTAGTCGGGGTGGCGGCCGACTCTGACGTCGGGGAGCGCATCGTGATCGGGGGCGGGCATGGCTGATCCATCCTGTGCGGGTTCGGGGAGTGGGTTGACCGAGGGCCGGGATGGGGCCGCTGGTGAGGGGCGTCGATACGACTCAGGGGCGGGACGCGGTCAGCGACCGGGTGCGGTTGAGGGAGGGGTGGGCGGCAGCGCCGGGGGTGCGGCCGGGGCTGCTGGCTGGTGTCCTTGGACCGTGCGTTGGGCGGTTGGCGAGGGAACGAGACCAGCACGCGCGCGCGGCGTGGCAGCGTCTGTCCGCCGAGGCACACCTAGTTGGTCCAGACGCATGTCGATGGCGGCGAGTAGGCGCCAGGTACTACTACCGTGCCGGGCGTGGGGGCCGCTGGATTCCGAGTCGTAGATCACTTCGTGGACTGCGGAGTCGTTGGGGTGCGTGCGGGTCACCATCCAGCTATCGGGATGCCCGGGTGGGTGGTTGGTCGGCGGCTCCTGGGGTGGCGAGATCAACAGGGCGCTGCAGTGGGGGAGTTGAGCGTGGACGATGTAGTTGCTGAGGCTGTAGTCGACGGTGCACTCAAGGCCACTGTCGAAGGGGAACGGTGAGGTGTGCGTACCCGTGTTCCGGGTCCGAGGTGCTGACAGCGGCTTGCTGGGGGGAACGGGGTGTGGGCGGTGTGCATGGGGCTTCCCCGGGCTGGTTACCGAACTCGCCGCGCAGAGCCGCCATTCAGCCCCGACAGCTGTTGGCCCGCTCTCAAGGGACGGGCTCTTTCCCGGGACAGTTCCCGGGCAGTCGCTCAGCGCTGCTGGCTACAGCCTGCTCATGCGATGCCGCAGCTTCCACACCATCCCCGCCCGGAGCGCCGCGCTGATCGCGCTCGCGGCTCAGCTGCCACCCCCGGTCATCGTCGGACTCCTCAACAGCCACGTTCACACGGCTCGGAAATGGGCGGCTACACACAGCCCGACTGGGCTGGCTGCCTCGCGGAACGTTCAATCGCACCACGCGGAGCAGGCCAGGAATAGCGCCGACCCTGCTGCCTCTGAACAGCCCCGGCCTTTGACGACTCCGGACTAGGCTTCGTCCTGTTGCGTGGTGGCGCGCGTGCTGTGGGTTGTACAAGAGGGGGAGCCATGACGGTTGTCTGCGAGACCTTGATCGCCGAAGGCAAGGAGTGCGGCATTACCGCACAAGGCCGTTGTGACCTCTGCAGCCGGGCGTTCTGTAGCTCCCACCGAGCGCTGCCGACCAGCAACTTTGATCCGATCTCGCGCTGCCGTACCTGCGTCATGGAAGAAGCTGCGGCCAAGGCCGAGCATGATAACCGCTGTGGGCGAAGGTATATCGAGCGTCACGCCTTGCAGGAGCTTCAAGGGGCTGGCGTGCCCACGGCCGATATCTACTGCCTGTCGCTTACCTGGAAGAAGAACCTCTTTGGGCGGTACCGGGAAGTGCGCAGCCTGGAGCTGTGGTCACGAGGCTGGATCCTCGGTACGCATGAATGGCGCGTGGACGACCCTCTGCCGGATGCCAGGGCATCACAGAGTCAATCCACTGTTCGAGCACTCACAGTGCTCAGGGACAACCGGCGTCCCAACGACACCCAATTCGTCATGGAATTCGGACACATGCGGCCACCTTTTGAACAACTGGTGCGGGTCTCCAAGGATGATGAGTCGGGAAACTACGTAGTGTCGTGTGTCCGGGGTCATTTGCAGGGCGACTTTGAGTCCCTCAGTAGAGCGGTTCATCGACTGCTGGGCCGGTAGTCGGCATCGGCGGGAGCCACAGCTCGTCCCTAGGTGATCGGCTTCAAGCTCGTCGAGTCCGCCCAGGCCCGCTGGCGGGCCGTGGACGCACCCCACCTCGTCGCCCTCGTCCGTGCCGGAGCCCGCTTCGAACGCGGTCAGCTCGCCGAACGCCCCAGCAGCCAGGCCCCGTTCACGGCAGCATGAATGATCACCACCGCGTGATCCGATAAGCGAGAGATACTGATGAGGCTGCTGCTGAGCTCCTGGTTCCTGACCCCCGACAGCCGACCGTCGGCGCTGCCCGCCACTCTGGCCACCGGTAGAGCGGGCATCGTCTTGAACGCACTCGATGAGTACGGCCGCTCACGCGCCCGCGACTACGCCCGCGAGAGCTGCACCCTGGAAACCTTCGGATACACCTGCGAAGAGCTCGATCTCCGCGACTATTTCGCCGCTCCCGAGGAACTCCCTGAACGCCTGGACGGCCTCGACCTCGTCTGGGCATTGGGTGGCAACGCGTTCGTCCTGGCCCGCGCCATGACCCAGGCAGGATTTCGCGATGCCCTCCAAGAGCAGCTGCATCGGCCCGAGTTCACCTACGGCGGCTACTCGGCAGGAGCCTGCGTCACCGGACCGGACCTCCAGGGCATCGACCTCATCGATGACCCATCCGTCCTGCCCGAAGGATATCCGTCGACTACCGCACCGGAGTGCCTCTGCCTGGTGCCCTACCGGATCGTTCCCCACTGGCGATCTGAACACCGTGACGCGGAAGGCGCGGAGCGAGCCGCTGCCCATCTCGCCAAGCGCGGGCTGTCGCACCACTGCCTGCGCGACGGAGAGACAGTGAACGTCCACGACACCACCAGGCCTGTTACATGGCCGCCATCTTCTTGATCCACAGGTCTTGACCTCTGGGTTTTATGCTGGCATTGGCTATCTGGGCCAGACCGGCATGACCACCTGCGTCCGTTCGACGGCTGCGGCCGATTAGGTCGCCCAGATTGAGCAGGACATCAACGCCTGGTGAGTCATGGACGGCTCTTTGATGGACGGCACTTGCGCTCCCGTGTCGGCGGTCACCACACTCACCGAGTCGGCTCGGCCTCGGCCGGCGACAGAACACTCCGCCGTCGGCGGGAACCACGAACCGGAAGAGATCCCGTAGCGGGCTGTCGACGGAACATCCCCGCGATGGTGTGAGCCGAAGTTGGCGGTGTCGGTGCGTGACGTCTTCTTGTGGTGCCCGCCGACGCGTGGGTGAACCGCCGACCGGGACGGCATCAAGGTGAGCCAGCCAGTGGTCCCCGCAGATGCGGGGCGAACCGTTATAACAACGTCTGGCGTAAGGCCGACGCCCGTGGTCCCCGCCAGGAGCGCGCTCGCCCACTCCGACAAGTAGGACCTGACTGCGACTTTGCGGACCTACGGCCACCCCCTGGCGTCCTTCGTCGTCCGCTGTCCGCCGGGCGCGTCGGAGTGCGTCCGGCTCAGTCTCCGGGGCGGGCCGGCACCGGGCCGGCCGATCCCGCGCCGCCGCCAACGAACGCTGCTGGCGCCGGTCGTAGCCGGCAGGGCTGCGGCTGCAGTCGTGAGGATCGTGACACGCTCATGAGGGTTCATGGGCCCATCGACGATCCGGCGTTTTGGAGGCCGGGCAGCAACCAGTCCTGGAACGGCGCCAGTACGGCGAAGGCCAAGAAGACAACCCCGATCGCCGTCGAAAAGGCGGCCCCCAGCCGCCACAGCTTCTCGGCGAAGATCACTGCCGCCAGCCCGGCCATCGCTGGGATGTTCATGACGCCCAGCGGGACGAAGACCAGCATCAGTCCCCAGCAGCAGCCGACGCAGTAGAGCCCGTGATGCGCCCCCACCCGCAGGTCGCGAGCCCGTCGCCGGAACTGCGAGTAGCGCACCAACTGGCCCATGGGACTGCGGCAGTGCCGCAGACAGATGTTCTTCAACGGGCCAAGCTGCTGCAGGCCGGCCAACAGGAACGCCGTGGCGCCGATCCAGCGCCCGGCGTCGGCATGATCGTCGACGATGTGTCCGGTCGCGGCCAGGCCCGCGTAGGCGAAGAGCCCGAATGCCGTCCAGACGAGTAGATAACCGCCCGTGAACCCGGCCATCCGAACCACTCGGAACACGCCTGTCGACTGGCGGTTGATCGCCCGTGCCCAGGTGATCGCCACCGGCGCCACGGACGGCAGCATCATGGCGGTCATCATGGCCAGCCACAGAAGCAGGAACAGTGGCACGCCCATCCCCATGGTCCCCGGCTCGATTCCCATATCGCGGGCCTGTCCGATGGTCAGGGCCCACGCGAGAAGGGCGATCAGCGTCAGGAGGGACCACGCGCTGACCAGCGCCCGGACCGGAAGCAGATTCCCCCGGCGGAGCGGCGACGCGGTGGTGATCCGGGAGTGATACACGGTGCTCCTCCTGCGGCCACGCCCTGCGAGGCTGAAGGCCCTTCCAGGACACCACACAACCCTTCGCCGCGCGCGGTGTGCCCACTGCCCTGAGCGGAGGCACCCGGAAGGGCGGCGTGCCTCGACAGATGGCATGGTCCGCAGCCGGTGGCGGGTGCACCATGGAAAGAGAGATCAGCGCGACCGAGCGATTCTCGGCGATGCCCGAACGGCTTTGCCCTCGCACGAACGGCTATGCCTCCGCACCGCAGGACACGCGCCCGGCAGGGGGATCGTGAGGAGGTTCGGAGATGACTGAGACAACCAAGGAAACAGCGATCGTTCCCAAGTGGCATGTGGCCGGGGACTGGTTCGATACGTGCAAATGCAACATTCCCTGCCCGTGCTCCTTCGCGCAGCTACCCACCTACGGCGACTGCGACGGCGTCCTGGCCTGGCACATTCGTGAGGGCGGGTACGGCGACGTTGTGCTCGACGGGCTCAATGTGCTGATGCTGGGTTCCTTCACCGGCAATGTCTGGGCCGAGCACTCCGACGCATACGGCGCCGTCTTCGTCGACGAACGCGCCGACGACACGCAGCGCGAAGCCCTCCAGATGATCTTCGGCGGTCAGGCCGGCAGCTGGCCTGCCGAGATGGTCACGATGTTCGGCCCCGAGATGCGAGGCATGGAATTCGCCCCCATCGAGATCAAGGTCGACGAAGACCTCGCCTCCTGGAGCGCCACCGTCCCCGGCCGCGTCGAGGCACGCGCCGAAGCACTCACGGGTCCGACGACACCGGACGGCGCGCGCGTCCAGACGACCAACCTGCCGGGCTCCGAAACGGGCCCGGGCCAGCTTGCGACCTGGGGACGCGCGACCGTAGACCGGGCCGACGCGTTCGGATTCAAGTGGAGCAGACAGGGCCAGTCCAGCAAGCACATCACCTTCGACTGGGCCGGACCCGAATAGGCCCTGCCAGGAGCAGGCACAGCCACGCGGCAGGCCGGGCGCGGAGGCGTGACTGCTCTTCCGTGACAGATACGCCATTGTGTGAACCAGCGACGAGGCTGCTGGGCGGAGCCCTCACGCAGACGCGGTCATGAGCTTGAAGTTGAACTATCAGACGGCTCGTAAGGTTCGCCGAGAACTGGTTCTCGTGGACTCACCATGTGGAGTGCGTGGCGATTCTGGAGCCTGTGGCCAAGGTGTCCTGACCTGCGGTTTTGTGGGTGTGCGTTATGTGCGGTATGGGCGATATCTTGACGCTGAAATGACGTTCGTGACGCTCATTTGACGCTCGTTCTGATGGGGCGTCAAGTGGTTGGCGGCCAGGTCGGCACTCGTGCAGCAGAGCGCCTTCCATCCATTCATTCAATTTGGATTGGTTATGGAAAGGCTCGGTGGCCGGAGTTCCGAGGACAGGGGTAGCGCTTAGTACTCCAGCTGTAGATCGTGATCTTCGTGGTCGTGGAGTGGCGTGGAAGAGATGCGCCGACGAACTGGGGTGTCCTAGGCAGCCAGGCTGGGAAACGAGAACAGGGCGTAGGCGATGTCATTGGCTCCTTCGTGCGGCAAGAAGCAGCCGTGGTGCGTGCCGCCGAAGCGGGTGACGATCGGGATCCACCCCGTCACATACGTCTCGAACGCGACAGCCTCGCTGGGATCGATCTCATAGCGCAGATGGCAAGTGATCACGTGAGTATTCCTCCTGGCCCAGTGGGTGCCGGACGCGGTCGGCGCCGGTCACCAATGGCCTTTGCCCCGCGGATCTGCATGCTTCCCAACCCTGCCTCGCCCGGCCGATGCGGCTCCGGGTTCCCGATCCCGTAATCGACCACTTGAGATATGCGGAGCAGAGGTCGGCCATGTCTCTCAATAGAGCCCCAAACCCTTTGAATGAGTCCACAACCAGCTGAGGAAGACGAGTAAGGGCGGCCGATTTCCAGGAGCGTCAACTCCCTCGGTGGCGGGCAGTCCGAGATGGGTGCGGTCGATTTGAAGGGACGTCCGAAGCGGCCAGGTGTCCCCAGCAGTCACTCTGGGGTGCTGACCTGGCCTGCTGACGCCGGGGCAAGGAGCCCGGCGAGGAGTGCGCCGAACTCCTCGGGCGCTTCCAGCATCACCATGTGGCCCGTGCGGGGAAGTTCGGTGTAACTGGCTGCGGCGGACAGAGCCCAGGCAGGCACGTCCCACCCCGCGCGTGAGCGGGCCCCGGCGACCAGATGGACCGGGACGCGCGCGAACACGTTTCGCAGCAGCTGCTGGTAGTCAGGTCCAGCGGTGTACTCGACGACAGTACGAGCCATGGCGTGGATGGTTGAAGCGGGCTGGTAGGCCAGGTCTTGTGTCGCAGAGCGGAGGTGCTCCCTGGTCGGCTCGATGCCTCCGGCGCGCAGCCACCGCCCAGGATCGGCACGGTCGGCTTGCACGATCTGCTCCACCTCGGCGGCTGTCTTGGCTGCCAGCTGCTGCGACCAGAAAGCGTCCGCGAGACTGAAGTTGCCCTCGACGCTGACCAGCGATGCGGTCCGCTCCGGGAACCGGTGGGCGAATGCGGCGGCGATCACGCCGCCGACCGAATGCCCGACCAGATGGACGCGACCGCCCGGCAGTGCCTGGTCAATGGCCGCACGCAGGTGTTCCACCTGCGTATCGATGGTGATAGTGCCGGGCTCGGGCCAGGCATCGGCCCCGTAGCCGTGCAGGTCGGGACAGAGGGTGGGGGCTGGGTGGAGCGGCGCGAGGGCGCGTGGGTCGGCGAATGAGCCGATCAGACCATGTATGAAGATCACTGGCAGCATGGGTTGTCAGCTTCCCACGGGCTGCCAGGGCTCGTCTACCACGGCCCGTACGAGCGCCGCCTGGCGGTGGGAGTGGCTTGCGCGGGCGCAGACTTGGTGGCGACGGCGCCAGGTCGACCAGTGCAGCCGATGTGCCGCGTCAAGCGCCGTCCACGCTCTGCTGGACGACGGTGTCGACCAGCTTCGTACTGCCATCGGCCGGCTCACCGAGACCGGCTCCGCCACGGACAACTCCGCAGCCGCCCAGGTTCTGGTCGAGGCCCGCGGGGCCCTGTACAAGCTGCCGGCCGACGTTGAGTCACGCCCCCGCCTCCACCCACGCCACATCGACCAGAGGGAGCCGGGCCCATGCCGGGTTCCCTCTGCGTCTGCCTCCCGGCAACAGCGGCCGGCCTCACAGCCCGAGCCGGACCGGGACGGTGGTCAGCGTGGCGGGCCGGCGACTTCTCTGTTCTCCCACACGCTGGTCAGCGCGAGCTCGGTGAACTTCCAGGCGTCGTTCTCGCGCCGCAGCTTGTTGTCGTACCACCCGAGCACGAGCCAGTGGTCGCTCCTCGGATTCTCCGCGGGCACGTGCAGAGCCTGGACGTAGGAGTGGGTGACCGCCGTGTCGCCGGAGATCTCGATCTGGTGGTTGGCGCTGAGGTGGTGGGTGTGCTCGTAGCGCCCCAGGCCGCCAGAGGCCCCGGCGGCCACCTGCCCCTTGGGGATCTTGTCGCCCCAGGGCAGCAGCAGGTGACCGTCCTCGGCGAACAGGTCGGCGTAACCCTGCCAGTCCTTGGAGTCCAGGGCGCGCGCGAACGCGAACAGTACGTCGCTGATCTCGGCGCGGTCGCGAAGCCATTGGATTGTCTCGTGGTCGTCCAGCACGACGCTTGCTCGTTCGATCTCCGGCGTCCAGCGCACAGGAGCCGGCAGGCCGGAGGACTCGCCGGGCGGTGGGCGCGGACGGTGGTGCCAACGCGGCGAACGTAACCCGGTGCCAGGGGAGCGGCGCGCGCAGCGGCGAGCGGTGCGGCCAAGCGGGTAAAAGGTGAAGTGACTCAACCTTGGGCGCGCTGCAGCTGACGTGCGCAAACGACGAGATCGCCGCTTTACGGGACCTCGTGTGTCGCCGACCGACCAGGCGGGTCTGTTCTGTCGGGTCGGCGGGCGGGGCACGGCGGGCCCAGTGCACCGGGCCGAGGGCTTTGGCCGACGAACTCGGGCGCTCCCCAGCCGCCGCGCAGGAAGGCGAAGATCCGGTCGAGCGCGGCGAGCGGGTCCTCGTCGAGGCGGGCCAGGCGTCGGCTCTCCAGGGCGCAGCGCACCAGCGCCCGGACCGCGACGTCATCCCGGTCCGCCCCGGTCTCACTGCTGATGGCGTGTACCAGTGCCTGTTCGTGGCGCATCCACATCCGGTGTGAGTACTCCGCCAGGGCCGGTGTGCCCTCGACCAGTGCGTGGAAGCGCCGCAGCGCGGGGGATGAGGGCAGCGCGCTCACGTGTCCGCACATGATCTCGTGCAACGCGTCCACGACCGACTGATCCGCTCCCCGCTCGCGCACGGCTGCGACCATCGCGGCTTCGCGTGCGTCCTCGCGGTCGAAGACGAGGGCCTCTTTGCTGGAGAAGTACTTGAACAGCGTGGTGACGGACACGCCGGCCGCCTCGGCGACTTCCTTGACGCCGACCTGGTCGAAACCCTGCCGCAGAAACAGCCGTAGCGCGGCATCGGCCAGCGCCTGCCGGGTAGCGGCCTTCTTGCGCTCCCGGCGCCCGACCGGCTGCCCCTGTCGTCTCGGCTGTGCCATGGCTCCCTCGGCCCGTGCCGGCGCTGATGTGCTGCGCCAGCGTAGCGGCGCATCCCGCGCGTCAGGTGGCTGGCGAAGGGTGTGTCGTGGGCCGCTGTCCGGCGGTCGCGCGGGCCGCTCTCCAAGGGTGTAGTGACTTCACCTTTCACTACGTTGGCGCAGGCCAGGACGGGGCGGCGGGCCGGAGCGCGGGCTGCGGGTTACGTTCGCAATCCAGCCCGCGGGCCGTATGCAGGGACCCGACGGCGTTCGTCTCCAAGGAGGTTCCATGGCAGCCGTATGCCCGGCACCGGGCGCGGTCCGCGGGCTCCTGCCGACATGTGCCGTGGTGCGGTCAGGGGGTGGCGATCATGACGATCCACTTCGACCGCGACATGGTCCGCGAGGCGTCCGCCGCCTACGGCCCGATCCTGGGACGCGCCTCCGTCGGCGGTCCGGTCCTGGGCGGTGTGCTGATCGGCGCCCAGGTGTCTGGCCGGTCCAGGCGCTTCGTGTTCCTGATCGGCATCGGCTTCCTCGCCGACCTGTGCGTACTGGGCGACACCGGCACGGTCGTGGTCGCACTGGGCGCGGGCCTGTCGGCCGTGACCGTGTTCGGCCTGACCGTAGGCGGCGGCAACGGCTGGAACGCTCGGCCGCTCACTCGCGTCGCTGGAGGGGGCACCGCCTTCGCCCTGTTCTGCCGGCACTGGAGAACCGTCACGAACTCTCTGTCGGCGTCGGTGTCTTCACGGGGATCAGGACGTGTCGCGCGGTGTGTGCAGGATCCCGTTCAGCAGCATTCTGGTTGTCCACTTACGGCGTGTCTCAGGACTCCCGGAGAGCAGCTCGGACCCGAGCGCGGTGACGTGCGGCAACTGGTCCGCGGAGGCGTTCTCCACCGCGGCCGCGACGGCCTTCCACTCCGTACCGTCCGTGTCGTCCTCGCCCGCATGCTCGGCGGCGCTGGCGGTGGCCACTTGAAGCAGCGTGTCCACTCCCCAGGCCGCCTGGTCGTCGGGCACACCGCCCTGCTTGAGCAGAGCCAGCAACGCGTCCAGCAGGTTCAGGTAGTTGGTGCCCGACGGACGGGCGACCAGTGCGGACTGGGCAAGGCTCGGGAGTTGGACGAGGAGGTGGGTGTATGAGGCGAGGACGGCCTCGATCCCCTCGCGCCAGTCCCCGCCCGCGCCGGCCGCCGCCAGGTCGACCTCGCCCAGCAGTTCGTCGAGGATCGCGCCGTGCAACTCGGTGGTGTTCGCCACGTAGACGTACAGCGAGGCCGGACCCGTGTCGAGTTCCTTGGCCAGACGGCGCATCGTGACGCGCTGCAGTCCCTCGGCGCGCATCACGCGGACGGCGGTGGCGATGATTCCGCTGCGAGTCAGGGCGGGCTTGGCCGGTCGCTCGCGGCGGCTGACGGGTTCAGATCGGGCGGTCATGCCACAAGCGTACCGAACGTGTTCGTGACGAACCGCCGTCCACCTCCTCCTGGACGAACTTGTTCGTAGCGAACATGTTCGCTACGATCGAGGTCGTTCACCTCACACCGCTTCCCGAAGAGGAGGCTCTGCCATGTCTGCATCCACCGCACCCGTACCCGCGGCCGACGCCGAGCCGGTCGTACCGAAGAACATCCGCTGGGTCCTGCTCGGCGTCCTGCTGGCGATGCTGTTGTCCATGCTCGACGGCCTCATCGTCGGCACCGCCATGCCCACGGTCGTCGCGGACATCGGCGGCATCGACCACATCTCCTGGGTGGTCACCGCCTACACGCTGACCACCACCTGCTCCACCCCGGTGTGGGGCAAACTCGGCGACCTCTTCAACCGCAAGTACGCGTTCCTGTCCTCACTCGTGGTGTTCATGATCGGCTCGGTGCTCTCCGGTCAGGCTTCGTCCATGGGTGAGCTGATCGGCTTCCGCGCCCTGCAGGGGATCGGGGCCGGCGGCCTGGCGGCCGGGGCCTTCGCCCTGATCGGGGCGCTGCTGCCGCCCCGCGAACGCGGCAAGTACCAGGGCATGGTGGCGATCGTCCAGGCGGTCGGCAGTATCGGCGGTCCGCTCGTGGGTGGCTTCATCACGGCGCACCTCGGCTGGCGCTGGGCCTTCTACGTCAACATTCCCGTCGGCCTGATCTGCCTGGTGTGGTGCGGGCTCCTGCTGAAGGTGCCGACCACCCGCCGCGGCAAGGTCGCCATCGACTGGCTCGGCATCACCCTCATGACCGCCATGATCAGCGCCGTCGTCATGGCCGCGACCTGGGCCGGCAGCACCTACGCCTGGGCCTCCTGGCAGATCCTCGCCCTCACCGCGGCGGCTGTGGTCCTTCTGCTGGCCTTCGTCGCCTCCCAGAAGCGGGCCGAGGAGCCGCTGCTGCCGCTGCGGATCTTCAGCGGTCACCGCAATTTCTCCCTCGCCGCTGTCCTGCTCGCCGTCGCGGGTGCGGCCACCTTCGGCGGCTCGCTGTATCTGCCGCTGTACCAGCAGACCGTGCAGGGCGCCTCGGCCTCCAACTCCGGGCTGCTCCTGCTGCCGATGATGGCGGGCACCGTCGTGGCCTCCATGGTGGCGGGAAAGGTGATGTCCAGGACCGGCAGGTACAAGATCTTCCCCGTCACGGGTGCCGCAGCGCTCGCCGTCGGCCTGGGGCTGCTGTCCACCATGGACACCGGCACGTTCCGCTTCACGACCAGCGCCTACATGGTCCTGGTCGGTGTGGGCACCGGCTTCACCATCCAGATGTCCAACACCATCGCCCAGAACAGCGTCGAACTGCGCGACATCGGCGCCGCCTCCGCGGCCACCAGCCTCTTCCGCACCCTCGGCGGTTCCCTGGGCGTCGCCGTCTTCGGCTCCCTGCTCACGCGTGCCCTCCAGGGCCACGCCGGCGCTCCGGCCGAAGGCGGAAACGCGGACACCACGGCCACGCACGCCATGTCCCAGGCGGCCAAGGACGCCTACGCACACTCGGTGGCGCACGGCACCCAGCAGATCTTCCTGGTCGGCGCGGTCTGCGCCGTGGCGGCACTCGTCGCCGCCGTCTTCATCGAGGAGGTTCCGCTGCGTGGCAAGTCCACCACCGGCCGGCCGACCGAGAAGCGGCCGTCCCGAGCCGGTTCCTGAGCACATCAAGTCAATCTAAAACGCTATAAAACACGCATTCTGGAAGGATCTCGACATGGACAACCACTACCCCATCACGATCATCGGCGCCGGACTCGGCGGCCTGAGCCTGGCCCGCGTGCTGCACGTGAACGGCATCGAGGCCGCCGTCTTCGACCTTGAGGCCGACCGGCACGCCCGCACCCAGGGCGGCATGCTCGACATCCACGCGGAGAACGGCCAGATCGCGCTGCGCGCCGCCGGCCTCCACGACGGTTTCCTCGCTCTGGTCCATCGCGGCGGCGACGCCACCCGCGTACTGGACAAGCGCGCCACCGTCCACTGGGACGAAACCGGCGAGGACGACGACAACGGTGACGGCCCCGAGGTCGACCGCGGCCAGCTGCGCGAGCTGCTGCTCGACTCCCTGCCCTCGGACACCATCCGCTGGGGCCGGCAGGCCACCGGCGCCCGTCCGCTCGGCGACGGCCGGCACGAGGTGACCTTCGCCGACGGCTCCCGGATCACCACGGACCTGCTCGTCGGAGCCGATGGCGCCTGGTCCCGCACCCGCCCGCTGCTCTCCGACGCCTGGCCCGCGTACACCGGCATCTCCTTCGTCGAAGCCACTCTGGACGAGGCCGACACCCGTCACCCGGAGGAGGCCGCGCTCGTCGGACAGGGCATGCTCTTCGCGCTCGACGGGGGCAAGGGTTTCCTCGCCCACCGCAAGACCGACGGCAGCCTGCACATCTACACCGCGCTGCGCGTCGCCGAGGACTGGCTCGACACCGTCGACTTCACCGACACGGACGCGGCGAAGGCAACCGTCCTCGCCCAGTTCGACGGCTGGGACGACACGATCAAGGCGCTGATCGCACATGCCGACGGCGCCCTGACGCCGCGCAAGGTCAACACGCTGCCGGTCGGCCACCGCTGGAACCGCGTTCCCGGGGTGACCCTGCTGGGCGACGCCGCCCACGTGATGTCGCCGTTCGCCGGCGAGGGCGCCAACCTCGCGATGCTCGACGGCGCGCAGCTCGGTCTGGCCCTCGCCGCCCACCCGGGCGACACGGAGAAGGCTCTCGCGGTGTACGAGGAGGAACTGTTCTCCCGCAGTGAGGAGAAGGCCGCGGAGTCGGCCGCGGGGCTGGAGATGTGCTTCGGCCCGGACCCGATCGCCCAGCTGATCGGGGTCTTCACCGGCGGACCCGAGGACAGCCACTGACCCCGGCGTCCTCCGCGCCCTGATCCCGTACCCGGCCCACACCGTGGCGGCATCCGTGAAAGGCCCCGCACCACCTCATGGAACTGACTCTCGTCCTGGTGATCGGCGTCATCAGCATCGTCGCCGTCGCCGCGTTCTCCGAACGTCTCGGTCTGGCCGCCCCGTTGGGCCTGGTCGTGGTCGGCATGGCGCTGAGTTCCGTGCCGGGTGCGCCGCATCCGGACATCGCCCCCGAGTGGATTCTCGCGGGTGTCCTGCCGCCACTGCTGTACTCGGCCGCCGTCACCATGCCCGTGGTGGACTTCCGCCGCAACATCAGGCCGATCACCGGTCTGGCCGTGCTGCTCGTCGTGGTGACCACGCTGGGCACCGGCTGGCTGTTCCACCGGCTGTTGCCCGGTGTCGGCTGGCCCGCTGCCTTGGCGCTGGGCGCGGTCATCAGCCCCACCGACGCGGTCGCGGCCACGTCGGTGGGGCGCCGACTCGGCCTGCCGAACAGGCTGTTGACCGTCCTGGAGGGCGAGGGCCTGGTCAACGACGCCTCCGCCCTCGTCCTGCTGCGCTCGGCCACCGCCGCGTTCGCCGGTGCGGTGTCCGTCTGGTCGGTGACGGGGAAGTTCCTGTACGCCGTCGTCGTCGCGGTGGCCGTCGGCCTGGTCGTGGGCCTCGTCAACGTACGTGTCAGAGCACTGTTGAAGGACGCGGTCCTCAACACCGCCATCTCGTTCGTGATCCCCTTCGTCGCCTTCGTCCCCGCCGAGGAGTCCGGCGCCTCCGGAGTACTGGCCGTGGTCGTGGCGGGCGTGGTGACCGGCCATCGCAGTCCGCGCTTCCTGCGGGCCCAGGACCGGATCGCCGAGGCCACGAACTGGCGCACGCTCTCCTTCCTCCTGGAGAGCGGGATGTTCCTGCTGATGGGGCTGAGCGTGAAGCCTCTCGTCGACGAAGTGCGTGACGGCGGCCTGAGCGCTCAACGCGCTCTGGGCATCGGCCTGTTGGCAGCCGTCGTTGTCATCGTCCTGCGCATGATGTGCACGGCACCGCTCGTCGCGCTTCTCCACATCGAGCAGCGACGCGCGGCCGACGCCAAACCCCGGGTCGACCGGATGCGGGAGGACCTCGCCTCCGGCCGGCTCTCCGACAGGGGGCCGGCCGGCGCGCGGGGCGAGAAGTGGAGGCAACACTTCACCCACCGGGTGGCGACGGTCTCCGCCGACCTGGAATTCGTCCTCAACGAGACCCTGGGCTGGCGTGGTGGGGTGGTACTCGCATGGTCGGGGATGCGCGGTGCCATCACTGTCGCGGCCGCGCAGACACTGCCCCAGGACACCCCGTACCGGCCGCAACTGATCCTCATCGCCTTCGTTGTCGCCACGACCACGCTGCTGTTGCAGGGCCTGAGCCTGCCCTGGGTCATCCGTGCCGTGAAGGTCCCCGCCGACGACCCGGTCCGGCTGCGCGCCGACTACGAGCAACTGGCCGACGAGTTCAGAGAAGCCGTCCTGGCCGTCCTTGACGACTCAGCGCCCTACGACACGCGGGTGATCGAACGGGTCCGGGCGGACTCCCGCCTCCTCCTCGAAGAGGACGGCGAGGACCGCGACAGGTCCGCGTACGACGCCGACCTGCGCGACCAGTACCTCGAACTGCGCCTGAGGATCCTCGCCGCGGAGAACATACGGCTGCACGGTGCGCGCTCACGCGGCACCTATGCCTCCGCGGCCCTCGACCGCGCCCAGAACACCATCGATGTGGAAACGGCCGAACTGCAACAGCTCGACGGTGCCACCGGCGCCGCCCGTGACGGACAGCGTTCCTGACGTACGACCGACCAAGGGCCCTTGCCGAACACCGAGTTCGGCAAGGGCCCTTGGTCTCCGCGTCCTCGTCAGTGACCCTGTCCCCGAGTCGAGAGGCCCAGCAGTCGTCCGGCCGCGGACCGCGCTTCCAGCAGCAGTTCGGCGCTGTCGCTTAGGTCGACGCCCCCGCGCTTGACCGGCCGGCCTGCCACCAGGACCGTGTCGATGTGCGAACGGTCCATCTGAAGGACCACGGTGCTGTAGGGATCTAGGACGGGGGCGACGTCTGGACGGTCGGCGCGCAGGACGACAAGGTCCGCCTGCTTGCCGGGGGTGAGGGAGCCGATGCGGTCGCCGAGGCCCAGGGTCTGGGCGCCGGCCAGTGTCGCGTAGTGCAGGATCTGCTGGACGGTGATCGAAGGGGTGCCGCCGGAGGACGATTCGCCGTAGCGCGCGGCCTGGTACGCGGCGCGCATCTGCGTGAACATGTCGCAGGCTGCCGTGATTTCGACATCCACACTGAGGCTGATCCGCAGGCCCGCCTCCGCGGCGGGGGCGAGGTGCGGGTAGCCGTGGCCCATCATCAGCTCGATGGCGGGAGCGATGGACAGGCCGCCGCCGCTGTCGGCGATGACGCGCAGTTCCTGTTCGTCCATACCGCTGCCGTGGATGAAGGTCGTGCCGGGCCGCAGAGCGCCGAGCTTCGCGAGGCGCGTGATCGGGTACTCCGCGGACACATGGCGGGCCGTGCGGACGCCGAGTTCGCGGGCCAGCCCGTGGTTGTGCAGCTCCGCGTCGTCGTCGCCGGACTCCGTGACGAGCGAGAGGGTGACCAAGTCCTCGTCGTCAGGGAGAAGTTGAGACCGTACGCGGCGTACGTCGTCCGGCAGTCGGCTGCCCTCGGACAGCATCCGCACGAAGCTCTTGCCGTAGCCGAACACGGCCCGCAGCCCGGACTCCCGCAGTGCTTCCACGGCGGCGTCGGTGTGCTCCGGGCTGTCCTGGATGTTGGAGATGTCCTGGACGGTCGTGACCCCCGCACCCAAGGCGGCCTGGGCACTCAGCAGGGTGCCGAGCCGGACGTCCCCGGGAGAGACGTTCCGCGCGGTCCCGCACAGGAACTGACCGAAGTAGTCGTCGATCGTGAGGTGCGGGGCGCAGCCGCGCAGCAGGGCTTCCCACATGTGCCGGTGGGTGTCGACGAATCCGGGGACGACGACACAGCCGGTGCCGTCGATCTCCTTGTCCACGTCCGCGACGTCGAGCCGGGGGCCGACGGCACCGATCAGGCTGCCTTCCACGAGGAGATCGCCCTCGTCGAGATCGCCCACGGCCGGGTCCATGGTGAGGATGGTCGCTCCGCGGATGACTGTCCTTGCTTGTGGGTTGTACGACATGGGTTACCTCAGTTCAGCCGGAGGAGGCGGGCGGCGTTCAGGTGGGCGACCTTCTCCAGGTCCTCGGCGGCGAGAGGCGCGGAGCGCAGGAACTCCACGGCCGTCTCCGTCGACTCGTACGGGTAGTCCACGGCGAACATGACGGCATCCACGCCCAGTTCGGCGATGGCGCCCGTCAGAGCCGCGTGCGACCACACGCCGCTGACGGTGACGAGGACGTTGTCGCCGAAGTACGCGGAGGGCTTCCGGCGCAGCGGCCGGTCGCTCTGGCACGCGTACCGTGAGTCGAGCCGGGCGAGGTGGAAGGGAAGGCCCTCGCCCATGTGCCCGAGGACCAGCCGGGCTTGCGGGTGACGGTCGAAGACTCCGCCGAGCACCAGCCGCAGGGCGTGCCCCGCGGTCTCGGCGCCCCACGTCCACACTGGTCCCACCAACTCGGGGCGCCCCTTGAGGAGATGCCACTGGTCGGCCGGCGGCGCCCCGGGGTGCAGATAGAGCGGGACGTCGAGTTCCGCGAGCTTGTCCCAGAAGACGTCGAAGCGCGGCTCGTCGTAATAGTGGCCGCCCGTATGGTCGTTGACGAGCGCACCGCTCAACCCGAGGACATTGACGGCCCGTTCGAGTTCCGCGGCGGCGGCCCGTGGGTCCTGGAGGGGTACGGCGGCGAACCCCTTGAAGCGGTCCGGGTGGCGGGCGATGACCTCGGCGAGGAAGTCGTTCGCGCGACGGGATTCGGCTACGGCCTCGCCGGGATCCGTCAGTCCCTGGATCCCGGGCACGGTCAGCGAGAGGACCTGTACGTCGATGCCGTACTTGTCCATCAGCGGCAGCCGTTCCTCGGTGAAGTCCACGAGGCGGCGGTTCCACACGTCGATCAGTTCGGGCGAGGTCGAGGTCCTGGTGAGCGGCCTTCGGGCCAGGACGTCGGGAAGGGCGAACGCCTCTTCCATGGCGATGAGTCTCATGAACGCGGCTCCAGGGTGGAGGTCGTACGGGTCGGCGCGGAAGCGGCCCGGGGTCAGACGGGCGGGGCCACGAAGACGCCCCGGTCGACGTCGTTGTGCTGTTCCTTGGCGACGACCTCGTTCATCGGGTTCGCCGTGCCCCACTGGTCGCTGACCTCCTCGTCCATGAAGGTGTAGCTGTGCGGGTGCCAGCTGTCCTCGTCCAACTCCTCCATCTCCGTGGTGTATTCGACCGTGTTGCCGTGCGGGTCGAGGAAGTAGGAGAAGGTGTTGTCCCCGGCAAGATGCCGGCCGGGTCCCCAGGTCATACGGGCGCCGGCGCGCAGCAGCCGTCCGGTGCCGCGCATGAACTCGTCCAGGCCGCGCATCTCGAAGGAGACGTGGTGCACCGATGTGTGCGGGCCCGCCGCGATGCCCAGGGTGTGGTGCTGCGAGCTGATCCGCAGGAAGTTCATGATGTCGCCGGTGCGCGGGGAGCCGATCGCGTCGGACAGCGCGAACGAGAGGTGGCGTTCGTACCAGTCCCGGGTCGCGCCGATGTCGGGGGAGTTCACCACGACGTGTGAGAGCCGCACGGGAATGGCCTCCCGCTCCTCGATCCTGCGGTGCTCGCGCGTCCCCACCTCCGCGGAGACCTCGACCGTACGGCCGTCGACGTCGAAGAACCGGAAGCCGTAGCCGCCGCCGGGTGTCCGCAGCGTGCCCGGGCGGGAGATCAACTGGACGCCGTCGGCGAGCAGTTGCTCGGCGAGCGTGTCCACGTCGGCGCGGTTCGCGGCGCCGAAGGAGATCAGGTCGAGCCGCTTCTCCTCGGCCTTCCGCAGCCGCACCACGTACTGCTCGGGCGAGCCCTCGGCGGCCAGGAAGGAGATGCCGGAGTCCTCCGCCACCGGGACCAGTCCCCACGGCCCGGTGTAGAAGGCGAGTTGACGGTCGTAGTCGGGGACGGCGAGATCGACGTGGCGGAGGTGGGTCAGCAGGCGCTGGGTCATGGGGTGTCCTTTCGGTGCTGTTCGGCGACGCACCGCGTGCGCTGGCCGCCGAGCCCGGAGATGGTGCTCTCCATCACGTCGCCGTCCCTGAGCAGCCGCCCCCAGTGGATGCCGTTGCCCGCCGGACTGCCCGTCAACAGCAGGTCCCCGGGCAGGAGTTGGGTGGTCTGGGAGGCGTAGGAGACGAGCCGGGCGACGTCGAAGAGCATGTCCTTGGTCGACTCGTCCTGCTTCACTTCACCGTTGAGCCGCAGCGTGACCCGGAGGTCATCGGGGACGCCGATGTGGTCCGCCGGGACGAGGTACGGGCCCAGCGGAGTGAAGCCGGGCAGGTTCTTGCCGCGCCGCCAGTCGACGCCGATCGGCCCGAGGTCGGCGCGGAACACGGCGTCGCGTGCGGTGATGTCGTTGGCGATGGTGTAGGCGCCGATGTGATCCAGGGCCTCCTCGGGGGCGACCCGGTAGGCGGGCCGGGCGATGACCGCGCAGAGTTCCAGTTCCCAGTCGACCTGTTCGGTCCAGTCGGGAAGCGGGAGGTCGTCGTACGGGCCGGTGAGAGAGGACGGCAGGCCGGTGAAGACGTACGGCTCGCCCTCGGCGGCGCGGCGGTCGACCTCGGCATGGGCTGCGGTACGGGCCTCGGCCTCGGTGCGGGAGTCGTCGGCCGCGCGGTGGACGAGGGTCAACTCGATCACGTGGGTGCGGTAGTTGGCGCCCGCCTGGAGGATCTGGCGCGGCTCCACGGGCGGGTGGACGCGGAGGCGTGCCAGCGGCAGCCAGGTTCCCTGGTCCGGGCGGGCGGCGAGCCGGCGGAGAATCGGCAGAGCCCGGTCCCAATCCTCCAGCAGGGCACGGGTGGTTGGCGCGCCGAGCGGTGCGGGCAGGGTGCTCAGGTCGAGTACGAGGCCGTCGACGATCAGTCCGGGAAAGGGTGCGGTGTCGGCGAACGAGAAGGTGCCCAGCGCGAACGGGCCGACGTACGAGGCGAGTTCGGGCATGGCTCAGAACGCTCCCTTGCTGTAGGAGCCGCGGTAGAACAGCAAGGGCGCGCCGTCCTCACGGACTTCGAGGTCCATCACCCTGCCGATGACGACACGGTGGTCACCGGCCTCGTGGATGGCCGCGATCCGGCAGTCGATGGTCGCCAACGCGCCCTCGATGTACACCGATCCGCTCTCGCCCGCCCGCCACGGGATGGACGCGAACTTGTCCTCGGAGCGCCGTCCCAGCGCGGCGCAGACGTCCTGCTGCTCCTCGGCGAGGATGCTGATGCCGAAGCGGCCGGTGGGCTCCAGCAGTGGCCAACTCGTCGATCCCAGGCCGATGCAGACCAGCACCAGCGGCGGTTCGACGGAGAGCGAGGAGAAGGACTGGCAGGTCAGGCCGGTGGGGCGGCCCGTCAGGTCGAGGCCCGCCACGACGGTCAGCCCCGAGGCGAAGTTGCCCATGGTGGTGCGGAATTCGTGCTGGTCGATGGTGCGACCGGGGCCGGGCCCGGTGATCTGGTCGGTCATGATCCCTCCTGAACGGGAGTCGAGTGGGGTCGGTTCGTCGTCGGGGGTGTCACAGCATCGGGTCGCTGACGTCCAGCCCGAACGCCTCGCGGCCGAACAACACCAGTGCCTTTTCGGGGTCGTTGGTGATGTGGCCGCGGCCGGTGTGCACATCGCGCCAGGCCCGCTGGAGGACGTTGTCGCCGGTGCGCATCGCGCTGCCGCCCGCGTTCTCCATCAGCAGGTCGACGGCCGTCACCGCCCGTTCGGTGGCGAGCACCTGGTCGCGGCGCAGCCGGGTGCGCAGCCGCATCGGGGGCTGTTCCCCGCGCCGGGCCCAGTCGTGGAGATCGGCGACGTTGCGGCTCAACTGCAGCCAGGCCGCGTCGATCTCGCTCGCCGCCCGGCCCGCCCGGACCTGCGCAAAGGGGTCCTCGGCGACGGGTCCGCCGCCGGAGACGCGGATGCGGGTCCGCATCGCGGCGAGGTACGCCTCGTAGGCGGCCTCCGCCATCCCGACGATGGGTGCCGAGATGGACGAGGTGAACAGCGAGCCCAGGGGGAGGCGGTACACCGGCTCGGGGTTCACGGCGTGGCCGGGCCGGTTCCAGTCGGCGAGCTGGCTCGCGCCGAGGGTGCGGTGCGCCGGAACGAAGACGTCCTCGACGATCAGGTCGTTGCTGCCGGTGCCGCGCAGCCCGACGGTGTCCCACACCCGGTCGACACGGTAGTCGGAGCCGGGCAGCAGGAAGGTGCGCATCTCCAGGGGCTTGCCCTGACCGTCGCGCACGATGGCCCCGAGCATCGCCCAGTCCGCGTGATCACTCCCCGAGGAGAAGCTCCACCGCCCCGACAGCCGGTATCCGTCGGCCAGTTGGGTCACCTGGCCCACCGGCGCCAGGGACACACAGATCCGCGCGTCACGGTCCAGCCCCCAGACATCCTCCTGGGCCTTCGGTGCGAAGAGGGCCAACTGCCAGGCGTTGACGCCGAGTACGCCGGCGACCCAGCCGGTGGATCCGCACGCGCGGCCGAGCTGCCGTACACAGTCGAGGAACACGACCGGATCGGCGCCGAGGCCGCCGCGGAGGCGGGGCTGCAGCAGCCGGAAGAAGCCGGTCTCCGTCAACTCCTTGATCGTGGCCTCCGGCACACTGCACCGTGCCTCGGCCTCCGAGGCCCGCTCGCGTATCGCGGGGAGGAGCCGTACGACGGCCGCGAGTACGTCCTGTTCGCTCATGTGCCTTCTCCAAGAACGTCGTTGTGAATGGAGGCTTTTACTCGTCGTCGCGAGCTGTTGGTGACACTACGGATTTCGCATGTGCTGTGAACTGCATTTCTTCCGCTCACCGGAAAACGTGTATTCTTCCGGTCAGCGGAAATACCTGCCTCCGGGAATCGGGAGTTTTCATGGCGGCTGACGCGGATACCTCCGGACTGCCCCTGCTGGAGAAAGCGGCGCTGATTCTGAGCGCGTTCGAAGGGCAGCGGTCCGCCCTCGGTCTCACTGATGTGGTGCGCCACTCCGGGCTGTCGCAGACGACCGTGCACCGGCTGCTGGACCAGCTCGTCCAGATCGGCTGGCTCGGGAAGGAAGGGCGCAAGTACTACCTGGGCCTGCGGCTGCTGGAGTTGGGCGCTTTCGCCTCCCACCACAACCGGCTGCGCCGCGCCGCCCTGCCGCATCTGATCTCGCTGCACCAGGCCACCGGCCACTGGGCCCATCTGTCCGTGCTGGACAAGGGGGACGTCCTGTGTCTGGAACAGATCGGCGACCCTAGGCGGTCCTCGATCGGCTACCAGGTCGGCGGCCGGCTGCCCGCGCACTGCACGGCGGCGGGAAAGGCCCTGCTCGCCTTCGGTGACGCGGTGACGGTCGAGGAACTGCTCGCGGGCGATCTCGCGCCGCGCACCCGCTCGACGATCACCCGGGGCGAGGCTCTGCGCGGGGAGCTGGCCAGAGTCCGTACGCAGGGTGTGGCGTACGACCAGGAGGAGTGCTTCGACGGCGTGACCTGCGTCGCGGCGCCACTGCGCGGGGCGGGACGGGCCCTGGCCGCCATCTCGCTGTCGCGGACGGTGGGCCACGCCGACCTCAAGCGCATGGCCCACCAGGTCGGTCAGTGCGCCCGGGCGGTGTGGGCCTCGCTCTCCGACGCCGGACGGCGATTCGAGAAGACCCACCCGGTCGACACCGGGCTCGCCGCGGAGAGCGGCGACACCGCGACCGTGCTCGCCTGGCTGCGGTTCAGCGAGTGGGAATGAGCGGGCCGGTGCGGTGAGTTCGGCCCGCCGCGCCCGCTCACAGGGTGTCGGCGACCCAGTCCGAGATGAACGCGGTGGCGGTGGGCATGTTGTCGGCACTGACATGTTCGACGCCTCCCTCGCGTTCGGTGAACCACTTGAGTTCGCGCCGGGGGCTGTTGACGGCCGTCTCGTACTGGGCGACGGCGTATTCACGGGGAATCTGACGGTCGCCCGCACCATGCGTGATGAGAAAAGGCACCGTGATCTCCTCGGTCACACCGACGAGACTCATGCTCGGCGCGAAAGCCATGAATTCCTCAAGGTTCTGCTTTCCGAACACCCACTGGACGTGGTCCCAGTAGTGCGGAACAGGACGGCTTCCCTCACGGGCCAGTCGGCGCTTCTGCAGTTCGCCCCAGTTGTAGTTGGCGCCCCAGGCGACACAGAGGCTGAACCGCTTCTCGAAAGCGGCGGCGCGCGGGGCGTAATAGCCGCCCAGCGACCAGCCCATGACCCCGACGCGCTCCGGATCGACGTCCGCCCGGCCCTCCAGCCAGTCGACGCAGTAGGCCGACCAGTGTTCGCTGTCGTGCCGCCCGGGCAGATCCCGCAGCCGGAGCGCCTCACCGGTGCCGGGATGGTCGACGATGAGGGTCGAGATGCCACGGCGCGCCAGCTCATGGGCGATGCCCGAGCCGTAAATCATCTCCTTGGTGCTGTCGAGGCCGTTGTAGTGCACCATGCACGGCGCCGGTCCGGTGACCGCCTCGGCCGCGACGAACAGGCCCGGCAGGCTGGTGTGTTCGTAGGGGATCTCGACCTTCACGCAGTTCTGCCCGCCGAGCACGATGCCCTTCTCGAAGGAGTCGAGCATCTTGCGGTACGCGTCCTGGCGCGGGGTGTAGTGGCGGCTCTGCAACCGCTCGGCCGTCAGGTAGTACACCGAGGCCCGCGCGAACAGGGCGCCCGCGGTGAGCGCGTACCCCTCGGCCTCCGCCTCCTCGGCGCGCTCCACGAGACGGTCGGCCAGCGCCGTCCAGGACCGGAAGAACTGCTCGGTACCGCCGTCCTCGCCCTCACCCGCCGCCGCCAGCACCGGCGCGCACGCCTCGGCGACCTCGGTGATGTGTGCTCCGGTGTTCAGGGCGATGTTGACCGCCAGGTTCCAGGGGTAGTTGCCGGGGAAGATCTCGAACACGACGGTGCTCCTTCGCAGTTCGTACGGTGTGCCTCTGCTGCGGGCCTCTACTGCTCGCCTCTACTGTTCGCCGAGACCGAGCAGGGCCTCGGCCCGGCCGACGTCGGCCACTGGACGGTCCAGCGCGTGCGCCAGCGCCACGGCACGGCTCACCAAGGGTGCGTTGCCGGGGGCGAGTTCGCCCTTGCGGAGATAGAGGGTGTCCTCAAGGCCGGCGCGGGCGTTGCCGCCCAGGGCCAGGCCGATCGCGGTGAGACGGAGGTTGGCCCGGCCGATGGCGATCACCTGCCAGACGGCGCCCTCGGGGAGCCGGTCGACCATGGTCATCAGGTTCTGGGCCGTCGCCGCCATACCACCGCGCACCCCGAGCACGATGCTGAACTGCAGTGGTTCGACCAGCAGTTGCTCGTCGAGGAGGCGCAGACAGGCGTCGAGATGGCCGGTGTCGTAGATCTCCAGCTCGGGTTTCACACCGAGTTCACGCATCCGCGCGGCCAACCGCCGTACGCCGTCGGGTGGGTTGCGGAACTCGCCGGTGCCGAAACTCATCGAGCAGGGGTTCAACGTGGCCATGCGGGGCCGGAGTTCGACCAGTGCCTCGCGCTCCGCGAACGGGACGTCCAGGCCGACGCCGGTGGACAACTGGATGAGAACGGGGCAGCGTTCGTGGATCAGGTCCATGGTCCGCCGGGCGACGTCGAGGTCGGCGGTCGGGCGGTCCTGCTCGTCGCGCAGATGGATGTGGGCTATGGCGGCACCGGCCGCGTACCCCTCGGCGACGGCCGCGGCGATCTCCTCCGGCTGGGTGGGGAGCCCGGGATGGTCCGCCTTGGTGGCGATCGGTCCGGTGGGGGCGACGGTGATGACGGCGGTCATGGCGGCTCCGCGGTGGTTCAGGCGTAACAGGAAAGGGGACGGCCGCCGTTGAAGGCGACCATGTCGGCGAGCGCGGTGGGCACATGCAGGCGGTGGTCGAGCGGGGCGCCGCCCGCCACCTCGGCGTAGGCGCGGTGGAGATTGCCGACGATGCGCTCCGGGTCGAGCAACTCGCCGTATCCGCCCAGGTCCAGGGCGCGGGCGGTTTCCAGCGGGGTCAGCCCGGCGGCGACGCCGTCGCGGGCGGCGGCCTGGACGAACCGCAGATAACCGAGCGTCTCGTCGATCAACTCCGGTCCTATGACACCGCCGTGACCGGGCACGATGGTCGTCGCGCCGAGCGGCTTGACGACCTCCTCCAGGACCCGGATCGCCCCCGCCACCGACCCCTGGACGAGGAAGGGCGTACCGCCGTTGAACAGCAGATCGCCGCTGAACAGCACCCCCCGCTCCGGTAGCCACACCACCGAGTCGTTCGTCGTGTGGGCGGGGCCGCCGACATGGAACACCTCGGCGCGCAGCTCGTCCGACCAGAGGGTCACCGACTCCTGGTAGGTGAGGAAGGGCGGTTCGAGGACGACGTCACCCCAGTCGACCTCGGTCCAGAACGGCGCCGCCTTCGGCTCACCCCAGTCGAGGATGCCCGCGCGGGTGCCCTCGTGTCCGACGATCGTCGCGCCGGAGAAGAGGTGGTTGCCGAAGGTGTGGTCGCCGTGGTGGTGGGTGTTGACCAGTGTGCGTACGGGCTGCGGGGTGACCGCTGCGACGGCTTCCAGGTACGCGCGGGTACGGCGGACCGTGGAGCAGGCGTCGACGCTGATCACTCCGCGCCGGCCGACCAGGAAGCCGGTGTTGTTGATCCACCAGCTCCCGTCGGGCTGGATGTAGGCGAACACCCCGTCGCTGACCTCTTCGGTCCGGGGCGGAGGGAGATGGGGGACGTCGTGGTGGACCGTGCTCACTTCGGCTCCTTCCAGCGGGATGTGCTCCGGTCAGACCGGTGACGGGGTCCACAGCCCTTTGTCGGGCTCGTTGAACATCGCGGGGATCATCGCGTCGGTGATCAGCCCGCCGGTTCCCCACTGGTCGGCGGCCTCGGGAGTGGCCTCGAAGCGGCGCGGGATCCAGGACTCGTCGTCGTGGATCTTCTCCAGCTCGGTCGTGTACTCCACAACGTTGCCGCCCGGGTCCAGGAAGTACGTGAAGGTGTTGTCTCCGGCGCCGTGCCGGCCGGGGCCCCACAGCGGGTCGTTGCCGTGCCGGATCAACCGGCCGGAGCCGCGCATGTATTCGTCGATGCCACGCATCTCGAACGAGATGTGGTTGAGCGCCACGTGTGGGCCCGAACTGATCGCCAGGATGTGGTGGTCGACCCGGGTGCGCAGAAAACACATGTGGTCCTCCAGCCAGTCGGAGAGCCGGAACCCCAAGTGCCGTTCGTAGAACGCCTTGGTGGCGGCGATGTCCGTGCTGTTGATCACCACATGGCTCAGCCTGCGCGGTATCGACTCGCGCGGCTCCAGCAGACGGGCGGCGCGCTGCTCGACGTAGCAGGAGACCTCGACGAGACGGCCCTCTGGGTCGAAGAACCGGAATCCGTAGCCCCCACCGGGTGTGTCCAGCGCGCCGGGTTCACGGTCGATGCGGACACCGGCGGCGATGAGGCGCTCCGCGAGGGCGTCGACGGAGGCCGCGTTCTCGGCGCCGAAGGCGATCAGGTCCAGGCGCTTCTCCGGTGCGTATCGCACCCGCAGGATGTACTGCTCGGCACTGCCCGCCGCGGCGAAGAAGGAGACATTCCCGTCCTCCGCGACCCGCTGCAGACCCCACACCCCGCCGTTGAACTCCACCGCCGCCGCGTAGTCGGGTACGGCGATCGCCACGTACCGCAGGTGGGTGATCGGTGAGTGCGGAGACGTCGAGAAGTCCATGAAGGCTGCTCCAGCGTGAGACGTACGCCGCACATCCTTGTGAGCGCGTTTCGACGCTACGCACGCCCGGCCAACAACAGAAACAATTGCTGTCGATGCGGTTAATCGACAGCAATGATCTACAGATCGGCCGCGAGTACCGAGATCCGCTCCCGCAGCCAGCTGTGCGCCGGGTCGTGCGTGTTGCGCGGGCTCCAGAACAGAGCCTCGCTGATCGGGCGCAGCGGAGCGGGAGCCTCCAGCACCCGTAGCCGGACCTGCCCGGCGAAATGGCGGGCCAGCTTCTCGTGCACGAGCGAGACGAAGCGCGTCCCGGTCACCAGGAAGGGGACGATGACGAAGTTCTGCGTGCTCACCTCGGCCCGCCGCGGAATGCCGAGCGCGTCCAGCTGGGACTCGGCGATCGAGGGCAACGGGCCGGCGCTGTAGGCGACGTAGGGCAACTGGGCGAACTGCTCCGCGTCGACCGTGGAGCCCACCGCGTCGTTGTCCGGGTCGGCGATCAGGACGTAGCGGTCGTTGAACAGATGGCGGTGCGGGACGGCCAGGGAGCCGGCGATCTCGGTCGGCAGCACCAGCAGATCGATGTCGCCCTTGCGCAGCTGCTCGGCGAAGTCGCTCTGTACCGGTACGACGTTCACCCGTTGCAGCGGCGCCTCCTCGGCTAGCTTCGCGAGCAGCGGGCGCAGCAGGATGAGCGTGACGTAGTCGCTGGCCATGAGGGTGAACGAGCGCCGGTCGGCCAGTGGGTCGAACGCCCGCGAGCGCCGGAACACCGCCTCGGAGGCGGCCACCGCCTCACGGACCAGCGGGGCGAGGGACAGCGCCAGGGGCGTCGGGACCAGCGTCCTGCCCTCACGGACCAGCAGTGGATCGTCGAAGTGCTTGCGCAGCCGCCCCAGCGACGCGCTCATCGCCGGCTGCCCGACGTACATGCGCTCGGCCGCCCGCGTCACATTGCGCTCGACGAGCAGGGCGTCCAGCGCCAGCAGGAGGTTCAGATCCACACCGTCCAACCCCACACAGACCTCCTCACATCACTCACATCGATCCTATGCATCGAAATGAATCGCTTGGAACATGGTGACCGGCGTCATACGGTCACCCTGCTCGAACCACAATGACGTGAGGCGGCGAACATGCAGGTGACAAGAGTCCTGATCAGCGGGGCGGGCATAGGCGGCCTCGGCGCCGCCACCGCCCTCGCCCGGCGCGGCGTCCAGGTCGACGTCGTGGAGCAACGCCCGAACTCCGACGTCCTCGGCGTCGGCATCAACCAACCCGCCAACTCCCTGCGGGCGTTGCGCTCCCTCGGCGTACTCGACGAGGTGCTCGCGACCGGCTTCCCCTTCGACCGCACCTCCTTCTACGACTGGCAGGGCGCCCGTATCGTCGAGTGCCCGTCCGCCCTCGGCGGCGACGTTCCCGCGAACGTGGCCCTGTCCCGACGCGCACTGCACCGCATCCTCACGGCCGCGGCCGAGCGGGCCGGGGCCAAGATCACGTACGGGGCGACGGTGGAGGACCTCGTCGACAGCGGGGAGCGGGTGGACGTCACGTTCTCCGACCGCCGGACGGAGACGTACGACCTCGTGGTCGGCTTCGAGGGGCTCCACTCACGACTGCGGCGTCGGCTCTTCGGCACCGGGTACGACCCCGTCTTCACCGGCTACGCGGTCTGGCGCCTGACGATGCCCCGACCGGCGGACGTCACCCACACGATGCTGTTCCAGGGCGACGGCACGAAGGCGGGCGTCATCCCGCTCAGCGCCGACAGCATGTACCTGCTCCATGTCACCCCCGAACCCGGCAACCCGCAGATCCCCGAAGACCGTAAGGCCGGCCTCCTCGTCGAACGACTCGCGGGCTACGGCGGGTTGGTCGGTGAACTGCGCGAGAGCATCACCGCGTCCGACGCCGTCGTCTACAGCCCGCTGAGCGAAGTGGTGCTGCCCGCCCCGTGGTTCATGGGCCGGGTGATCGTCCTCGGTGACGCCGCACATGCCTGCGCCCCGCATCTCACGCAGGGCGCGGGCATGGCACTGGAGGACGCCGTTGTCCTCGCTGAGGAACTTGCCGCACCGGACCGGGCTGTTGACGCCACGCTCCAGGCGTTCATGGAACGCCGTCGTGAGCGGGTGGGGCTCGTCCAGGACGTCTCCCACCAGATCCTGGTGGGGGAGATGGCCATCACCGCCGAGACCCTGCCGCACGCCGTCGCGCACCTGCGGGACGTTCTGCCGGACCAGATGAGACAGACGGAGAGCATCCTCAACCAACCGTTCTGATCGGAACATGGGCGTCCACCCCCAGGGGCGGACGACCGCGATGGTCGTTCACCCGCGATGGTCGTTCACCCGCGAGGGTGGCCGCCCTCCTCGTAGCCGAGCAGGGTGCGGCCGTGGGTCTCGTAGTGCATCTCGCTGACGGTGACGTGCTGTGCGGCAACCGCCGCGTCGCGGGCGTTGCGTTGCAGGGCGCTGGTCAGGTAGACCGCGCCGGAGCCCCCGAAGCGCAGGGCGGTGGCGGTGACCTTGACAGCCGTCTCCACCACGTGGGTCATCGCGGCGGCGAAGGCACAGCGCAGCCGGGTCGACGGCTCGGCTCCGTGGACGCAGGTCTCCCAGAGTTCTTCGAGGAGCTGCAGGCTGTAGGCGCGGGCCGCGTTCAGTTCCGTGTCCAACTCGCCCAGGACGTGCTGGAAATGGGCGCGCTCGGCGACGGTTCCGGAGCTGAAGGGGCGCCGCTTGGACCGGGTGAGGTCGGCGATGTCGTCGAGCGAGCGGCGGGCGAGGCCGGACATCAGACCGATGAGGCCGGAGAACGCGAACTCGGGGAGCAGGTACTTGGGGCCGCCGCGCCGCTGCCGGGGCGGGAAGGTGTACGTGCGGTGCTCGGGGACGAAGAGGCCGTCGAGGGAGAACGAGCAACTGCCGGAGCCGGACAGGCCCGACACGTACCAGTCGTCGATGACGGTGACGGCGGAGGCGGGCGCGACACCGATGAGCATGCCCTGTCCGCCGGGGGCGGTCTCGCCCGGGTAGCGGGCGTCGAAACTGACCCAGGTGGCGTGGCGGATGCCGGACGCGAAGGACCAGTTGCCGGTGAACACATAGCCGCCCGCCACGGGTTCGACGGTGGACCTGCCGTGGATCTGGCCCGCCGTGTGCGGCCAGTCACCGCCGAAGATCTCCTCGCACGCCTGGTCGGACGCTGTGCTGCCGAGGCTGCCGACTCCCTGCGCGCCGATCATCAATGACCAGGCGGCCGAGCCGTCGAGTCGGGCGACGGCCTCGTAGACCTCCACCAGGGTGAGCGGGTCGATCTCCAGACCGCCGAGGACGCGTGGTGCCCCGATCTTGAACAGCCCCTCTGCGCGGAAGGCGGCGAGCGTGTCCGGGGGCAGCGTGCGCTCGCGTTCGGCGGTCGGGGCGTCGGCCAGGACGGTGTCGCGGATGCGTTCTACGGCGGCGAGCAATGCGTCGCGCTCCGGTGAACGCAGGGGGACGAGCGGCTCGGCGGCCCTGGAGGCTTCGGGATTGGTGGTCGTCGTCATGGGTCCGTTCCTCCGGGAAGAGTCCCGACGGTCCCTGCTGATGGCGGGCCGTCCGGAGCGTGTTTCGGGGCCTCACTGTCGCTCCGGGGCACGGGGTGGGACATCACCTTGTTTCGCGATATCCGTCGAGGCGGGCGGTGCGCAGGCCCAGTGCCCGGCTGCGTTCGATCGCGGCGATGCGGGAGGTGACGCCGAGCTTGCGGTAGATGCTCTGCATCTGGGTCTTGACCGTGTTGAGGGACACGAAGCGGTTCGCGGCGATCTCGGCGTAGGTGAGGTCCATGGCCAGGAACGGCAGGAGTTCGAACTCGGTGGGGGTCAGCGGGTCGATCAGTGCCTCGGCCGCCGGAGCGTGCGGAGTTCTGCCGCCGGCCCGCTGCGCGCAGTCGCTCTCCACGGCCCGCAGCGCCGCTTCGGCGAACGGCTCGGACCGAGGGTGTGCGCTGCCGCGTGCCGCCTGTCGCAGCATCCGTACGGTGTGGTCGGGGCCGGCGGCCTCCACCAGGGTGCGGACCATCATCTCGGGGGCCGCGAGGGCCACAGCCTCGATGGCGTGCCGCCTGCTCGTGTCAGGCTCGCCGCAGGCGTGCGCGGCGCGGGTGGCCAGCGTGTGCAGCCGGATCATTGTGCGGGTGGTGGGGGTGGTGCGCGCGCTGTCGCTGCCGAGCAGGTCGCTCACCGCGTCGAGCGCCGCGCGTGGTCGTGCGGCATGTTCGAGGTCGAGCCACGCCTGTAGCTCGGTGGACAGGTCGTCGTCGACGTCGTGGCGCCGGAGTTCGGACAACCATCCGCGCGCACCGGTCCAGTCGCCGCCCGCGAGGCGCACCCGGACCTGTTGCTCGACGATGCGTACCCGGACGAACGCGGGCAGACTCCCGCGGGGGTCGATGCCCATGGCGTCGCGCAGCACGAGGAGCGCTTCGCTGCCGCGGTGTCGGCTGGCCAGGCACCGGGCGAGGCCGATCTTGCTGCGGGCGCGCATCCATACCCGGTCGGCGACCGCGCAGAGCTGGTCGGCGGTGCGGAACGACTCTTCGGACGCTGCCAAGTCATCGCGTTCCCAAGCCAGTTCGGCGAGGGCGACATGTGCCTCGACGGTGGGTGGCTGGCCGCTGAGGCCCAGTTGGTCGGCGGTGGCCAAGGACAGTTCGGCGTCCTCGCGCACCTGGTCGAGGCGCCCGAGGTGGCTGAGCAGGGCGGCCCGTTTGCCGGGGAACGACACCGAGACCAGCGGGTGGACGCCTTCCCGGGCGCGGTTGAGGCCGTCCCGGATGACGTCGAGCGCGGCGTCGTAGCGGCCGGTGCACTCGTACGCTTCCGCCAGGGCCTCCATCATGGCCAGCCGGGGGTAGGTGTCGTGGTGGCGGTGGGCCGGTTCGCGCCGCTCCAGCAGGGCTTGGGCGCGGACACCCGAGGCGATGGTCTGCTGGGGATCGCCGAGCATCCAGTAGGCGAAGACCCGCATACAGGCCGCCTCGGCCGCGCCAACGTCGCTGTCGGGGAGATGCTCGGTGCGCTCGCACCACTGCAGAGCTTCGGCGGGTTGATCGGCCCACAGGGCGAGACATGCCATCCGGGCCGCCAGCACCGGGTGCTGTTGGACGACGTAGCGCGGCAACCGGGCGAAGAACGCCCCGAGTTCGGGGTCGAGTCGATGGACTGTGTCCTCGGTGACGATGCGGGCGAGCAGGGTGCCGGCGAGATCGAAGTCGCGGGCCGAGACGGCGTGGTCGAAGGCGGCGGGGAAGCGGCCCTGGTGGGCGAACCACCGAGCGGCCAGCAGTTGACGTCCGGCGGCCCGGTCGGGGTCGGTCCTGGTCAGCTCACCGCGCAGGAACTCCCCGAACAGAGGGTGGAGTCGATAGTGCTCCCCGTCGTCGAGCGCGGAGAGAAAACCGCCCTGTTCTTCCAGCGTGTGCAGGAGTGCCCCGCTGTCGCGGCGGGCGGTCACCGCCTGGCAGGCGCCCGGGGACAGTACGTCGAGGACGGAGATGTCGAGGAGGAAGTCCCTCACCTCGTCCGGCTGGTGGCCCAGTACCTCGTGCAGCAGGAATCCGGCGATGTCCCGGCTGTGTCCGGTGAAGTCGCGCAGGAACGCGGCCGGGTCCCGGTGCGCGGCGAGCGTGCGCCCGGCCAGATGGAGGCCGGCGATCCAGCCCTCGCAGCGGGTGGCGAGCAGGTCCGCCTGCTGCTCGGTCAGGGAGTCGACCGCCTGGGCCAGATAGGAGCGCGCCTCCTCGGGTGTGAACGCCAGTTCCCGCGTGGTGAGTTCGTCTAGCCGGCCCTGGACTCGCAGGGCGTGGGCGCGACGCAGGGGCGTGGTGGTGCGACTGGTCAGCATCAGGTGGACGGGCGGAGGGAGCATCTCGGCGAGGAGGTCCAGCAGCAGGAGTACGTTGTCGCGCCGCAGGAGGTGGGTGTCCTCCAGGATCAGCACGGAGCGTCGGGGAACCTCGTCGAGAGCGTCGTGCAGTCCGCACACGAACGACTCGGGGATTTCTTGTGCGGGGTCGCGGACTTCGTCGCGCAGAGTGCTCTCCAGCGCCCTCAGATGCTGCGGTTCGGTCCCGAAACGGGCGAGGGCGCCGATCAGGTGCTGGGCGAACCGGGGCAGGGTGTCGTCGCGCTCCCGCACGGTGATCACAGCGGCCCGGCGTTGGCGGCCCTGGGGCGTCCGGAGCCACTGCGCCACCAGCGTGCTCTTGCCGTAGCCCGCCGGGGCGACGAGAGCCGTGACCCGAGCGGAGAGGGCCGCGTCGAGCCGGGAGGCCAGCCGCGGGCGCGGGACGAGATGCCGTCCTGTCCAGGCGGGTGGCGCGTAGTCGTGGAGAGCGCTGTCGTGGTGCACGATCCATCACCCTGACTGAACAGTCGGAGGGCCGAGACCGGCCGACCTGCTCCGCGCGGTCGCTCGTGGTGACCCGGCGGAGAGGGCCAGGGGCGGCTCGACTCCCGTTGGCGGCGCAGATCGGCTCAATCCGCGTGTGACGAAGCGACCGCCCGCAGCTCACGGTCCGATGGACGTGGGTCAGCCGGTCGCACCGGCCGCCAACCGCCGCGCGTAGGCGATCGTCTGCTCCGGAGCGGATTCCATGAACGCGCGCCGCTGATCCGCGGCGGTCCGCTCCTCCGGGCTGTTGTGCTCGATACCAGGGATCTCGGACAGCGCAACGAGGTCGAGCAGCAGCTCGCCGTCCTCGTCGGTGGTCACCATCTGCGCGATGACTCCTCGCTGCCAGCCCTCGATGAAGTCCATTACGACCATCCACCCGCCGTGGAAGGTGACGCGGGCGGTGGATTCCAGGCCGTCGTCACGGGTGGACCGGCGGGTCAGCCAGTCCCCGTGGTCGTCGAGGATCTCGAAGCGGTGTCCCGGCGGAACGAGCTCGGGATCGTTCGTCGTGCTGGCCCGTGCGCGGCGGATCAGCGCGGCGTAGACCTGCTCGGCGTCGAGCCTGGGCGCGTGCGGATCCGCGTTGACCCGCGCCTGGGCCTTGATGGTGAACATGCTCGCTCCTCGGTGTCTGTGGCGGATGAGTACCGGTGCGGGTGCCTCCGGCGGTCCGGCTGTCTGGCGGTGGACGTTATTGATCGGCTTCCAAGTCCGCATCACGAGAAGGGGTGATGACGGGGGAAGGCGGGGGAGGGGAGGGGGGCTGCGGGAGGCGGCCGGGAATGCCGGAGTCGGCCGGGATTCACTATGCGGCTCCGCCGTCGGCGCGATGACATCGGGCGGGCGTGTCCGACACGGTGGAGGCTTCCCGGCGCGAACGCAACACTGACCTGAACTCCTCGGTCAGGCGGCTGAGTTGCCGTGTGCGTGGGCCGCTGTCGGCGTTGTGCGCGGCGAGTCCGCCGATGCCGTTTCGGACGGAGTGACCGGAGTGGCCGGAGTGGCCGAAGCACTGCCGGCCGAGCGGCTCACCGCCCGGCCCTCCGGCTGGGCCCCGGTCCGGCCCGGGGAACGGAGCGCCTGCCGGTGACCCGGCTCATCGGCCGGAGGCGAGCGTGTGCCAGCCGTTTTCGAGCAGGTCGAAGGCGCGGGTGATGACCTGGCGTGGGTCGTCGTGGCCGTGGGCGGCGCGCGGGGCTTCGAGGGCGAAGTGGGCCAGGGCGGCGCAGGTGGGGTCGTCCGCTGGCAGGCCGCTCTCCTTGGCGATGGTGCGGGCCAGGGCGTTGGTGTGGCGCAGCCACATGCCCTGGACGTAGTCGCGCAGCGCCGGGGTGCTGTTGACCAGGTCGAAGAAGGCGGCGAAGCGGGCGTCGCCGCCGGTGGCGCCCGCGCGGTGGTGCAGTGCGTGTTCGCGCAGTGCCGCGGGGATCGACTGGCCTTGAGGGCGGTCGCGTACCGCGGCGAGCAGGCGCGCCTCCTGCTCGGCGTCCTCGTCGAACACGAGGGCTTCCTTGACCGGGAAGTGCTTGAACAGGGTGGTGGTGGACACGTCGGCGGCGTCCGCGATCTCTCGGATGCCCACGTCGTCGTAGCCGCGTTCCAGGAACAGGTGCAGGGCGGCGTCGGCGATGGCCTGGCGGGTGGCGGCCTTCTTGCGCTCGCGGCGCCCCATCGGCGCCGCCGGGGCCGGGGTGGTCTCGGTGTCGGGCATGCCCACTACCTTACCCCTCGGTTGACCGGATGCGAAAGTGCAACGGTTGCACTTATTTAGTTGGTGTGCTCTTCTGGAGTAGCGGAACGCGGATCACCGCCCCGCCTCCTTCTCCTTCCTCATCCCGTCCCCCCTTCTGTCCTTTCCTGCCTGAAAGGAGTGATCAGCCATGTCCGCGACTGCTTCTCTCCCCTCCGCCGAGCCGGCCGTACCGAAGAACGTGCGCTGGGTGCTGCTCGGCGTCATGCTCGCGATGCTGCTGTCGATGCTCGACAACATGGTCGTCAGCACCGCGATGCCCACGATCGTCGGCGACCTGGGCGGCCTGGAGCACATTTCCTGGGTCGTGACCGCCTACACGCTCGTCACCGCCGTGACCACCCCGGTGTGGGGCAAGCTCGGCGATCTGGTCGGCCGAAAGAGCATGTATCTGGCGTCGATCGCCGTGTTCATCGCCGGCTCCGCGCTGTGCGGGGCGGCCCAGTCCATGGGCGAGCTGATCGCCTTCCGTATCGTGCAGGGCATCGGCGCCGGCGGTATCGGGGCGGGCGCCTTCGCCCTGATCGGCGTCCTTGCCCCGCCTCGGGAGCGTGGCAAGTACCAGGGCATGACCGCCTCCGTGATGGCGATCGGCACCATCGGCGGCCCGCTCCTCGGCGGGTTCATCACCGGTCACTGGGACTGGCGTTGGGCCTTCTACATCAACCTGCCGATCGGTCTGCTCTCCCTGGTGTGGCTGGCGCTGATGCTGCACGCGCCTTCCCAGCACATCAAGGCGAAGATCGACTGGCTCGGTATCGGCCTGCTGACCGTCGCCATCACCGCTGTCGTGCTGGCCGCCACCTGGGCGGGCACCACCTACTCGTGGGGTTCCTGGCAGATCCTGGCTCTCGGCGCCGTGGCCGTGATCGGGCTGGCCCTGTTCGTCCGGGTGGAGAAGCGGGTCGGTGAACCGCTGCTCCCGCTGAGCGTGTTCACCAACCACCGCAACTACCCGCTGGCGATGGCCATGCTCCTGGTCGCCGGCGTGGTCATGTTCGGCGGCGGCCTCTACCTGCCGCTGTTCCAGCAGACCGTGCAGGGCGCATCCGCCACCAACTCCGGGCTGCTGATGCTGCCCATGATGATCCCCGTCGTGATCGTCTCCACCCTCGCCGGCAAGGTCATGTCCGCCACCGGCAAGTACAAGATCTTCCCCGTCGTCGGCACCGCGTTCCTGACCGCCGGCCTCGGTCTGCTGGCCACCATGGACACCGGCACCTCACGCCTGCTGACCGGCCTGTACATGGTGTTGGTCGGCATCGGCCTGGGCTTCACCCTGCAGATGGCCTCCACCATCGCGCAGAACAGCGTCGCGCTGCGGGACATGGGCGCCGCCATGAGCTCGGTCAACCTCTTCCGCACCCTGGGCGGCTCGCTCGGCGTCGCCGTCTTCGGCTCGCTGTTCACCCGCGCCACCCAGTCACACCTGCCCGGCACCGGCGGCACCGACGCGAGCGCCCTGCGGAAACTCCCCGCGGGTACCAGGGACGCCTACCTCGACGCGGTCGCCGTCGGCACCGGCCACATCTTCCTCACCGGCGCGATCCTGTGCGCCCTCGCCTTCGTCGCCGCGCTCTTCGTCATCGAAGTCCCGCTGAAGAAGGCAGCCCCGCCCGATCCCGCCGAGACCGATGCGGTCGCCACCGCCACCTGACCAAACCCCCGCGCACAGCACGACAGTTCGCGCGTCACGAACGGAGCATCATCATGAACACCACGACGAACACCACTCCCGCCCCTCGCATCGCGATCATCGGCGCCGGTCCCGGCGGACTAACCTGCGCCCGCATCCTCCAGCGGCACGGCATCGCCGTCACTGTCCACGACCGAGAGACCGGCCCCGACGTCCGAAACCAGGGCGGCACCCTCGACCTGCACGAGGACAACGGCCAGATCGCCCTGCGCGAAGCCGGCCTGCTGGAGGAGTTCTTCCGGCTGTCCCGCGCCGAGGGACAGGAGTCGCGCCACATGGACGCGGCAGGCAGCCTCCTCTTCCACGAAGTCCCCGAAGAAGGCGAGATGTTCAAGCCGGAGATCGACCGCGGCCAGCTGCGCGACCTCCTCCTCGACTCGCTCCAGCCCGGCACCGTGCACTGGGGACACACCCTTCGAGCCGTCGAGGGCCCCGCGGAAGGACCCCGGCACCTGCACTTCACCGACGGCACCACCGTCGAGGCCGACCTCGTCATCGGCGCCGACGGCGCCTGGTCCAAGGTCCGGGCCGCCATCTCCCCGGCCACACCCCGGTACACCGGCGTCAGCTTCCTCGAAGCCTGGTTCGACGACGTCGACAACCGCCACCCCGACATCGCCGAACTCATCGGCCAGGGCAGCGCCTCCGCGGCCGACGGCGACCGTGGCCTGTTCGCCCAGCGCAGCAGCGGCAACCACATCCGCGTCTACGCCATCCAGCGCGTCCCCCTCGACTGGATCACCGCCCGGGGCTTGACCGTCCAGGACACCGACGGCATCCGCGCCTTCCTCCTCGACCAGTACCGCGACTGGTCACCCCGCCTGCGCCGGCTGATCACCGACAACGATGGCCGCTACGTCGACCGCCCCATCCACGCCCTCCCCGTCCCGCACACCTGGGAGCACAACCCCACCGTCACCCTCCTCGGCGACGCCGCCCACCTCATGCCCCCGCTCGGCGTCGGCGTCAACCTCGCCATGCTCGACGCCTGCGAACTCGCCCTCGCCATCACGGACAACGACACCGTCGACGAAGCCATCCACGCCTACGAGAAGACGATGCTGCCCCGCTCCCACGAGATGCAGCAGCTCCTCGACAACGGCGCCGAGGGGCTACTGTCCACCGAACTGCCCGACTTCGCCACCGACGACAGCAACTGACCTGCTGGGTCTTGTTCTTGACCTTCACCGCGCCGAGCCTGTTTTCCCGACCACCCGGGGGACAGGCTCGGCCCGCGAGTGCGGTGCGGCAACGGTAGTCGCGCGGGACCGGACCATGCATCGTTCTGCTCGGCCGAGACTGCGCCGACCAGGCGGACCAGGGCGACGGGGTCGAGAAAAATACCGACCGCGTCGGGGCGGCGGCGGATTTCCTGGTTCGGGCGTTCGTGTGGGTTGTTTCGACCAGATCTGCTGTCAGCTCTGGCGCGGGAAGGCAGTGAACGCCAGCAGATTGTGCGTGGCGGCCTCCAAAGGGAGTGGGGCCTCGGGGAACGTCCACGGTTCGGTGCCCGCGGATACGGCCACCCTCCGGGTGTTTGCCGACCACAGCCGGATCACGCCCTTGAACTCCTTGGCTCCCCAGCCGTGTGCTGGCGCCTGAAACGAAGGTCACCACCGCCAGGCCGCGTCACGCTGGCGACCGTGTCTGTTGGGCCTGCCCCAGACCGGCGGCGGTATCCGCTTGCGGTCATCTCGTTCGCATCGTTCCCTCACCGCCAGCTGCAAACGAGCAGCCTCGATGTCCCCCTACTCGGGCACACACTTTGAGGATGTGCGTGGCCTGGTCAGTCCCTACCTGCTGTCCGGCCCGGCGCGTGCTGTCCGTTCGCCGTCCGCGCGGCTGTCCTGTGCATGCAGATCACGATGTACCTCTCGCTGTCTTCGGCCGACGCGTCCAGAAACGGGCGGTGACCGTTTTACTGATCGTTTCAGAATGAGATCGTGATTTCGGCTTCTCGGCGACGTAGATCTCGTTGATGCCACGGAACCGGTTGCTCTTCTTGCACGTTGCCTCGGCAGGTCTATGAGGGGGATGAACCTTGTCGAGCTTGAGCTTCCCGCCGGTGCGGGCGGT
>Ga0307511_10000574_pt1 | contig 39348 bp, 32 predicted proteins | sample 13_EM_MG_FD_200266 | JGI IMG/M metagenome (GOLD analysis project Ga0307511, IMG submission 200266) | Populus trichocarpa ectomycorrhiza microbial communities from riparian zone in the Pacific Northwest, United States - 13_EM | ecosystem: Host-associated > Plants > Roots > Unclassified | place... | reverse complement strand
ACCTCCACCTCCAGGCCCTTGTCGCGCCAGGTCAGGCGCCGCGCCTGCAGCGAACCGACCAGCGAACCCGACAGGCCCTCGATCCCCAGGCGCCCGCCGCTTTCGCGGATCGCCGCCTCGGCGGCGCGGCGCAGTGCGCTGTCGCTGCCGGCGTACCAATACAGCCCTCCCGCCGCGACCAGCAGCAACCCAACGATGATGGCGAGCGAGCGAGCGAGGGCTTTCACCGGAATGAGACTCCCACCGAGAAGTGCAGGCGCAGCTTGTGCGTCGCCTCGCCGTAGGCGATGTCCAGCGCCAGGCGCCCGAACGGGCTGGCCCAGCGCACGCCGCCGCCATAGCCGTTCACAGTCTTGAATTTCGACAGGCTGTCGACCGCATTGCCGGTATCGTAGAACACCGCCGCGCCCCATTCACGCGTCAGCCAGCGCGTGTATTCGGCGCTGCCCACCGCCATGTAGCGGCCGCCGACGATCGCCCCGTTCTCCTCCACGCCCAGGCTCTGGTAGGCGTAGCCGCGCACCGTGTTGTCGCCGCCGGTGCGGAACAGGAACACCGAGGGGATGCCGGCGCGCGACTGCGCGCCGACCACGCCGAGCTGGCCGCGCAACTGGATCGTGTCGCGCGCGGTCGGCGAGTATAGCCACACCAGCTTGCCCGTGGCCCGTACGAAACTGCGCGTGGAGAGCAGCGGCTGCGCGGCGGCGCCCACGTCGGCGGTGAGAAAGTAGCCGGAGCGCGGCGCGCCGATATTGTCGGTGCGGTTGATCAGCCAGGAGCGCGACAGCACGGTGGCGTGGCGGTCGTCCTGCAGCACGCCGCTGGTGTAGAAGCGCTCCATCTCGTAGCTGAGCGAAGTGGAGGTTTCGTTGCGCTCGTCGGTCTTCAGGCGCGAGCCCGACAGGCCGGCGCGCTGGGTCTTCTGGCCCTGGATGTCTTCGGTCTCGACGCGCCCGCCGACGGCGTAGCGATAGCCCGCCTCGTTGGGTGGCAGCTCGACGCGGCTGGTCAGGCGCGAGGAATAGCGGTCCAGCTCGATCGCGCTGGACCAGCGCCAGCCCAGGTCGCGCAGGTTGTTGTCGGTATAGCGCACGAAGCCGCGCGGACCACGGTCGGTGGAATAGCCGCCGCCCAGCTCGACGCGCTGCGATGGCCCTTCGGTCACATTGACGCGCACCGGGGTGCGATCGGCTTCGATGCGGTCGGTGGCGGCGGTGACCAGCGCGGTGGTGAAATAGCCGCTGGAGGCCAGGCGGCGCTGGAAATCGGTGAGCAACTGCTGGTCGAACTCGGCGCCCCGCGGAATCGGGTTGAGGTTGCGCACCAGGCTGGGCGGATAGCGCTTCAAGCCGGTGATCTCGACGTCGCCGAAGGTGATCACCGGGCCGCTGTCGATCTCCGCTTCGAGATCGGCACTGTGCGCTTCGGTGTCGATGTGCGCGCCGCTTTGCGCAACCCGCGCGGTGGCGTAGCGAAACGCCGCGATGTTGGCGGCGATCTCGCGCTTGGCGCGCTCCCATTCCTCCTGGCGGAAATTCACCCCGGGCGTAAGGCTCCAGGTGGCGCGCGCGCGGGCGATGCGCGATTCGCGCTCGGGGTCCTCGGCCAGCGCGCCACTAAAGCGCAAGTCCAGCCCCGCCACTTTCACCGGCTCGCCGGTCTGGACCTTGAAGCGCGCCACCGGCGGGGTCGCGTTCTCGTCCAGGCTGGCCTCGACCTTGGGATCGAAGTAGCCCTGGGTCTCCAGCAAGGCGCGGATCTGGTCCGGCGCGGTGCGATACAACTGCTGCAAAGGCAGCGCCTCGGCGTCGGCACGGGTGCTCCAGCGCACGATGTCGAGGTTGTCGCGCAGCAGGCCGGAGAGGCTGGCGGGCGCGTCGATCTCCACCTTGTAGAGCGGTTCGGCAGCCCGTGCTTGCGGCAGGCCCTGCGCGAACGCGTACGCCAGGCAGCCGGCGACGGCCGCGTACCGCCACAGCGGGCGCGGCGGCGCATTCCAAAGCGGCGGCTTCAGAATGACCTCCTGCTACACGGCAATAATTGGGAAGCCGGACCTTGCAACGGTCCGGATTTGCGTCTGGCAACTGTAAGCATCACTGCACCAGACAGGCAAACCCGTGCGGCCGTTCCCGCAAGGCCTTGGGTAATGCGCATCAACGGCTGATTAAGTTCGAGATCGTCGCCCGAATGTAACACGCACCATGCAACCCGCCCATGGCACCAACGGGCAAATGAATCGGGTCAAAGGCCTTCCGGGCCCGCCTGCATGCCGGCGGCCGCACTCAGCCCATGCCCACCAGTCGCGCGCCCTTGCGGAACAGCGCCTCGCCCTCCGGCTCAAACGGGAAGGTGAGCAGAAAACGGGAGATGTCGTAGTCGGGCGCGACCCGGCGGGCCGCCTCGGCGTAGCCGCGTGCCTGGTCGACCCGGCCGGCCAGCGCGAGGGAATACGAGGCGATGGCATGGATGTGCGGAAAGGCGTTGGGCCGCGCGGCTGCCTTGGTTCCCCAGTACGCCGCCTCCTCGAAGCGGCCCAGGCGCACCAGCGACATTGCCCGGGTGGCGAGCATGCCGAACATCATCGGGTCGTAGGGGCTCAGGCGCCGCGACAGATCGGCATCGTCGATGGCCACTTGCGGGCTGCCGACGACCGAGCGCAGGAAGGACAGGTTGTAGTGGCCGAGCGCGAAATTCGGGCTCAGTTCCACCGAACGTTCCAGCGACTCCTCCGATTCGTCCCACTGGCAGCGCAGCCAGAGGGCGCGGCCCATCGCCCAGTGGACCGCCGGGTCGCGCTCATCGGCCATCACGCCCTGCGCGGCGGCGGCGTAGGCGCGCTCGACGTTGGGCGCCCGCTCCTCCCAGTTCTGGAAGGCGTCCTGGAAGTGGGTGAAGGAAAGCCCGGCGTGAGCGCGCGAAAAGGCCGGATCCAGCTGTAGCGCGTGCTGGAAAAAGCGCCGCGCGCACTGGTTGTCGTCCTTGCGGTAGCGGTACATATGCCACAGGCCGCGGTGATAGGCTTCCCAGGCATCGAGCGTCTCGGGCGGCTTGAGCAGGGCGAGATTGCGCTCGCGGGTTTCGATTTCGGCGGCAATCGAGGCGACGATGCGGTTGCCGATTTCGTCGAGCACCGCGAGCGCCTGGCCGGCTTTCTGGTCATAGGCCTCGGCCCAGACGATGCGCGCGCCGCGGGTCTCCACCAGTTCGACCCGGACCTCGATGCGCCCGCCGGCGGCGCGTACCGAGCCGCCGACCACGTAGTCGACGTCGAGCATGCGGCTGGCCTCTTCGGCGCCGATGCCGCGCTCGTGCAGCGCGAATACCGTGCCCTGCGCGATCACGAACAGGCTGCGCAGCTTGGCCAGGCGGGTGATGACGTCGCTGGCCAGCGCGTCGGCCGCACCGCCGCGCGCGCCGGGCCGGACCGAGCGGTCGATGAAGGGCATCACCGCGATGCTGCGGCGTTTGACGGCTTTGGCGGCGGCCTGATTGGCGGCCTCGTCGGCACCGCTGGTGGCGGCCTCGATCGTGGCGTGGTCCCCGGCGTTGTTCGGGGTGCTGTTCGGGACGCCGTTCACGTCATTGCTCGCGTCATTGCTCGCGGCATCGCGACATGCGGATCGCGCCGGCGCCAGGCCCCGTTCCATGATCGCCGGCAGGGGATGGCCGGCTGCCCGCAAGGCTTCGCGCAGCGCGCCGGTATCGAGGCCTTCGTCCTCGAACAGCCGGGTGGTCTGCGCCAGATGTTCGGCGGCCTCGCGCAATCGGCCGCTGCGTGCCAGAACACCGAGCAGCGCTTGGTGGACGCGCTCGTCGAAGGGGGCCAGCTCGCGCCACTTGTCCAGGTATGGCAGCGCTTCATGATCCGGCGCCGCACCGGAAAGATGTTCGAGCAGGGCGGTATGGCGGGCCCGCGACTGCCGCCGCTGGGCCGTCAGCCAGGCGTCGAACAGCGGGCTCGCCTCCATCTGCGTGCCTTCGAGAAAATCACCGGCAAACAGGGCAAGCAGCCGGCGCTGGACAACGCCGCTCGCCCGGTCCAGGCCTTGCGCGGCAGCGGCGACTTCCAGCGCATCGACCTCGCAATCCTCCAGTTCGAGGCGCAGGGCATCGCCCAGGGTGAGGAGGCGCTTGCGCCCCGGCGCATCGACCAGGCCGCGGATTTTGCTCAGGCACCAGCGCAGCTCCCCGCGCGGGTCGGCCGGGGCGTCCCACAAGAGTTCACAAAGATGCGAGCGGGACAGGGGGCGGGTAGCCAGCGCCAGATAGGCCAGCAGCGCGCGCACCTTGCGCGAGCCGGGCAGCGCCAGCGCCGCGCCGTCGCGGCACACGCTCAGGGGGCCCAGCAGGCGGATTCGCAGGTTTGCCATGGCTGTACTACCTGACTTCCGCCTGCTTTCCGCGCCGGCTACCCTGTCGATCGCGGTGTCGATTCCCACATTCGTTACCACGCTGGTTACCACGCCGGCCGCGAAGACTTGCCGTCGCGCGATCCGCGATGCAGCGGCACCGGAGCAACGCAGGGCCCGATGCCGCCGCGCGGATGTGGATTGCGGATTCCACACCAGCCCACCCGCGCGAACCAAAGTCATGCCGCAACCCGGAAGGCCAGGCGGCCGCGATCAACACGGCCGGTTTTGACAAACCAACAAGGAGAATAGCTCTTGACCTCATTGCTGTCGCTGCTCTATGCGGCTCTCTCATATGTCTTTTTCCTCGGCACGTTTTCGTACGCTGTCGCGTTCGTCGGCAACTTCGTGGTCCCCAAGACCATCGACAGCGGCGCGGCCGGACCGGTGCTGCAGGCCATTGTCGTCGACACCCTGCTGCTGGCGGTTTTCGCCGTGCAGCACAGCGTGATGGCGCGGCGCGGCTTCAAGGCCTGGTGGACCCGCATCATCCCCGCCGGCATCGAGCGCAGTACCTATGTGCTGGCCGCGACCGCCGCGCTGGCGCTGCTGCTATGGCAATGGCAGCCGATTCCCACCCCGGTGATCTGGCACATCAACAACAGCCTCGCCGTCACCGCCCTGTGGTCCCTGTTCGGCCTGGGCTGGGCCGTGTTGCTGCTGAGCACCTTTCTGATCAACCATTTCGAATTGTTCGGGTTGCGCCAGGCCTATGCCCTGTTTCGCGGCACCGAGGTGCCGACGCAGGCTTTTCGCACGCCCCTGCTCTATCGCTACATACGTCACCCGATCTACCTCGGATTCCTGCTCGGCTTCTGGGCGGCGCCGGTGATGACCGCCGGGCACCTGTTCTTCGCCGCCGGCGCCACCGGCTACATCCTGATCGGCATCTGGTTCGAGGAGCGCGACCTGGTGCACCAGTTCGGCGAGCAGTATCGCCATTATCGCCGGCAGGTGGGCATGCTGCTGCCGTACCGGAGGAGCCGGTGATTCCGGCTGGCGCCGCATCCGGCGCGGCGCACAAGCCCTACTGTCGCGAGGCGGGAACAGGGCCCCGGCTGCTGTGCCTGCACGCCAATGCCAGCAGCTCCAGCCAGTGGCGCGCGCTGATGGATCTGCTGGCGCCCAGGTATCGCGTGATCGCGCCGGATCTGTACGGCGCCGGCAAAAGCCCGGACTGGCCCTGCGCAACCGAGATCACCCTGGACGACGAGGCGGCGCTGATCCAGCCCCTGCTGGAGGCGGCCGATGATCCCGTCGTCCTCGCCGGCCACTCCCACGGCGCGGCGGTGGCGCTGCTGGCGGCCCTGCGCAACCCCGGGCGCGTACGCGCCCTGGTGCTCTACGAGCCCACGCTGTTCGCCCTGATCGACGCCCACTCGCCGCCGCCCAACGACGCCGACGGCATCCGCCACGCCGTGGCCGAAGCCGCCGCGGCCCTGGCCGCCGGCCGGAACGACGCGGCGGCGCAGTGCTTCATCGACTACTGGATGGGCCCGGGCGCCTGGCAGGGCATGCCGCCGGAGCGCCAGGGGCCGGTCGCCGCTGCCGTGAGGAATGTACGCAGATGGGCGTTCGCCCTGTTCAACGAGCCCACCCCGCTCGAACGCTTCCGCGAGCTGGACATGCCCGTGCTCTACATGACGGGCAAGCGCTCGACCGCATCGGCGCTGGGCGTCGCGCGCATTCTCGCCCCGGCCCTACCGCGGGCGGAGCTGGTTGAGTTCGACGATCTGGGCCACATGGGGCCGGTGACCCACGCGCCGCGGGTCAACGCGGCCATCGAACGCTTCCTCGCGGCGCTGGACCGTGCACGGGCCTGAGTTCGAGCCGGCCGCTTACCAGTTCGACTCGCGCTCCGGCGTGGCGCTGATCCTGTGGATCGACAGATCGGCGCCATCGAACTCCTGCTCCGGGTCCAGGCGCAGGCCCAAGGTCTTTTTCAGGACCCCGTAGACCACGAAGCCGCCGACCACCGCGACCAGGATGCCCAGTCCGGTGCCGATCAACTGCGCGCCCAAACTCACGCCGCCCAGGCCGCCCAGCGCCTGGCTGCCGAAGATGCCCGCCGCGACCCCGCCCCAGGCGCCGCACAAGCCGTGCAGGGGCCACACGCCCAGCACATCGTCGACCTTCCACTTGTTCTGCGTCCAGGTGAACATCACCACGAACAGCACACCCGCCGCGCTGCCCACCACCAGCGAGCCGAGCGGGTGCATCAGGTCGGACCCCGCGCATACGGCCACCAGACCGGCCAGCGGCCCGTTGTGCACGAAGCCGGGGTCGTTCTTGCCCACCAGCGTCGCGGCGAGCGTACCGCCGACCATCGCCATCAGGGAATTGAGCGCGACCAGGCCGCTGATCTTGTCGATGGTCTGCGCGCTCATCACGTTAAAGCCAAACCAGCCCACCGAGAGGATCCACGCGCCGAGGGCGAGAAAGGGGATCGAGGATGGCGGATGCGCGGCAATCGTCCCTTCACGCGAATAACGGCCCCGGCGCGCGCCCAGTTGCAGCACCGCCATCAGGCCAATCCAGCCGCCCACCGCGTGCACCACCACCGAGCCGGCGAAGTCGTGGAATTCGGCGCCGGTGGCGGCCTTGATCCACGCCTGAATACCGAACTTCTGGTTCCACGCGATGCCCTCGAACAAGGGATAGACGAAGCCGACCAGTACCGCGGTGGCGATCAGTTGCGGATGAAAACGCGCGCGCTCGGCGATGCCGCCGGAGACGATCGCCGGCACGGCGGCGGCGAAGGTGAGCAGGAAAAAGAACTTGACCAGCTCGAAGCCGTTTTTCTGCGCCAGGGTTTCCGCCCCGACGAAAAAGCTGGTGCCGTAGGCAATGGTATAGCCGATGAAAAAATAGGCGATCGTCGAGACCGAAAAGTCGACCAGGATTTTCACCAGCGCATTGACCTGGTTCTTGCGCCGGACTGTGCCCAGTTCCAGAAAGGCAAAGCCCGAGTGCATGGCCAGCACCATGATCGCCCCCAGCAAAATGAACAAGGCGTCCGAGCCGGTCTTGAATTGCTCCATTGGTCCCCCGATTGACGAAAATGGGGCAACGCAAAGCAATTTACGCACCAAAAATGTAAGTTACTGTTTTATAACGCACCAATCATGTTCATTTTTTGTCGATATCTATTAAAAGCCCCATTATTGGGCGATAAACGAGAGAAATAGCACTATTTTGGTGCCATTGATTGATGCGCGGTCAGCCTGGAGATGGCATACCCAGCGTAGGCGCCACCGTGCGCGGGTCGCTATCCAAAGCCGCGCGCTGCGCCACCATGCGGATCAGGAAGGCGCCGAAATCCGGGCTCTGGTAGAACAGTTCCAGAATCTTGTCCTTGCTGATCACGCCCAGTTCGACGTCGCTCAGGCACACCGCCGTGTCGGTGCGCTGGTGCTCCCTGGAGATGATGCCGTTCACCCCGATCATCTGCCCCTGCGGCACGATGATGTTCTTGTCCTTCAGGCGCACCGAGCCTTCGAACAGGTAATAGACGCAATCGGCCGAGTCGCCGCGCTGGAAAATCGCCTCGCCCTTGCTGCGCCAAACCGAACGCAGGTAGGGCACGATCAATTCCGGTGCGGACATGCCGCTTTGCCCGCTCGCGCGCACGCGGCTGATCAGCTGCTTGACCTCGAACAGGCGGTAGATGTTCAGGGGCAGGAGCAGGATGTGCAGCACCATGATGGGCACCAGGTGGCCCATCGAGGCGTAGACGATGAACACCACGTTGCTGGCGATCGCCACCAGCCGCAGGCGGATCATCGTCTTCAGATAGAAGGTGGCAAATACCAGCACGCCACCCAGATAGCCCAACACTTCGTATAAGGTCATATGCATTCCAATCAAAGGCTTTTATTCTTATTTTGCACCGCATTGTGCATTGCAACATGCAAACATGATGCCATGTCAGCAGCATGACCATCAGAAAAAGAGCGCCCGAAACCCGGCGCCAAGGCATGCATCGAGATGGTGCGGACCGCCGCGCCGCGCGAGCGGCGCGCGATTGCGGTAGAGTGGCTACCGATGATTGCCTGGCTCTCCAAGTCGCACGCATTTCCGCCTCTCACCAAGGCCTTGCGGGACCCGAACGGCCTGCTGGCCGCCGGCGGCGACTTATCTCCCGAGCGCCTGCTGGCGGCCTACTCGCGCGGCATCTTTCCCTGGTACTCCCCCGGCCAGCCCATTCTCTGGTGGAGCCCGGACCCGCGCATGGTGCTGTTTCCCGCCGAGTTCGCGCCGCGCCGCTCGCTCGCCAAGGTGCTGCGCAACCGGGAATACGAGGTGCGCTGCGACACCGCCTTCGAGCAGGTGATGCGCAACTGCGCCGGTACGCCGCGCGAAGGGCAGGACGGCACCTGGATCACCGAGGAAATCCTCGCCGGCTACTGCGGCCTGCATGCACGCGGCCACGCCCATTCGATCGAGACCTGGGTCGATGGCAAGCTGGTGGGCGGGCTGTACGGCGTGGCCCTCGGCCGGGCCTTCTACGGCGAGTCGATGTTCTCCCACGCCACCGACGCCTCGAAAATCGCCTTCTGTCATCTGGTGCGCTTCTTGCACACCCAGGGTTGTGGCATCATAGACTGTCAAATGAGAACCGACCACCTGGCCTCGCTCGGCGCCCGCGAAATTCCGCGGGCTGAATTCGCCGCGCACCTGACAGAACTCACGCCGCGGCCGGCGATGAGCGGGTGGGCGGACATCAGCCGCTTATGGTTTCCCGCTGAGTTTCCCGCGAAGTTTCCCGGGGGGACGGCCCACCACGCAACGGAAGACGCATGAGCAAGCTCCACGAGTTACCGTTTTCCGTCCTGCAGTTCTACGCCACGGCGCCCTACCCGTGCAGCTACCTGCCGGGCAAGCTGGCGCGCTCGCAGGTGGCCACGCCTTCGCACCTGATCAACGCGGACGTATACAGCGAACTGGTACGCGCGGGCTTTCGCCGTTCCGGCATTTTCACCTACCGCCCGCATTGCGATGGCTGCCGCGAATGCGTGCCGGTGCGCGTGCCGGTGGCGAGCTTCGAGCCCACGCGCGCGCAAACCCGCGCCTGGAAGCGCCACGCCGCGCTGCACCCCACCGTCACCAACCTGGGCTACTCCGCCGAACACTACGCGCTGTACCTGAAGTACCAGGCCTCCCGCCACGCCGGCGGCGGTATGGACCAGGACAGCCGCGACCAGTATGCGCACTTCCTCCTGCAAAGCCGGATCAACAGCCGCCTGATCGCCTTTCGCAACGGGGACAGCGCGGATATCTCAAGGGAAACTCCGCTCAAGCTGGTCTCGATCGTCGACATCCTCAACGACGGCCTGTCCTCGGTCTACACCTTCTTCGAACCGGAAGACGAAAAGGCCAGCTACGGCACCTTCAGCATCATGTGGCAGATCGAGCAGTGCCGGCGCCTCAAACTGCCGTATCTCTATCTCGGCTACTGGATCCGCGGCAGCCGCAAGATGGCGTACAAGGCGAACTTCGCGCCTATCGAAGGCCTGATCGACGGCGTGTGGCAGCCGGTGTCGAACGACTAGGCAATCAAATTTTCTTGTACCGCTTCAAGCCCGCCGATGCGGGCTTTTTGTTATTGACTAGGCCTTTCTATTCTTGCAGTCGGCGGAATTCAGCTCAACCTGGCTCAAGCCTGGAACCCCAATTACTTGCCCCCGCTATTGCGCAGGCGGAGCGATGACGACCTGAGATCTTTTGATTCTAAAGTGCCTTGCCTGTTTCATTCTTATGGATCACTCGCGCGAAACAACTATTAAGCGTCTCCATAAGGCCTTGCCAATTCAACAATAGGTCATCGACCTGCTCTTCATGTACATGAAATCCTTGGGCATCTTTGCCCGCAGAGATGTCACGAAAGAAGTGCTTGAGTCTACCGGTTGCACTGATCGTACTTTCGACGAAGATCAATGTTTGAATGGCCGGAATACAAAGATCATAGTCCTCATACATCACAATGAAATAGACGCCACCCGCCACAAAATTCTTGTCAAGCAAAGCCATATAAGTGCTCCATTCTGCCGGCAACGAGATTGGTAAACGGCGTGGTGGCCACCCATCTGCCAGTGGCGAGATTGTAGGCCGTGGCGGCGGGCGCGCCGCCGTTGGTCTCGAAGATCACCCAACTGACGCTGGCGCCACTGCTGACAGCGTTGTTGACATTAACTTCGAATTTGAAGGTCGCGGGGACAAATAGAGCCTCGCCGTCGGCCGGCGGGGTCTCGCCCAGGGTGGCAAGCTGCCGGTTGACGCAGGCGTCTGGCGAGGCGGCGGTGAGGGGCTTGCCGGGCGAGCAGGTGATGCTATCGGCGGAATTCTTCGAACTTGGAAGCTTATTCGAAAGTATCTATGGCATCCCCCGGGGCCATCTATTCCGACCTTAACTCACCATAGCCTTCCATTGCGGAGATATGTTTGCATAATAATTCTCCGCACGCTCTTTGATATAAGTGATGGATACATTCTCTGGGGCTGCAGGCCCATTCCATGCCTCCACTCCAAGAACAGACCAATTCTCATCGCAATGCATAAGGACCAATGAATGCTCTGTAACATGCTTACAAATTGCGAGTCTAGGAACCGCTCCTAATAGCTTGTCACCAGCATACAATTTTAGCCGGCCAGTAAATTGGACCGTTTTATCTATCAGCGCGTATTCGAGCACTCGAGCATCCTCAAGAACGGCGGGGGGCAATGTATTTTCCATTGGGGTCCTCACTTTTCATCACGGCAATTGCACTCAATGATCACCTCAAGAGCGTTTTCGGCAAATTGATGACTTTTCGAGCCTCCGGTGCGCTAGCTACGCCACGCTTTGCAGCGGCGCTTCCGCTTTCGTTTCGGCCTCGGTGCGATGTCCGAAATGAAAATAGAAGGTGCTGCCCCGCCCCGGCTCGCTGACCGCCCAGATGCGCCCGCCGTGGTTGTGCAGCAGGCGCGATACGGTGGCCAAGCCAATGCCGGTGCCTTCGAACTCGTCGTCGCGGTGCAGGCGCTTGAAGGGCTTGAACAGGTCGCCGGCGGCGCGCATGTCGAAGCCGGCGCCGTTGTCGCGCACGAAATACACGCGTTCGCCTTCGTACAGTTGCGCGCCGACCTCGATGCGCGCCTGCGCCAAGCGCGAGGAGTATTTCCAGGCGTTGCGCAGCAGGTTGTCCATCACGATCGCGGCCGCATCGCGGTCCGCCACCACGCGCAGCCAGGGCTCGATGCGCACCTCGGCGCGGCGTCCGGGCTCGGCCTGCCGCATTTCCTCGACGATACGCCCCGCCAGGCCGGACAGGTCGATCATCACCGGGACCAGCGCGGCGGCGGCGCGCCTGGCGAGGGTGATCATCGCGTCGATCAGCTGCCCCATCTGCCTGCAGCTGGCGCGGATGCGTTCGGCGTATTCGCGCGCCGGCGCCGACAGGCTGTCGCCGAATTCCTCCAGCAGCAGGGCGCTGTAGCCGTCGATCGCGCGCAGGGGCGCGCGCAGGTCGTGCGACACCGAATAGTTGAAGGCCTCCAGGTCGCGCGTGCGGTCGGCCACCTGCTGCTCAAGCGAGGCATTGAGCGCCTGCAGGGCCGACTCGACGCGCTGGAAGTCGGTCAGGTCGAACAGGGTGAACACATAGCGGACCCCGTCGCGCAGCTCGACCCGGCTGGCGTTGACCGAGACCTGCATCGCCTCGCCGCTGCCGCGCCGATAGCGCATTTCGCGATTGCGCACGTCGCGCCCCGCGGCCAGGTCCTGGTGAATCCTGTCGCGCACGTCCAGATCGATGATCACGCCGGCATCGGGACCATTGCGCCCCACGTATGCGGAGACCGACCCGCCGAAGATTTCCACCGCGGCGCGATTGATGCGCTCGACCCGGCCGTCCGGCGGCAGCGAGATCACCACCGGCATCGGGATGGTGTCGAGCAGGGTCGTGACCGTCTCCTCGGAGTCACGCACCTTGGCCAGGGCGCGCTGGTGGGCGATGGCGAACAGGGCCATCATCGCCGGCAGCGCGGTCAGGGGCAGCACGATGGAGGCGACAAAGGCGCGCCCCGCGACCGCGAACCCGGCGCACCACACCAGGCAGTTCAGCCCCATCGCATAACTCGCGAGCCGGTAGGCGCCCAGCGGCTGGCGCCGGTGCGCGATTTCAAACATCACCGCGGCCGCGGCCCAGGACGCGGGCGCGGCAATCGCGAAGAACAGCGAGAGCTTGGTCAGCGCCGCGCCGGCGGCGGTGAGCAGCGCAAAGAACGTCACCACCGCGGCCGAGAAGGCACGCAACACGCGGCGCTCCGGCTGCAGCAGGTAGAAGGCGCCGATCAGGTTCAGCGTCACCGACAGCCCGCCAAAGGCGGCGGCGGCCACCTGGAAGGGAAAGCTGGCGCCGGCAATCGCCGGGTACGTCAGGGCCCAGCGCACCATGTTGAACAGATGGCCCGCGCCCAGGTAGCCCAGGTAGCCTTCGCTTTTGTCTTCGCGCCAAAGGTAGAGGATGCCCAGCGCCGCGACCAGGTTGAGCAGCATGCCCACCAGGCAGGCTTGGCCGAAGGTACCCAGGGTGGAATCGGCCAGCTGCGCCATCAAAGCCGAGCGGTTCACGTCGCCGGCCTCCGCCGGCCGTCTTCGCCCGGCGTGAGCCGCGTGAGCCGCATGAGCCGCGTGCAAGCATATGAACAGGGCGAACAGTGCCAGGCAACCGCGGCGGCGCTACCGGCGAACCAATTCAAAGCACGAACCCTCAATCACCCCGTTCGACCGGAGTATTCCAGTAACCGATGACAATGGCAACTCCCGCAACCCGGGCCGGGGAACGATCCGCGCATCTCGATCGCGCCGTCCGCGCCCGCTTGCGCCGAGCGACGCGGCAGTCTTCCCGGCACCTCGGCCGATTTCCTGAATGCGTTTGCTGGAATGGTGTGGATTGGCCGCGCCGGGCACCCATGCCGGGCGCGGTGGCAGCTACGCGCGGCAGGCCGGCAGCGCCAGGGCTTGCAGCACCTCGCCGCTGTCCGGCTTTTGCACCAGCGCGCTGACGCCCAGGTCGGCCAGGCTGGCGCCCCTGGGCAGCGTGAGCTTGCGGGTCAGGGTGACGCGGCCGTCGGCGGCGATGGCCACCGGGCCGATCCACTCGCGCACCACGTTGTCGTGGTGCAGGGTCACGCCGCTGTTCTCGCCGGCCTTGACCGGCGTGACCAGGTTGTTCTGGGTGAGCGCCAGGTACAGCGCCGCACCGCCGCGATCGGCCGCGTTCGCCACGCTGGCATCGACTTTCGCCAGCAAGGCGTCTCCGGCCGTCTCGAGCTGGATGCGCAGATCGGCGCGCGCCGGCTGGCTCTTGAGTTTGGCCAGATCGCGCTTCAGGGCGGAGTCGGACCAGCCCTGGTAGTCGCGCCCGTTGAGCACGACCTGCGGGGTGTAGATCACGCGGGTCCGCGCCCAGGCGGCCACGTCGCGCTGGCGCTGGCTGTAGGCGGCGCGGGCGAACTCGTCCTTCCAGCCGATGTAATCCCAGTAGTCGACGTGAAAGCCCAGCGGCACGACGTTTTCCTGCGCATGCTGGCGCACCGCACCCGACAGCCAGCGATCGGCGGGCGGGCAGGAGCTGCAGCCTTCCGAGGTATAGAGTTCCAGTACCGTGGCGGTGCCGGCCGCCGAGACTTTCTCGCAACTGGCTGCATGGGCGAAACCGGCGATTCCGACGGAAAGCGCGGCGGCGAGGCGGGGAAAATTGGTGGGCATGATGGTCTCCTGCTGATGGCGGACATGAGGCCCGTGACGGCACGGCCAGTGACGGCACGCCAATCGCCGGCAAACGGCCGTGGGGCCTGAGGCTTCAAGTAAACTACCGCTCTCCCGGAGCCCACAATACGCATTTTCCACCGCATCCGTTTCCGCATTGTTTCCGTCACCCCCAGGTAACCATGCGCGCGGCCGCGCCTTTATCCCGCTTTTGATTCCATAACGACAACGAGGCATTCCCATGAGCAAACAATACGAACCCGCCACTCCGCGCAAGACCGCCTTCCTGGGCCTGGGCGTGATGGGCTACCCGATGGCCGGCCACCTCAAGCAGGCCGGCCACAGCGTCAGCGTGTACAACCGCACCGCCGCCAAGGCGGCCGAGTGGGCGCAGAAATTCGGCGGCACCTCGGGTGCCACGCCGCGCGAAGCGGTGAAGGATTGCGACGTGGTGTGCTGCTGCGTCGGCAACGACGACGACCTGCGCTCGGTGGTGCTGGGCGAAAACGGCGCGTTCGCCGGCATGAAAAAGGGCGCGGTGTTCGTCGATCACACCACCGCCTCGGCCAACGTCGCGCGCGAACTGGCGGCGCAAGCCAGGAAGCTCGGCCTGCGCTTCATCGACGCGCCGGTCTCCGGCGGCCAGGCGGGCGCGGAAAACGGCGTGCTCACCGTGATGTGCGGCGGCGAGCAGGCGACCTTTGACGAGATCAAGCCGACCATCATGGCGTTCGCGCGCGCCGTCACCCTGGTCGGGGATGCGGGCGCCGGGCAACTGGCGAAGATGGTGAACCAGATCTGCATCGCCGGGCTGGTGCAGGGCTTGTCCGAAGGCATCAACTTCGGCATGGCCGCCGGCCTGGACATGAAGGTGGTGCTGGATGTGATCTCCAAGGGCGCGGCCGGTTCCTGGCAGATGGAGAACCGCGGCAAGACCATGGTCGACGGCAAATTCGACTTCGGCTTCGCGGTGGACTGGATGCGCAAGGACCTGGGGCTGTGCCTGGACGAAGCCAAACGTAATGGCGCGCCCCTGCCGGTCACCGCCATCGTCGACCAATTCTATGGCGACGTGCAGCAGATGAACGGCCGCCGCAACGATACCTCCAGCCTGATCCGCCGCCTGCGCAAGGCCTGAACGCCGTTACCCACAACAACAAAACATAGAGACAAAGCATGTCCTCCGACCTCAAGATTGTCGATATCAAGGCCTACCCGGTCTCCTTCCCGCTGCCGGAGGGCAGCAATGTGCGCCTCGGCATCGGCCGCGCGGTGAAAAAGGACGCCATCGTGGTGAAGGTCACCACCGCCGGCGGCCTGGTGGGCTGGGGCGAGTCGCACCACGCGCGCGCCCCTTCCACCGTCTCCAAACTGATCGAGACCACGCTGAAAATGCTGGTGGTCGGCGAGGATGCCTCCAACGTGCAGGGCATCTGGCAGAAGATCTACGTCAAGCAGCTCGGCAGCCACGGCATGGGCGCCGGCACCGTGATGGCGATGAGCGGCCTGGACATGGCGCTGTGGGACATCCGCGGCAAGGCGGTGGGCTGGCCGCTCTACAAGCTGCTGGGCGGGGTGAGCAAGCCGATCCCCGCCTACGCCGGCGGCATCTCGCTGGGCTTCCAGGAACCCGCCGCGCTCATCGAGGAAGCCAAGGCCCACCTGGCCGCCGGCTACAAGGCGCTCAAGCTGCGCCTGGGCGACAATCCGAAGGACGACCTGGCGCGCGTGGCCGCGATCCGCAAGGCGTTCGGCGACGACCTGGTGATACTCTCGGATGCCAACACCGGCTACAGCGTGGCCGATGCGCGCGCGGTGATGCCGGGGCTGGATGCGAACAACGTCGCCTGGCTGGAAGAGCCCTTCCCCGCCCATGATTACCGCTCGTATGCGGAGGCCAAGAGCTTCGGGCGCGTGCCCCTGGCGGCGGGCGAGAACCACTACTCGCGCTTCGAGTTCTCGCGCCTGATCGAGGAGAAAGCCGTCACCATCCTGCAGCCCGACCTGTCCAAGACCGGCGGCATCACCGAATTCATGAAAATCGCCGCCATGGCCTCGGCCTACAAGCTGCCGGTGCACCCGCACTCCTCGATGACCGGCCTGAACTTTGCCGCCTCCATCCACGTGCTGGCTTCGCTGGACCACCCCGGCTATTTCGAGGGCGACGTGTCGAAGAACAACCTGTTCCGCGACGTGATGGTCAGCACGCCCTACAAGGTCGATGCGAACGGCTGCGTGTTCCCGCTCGAAGGGCCCGGCCTGGGGCTGGAAGTGGACGAGGACTTCCTGGTCAAGCATCCGGTGATCGAAGGGCCGAGTTACGTTTGATCGGCGCTTGACCCGCCGCTTGACCCGGCATTGCCGGCCCCTGCATCCATAACCAAAACCACAGAGACAACACCATGACCGTCAAACCGCATTTGCTGGCCGCGCTGCTCGCGGGCGCCTGCGCCGCGCTGCCCCTCGCGGCGCAGGCCCAGGCATTCCCTTCCAGGCCGATCCGTATCGTCGTGCCCTTCACCCCGGGCGCCTTCAACGACACCCTGGCGCGCACCCTCGCCACCGAGTTCAGCAAGGGCTTCGCGCCCGGCTCCTACGTGGAGAACAAGCCGGGCGGCAACACGATCATCGGCACCGACGCGGTCGCCAAGGCGCCGGCCGACGGCTACACCCTGCTGGGCGTGGCCGTGCCTTTCGCCCTGGTCGGCAGCCTGTCGCCGCAGGCGAAAATCGATCCGCTGCGCGACTTCACCCCGGTCGCCTACGCCGGCTTCACGCCCAATATCCTGGTGGTCAACAACGCCACGCCCTACAAGAGCGTCAAGGACGTGATCGACGCGGCCAAGGCGAAGCCCGGCACCATCCCCTATGCCTCCACCGGCAACGGTTCCTCCAACCATCTGTCGATGGAACTGTTCAAGTCGATGACCGGGACCGACCTGGTGCACATCCCCTACAAGGGCAGCGCCCCGGCGGTCACCGACCTGATCGGCGGCCAGGTACAGGTCTATTTCGACAACACGCCCAACGTGCTGCCGCACATCAAGGCGGGCAAGATCCGCGGCCTGGCCGTCACCTCGCCAAAGCGCTTCCCCATGGTGCCCGACCTGCCCACCGTGGCCGAGGCCGGCGTGCCCGGCTATGAAGTGACGGTATGGTTCGGCACCGTGGCGCCGGCCGGTACGCCGCGCGAGGCGATTGCCAGGATCAACACCGAGATCAACCGCATTCTTACCCTGCCCGAAGTCAGGGAGCGCTTCAACGGCGGTGGCATCGAAATCGTCGGCGGCGCGCCCGAGACTTTCGGCGCGCTTTTGCGCAAGGATGTCGCAACCTGGGCAAAAGTGGTAAAAGAGGCCAATATCAAAGCCGACTAGGGCTCCCGCAGCCCGTTTTCCTCCATGAGCAACGCCAATACCGACATCCTCAACCAGGCCCGCGCGGCCATCGACCGTTTCGACGCCGCCCAGGCGCTCGCCCTGCTCACGCCCCTGCAATCGAGCGACGACAGCGCGCAATACCTGGCCTGCCTGATCGAGGCCCAGGCCCAGGCCCGGCATTTCGATGCGGCCGAAACGCTGGTCGCGCGCGCCAGCGGCAAATATCCCGGGGACATCGGCGTGCGCATGGCGGCGGGATTGAGCGCGGTGCATGCGCGCAACTATCCCCTGGCGCGCGAGCGCTATCTGCAGGTGACCCAGTTGAAGGCCGACTACGCGCCGGCTTACAACAACCTGGGCATGGTGCATGAATATCTGCACGACGAAGCGCAGGCGCTCGCCGCCTACGCGCTCGCGATCCGCCACAACCCGTCGCTGGCGCCGGCCTACCGCAACCTGGGCCGTCTGGCCGAGATGGCCGGCCGCCTCGATGAGGCGAAAAGCCGTTACGAACAGGGCCGCGAGCATAGCGGCGCGGCCGTCGAGTTCGAACAATTGCTTGCCGGGCTGGGCCATAATTTTTCCGCTCCCGCGCAGGTGCAAATTGCCGCCACGCCTGAAGCCCTGCTCGCCGGAGAGATCGCCGCGGCGGCCGAACGCCACCTGCCGGGCGACCGCCGCCTTGCCTTGCTCGACCTGATCTGCGGCGAAGGCATTGTCGGCAGCGCCCTGTGGCGCAAGTCCGGCGTGATGATCGGGGTCGATCCGCGCATCCAGCTGCTGCACCAGGCCCAGGCGCGCAACATCTATTACGACCTGCAGGACCAGTCCCCCGCCGCCTACCTGCGCACCTGCAAGCGCGGCGAAACCGACCTGATCACCGCCAATTGCGCCTTTGTCGACCAGGGCGACCTGCTGCCGGTGTTCCTCAACCTCTACGCGGTTCTGGCGCCCGGCGGGCTGCTGGTGATGGCGTACCCGACCCAGACCGACCACCTGGGCTACTACATCGAAGGCCGCGGCCTGTTCAGCCACGACCCGCGCTACGTGTTGGAGCGCGCCGATTTCGAGGGCATGCAGCTCCTCGAACGCATCGATTACGCGGCCGATACCCACCCCGGCATGGACCGCACCTACTCCCTGATGGTGTTCGCCAAGCCGGCGTAACAAGGCCGATGCGCGACAGGGTGCGCCCGCGGGCGGTGCGCGCCCTCCGGGCGCGGTAAAATGGCCGGCTCCACAGCAGAACAAGCATCGCCACGACCATGTCCGCCGCACCCAAGGATGCAAGCAAGGCCCCAGACGACAACGAGGGCCACGTCACCAATTTCATCCGCCACCGCATCGATGACGACCTGGCGGGCGGCAAATACGCGCGCCGCACCTGGGCCGGCCACCCCGGCACGGCCGCCACGCAGGCCGGCACGCAAGCCGACCCGGCGAAAATCCGCACCCGCTTTCCGCCCGAGCCGAACGGCTACCTGCATTTCGGCCACGCCAAGTCGATCTGCCTGAACTTCGGCCTGGCCCGCAACTACGGCGGCGTGTGCCACATGCGCTTCGACGACACCAACCCGGCCAAGGAAGACCAGGAGTACGTCGACTCGATCATCGATTCGGTGCACTGGCTGGGCTTCGGCTGGGAAGGCTTCGGCCGCGACCACCTGTATTACGCCAGCGACTATTTTGAACTGCTATACCAGTTCGCCGAGCTGTTCATCGAAAAAGGCCTGGCCTATGTGGACAGCCAGAGCGCCGATGAGATGCGCGCCTCGCGCGGCACGCTGAAGGACCCCGGCAAGGAGAGCCCCTTCCGCGGCCGCAGCGCCGAGGAGAACATCGCGCTATTTCGCGAGATGCGCGAGGGCAAGCATGCCGACGGCGCGCACGTGCTGCGCCTGAAGATCGACATGGCCTCGCCCAACATCAACATGCGCGACCCGGCGATCTACCGCATCCGCCATGAGCATCATCACCGCACCGGCGCCAAGTGGTGCGTCTACCCGCTGTACGACTACACCCACTGCATCTCGGACGCGCTGGAGAACATCACCCATTCCATCTGCACCCTGGAGTTCCAGGACCACCGCCCGCTGTACGACTGGGTGCTGGCCAAGCTCGCCGAGTTCGGCCAGCTGCAGATGCCGCTGCCGCAGCAGATCGAGTTCGCGCGCCTGGCGCTGACCTACGTGGTGCTGTCCAAGCGCAGCCTGATCAAGCTGGTCGAGGAAAAGCACGTCAGCGGCTGGGACGATCCGCGCATGCCCACCCTGGTGGGCGCGCGCCGCCGTGGTTACACGCCCGCCGGTTTCCGCATGTTCACCGAGCGCATCGGTGTCGCCAAGGCGGACTCCTGGATCGACTACAGCACCCTCGAGGAATGCATGCGCGAGGACCTGAACGAGACCGCGCCGCGCCGCGTCGCCGTGCTCGACCCGCTCAAGCTCATCATCGACAACTACCCCGCCGGCCAGGATGAGGAATCGCGCATGCCCCACCATCCGCAAAAGCCGGAATGGGGCGAGCGCGTGGTGCCCTTCTCCGGTGAAGTGTGGGTCGAGCGCGAGGACTTCATGGAAACGCCCAGCAAGGGTTACTTCCGGCTGTTCCCGGGCAACAAGGTACGCCTGCGCCACGGCTTCGTGGTCGAGTGCACCGGTTGCGACAAGGATGCGGAGGGCAAGGTGGTCGCGGTACGCTGCAACTACTTCCCCGACTCCAAGTCCGGCACTGAAGGCTCGAACAACTACAAGGTCAAGGGCAACATCCACTGGGTGTCGGCGAAGCACGCGTACGCCGCCGAAGTGCGCATGTACGACCGCCTGTTCAAGGTGCCCCACCCCGGCACCGAGCGCGACTTCCTGGAAGACCTCAACCCGGATTCGGTCAAGGTGATCACCGCCTACGTCGAGCCGGCCCTGAAGGGCGCCAAGGCGGAGGAACACTTCCAGTTCGAGCGCCACGGCTATTTCATCGCCGACCGCATCGATTCCCAGCCAGGCGCGCCGAAGTTCAACCGCGCCGTGTCGCTGAAGGATTCGTGGGCGCCGCCGAAAAAATAAGCCTGACCCACAGTTAAAAAAGCGCCCGCTTTAACTGCCCAACTTTTGCGGGCAGTTAAAGCGGGCGCTTTTTGTTTTGCTGCGCTGCCTAGTGTCCTGTCCCGTAAATTAGTCACATAAAAGATGACGAGAATCGAGCCCCGCAAGGGGAAGGGGCCCCTTCATACCCTTCCGGCGTCGTCAAAAATGCTCGCGAGGGAACAACCCTCGCTGTGCTTTTTTCCTCGTCTCGGCCCGATTTCGTCACTTTTATTTTCGCGACAAACTTACGGGACAGGACACTAGCCCAGCGCGGTCAACACCTGGTCGGTAGTCGCGGTCCAGCCGACGATACCGCCTTGCGCGCGCACCATCGCCAGGGTCGCGGCCTTGAACTCCGGGAAGTAGCTCTCGGTCGCATCCTCCACCATCAGGCACTCGTAGCCCCGGTCGTTGGCCTCGCGCATGGTGGTCTGCACGCAGACCTCGGTGGTCACCCCGCCGAACAGCAGGTGAGTGATGCCCTTCAGGCGCAGGATGTCACCCAGCGGGGTGGCATAGAAGGCACCCTTGCCCGGTTTGGTCAAAACCAGGTCGCCGGGCTGGGGCGCCAGTTCGGGCACGAAGTCCGAGCCTTCCTCCCCGTCGATCAGGATGCGCCCCATCGAACTCGGGTCACCAATGCGCAGGGTCGGGTTGCCGCGCGTCAGTTTGGCGGGCGGGCAATCGGCCAGGTCGGGCCGGTGGCACTCCTTGGTGTGGATGATGGTCATGCCGGCGGCGCGGCAGCCATCCAGCAGCTTTTTCGCGGTCGGCACGATGGCCGCAAGCAGGGCCACCTTGTTGCCCAGGGTCTCCCCGAAGCCGCCCGGCAGGATGAAATCGCGCTGCATGTCGATCATCACCACCGCCGTCCTGGCGGGGTCGAACTCGTAGGTATAGGGCTGCGCTGAAACCTTGGCCATGGACGTTTCCTCAAGCTGCGTGGGCTGGTTCGGCATGCCCGGCGTGCCCGGCCATGTAGCGCCCGATCACCGCCGTATCGGCCTGCGCAATCGGCGTCTCATAGACCAGTTCACCCTCGAAAATCACCGCGATGCGGTCCGCCAGCTCGAGCAGTTCGTCCAAGTCTTCGGAGACCAGCAGCACCGCCGCGCCGCGGTTGCGCGCGGCGACGATGCGGGCGTGGATGTCCGCCACCGCCGCGAAGTCCAGGCCGAACACCGGGTTGGCGACGATCAGCACGTCCACTTCGGAAGAGAGTTCGCGCGCCAGCACGGCGCGCTGTACATTGCCTCCTGAGAGCGTGCGGATCGGCGCTTCCGGGGAGGAGGTCTTGACGCGGAACTCCGCGATCAGGCGCTTGGCCATCGAACCCAGGGCGCCGTAATGCAGCAGCGGCCCGGAGGCGAGCGGCGCCTGGTCGAAACTGCGCAGCGCCATGTTCGACGACACGCTCATGTTCGGCACGCAGGCATTGCGCAGCGGCTCTTCCGGCAGGCTGAACAGCTTGTGCTTCTGGATCTCCTTGCGGGTCGCGGAGTAGGCTTCCCCCTTCACCTTGATCATCCCGCCGGTGGAAGGCCGCTGGCCCAGCAGGCATTCGATCAGCTCGCGCTGGCCGTTGCCCGACACGCCCGCGATGCCGAGAATCTCGCCGCTTTTCACCGCCAGCGAAACACCATGCACAGCGGTCAGGCCGCCGTCGTCGCCCACCTTCAGGCCCACGGTTTCCAGGCGCACCGCGCCGGCTTCGATCTGCACCTTGTCCGCCGAGGTCTTGATCTGGCGGCTGCCGATCATCATCTCGGCCATCTGGTCCGGCGACAGCTCGCTGACCTTGCCCTCGCCCACCAGCTTGCCGCGCCGCAGGACGCTGACGTTGTCGGCGAAGCTCGTCACTTCGCGGAACTTGTGGGTGATGATGATCACGCTGAGTTCGTCCCGGTGCGCCATGTCGCGGATCAGGCCGAGGGCCTCGTCGGCCTCCTCGATGGTCAGCACCGAGGTGGGTTCATCGAGGATGATCAGGCGGCGGTCGAGATAGAGTTGCTTGAGAATCTCCAGGCGCTGCTTCTCGCCGGCCGCCAGCGAGCTGATCGGTTTTTCCAGCGGCACCTGGAAGGGCATGCGCGCCATGAAGGCACGCAGGGCGCGGGTCTCTTCCGACCACTTGATGCGCATCGGCAGGTTGCCGCGCGAGAGCACCAGGTTCTCCTCCACCGTCATCGAAGGCACCAGGGTGAACTGCTGGTACACCATGCCGATGCCGAGAGCCGCGGCATCGAACGGCGTCCTGATCGCCACCTCGCGGCCGTCGTAGATCACCTGGCCTTCGTTGGCGGAGTAAAAACCCACCAGGCATTTGACCAGGGTGCTCTTGCCGGCGCCGTTCTCGCCCAAGAGGGCGTGCACCTTGCCTGGCTCGAAGGTGATACTGACGTTGTCCAGCGCGGTCATCGCGCCGAAGCGCTTGGTCATGCCCAGGACTTGCAGGGAAGGAGCGGACATAGAAATCCTTGTTGACTACTTGGCGATGACTTCGAGCAGGGCGCCTGAGGTGGTGACGGCGCCGAACACGCCGAACTGCATTTTCACCATCGAGAGCGCCGCCAGGTGATTGTTGTAATCCGTCGCCGCGCAGCAGTCGGACACCAGGCAGCATTCGAAGCCCATATCGTTGGCGTCGCGCATGGTGGTGTGCACGCACACGTCGGTGGTGATGCCGGTGATGATCAGGTTGGTGATGCCGCGCACGTTCAGGATCATCTGCAGGTCGGTGCCGTAGAACGAGCCCTTGCCCGGCTTGTCGATGATCGCCTCGCCCGGCAGCGGCGCCAAGTCGGAGATGATCTCCCAGCCCGGCTCGCCACGGATCAGGATGCGCCCGCAGGGGCCGGGATCGCCGATGCCCACGCCGTTGGTACCGATCTGGCGGGAGCGCCAGCGCTTGTTGGCCGGCAGGTCGGCGAGGTCCGGACGATGTCCTTCGCGAGTGTGAATGATGTGATAGCCGGCCGCGCGCATGCCCGCCATCAACTTCTTGATCGGTTCGATCGGGGCGCGCGTCAGTGACAGGTCGTAGCCCATCTTGTCCACGTAGCCGCCGACACCGCAGAAGTCGGTCTGCATGTCGATGATGATCAGCGCGGTGTTCGAGGGCTTGAGGTTGCCGTCGTAGGGCCAGGGATAGGGTTCGGCAACAGCGTACTTGCCGCCCGGGATCGGTGTACCCGCCTTCGGAATCGAATCGACATCAGCCATGTTTGCGCTCCTTCTTCTCGATCACGTCAGCCGTATTTGCGCTTGTCTTCCAGCACGCTCGGCGCGTATTCACGCGCCGGCGCCGCAAAACCACAGGAGGTGCCGTCGGTCACCTTGACCTCCTTCTCCCACGGCAGGCTGTAACGCCCGGCCACCATGTCCTGCATGAAGGTATAGGGGCAGTCGCGCGCCCCGCCCTTGACCGCCGTGTAGGCGCGGTGGCCCAGCTGGTAGATATTGTTTTCCACGCCCCATTCGCGGCGCGCCTCGCGCACCAGGTCGGGCCGCAGTTCGGCGGTGATGATTTCGTCGGGACGCGAGGAGCCCATCACCAGCGGCTCGCCGTCGAAGTTCACGAACATGCCCTCGCCCATCGAGTCGAAGGTGCCGTCGCTGCCGCACATGCAAACGCTGGCGGTGTACATCAGGTTGCAGAACGCATTCGCCTGGTTGGTGACCTTCCAGGCGTGGCGGATCGGCGCCGTATAGCCGGCCGTGCGGATCATGATCTCCGCGCCCTTGTACGCCGCCTCGCGCGCCATCTCGGGGAACATGCCGTCGTGGCAGATGATCAGCGAGAGGATCGCGCCCTTGGGGCCCACGCAGACCGGGATGCCGAGGTCGCCCGGCTCCCAGGGCTCGACCGGCACCCAGGGGTGCAGCTTGCGGTAGTAGAGCGCGACCTGCCCCTTGTCATCGATAATCATGCCGCTGTTGAAGGGGTAGCCCCGGGGGTTGAGCTCCATGATGGAGAAGCAGCCCCAGATGGCGTTGGCTATGCAGGCCTGCTTGAACGCGGCCACTTCGGGCCCGTCCATCCGGCACATGATCTCCGGATTGGTATCCATCGACAGGCCGTGCAGGGAATATTCGGGGAACACCACCAGGTCCATGGCGGGCGAGTTGCGCCGCGCCTTGGCGACCATATCAACGATCTTGCGCGTCTGCGCCGCCAGGTCCGCCGGCGTTTTCACGACCGGCAGTTGTGACTGCACCAGCCCCAGCACCACCCCGTTCGGCGTCTTGTTCAATCCGCCCAGTCCGCTCATGGCAAGCTCCTTACGCGCGCACCACGCCCAGCTCCGCCGGCGCGCCCGCCAGGTTGTGCTTGGTCGAGGAAGTGGCGATCATGATCCCCAAGGTCAATACATAAGGCGCGGCGTTGAACAGGTAGTAGCCGCTGGTGATGCCCACCGATTGCAGCGCCGGCCCGAGCGCCCCCGCGCCGCCGAACAGCAGCGAAGCGCCGAAGCATTGCAGCGGACGCCAGCGCGCGAAGATCACCAGCGCCACCGCCATCAGGCCCTGGCCACTCGACAGGCTCTCGTTCCAGCTACCCGGGTAATACAGCGAAAGAAACGAGCCGCCGATGCCGGAAAGAAAGCCGCCCGCCGCCGTGGCGAGCGTGCGCACGCGCTTGACCGAAAAACCCATCGCCAGCGCCGCGTCGGCGCTGTCGCCCACGGTGCGCACGATCAGGCCCCAGCGCGTGTTGCGGAAGGCCCAGTGCAGCGCGAAGGCCAGCGCGATGCCGAGCAGGAACAGCACGTTCACCTGCAGGGCCGCCTGGATCTGCGGCGAATCGCTCCAGAAGCCGAAGGAGATCGACGGCAGCGTCGGCGCCTTCGGCTGCACGAAGGGCTTGCCCAAGAAGAAAGCCAGGCCGGTGCCGAACAACATCAGGCCGATGCCGGTGGCGATATCGTTGACCCGGGGCAGGCCGCAAATCCAGCCGTGCAGCGCGCCCAGCACGGCCCCCGAGGCGCCGGCCACCAGCACCCCCAGCCAGGGCGAACCGGTCAGGTAGGCGATGCCGTAGCCGGACATCGCGCCCATCACCAATATGCCTTCCAGGCCGAGGTTGATGCGCCCGCTTTTCTCGGTCAGGCATTCGCCCAGGCTGACGAACAGGAAAGGGGTGGAGACGCGGATCGCGCCGCCGATCACCGCGATGACAATGCCCCACAGGCCGATGTCGTTGTTCATGCTCAAGCTCCGCTCTTATGCACCGGTGGGACGGAAAATTTTCAGCCGGCCGTACATGGTCTCGGCCGCCAGGATCACCATGAACAAGGTGCCCTGCAGCACCAGCATGGTCGCGTCCGGCAGGCCCATGCGCCGCTGCAAGAGGCCGCCGGCGGCGCCGATGCCGCCGATCAGGATGGCCACAGGCACGATCGCCACCGGGTTGTGCCGCGCGATGAAGGAGACCAGGATGCCGGCGTAGCCGTAGCCGGCGGCGAGGGACGCATTGGCAGCGCCGTGCACCGCCGCCACTTCCGCCATGCCCGCCAGCCCCGCCGCCGCGCCGCCGACGAAACAGCATCCCAGGATCAGCGTGCCCACCGGCAGGCCCGCCAGGCGCGCCGCGCGCACGTTGCCGCCGGCGATGCGGATCGCATAGCCGGTGGTGGTAAAGCGCAGCACCAGGAACAGGACGATGCAGAAGATCACACCGTAGGAAAGGCCCCAGTGCACGTCCAGCCAGGGGATGTTGCCCAGCATGTTGGGGTCGCCGATCGGCTTGGTCGAGGGCTTGTTCAGGCTCGCCGGGTCGCGCAGCGCGCCTTCGACCAGGTGGTTGAACACCGCCATCGCGATATATGCCATGAGCAGGCTGCTGATGGTCTCGTTCACGCCGCGCCAGTGGCGCAGGTAACCCACGATGCCGATCCACACGCCACCGGCGAACATCGCCGCCAGCGCCATCACCGTGAGGTTGACCACCGGCGAGGCTTGCAGCAGGCCCGGCACCATCGCCGCGGCCAGGCCGCCCAGCACCACCGCGCCCTCCCCGCCGATCACCACCAGCCCGGCCTGCGCCGGCAAGGCCACGCACAGCGCCGTGAGGATCAGCGGCGCGGCGCGCTGCAGGGTGTTTTGCCAGGCGAAGGAATCGGCGAAGGCGCCGACGTAGATCAGCCGGTACAGGTCGATCGGGCTCTTGCCGATCACCGCGATCATCAGGCCGAACAGCACCATCGAGACCAGCAGCGAGCCGAACGGCCAGAACAGTGCTTCGGCGGACCGTTTCAGTGCATCGGGCATGACGAACTTATCCGCGGGCAGGACCACGGACCTTTCAATGACGGGTGCGGGCGCCGCTTCCGGCACTGTCTCGGCGGCCGAGCCGGGCACCGGTTGCGCCGGCTTTTCGGCTGCCGGCTCGGGCGGCCGGGCGGGAATATCGACTACGGTTTCTGACACGGCTCCTCCAGGGAACGGTCGAAGCGGGTACGGGTGCCGCCAGCCCCCGCCGGCGGCATCCCGGCGCGGCCGCAGGAGCGGACCGCGCCAGCTTCACTACACGACTCACTACACAACTCAATACGCAACTCTGATGCCAATTGGCCCCTCAAGCGGGGGAACCGATCGTCAACCCGGGATCTGCCCGACCACCCCGGCCACCAGGTAGTTCATCTTTTCCAGTTCCAGGTCGGTCTGCATCAGGTCCTTGGCGACCGCCACGTTGCCCTTGTTGTCCTTCTGGCCGCCCTTGAAGATGGCATAGCCGCCCTTGATCATCTTGGCCTTGATGTCGTCGGCCATGGCGCGGGCCTTGGGGGTCGCGGCCGCGCCGTAGGCGGACATCTTGACGAAACCTTCCTTCAGGCCGCCGCGCAGGAAGTTGATATGCGGCTTGCCCGTTTGCGCCGCGGTCACCAGGTTGGTGTACGGGGTGATCCAGTTCCACTCGGCGCCGGTGAGGTAACCCTTGGGCGCGAGCTTGGCCTGGCTGGCGTGATAGCCGCAGGTGAAGGCGCCGCGCTTCTCGGCGGTCTCCACCACCACCTTGGGGCCGTCGACGTGGCAGGTCACCACGTCCACGCCCTGGTCGAGCAGGCTGTTGGTGGCCTCCGCCTCCTTGACCGGCATCGACCATTCGCCGGTGAAGATCACGCGGGTGGTGAAGGCCGGGTCGACCGATTGCGCGCCCAAAGTGAAGGCGTTGATATTGCGCAGCACCTGGGGAATCGGCTTGGCGGCGATGAAGCCGAGCTTCTTGGTCTTGGAGGCATGCGCGGCCACCACGCCATTGAGGAACTGGCACTCGTCGATGTAGCCGAAGAAGGAGCCGACGTTCTTCGGATGCTTGCCCTCGGTCCAGAGACCCCCGCAGTGGGCGAAGCGCACGTTCGGGTTGGTCCCCGCCACTTTCAGGATGTGCGGATCGAAGTAGCCGAAGGAGGTGGGGAACAGCAGGCCGGCCTTGTCCTGGTTGATCATCGCCAGCATGGTCTTTTGCACGTCGGCGGTCTCGGGCACCTTCTCTTCTTCCACCACCGTGATGCCGGGCATCTTCTTGAGCGCGGCAGCGGCCTCGGCATGCGCCTGGTTGTAGCCATAGTCGTCCTTCGGGCCGACGTAGATCACGCCCACCGTCAGCTTGGACTGCGCGAATGCGCCGAGCGGGCGGCCCAGCGCGGCCAGCGCGCCGGCGGCGGTGAGGGTCTTGATCGCGGCGCGCCGCGAATTGGAATGCGTCTTCATGCGTCTCTCCATGTAGATGTGGTCGAATCCCCAAAATCGAACATTCGTCGAACATCGCGCACCGGGACTGCGCATGCCGCCCAGCGTACGATTCAGTGCACAATCTTGCATACATGATTAAGCAAGTCACATGCCACGGAAATTGCCGCGAGCCTGCCTCTGGCGTACCTGTGCGGACAGGTTTTCGCCGGCGCCGGATGAACAATTTTGATGCATGGCCCAGGCACCGGCGGTGCATGGGTGCGGCGCAACAATCCCGCCGGCGAGGCCCAAAAATCGGGCTTGATGACGCCTTTGTGACAGCTGGCCCGCTTATTGCATCAAGGCCCATCGGCATGACGCCGAGGGGGCTCGCGTATGGCCAGGCAAGCGGAGAGGGGATCTTTTTGCCTGGACAGGAAGCGGGGACTCAAGTCCAACCTACGCATCTACGCACGAAAGGCAAATTCAAATGAACATGGGAACTATCGGCAAGGCGGCACTGGCAGCCTCGGTGCTCGCCGCGAGCGCGACCGCATCGGCGGCCGAGTGGAGCGACACTTCGATCGGCTATCGCTACGGCACCGATTTCCGCGAGCCGTTCAACACGCAGAAGATCAAGAAAGACATCTTCTTCCTGACTCACGCCAGCGGCTACAAGTACGGCACCAACTTCTTCAACGTCGACTTCCTGATGTCCGACAGCAAAGACCCGAGCACGGTCGGCGGCTCCGGCGCGCAGGAAGCCTATGTGGTGTACCGCAACACCCTGGACTTCGGCAAGATCTCCGGCAAGGACCTGAAGTGGGGCTGGGTGCGCGGCTGGGGCGCCACGTTCGGCTTTGACTGGAACACCAAGAACGACGTCGGCTACGCTTCCAAGAAGCGCATGCTGGTGGCCGGCCCGACCGTCATGTTCGATGTGCCCGGCTTCTTCAACCTGAGCCTGCTGGTGCTGGATGAGTCCAACGCCCCGGTCGGCCATCCGGACCGCTACAAGTACAAGACCCACGCCATGCTGACCGGCGCCTGGGGCATCCCGATCGGCAGCACCCCGCTGTCCTTCGAGGGCTTCTTCAACTACATCGGCTCCAAGGGCCGCGACGAGTTCGGCGCCCAGACCAAGCCGGAAACCAACGTCGACATGCAGCTGATGCTCGACGTTGGCGCCCTCGCCGGTGGCCCGAAGAGCACCTTCAAGGTCGGCCTGGAGTACCAGTACTGGAAGAACAAGTTCGGCAACGACGCTTCCGGCCCTGCTGGCTCCGGCGCTTTCGCCAAGACCCCGATGATCCGCGCGGAATACCACTTCTAGTCGCGGCAAGTCGCAAACCGCCCCGCCGTGCCGTCTGGGTGTCGGCTGGCGCGGCGAGGTGGTGGCGTAGGTAGATGGTTTTTGCACGCCGGAGGGATGGGGTATCCGTCCGGCGTGTCATTGCCCGGCCGTGCGCATCACTTGCAGTACGCCTGATTGCTTGCGCCCGCTGATTGCGCCCGTTGGCCTTGCGCACGGACGGGCCGCCAGTGCGCCCGATCGCCGTGCGTCCAGTATTTCACTCCGGGCCGCTGCCCGCGCACCTGTCCGAATGCCTTATTATTGGCGGTCCCCAGAATTCTTTTCCAGAACCCACAGGGTGTGAACAACGCAGTGAATGACGCGCTGATGCCAGCTTCGGGCGCCTTGCCCGGTAACCCGTGGCGGCCGACCAGCCACCTGCCCGTCCATCCAGTTTCCGCACCGATTCCGCCGTACGCATGAGCGACGCACCTCCCCTGCTCACCCTGCGCGGCATCGTCAAGCGCTATCCCGGCGTCACCGCCTGCGACGGCGTCAGCCTCGATGTGCATGCCGGCGAGATCCACGCCGTGCTGGGCGAAAACGGCGCGGGCAAAAGCACCCTGATGAAGGTGATCTACGGCGTCACCCAGCCCGACGCCGGCATCATCACCTGGAAGGGCGACCCCGTCGCCATCGCCAACCCCAAGGCCGCGCGCGCGCTCGGGGTGAACATGGTGTTCCAGCACTTCTCCCTGTTCGACACCATCACGGTGGTGGAGAACGTCGCCGTGGCCCTGCCCGGCCGCGTCGACATGAACGAGCTGGCCGGGCGCATCAAGGAAGTCTCCGAGCGCTACGGCCTGAACGTCAACCCCTGGAGCCCGGTCCACGACCTGTCGATGGGCGAGCGCCAGCGTGTCGAGATCACGCGCTGCCTGCTGCAAAGCCCCAAGCTCCTGATCATGGACGAACCGACCTCGGTGCTGACCCCGCAGGCGGTCGACCAGCTGTTCGAGACCCTGCGCCTGCTGCGGGCCGAGGGTACGGCGATCCTCTACATCAGCCACAAGCTCGACGAAATCCTGAAACTCTGCGACCGCGCCACCATCCTGCGCGACGGCAAGGTGGTCACCGAGACCTTGCCCCGCGAAGAGACCGAAGCTTCCCTGGCGCGCAAGATGATCGGCCGCGAATTCCCCGAGTGCCGCAAGCGCGAGCACGCCGAGGGCGAGATCGTGTTCGAAGTCGCCGGCCTGTCGCTCGACGCCGACACGCCCTTCGGTACCGCATTGAAGAACATCAGCCTGCGCGTGCATGCCGGCGAGATTCTCGGCATCGCCGGCATCTCCGGCAACGGCCAGTCCGAGCTGCTTGACGCCCTCTCGGGCGAACGCCCGATCAGCGAGCGCAACGCGATCCAGCTGAACGGCGCGGCGATCGGCCAGTTCGATCCGCTGGCGCGCCGCGCCGCGGGGTTGACCTACGTCCCCGAAGACCGCCTGGGCAGCGGCGCCGTCGCCTCGATGAGCCTGACCCACAACGCCCTGCTCACCGCGCACCGGCGCGGCATGGTGCGCACGGGCCTGGTCAACTACCGCAACGCGCGCGACTACGCGGCGCGCTGCATCAAGGAGTTCTCGGTCAAGACGCCGGGTACCGAGGCGCTGGCCCGCAACCTGTCGGGCGGCAACCTGCAGAAATTCATCCTGGGCCGCGAGATCGGCCAGGAGCCGAAGATGCTGATCCTCGCGCAGCCGACCTGGGGCGTGGACATCGCCGCCGCCAGCGCGATCCGCCAGGCGGTGATCGACCTGGCCGCGCGCGGTGTCGGTGTGCTGGTGGTCTCCGAAGAACTCTCCGAGATATTTGAAATCTGCGACCGCATCGCCGTCATGGCGGGTGGGCGGCTCTCCGCGCCGCGCCCGGTTTCCGAAACCAATGCCGAGGAGATCGGCCTGCTGATGTCCGGCATGTTCGGCAAGGAAGCGGCCGGTGCCGCCGTGGCGCCTGCCGACGCCGCGCCGCCGGCCCCTCCTGCCTCCACGGCCACCGCCTGAACCCATGATCCGGACTCCCTGGCGGCTGGTGCCGCGCACCCAACCCTCGGCGCGCATGCGCGTGCTCGCCCCGCTGATGGCGGTGCTGCTCACCATCGTGGCCGGCTGCATTGTGTTTGCCTCGCTCGGCCTGTCGCCGCTGGCCGCGCTGAAGGTGTTCCTGATCGAGCCGCTGTCCTCGGTGAACGGCGTGTCCGAACTGCTGCTCAAGGCCTCCCCCCTGTGCCTGATCGCCCTGGGCCTGGCGATCGGCTACCGCGCCAACGTGTGGAACATCGGCGCGGAAGGCCAGATGTACCTGGGCGGCGTGTTCGCCACCGGCCTGGCGATCTATTTCCATGAAAGCGGCGGCCCCTGGCTGCTGCCCGCGATGGTGGTGGCCGGCGCGATCGGCGGCGCGCTGTGGGCGGCGATCCCGGCGTTCTTGCGGGTAAACTTCCACGCCAACGAAATCCTGGTCAGCCTGATGCTCACCTACGTGGCCGACCTGTTGATCAAATACCTGGTCTACGGCCCCTGGCAGGACCCGGCGGCGAACAACTTCCCGCTCACCGTCTCGTTCTCGGACAACGCCCTGTTCCCCCTCTTCGCCTCGTTCGGCGGCGAGTGGCTGGAAGGCACGCGCCTGAACCTCTCGCTGCTGATCACCCTGGTCGCCCTGCCGGTCGCCTGGGTGTTCATGCAGCGCACCTTCGCCGGCTACCAGTTGACCGTGGCGGGCCTCGCGCCCTCGGCCGCGCGCTACGCCGGTTTCTCCAGCAAGGCGGCGATCTGGATGGCCATGCTGATCGGCGGCGCCTGCGCCGGCATGGCGGGGGTGATGGAAGTCGCCGGCCCGCTGGGCCAGCTGAACGACCGCTGGACCCCGGGCTACGGCTTCACCGCCATCATCGTCGCCACCCTCGGGCGCCTGCACCCCTTCGGCATCGCGCTGGCATCGCTCCTGATGGCGCTGGTCTACTTGGGCGGTGAGGCGGTGCAGATCAGCCTGCAACTCCCCAAGGCGATCAGCCTGGTGTTCCAGGGCATGCTGCTGCTCCTGATCCTGGGCTGCGACGTGCTGGTGAACTACCGCATCGAGCGCCGCCGCCCGCCCGCGCTGGCAGTTGCTGAAGCAAAATAAGCCCATGACCCTGGAATCCCTCACCCCCCTGTTCGCCAGCGCGGTCGCCGCGGCGATCCCGCTCCTGCTCGCGGCCCTGGGCGAACTGGTCACCGAGCGCTCCGGCGTGCTCAACCTCGGCGTCGAGGGCATGATGCTGATGGGCGCGGTCACCGCCTTCGTGGTGGTCGCCAGCGGCGGCGGCCTGACCCTGGCGACCATCTGCGCCTGCCTGGCGGGGGCGCTGGCCGCTTTCATTTTTGGTTTCCTCACCCTGACCCTCCAGGCCAGCCAGGTCGCCACCGGCCTGGCCCTCGCCATCCTGGGCAGCGGCGTCTCCGCTTTTGCCGGGCGCGGCTATGTGGGCAACCCGGCCAAGCTGGCCTTCGTCGAACTGCCGATCCCCGTGCTCTCCAAATTGCCCCTGGTCGGCCCGGCGCTGTTCTCGATGAACGCGCTCGGTTACCTCTCGATCGTCCTGGTGATCGCGACCACCTGGTTCCTGTACCGCACCAAGTCCGGCCTGATCCTGCGCTCGGTGGGCGAGTCCCCGGTGGTGGCGCAATCGCTTGGCCTGCAGGTGATCCGCATCCGCTACCTCGCCACCATGTTCGGTGGCCTGATGGCGGGCCTGGCGGGCTGCTACTACGCCATCGCCCAGTTCAAGATGTGGCAGGAAGGCCTGACCTCGGGCAACGGCTGGATCGCCCTGGCCCTGGTGGTGTTCGCCAGCTGGCGCCCGGTGCGCCTGATGCTGGGCGCCCTCCTGTTCGGCGGGGTCACGGCCTTCGGCTTATACCTGCAGGCAGTCGGCGTGCAGGTCTCGGCCTTCGCCCTGGCTGCCCTGCCCTATGTAGCCACGGTGGTGGTACTGTCGGTGATCTCGCGCGACCAGCGTGCGCTGCGCCGCAACGCGCCTGCATCGCTCGGCCAGCCCTACTTCGGGATGTAGCCCGTAAGATGCGGATTGGCATGTAATCCGCTTGTAGATCGACTGGCCCCAAAAAGGGTACCCTGCCCGGACCAAAAAAATCCCGGGGTTTTGATCTGGCAACATTTTTTCTGATGAGGAGATCCGCATGAAACTGTTCAAAAAATTGCTCGCCGTGGCAGCCGCCGCGGCCCTGTGCGGCAGCCTGTCGGCCGACGCCGCCGATCCGCTCAAGATGGCATTTGTCTATGTCGGCCCGGTCGGCGACGGCGGCTGGACCTACGCCCATGACCTGGGCCGCAAGGAAGTCGAGAAAAAGCTCGGCGCCAAGGTCGCCACCTCGATCGTCGAAAACGTGCCTGAAGGCGCGGACGCCGAGCGCGTCATCCGCGACCTGGCCGCCAAGGGCAACAAGGTGATCTTCACCACCTCCTTCGGCTACATGGAGCAGACCCTGAAGGTCGCCAAGACCTTCCCCAAGGTCGACTTCTACCACGCCACCGGCTTCAAGTCGTCGCCCAACGTCACCATCTACAACAGCCGCATGTATGAGCCGGCTTACCTGGCGGGCGTGATCGCCGGCCACATGAGCAAGAAGGGCGTGCTCGGCTTCGTGGCCTCCTTCCCGATCCCCGAAGTGGTGCGCAACATCAACGCCTACACCATGGGCGCGCGCAGCGTGAACCCGAAGATCACCACCAAGGTGGTGTGGATCTCCAGCTGGTTCGACCCCTCCAAGGAACGCGCCGCCGCCGAAACCCTGATCGGCCAGGGCGCCGACGTGCTGCTGCAGAACACCGACTCCTCCGCCGTGCTGCAGGCCGCCCAGGACAAGGGCGTCTACGCCTTCGGCTGGGATTCGGACATGACCGCCTACGGCCCCAAGGCCCACCTGGCTTCCTGCATTGAAATCTGGGGCGGCTACTACACCTCCGTGGCCGAAGCCGCGCTCTCCGGCAAGCCGCTGAAAAAGGCCGTCTGGGGCGGCATCAAGGACGGCATGAACGACCTGGTTTCGGTCAACCCGGCCATTCCCGACGCCGCCAAGAAGATGGTGGCCGACAAGAAGGCCGAGATCGCCGCCGGCAAGTTCGCCGTGTTCAAGGGCCCGCTCAAGGGCAATGAAGGCAAGGACGTGATCCCCGCCGGCAAGACCCTGACCGACAAAGAAATCGACAGCATCAACTGGTATGTCGAGGGCGTCGAAGGCAAGGTGCCGGGCGCGAAGTAATTCGCGCAAAGGCAACGCGCCCTGGGTTCGCTCCAGCGAACTTTGGGCACGACCGACAAGGTCCGCTCCGGCGGACCTTGTTCACGTAAGGAGCACGCGCCCCCGGCGCACCCTGCTTCAGGCCGCTTCGCAAAGGTCCGCCCATCCGGCGTAACCTTCGTCAAGCAGCTTGCCGCAAGAGAGGTCATCCCATGAGCAACATCACCGAATACATCCGCCGCCTGCCAAAGGCCGAATTGCACATCCACATCGAAGGCTCCCTGGAACCGGAGATGATGTTCTCCCTGGCCGCCAAGCACGGTGTCAAACTGCCTTACGCCGACGTCGAGGCCGTGCGCCGCGCCTACGAGTTCAACAACCTGCAGGAATTCCTCGACATCTATTACGCCGGCGCCGCCGTGCTGATCGACCGCGCCGACTTCCGCGACCTGATGCTCGCCTACCTGAAGCGCGCGCACGACGACGGCGTGGTCCACAGCGAAATCTTCTTCGACCCGCAGACCCACACCGCGCGCGGCATCGCCATGGCCACGGTGATCGACGGCTTCACCGACGGCATCAACGAAGCCAGCCAGGCCTGGGGCATCAGCGCCAGCCTGATCCTGTGCTTCCTGCGCCACTTGAGCGAGGAGGACGCGTTCCAGACACTTGAAGAAGCCATGCCCTACCGCGACCGCTTCATCGGCGTCGGCCTGGACTCCTCCGAAGTCGGCCACCCGCCCGCCAAGTTCGAGCGCGTGTTCGCCCGCGCCCGCGCGGCCGGCCTGCACGTGGTCGCCCACGCCGGCGAAGAAGGCCCGCCCGCCTACGTCACCGAGGCCCTCGACCTGCTCAAGACGGAGCGCATCGACCACGGCGTGCGCAGCGAGGGCGATAGCGCCCTGATGGCGCGCCTGAAGCAGACGCAAATGCCCCTCACCGTCTGCCCGCTTTCCAACACCAAGCTGATGGTGTTCAAGAAAATGGAAGAGCACAACCTCAAGCGCATGCTCGACGCCGGCATCATGGTCACGGTGAACTCGGACGACCCCGCCTATTTCGGCGGCTATATCCTGGCCAACTACCTCGCCGTCACCGACGGCCTGGCACTCTCGCCCGCCGACTTGCGCAAGCTCGCCGAGAATTCGATCCATGCATCCTTCCTGCCACAAACGGCAAAACAGGAGCTGATCGCGCGCATCGCCGCAACCCCGGTTTGAGGATGGACGCCATGCTCGCCCCCGAACTCGACCCCGCCATCTTCAACGACTGGCACCCGGTCGCCGACGCTTCGAAGATCAGCGCCGACAAGCTCAGCCCCGCCTCCCTGCTCGGCCAGGACCTGGTCCTGTTCCGCGACGCGCAAGGCGCGATCCACGCCTGGGAAGACCGCTGCCCGCACCGCGGCACGCGTTTTTCCATCGGCCGCATCGACCAGGGCAAGGTGGTCTGCGCCTATCACGCCTGGCAGTTCCAGCCCTCCGGCCAGTGCACCTTCATCCCCGCCCTGCCCGAGCACAAGCCCGCCGCCTCGGTGTGCGCGCGCACCTATGCCGCCAAGGAGCAGTACGGCATGGCGTGGGTGTGCCTGGGCAACCCGGCGCAGGACGTGCTGCCCTTCCCGGAGCATGCCGATACACGCCTGAACAAGGTGATCTGCGGGCCCTACGATGTGCCCACCAGCGCGCCGCGCATCGTCGAGAATTTTCTCGACATGGCGCACTTTCCCTACATCCACACCGGCATTCTCGGCGACCCCTCGCGCACCGAAGTGCGCGACTACAAGGTCGACAGCAAGTGGGAAGACGGCGCCGGCGGCACCGGTGTGCGCGCCACCGAATGCTTCTTCTGGCAGCCGCAGACCAACAGCCTGGCGCACGGCGGCACCGAGGTCGAATACAGCTACCGGGTGGTGCGGCCCTACACCGCCATCCTCACCAAGGTGCCCGAGGGGCAGGAAGGCTTCTGGGAAGCGATCAGCCTGCACGTGCAGCCGCTCACCGAAGAGACCAGCCGCGTCTGGCTGATCCTCGCGCTGACCAACTTCGTGCAGAGCGACGACGAACTGCGCGCCTTCCAGGACAAGATCTTTTCCGGCGACATGCCGATCCTGCAAAACCAGGTGCCCAAGCGCCTGCCCCTGGCCCCGGGCGCGGAAATGCCGATGCGCTGCGACCGCCTGTCGCAGGCCTACCGCCGCTACCTCACTGAACGCGGCGTCCGCTTCGGAGTCATCCCCGCATGAGCACGAACGCAAAGCGCACCGCCTATCGCGGCACTCTGGTCGATTTCACCGACGACCCGCGCCAATCGGGTGCAAGCGCCTTACGTCACCTCGAGGACGGCCTGCTGGTGGTCAATGACGGCAAGGTCGAGGGCACCGGCCTCGCTGCCGAGATGCGCGCCAAGCTGCCGCCCGGCACGAAGGTGGTCGACCACAGCGGCAAACTCATCATGCCCGGCTTCATCGACGCCCACGTGCACTTCCCGCAGCTCGACGTGATCGCCAGTCACGGCAAGCAGTTGCTCGACTGGCTCAGCGACTACACCTTCCCCGCCGAGAGCCGCTTCTCCGACCCCGTACACGGCGCCGCCGTCGCCAAATTTTTCCTCGACGAACTGGCGCGCAACGGCACCACCACCGCCGCCGTCTACCCCACCGTGCATCCCGAATCGGTGGATGCCTTCTTCAGCGAAGCGAAACAGCGCGGCCTGCGCATGGTGGCCGGCAAGGTGATGATGGACATCAACGCGCCGGACAACCTGCGCGACGAAGCCGAGCAGTCCTACGCCGATTCGAAAATGCTGATCGAGCGCTGGCACGGGAAAGACCGCCTGCTCTACGGCGTCACGCCCCGCTTCGCCGCCACCTCCACCGAGCGCCAGCTCGAGCTCGCCGGCAAGCTGCTCGATGAGCACCCCGGCATCCACATGCAGACCCACCTGGCGGAGAACGACGCCGAGATCAAGTGGATCGCCGAGCTCTTCCCCTGGAGCAAGAGCTACCTCGGTGTCTACGAAAAATTCGGCCTGGTGCGCCCCGGCGCCCTGTACGGCCACTCGATCCACCTGAGCCAGGACGACTGGCGCACCCTCGCCAGGAACGGCGCCGCGGCGATCCATTGCCCCACCTCCAACCTGTTCCTCGGCAGCGGCCTGTTCAACCTCGATGCCGCCAACGAAGCCGGCGCGCTCGTCGGCCTGGCCACCGACGTGGGCGGCGGCACCTCCTTCTCCATGCTGCGCACCATGCACGAAGCCTACAAGGTCGCGCAGATGGCCCGCCGCCCCTTCACCGCTTCGGACGGCTTCTACCTGGCGACGCTGGGCAGCGCCCGCGCGCTGGGGCTGCAAGACAAGATCGGCAACTTCAACCCCGGCATGGAAGCGGACTTCATCGTCCTCGACCCCAAGGCCACGCCCCTGATCGAGCGGCGCTACGGCATCGCCCCGAACATCGAGCAGAAGCTGTTCGTGCTGATGATGCTGGGCGACGACCGGGTAGTGGACCAGACCTATATCATGGGCGAGCCGGCGAAGCCGGAAGCGCGGACATGATCCACGGAATCAGAGGCGTCGCTTCCCGCTAGGCGAGTTATCTTGCACATCGCGGTAACTACATCGCGCATCGCAAGGCTATCGAAGGCTGCGCCTTAAGCACATTCGACAGCCAATCGAGTTTGCGCAGGCGGGCTACGAACGGACCGCGCCCGCGCGGCGTGAGCGAATCAGCCAGGCTTGCAAGGCGAATCCCACAATGAAGGTGACGAGCCATGCCAGCAATGTGCCAAGCACCACGGGAGACTGGGGCCCATCCGCCAGCGGGTGCGAGGCCGGCAGGCGCCTCAAGGTTTCACTAATGCCGGGGACCATCAGCAGGAAGAAGCTGAAAGAAAGTCCGAACGCGGAGAGATACGGACGCAGCCTTCCCAGGAAGGACAGCCGCGGAACCAGCAGGCCGCCGAATGCCGCGAGGAGCGACAGGATGCCCAGCGCGTGCCCGGGGTTGAAGCCGCCGGTGCTGGACAGTCCGAAAGACGTGAGCACCGACACCAGCAGCCCGGCGAGATAGAGCTTGCCGGCGCCGGCCGCGGGGTCGATTTCGCGGTAGCGCGCGAAGCTGACGATCCCCGCGAAGACGGGAACCAGGCTGATGACCGTGTGGATGGCACCGAGGAACGAAATGGGGTTGGGCATGTGTGGGTACTCTCTTCAGAACAGATCAAATGGGATCAATACGTTGGCCGCGAGACAGGCAACATGCGCCGTCGCACCGAGTCCTGTGACGCTTTGAGTTATTTATCTACTAGTAGGTAGTCGCACTGGGCAAAAAATTGCGGGCGTGGTCAGATCATCATTGCGAGGCGAATCAGACCGCCTTGGTCAACCTGTTGACCGCCGGCTGCACAATCGCCTGGAAGGTCTTGGGATCGCCAAGCGCCCGCGCAGCCAGC
>Ga0307511_10000573_pt1 | contig 39437 bp, 39 predicted proteins | sample 13_EM_MG_FD_200266 | JGI IMG/M metagenome (GOLD analysis project Ga0307511, IMG submission 200266) | Populus trichocarpa ectomycorrhiza microbial communities from riparian zone in the Pacific Northwest, United States - 13_EM | ecosystem: Host-associated > Plants > Roots > Unclassified | place... | reverse complement strand
CACCACGAACCCGTTCTCGGCCGTCCTGCTCGGCCTCGGGGACGACGATCGTCTGTACGCGGTCGCCGAGTGGCGTTACGACTCCCGCGCCCGGCATCGGCAGATGACCGACGCGCAGTACAGCGCCGCCGTACGGAAGTGGCTCGCCGGGCTCAGCGTCGAGCCCGAGTGGACGTTCGTTGACCCGAGCGCCGCCTCGTACTCCGCACAGCTCTGGGCCGATGGGCACCCCGGCGTCGCGCGCGCCGACAACATGGTGCTTGACGGCATCCGCAGTGTCTCGAACGTGCTCGACGCCGGCCTGCTGCGCATCCATCGCTCGTGCGAGGGGCTGCTCGACGAACTGCCCGGATACGCATGGTCGGACGAGGCCGCCGCCCGCGGTGAAGACAAGCCCGTGAAGGCGAACGATCACTCGGTCGACGCGCTGCGCTACGCCGTGCACTCCACCGCGCACGAGTGGCGCCACCTGCTCTCGCTCGCCGCATAGCCCCCCCCACCCGCCCGCAGTCCCGGCCGCCGCACGGTGCCCGGGGCTCCGCCATGCCGAGGGGGTGCTCATGCCGCGCGAGTGGACCGACCGTTTCCTCGCCTACGTCACCGAGGCACCGGGCGGTTGCTGGCAGTGGACCGGCTACCTGATGCCCAACGGGTACGCGCGGATTTCCGTCAACGGCGAGCGCCAGTACGCGCACCGCGTCGCGTACGAGACGTTCCTCGGGCCGATTCCCGACGGACTCGTGATCGACCACCTGTGCCGCAACCGAGGATGCGTCAACCCCGACCACCTCGAAGCAGTCACGCAGCGAACCAACGTGCTGCGCGGCGTCTCATTCGCCGCCGTCCGCGCGCGGCAGGTCCGTTGTCTGCGCGGCCACCGGTTCACCAGGGCCAACACCTACGTAGCCAGCAACGGCACCCGCAAGTGCCGGAAGTGCCGAGCAGCAGCGCGCGCCCGCTCGCAACGTCGGACACAGGGGGTGGTGCACTGTGCCGCTGCCTGACAACGGCGCCCCGTGGCCACCGCCCCAACTCGCCGGCCTGTACCGCGAGATCGGGGTGAACGACGCGTGGTACTCCGGCGACCGCAAGCGGCTCGCCGACGTCTACCGCTCCGAACGGCAGCGCCGCCACGACGGCCGGCGCCGGCTGTGGGCCCGCCACCGCAACCCCCAGCACGGCAAGGACGACGGCCGGCTGCACATCCCGCTCGCCGGCGACATCGCGAGCACGTCCGCCGAGTTGCTGTTCGCCGAGCCGCTCGCGCTCACCGTCGACAACACGACGACGCAGGACCGCCTCGACGCGTTCGCCGAGGCCGGCGGACTGGCGAACACGCTCCTCGAAGCGGCCGAAGTCGGCGCCGCCCTCGGCGGATCGTTCCTCCGCGTCACCTGGAATGCCGAGCTCGCCGCCCGCCCGCTCATCACGGTCATTCACCCCGACAAGGCAGTGCCCGAGTTCTCGTACGGACTGCTTCAAGCGGTCACGTTCTGGCGGGAGTTGCTGGGCAGCGACCGCTCGACCGTACGGCGCCACCTCGAACGACACGAGCGGGGCCGCATCCTGCACGCCCTGTACGAGGGCACCGAGGACCGACTCGGCACCCGCGTGCCGCTCACCGAGCACCCCGACACGGCCAGCCTCGTCGACTCCCTCGACACCGAGGGCGACAGCATCACCACCGGCGTGGACGCGCTCACCGCCTCGTACGTCCCCAACATGCTGCCCAACCGCCGCCACCGCGGCAGTCCGTACGGGCGCAGCGACTACGACGCCCCGCTGCATGACCTCATGGACGCGCTCGACGAGACATGGTCGAGCTGGATGCGCGACATCCGACTCGCTCGCGCGCGGCTGATCGTCCCCGACTCCTATCTGCGCGACCACGGCCCCGGCCGCGGCGCCTCGTTCGACGACGACCGGGAAATCTGGGCCGCCCTGTCCATCCCGCCGACCGAGAACGGCGCCGGCATCACCCTGTCGCAGTTCGCGATCAGGGTCGCCGAGCACCAGTCGACGGCCGACTCGATCGTGCGGCAAGCCGTACGGTCCGCCGGCTACTCCGCGCAGACCTTCGGCATGGACGACTCGACCGCGGTCACCGCGACCGAGGTCAAAGCGCGCGAGCGCAAGTCCATGACCACCCGCGAGAAGAAAGCTCGGTATTGGGCGCCCGGGGTCGCCGACATCCTGCACGTGGCGCTCATGCTCGACCGTCGCCTGTTCACCCCCTCACTCGTCATCGAGCGGCCCCGCGTCGCGTTCGGCGACTCCGTGAGCGAGGACCCGACCAGCGTCGCGCAAACCCTGTCTCTGCTCGCACAGGCGCAGGCCGTGAGCGTCGACACCAAGGTGCGCATCCTGCACCCCGATTGGGACGACACCGCCGTGCAGGCCGAGGTCGACCGCATCCTCGTCGAGAGTGGGCAAGCAGTGCCCGACCCCATGCAGGCCGGGCAGTTGATCTAGCTTCAGGCGACAGGCCAGCCGACGAACTTGTCTCCGTCCTCATACACGAGCGTCATTCCGGCCGACTCGACGAGCTCGGCCAAGTCGTCGACTGGACGCTCGGGAAGCAGCACAACGAGCTGCGCATCCTTCGGGGGGATGTGTCGGCGGTAGTCGTGGAGCTGTCCAATGGCCATGCGGACGGCGTTACGGCTGCTGCTGCCCTTGAGCTCATAGAGCACGTTGTCGGTCGCGTCGTAGAGGTCCGTCCAGAACGTTGACGTCAGACCCTTGATGCGGATCTTGAAGCGGTCGACCGTGTGCCCCTCGCCCTTGAGGAAGGCGAGGAATCGGTCGCTCAGCTCCGCCTCGCGTCGCGTGACCTCGACGGCGTCGCTCGCCTTGCGGGTGACCTGCTTCTTACTGTTCTTCTCCGGCTTGGTGGCCTGTCCGCTGGTGGACTCGGCGGGCTTGAGCTCGAAGTACGGGTCACCACTGATCGGGACGGCCGGCAGGGTCTCGGTGACGTCGTCGACCGCCGCGGAAATGAAGTCCTCGGGCAGTTGCTTGGTCTCGGCCACCGGGCGCAGCCGAAAGACGTAGACCCATCGCATGTCGTGGTTCTGGTCGAGGGCCCGCCGCCTCACGAACGGCTCGCCCTCGTCGACCTTGAACTCGCCGACGTAGCGGTGCAGTTTGGGCCCACTGTTGCCCTTGACGTATCCGACGCAGATGAAAACGCGCAGCGTGCGCCCGTCGTCGGCGTGATTCAGTACCGACCCGTTGTTGCCCTTCAGCGTCTGGTCGCCCTCAACACCCTGACCGGTGTACTCGAAGATCGGGCCCGTCTCGTCTTCCTCGGCAAGCCAACCATCCTGATAGCCGTAGTCCTTACCACTGTCGTGATCCGAGTAGATCAGGACGTTGTCGGTAGTGGCGGACGGGATGATGCCGCCCTGGGGGCCGCCGCCGAACTTCGCTTTCAGTTGCGCGCGGGTGAAGACGTCGCCGGGCTTGATCTTCGCAGAGGTCATGCACTCGACCGTATCGGGCACCACTGACAACGGGTGCCGAGCAGGCTCTGCCCTACCTCGTGTAGCGAGGCGCAGTGGCCTACTTGGGACTCGGCTCCTCGGCCTTCCTGACCATGAGCACATCGCAGACTTGCCCTACTACTCCCAGGACCACCAACGCCCACATCGGCTCGGCCTGTTGTACGTGCCCGCTTGCAATGGTCACAGCGATGCCACTCCCGCTCACAGCGCTCCATCGAATGCCAAATCGTGGAAAGCGCAGCACAAGGTCGGGACGCGTCTTCGGCATGGTGTCACTCCTGATTCGTACCGACAGGTCCCTGCGCGCACAGGTCGACGACCGCAAGCAGTGCTGCCGTCTGAAGTAATAGTCTGCACCAAAATCGCGGCGCCGCCTACGATTCATAGGAATCAGGGCCGAGATACCTTCGATGTTGACTGGCTGGCCAACGGCCAGTCAACGCACAGAAGGTCCATTTGCTCCTAAATGGGGGTGAACGAATGCCCATTCACCCCGGCATGGTGGAGGACCTCTCGGCCGGCGTGCGTGATCTGTACGCGGACGCCGAGGCGCGGCTGATGGGGATCGTCGCGCGCCAACTCGCCGACGGGTTCGAGGCTCCGGGGTGGGCGGTGGCCAAGCTCGCCGATATCCAGTCGCTACGACGCTCGGCGCAGCAGGTCGTCGACGCGCTCTCGACTGCGGTTGACCTTGAGGTGTGGGATGTGGTCGCCGAGGCGTACAACGTCGGCGCGCGCGCCGGCCTCGCTGAGCTCGGCGCCCTGGGCGACGACGAGGTGCGCCGGATCGCCGAGACGACGCCGGCGACGCGCGCTGTGGATCGGCTCGCGCAGGAAACGGTCGCCCTCGTCACCGAGACGCACCGCGGGATTCTCCGGGGAGTTGAGGACGGGTACCGGCAGGTGATCGCCGAAGTGTCGGCAACGCCGCTGCTCGGCATCGACTCTCGCCGACAGGCTACACAGCGCGCCATGGAACGGTTCTCCGACCGTGGGCTGCGTACGTTTGTCGACAAGGGCGGGCGCGCGTGGCAGATGACGTCTTACACGGAGATGGCGACTCGTACCTCGGTCGGTCGAGCCGCGGTCGAGGGGCACACCGACCGCCTGCGCGCCGCCGGTCTCGACCTCGTCATCGTCAGCAACGCCCCGCACGAGTGCCCCGTGTGCCGGCCGTACGAGGGCAAGGTGTTGTCGATCGACGGCCCCGACGAGCCGCACGAGGTCGACGTCGAGCACGCCCTCGACGACGGCCGCACCGTGCGCGTAGACGTCGCCGGCTCGCTCAACGCCGCTCGGGCCCGAGGCTTTCAGCATCCCAACTGCCGTCACTCCGTTGCCGCTTACCTCGCCGGCGTGACCCGCGCGCCAGAGGACGCGTCCGAGGACCTCGACGGGTACGAGGCGACGCAGAAGCAGCGCGCCATCGAGCGCGGCATTCGCAAGTGGAAGAACCGCGCCGCCTCAGCCACCACCCCCGAAGCAAAGCGCGCGGCCGAGGCACGCGTGCGTGCATGGCAAGGCCGGATGCGCGGCCACCTCGCCGACCACCCCGAACTCATCCGCCGACGTGAGCGCGAGCAGCCCGGCGCCGGCAATCTCCCCTCAACCGCGCCGCGCCCGTCGCAGGACGCGATCGAGGCCGCGCGCGTCCGCGCGGGCGACGAGCGCACCCTGCCGGAGATGGGCGACGAGCAGCTCGGCGCCGCGATCCGGCCCGGGGTGCTCGATCAGCGCGACCTCGGCCGCATCCGCGCCGAGTCCGAGCGGCGCGACGAGGCCGAGCTGCTCGCCCGACTGCGCCCCGACGGTCAACTCGCCGAGCCCCTCTCGCAGTTCAGCGACGACGAACTCGCCGCCACGTTCCCGCATTTGGGCGACGACGAGCTGCTGCGCGTCATGGCCGAGCTGGACCGGCGCGACGTCGACGCCGCCCTGCCGGCCGCGCGCCGCGATCTGATCGGCCTGTCCGAGCGCGAGCTCGCCGAACGGGCACGGCACGTCGACGACGCCGAGCGAGCCGAGATCGCCGCCGAGGCCAACCGGCGCCGGCTGCTCACCGAGGTGTTCCCCGACGGCCGGCTCGCCGAGGACCTCTCGCCACTCGGCGACGACGTCCTCGGTTGGGCGATCCGGTACGCGCGTCCCGAGGACGCCGAGCGGATCGCCGACGAGTTCGACCGCCGGTACCCGCCAACACCGTTGCCCGAGGCCGCCGGCGCGCACACCGTCGAGGGTCAACTCGCCGACCGCGCAGCGATCGACGAGGCACTCGCGCCGGCCGAGAGTCTCGACGAGTGGGGATCGCTCGCGCTGGACGAGGACCCGTACGCCGGCATGACCGCTACCGAGCGATGGATCGCCGAGCGGGAGTACGACGCCGAGCAGCAGCGCACCGCCTACACCCGCGAGCAGATACGCGAGATGTACCGAGAGCACGTCTACGCACAGTTGCTCGCGGCCGAGGACGCCACGAACGGCTATCTCCTCAACCGCAAGGCGCAGGCCGCCGGCGTCGACCCAATCACTCTGTTTTCCGGTCCCGCGCACATCGCCTACGCGCGCGCATCCGAGGACCTGATCAGGTGGTGGCAGGATCACCCGCGCCTTACGCTGACCGAGTACACAGAGCAGATCACGGGCGTGCGAAACGCCGCCGCTGACACCGCCCGCAAGAACCGCGGCGATCAGCAGAACCGACTCTGAACAAGGGGGCAGCAGTGGGCAGCCGAGGCGACCTCGTCCGCGCCATCAACGCCGGCGCCGAGGCCGGCCGCAACGGCAACCCGGTCACTGCCTGCCCGTTCCCCGCCGGCGACCTGCTGCGCTCGGCATGGGTACGCGGATACGCCCGCACTCGCCCGCTACCCAACGAAAACAAGTAGGCATACAGAGGCGCAAGACGCTTACGGCACCTGCACTTGGAGCTCGTTACTATCCGCCGCCCCGCATGAGGGCGATGAGAGCGATCAACAGCCCGACGATTCCAGCGAGCTCGGCGGCCACCGTAAGCGCAGGGCGCCGCTGAGAGTTGCCGTCTGACGGAGGCGCCGAAGGCGTAGGGCTTCCGTCAGGCGGCGACGGGGGGCGCGGGGAAGGGCTCCCAGGCGCGCCACCATGCCGCCGAACGACAGTCCCCCGTCTGACTGAGCGAACCAGCGCCCACAGCAACCCCAGAAAAGCGGCGAGCAGTATCAGCTCTGGCAGCCCAACCCGCTCCCATACCGCCGCTATCTGCATCGGTCTCCCTGTGCGCTACGCGTGCCCGCTCCGCAACCAAGCCTGAATGCCTTCTTCCTCACGATGATACTTAGGAGAGATCGTCATGTCTGAATCCAGCTCCCTGCCCGTACACCCGCACACGGGGCCAGGCGGCTCGGGCGAGGGCGGTGCGCCCGAGCCGGGCACCACCGGCGGAAACGATCCGGCCGGTAACCCGCCGGCTGGAAGGACCACCCCGACAGCCTCGGCACCAACACCGCCCCCTGTCGACCCGGCGGCCGAGCAGCGCGCGACCACAGCCGAACAGGCAGCGCAGCAGGCCAAGACCGAGCGCGACGACCTGCTCGGCGCACTGCGCAAGGTGCTCGACCCGAGCGGCGCGGCCGGCGAGCAGGACCCGGCCAAGCTCGCCGAGCAGGCGACCACCGAGCGCGACACCGCGCTCGCCGAGGCTCGCCGGCTGCGCGTCGAGCTCGCCGCCCACCAGGCCGCGCACAAGAGCGGCGCCGACCCTGCACGGCTGCTCGACTCCCGCTCGGTAGCTGCGCAGCTCGAAGCGCTCGACCCGACCGACGCGAAGTTCGGCGAGCAGCTCGACGCCGTGATCGCCGCGGCGGTCGAGGCAAACCCGCTGCTGCGCGCCGGCGGCACCCTGCCGGCCGGACCGCCCAAGGGGGGCGCCGACTTCACCCCGGGCGCCCCGACGACGGTCACGCCCGAGCAGTTCGCGCGCCTGAGCTATGCCGACCGCGTCGAGCTCCACCAGTCCGACCCCGACCAGTACCGGCAGTTGTCTGCCGCGAGCGAGTAAGGAGGCTGCCGTATGGCGAAGACGACCGCGGCACAGATGATCGTCCCGGACGTCTGGGCCGACATGGTGCAAAACAAGTTCAAGGGCAAGCTAGTCATCGGCTCGATGGCGCTGAACGACTCCACCCTCGAAGGCAAGCCCGGCGACTCCGTGAACTTCCCCAAGTGGAAGGGACTTACGGAGGCTGAGGACCTCACCGAGGGCACCCCGATGACCCCCGAGCAGCTCGGCACCGACCCGGGTAATACGGCCACGATCAAGGAGGCCGGTAAGGCGGTCGAGATCACCGACAAGGCTCGCCTTGTCGCGTTCGGCGACCCGTTCGCCGAGACGCAGCGACAGCTCGGCGTGCTCATCGCCCGGAAGATCGACAAGGATCTGACGGCCGCGGCCGAGGCCGCCGGCGTCATCATGGTCAACGCCGCGACCGACCCTCTGTCGTGGGATGTGATGGTGGACGGCATCGCCAAGTTCGGGGACGAGTGGGAGCCGGAGAACATGGCCGGCATCATCATTCACTCGCTCCAGCGGGCGAGCATCTACAAGGACCCGAACTTCATCAGCGCCGACAAGTTCGGCACGGGCGCCGTGATCCCGCGCGGCGTGATCGGCCAGATTGGCGGCGTCAACATCTTCGTGTCCGACCGCGTCACGACTACCGCGGCCGATGGGACCAACCCGGCCACGTACAACGCGCTGATGGTGCGCCGAGGCTCCCTCGGCCTGCTCTACAAGCGCCGGCCACTCGTCGAGACAGACCGCGACATCCTCGCCCGCACGACCGTGGTCACCACGAACGTGCACTACGCCACGCACCGACTCGACGACGAGGGGATCGTCGTTCTCAAGACCCGGGGGGCGGCGTGATGTTGCTCCGCCGCTACCACCCGAGAGACGACGATTCCCCCGATGAGGACGGGGACGAGCAGACAACGGAAGACGAGCAGACGAGCGGGCCGCCGGCGAAGAAGCCGACGGCCCGTTCTGCTGCCCGCGGCAAGTCGACGGGGTGATCGTGGCTCGCCAGCCCTACGCCACCCCCGAACAGCTCACCGCATGGACCGGCCAGCCGGCCCCCGCGGACGCCGAGCGGCTGCTCGCGCGGGCCGACGAGGACATCGACTCGGCCCTGCTCACCGCGGTCTATCCCGTGAACGACAACGGCGACCCGCTCGACCCGCAGATACGGGCCGCGCTCGCCGACGCCACCTGTGCACAAGTCGAGTACCAACTCGCCGCCGGCGACGACGGAACCGGCGCGGCCGGACAATGGGACTCGGTCTCGATCGGCCCCGTCTCCCTATCCGGCCGCAGCTCGCGCACCTCGACCACGGGCGGGGTCGACCTCGCGCCCCGCGCCGACCGCGCCCTGCGCCGCGCCGGCCTCACCCCCGGTTGCGTGATGCCATGGTGACCCGCGTTCCCGCGGTCCTGCTGCGCCACCGCATCCGCATCGAGCCCTACCTCGGCGACTCCGCGTACGGCCCGCGGTACGGGCCCACGGTCGAGGACGTCCCCGCCCAGGTAGACACCTCCCCGCGCATGGTGCGCGCTCCGGACGGGCGCGAGGTCACTCCCGCGGCGACGTTCATCGCCGCCCCTGACCTCGACTGTCCCCTCGGCTCGCGCATCACGCTGCCCGGCGGCCGCACCGCGACCGCGATCACCGTCGCCCGGCACACCGCCCCTGGTCTGCCCGTTCCAGCCTGCACAGAAGTCAGTTGCGAGTAACTACTCAGCGGACTACTGAACCCCGAGTAGTGACTTATCGAGTAGTCCCGTATAGAAGAACCTGGATGTTCATTACGGCTTCGCAATCGATGAACTGAAGACGTATGAACAACCCCGAATGACTCTTAAGACTTGCAGTCGGTTGCTATGGTGTAGCTACACAAGACGCAGTTCAACTGCAAGTTGCACTGCAACTGAAGCCCACACACGTGAAGAACCGGGGCCCCGGCTGGCACCGGGACCCCGGACGTGTGCGGGGTTGGGTGGGTCCGGCTGACTATCAACCAGCCGGACCTATCTTAAAGGTCCGTTCAGCCGCTCCCCGCCCTGACCTGCCGCGATCTAGCGCAGCAGCATCACCACACACGTTGCGAGCGGGACGAGCGCACCCAAGATCGCAACCGCCGAGCGGACCCAGCGTGGTAGATCTTCGGGCTTCTCTCCCTCTTCGCCTTCCATGTGCCTGCCCCTTTCCCTATCGGGCACCTCGCGCTGCGAGGAATCCGACCGAAGATCACGGTCGGACGTATACGTGTGAGAAATAGGCAGGCGCCACAGATCCTACAGGTCTCGCACGTCTCGCATGGAATAACAGGACGTATTCGGGGGTGAGTTGCAAATGAGCCGTCGCCCGCGCTCACGTATCCGGTGGAATGGCGAGCAGGTCCTCGGCCGAGCTCGGGCCGGCGCCGTGCGCGGACTGCTGCTCGGCGCCGAGCACCTGCTCGCCGAGTCCCGCAAAGAGGTACCGATCGCCGAGGGCACCCTCGAACGCTCTGGCGCTGCCACCGTCGACGAGCACGACCTCGTCGCCGGCGTCACTTACGACACCCTGTACGCCGCGCGCGTGCACGAGGACCTCACGGCCCGGCACTCCCCCGGTCGGAAGGCGAAGTTCCTTGAGGACCCGGCCAACCGCGAGGCCGCGGTCATCGGCGAGTTGATCGCCGCGCAGGTTCGGCGGGCGCTGCGTGGCTGATCTCCTCGACGGCATCGCCCGCTACCTCGACGACCTCGACCTGCTCACCTACGACCCCACCGGCACGACCGGCGACACCTTCATCGAGACCCTGCCACCCGAGCCGGCCGAGGCGGTCGGGCTGTGGCTGTACGGCGCCGGCGAGCAGGACGCGCGCAACGGCTACGACGTCCGCTCGCTACAAGTGCGCGTGCGCGGCACCTCCGACCCGCGGGTTTCCCGCCGCCGCGCCGAGGCCCTGTACGGCGCCCTGCACGGACTCGCCGGCCTCGAACTGCCGGACGGCACATGGCTGGTGCTCGCCGTCGCGCAGCAGACTCCCGCGCCCCTCGGCACGGATGCCTCGGGCCGGCACGAGCACACGGTGAATTTCCGGCTCGACGTGGCCAACCCCACCCCTCACCGACCCGAATAGGAGGGATCACCCTTGGCCGCGACCAGCAGGCCGATTGATGCCCGCGGGTGGCTGTTCGAGGTCCTCGACGCCACCGCAACTACCGAGACATGGCTGCCGATTGCCGGCCTGACCTCGTTCACGCACAACCCCGGCGAGAACGAAGAGACGGCCGAGACCGTCGCGTTCGACAGCGACGGGTACTTCGAGCAGGACGTCATGCAGCGGGGCGCGACCCTGGCAATCGAGGGGCAGTACCGCATCGACAAGTCCACCGGCAATCAGGACCCCGGGCAGGCGTACGTCGACACCGTATGGGCGTACCGGCTCGGCATCGAGTCACGCAACGCCGTGCGGTGGCGCCACAAGTCGCAGACGGCATGGGTCCTTTGGGATTCCACCGTCACCCCGGGCGAGCAGGGCGGCGAAACCAACGACAAGACGAGTTGGTCGGCGACGATCACAAGGTGCGGGGCGCCCACCGCGGCCCCGGTCGCCGGCGGAACCACGCTCGCCGCCGCGGCGAGCAAGTCGGGTGGTGACGCGTGACCGAGACTCCAGAGACCCCCGAGCAGCCGCTCGTCGAGACCGCCGACTTTGACGCGTTCTTCGCCGAGCAGATCCCCGACCGGCCGCGCGCCGCGCTCACCCTGTATGGGCGCGAGCACGTGCTGCCCGACTCCCTGCCGCTGCTGTTCACCCTCCAAATGGAGCGCGTACAGCACAGCTCGGACCCCGAGGACGTCCGCCGGATGCTCGCCACCCTGTTCGGCGAGGGCACCCTCGACGAGTGGGCCGAGCACGGCATGACCGACCGGCAGCTCGGCGTCGTGCTGATCTGGTCGGCCGCCAACATCCGTAACCCCGGCGCCGTTTCCATGCAGCGCGCGGCCGAGCTCTACGACCAGGGCGAGGCCGGCAGGGCGGGAAAAGCCCCGGCCAACCGGGCGGAGCGCAGGGCGAGCCCGAAGAACCCGAAGAAGAGGAAGGGCAAGACGCAGGCGCGTTCTGGCGCGCGGTCCTGACCCACTGGAACGCCCTTGAGGCCGACCTCGCCCGCGAGTACCACCTCACCGCCGAGCAGCTCGCCGCCCTCTCCACCCGCCGGTTCCTCGCACTCGTCGCCGGCCTGTCGGCCGAGGCTCGGTTCACCCGCGCGTGGTCGCGCACCCCGCGCGAGGTCACCACCCCCGCAGAGATCGCCGCCATCACCGGTCTGCCTGCCGGTTAGAGCACCGCCGGGGGTGATTGCCTGTGCCGCTCACCGTCGCCGAGCTGCTCGCCACCCTCGAATTCGACGACGCCCCCGGCGAGGCCGGCCTCGCCCGGATGCAGGCGAACGTCGTCGCCGCCGCGGAGCAGATCACCACCGAGGCCGCACGTGCCGGCGAGGCCGCCGGGCAGCAGCTCGGCGACGGCGTCGCCGAGGGAGCCGAGGACGGAGCGCAGGAAGCCGGCGGCCGACTCCGGGACACGCTCACCTCGTTCGGGTGGGCCGCGGTCGGCGCAGGGGTGGGCGCCGCGGTCGTCGCCGGTATCGGCGAGGCCATGGAGCAGCAGAAGGACAACAGCCTTCTTGCTGCCCAGCTCGGCGCGAGCCCCGAGCAGGCGAAGCGGCTCGGCAAGGCCGCGGGCAACCTCTACAGCCAGGGGTACACAGACTCGGTCGCCGACGCCAACGAGGCGTTGAAAGCACTGTGGCAGCAGGGTCTCGTACCCGCGGACGCCACGCAGAAAGAGCTCGAAAAGGTAGGCGGGCGCCTCTCCCAGGTCGCACAGATCATGGGCGAGGAAGTCGGCCCCACCTCGGCCGCGGTCGGCCAGATGCTCAAAACGGGAATGGCCGCGAACGCCGAGGAAGCGTTCGACATTCTCGTCAAGGGAACACAGAACGGCGCGAACAAGGCCGAGGACCTGCTCGACGTCTTCGGCGAGTACGGAACGCAATTCCGCGACCTGGGGGTCGACGGAAAGCAAGCGATGGGCCTCATTCAGCAGGGGCTCAACGCAGGCGCGCGCGACGCCGATATTGTCGCCGATGCCTTCAAAGAACTGAATATCAGGGTCAAGGACGGCAGCGCGGCCGAGGGGCTCAAGTCGCTTGGGCTGAATGCCGATCAGATGGCCGCCGCGTTCACCAAGGGTGGACCGGCCGCGAATGCTGCGCTCGATCAGATCATGGACCGCCTACGTGCGGTAAAGGACCCGACCGAGCGTTCACGCCTGGCCGTTCAATTGCTGGGCAGTCAGGCCGAGGACCTCGCCGGCGCCCTTTTCGCGCTCGATCCGTCCTCGGCCGTTGACGCGCTCGGCAAGGTCGACGGCGCCGCCAAGCGGGCCGGCGACACGATGCGCGACAACGCCTCGACCAAGGTCACGGCGTTCACACGGTCCCTGCAACAGGGCTTCGTGACCGTCCTCGGCACGTACGTGATCCCTGCCCTGACGGCGGGGGCCGACTACCTCGACGACTTCGGAGCCGCGTTCCTGTCGGCCGCCGGGTTCGTCGCCGACAACAGCACCGCCTTTGCCGTCGCCGCCGGCGTCGTCACGCTGGTCATGCTGCCCGCGTTGGTCACCCTGGCAGCGCAGGCGTACACCACCGCAACCGCGACGGTCACGAGCTGGGCGACGCAGACCGCCGCCGGCGCCACTGCCGCGGCACGGTTCGTCGCCACGAACGCGACGATCCTCGCCGGCTGGATCGCCCAGGGAGCGGCTGCGGCCGGTACTGCGCTGCGGGTGGTCGCCGGTTGGGTGCTGATGGGCACTCAGTCGCTCATTCAGGCCGGCCGGATGGCTGCGGCCTGGCTGATCGCCATGGGCCCGGTAGCGCTCGTGATCGCCGCCGTAATCGGCCTCGTCGCTCTGGTGATCGCCAATTGGGACACCATCAAGCAGGCCACGCTCGCCGCCTGGAATTGGGTGTGGGAAAAGATCAAGTGGGTTGGCGAAAAGCTCGTCGAGTTTTTCCTCAACTTCACTTTGGTCGGCCTCATTATCAAGCATTGGCAGTCCATCAAGGACGGGACCGTACGTGTCTGGAACGGCACGGTCGAGTTCGTAAAGAGCCTGCCGCAGAAGCTCGTCAGCTTCTTTCTTAACTTCACCTTGGTCGGACTGATCATCAAGCATTGGCAGTCCATCAAGGATGGAACGAAGACAAAGGCGGGCGAGATGCTCGCCTATGTGCGCGGACTGCCTCGCACGATCGCCGGATACTTCGGCAATTTCGGATCGATGCTCACGGAAAAGGGCCGCGATCTGATCCGGGGTTTGTATAACGGCGTCAAGAGCATGGGATCTTGGCTCAAGAGTCAGCTTGTCTCTTTCGCCAAGAACATGATTCCGGGACCCATCGCAAAGGCGCTCGGAATTTCCAGCCCCTCGCGTGTCATGGCGCGCGATATTGGCCGTTGGATTCCCGCCGGTCTGGTCAAGGGAATTCAGGGTGGCGCAGGTGCAGTAGAGCGGACCATGCGGAACCTGGTTGCCGCACCCGCTGTTCCCTCCCTCACCCCCGCCTACGCGGGAGCGGGCGCGTACGGCTCCCCGCTCGCCGCCACCTCGACGGGGGCGACGGTGCACGTCGAGCACTGGCACGCAGCCGAGAACGGCACCCCCGACGACAACGCCCGCGCGCTCGCGTGGCTGGCCAAGGCGAGGGGGTGATCGTCCGTGGCCGCTGGTGACCAGGTGACCCGACCGGGGCACGTGCAGTACGGCGAGCTGCTGCTCGGCCCCGGCACCCCCTACGGGTGGCGTTCCATCGGGGGGTGGGAGGACCTTCCCACCCTCGACTCCGGCACCGTGGCACGGTCCGACGCGCACGGCGCGTTCCCCGGCCGGCTGCTCGCCCAAGCCCGGACGATCACGCTCGACGGCCTGATCGTGCGGGCCCCGCGCGCCACGATCGGCGCGGTTGTCGCCGCCCTCAACTCCGGCACGGTGCCGGTCGAGGACGAGCGCCCGCTCGTCGTGTGGCTCGACGAGCGCGGGCCCCTGCTCGCGTACGCGCGCGCCACCCGTCGGGCGATCCCCGCCGGCCTCGGGTACCGCCTCGGCACCATCACAGGCGGGGCGATCGAGTGGCAGGCGACCGACCCTCGCCGGTACGAACTCGCCGAGCGCACCGTGTCGGCGACGCTGCCCATGTCCGAGGCCGGCCTGTCGTGGCCGTTGTCGTGGCCGCTCCCGTTCGGCAACCCGGGCAGTACCGGCGCCCTGTCAGCGATGAATGTCGGCGACTCCGAGACTCACCCCGTCGTGGAGTTCCGGGGGCCGGTGACCCGCCCGTCGTTGACCAGCCTCGCGACCGGCGACGCCATCGAGTACGACATGCCGCTCGCCGTCGGCGACGTGCTCACCGTCGACACCCTCGCCGGGACGGTCGTCCTCAACGGCACCGCGAGCCGGATCTACACCGCGACCTCGCGCTCGGTGCCCGAGCAGACGTTCACGCTCGCCCCCGGCATCACGAACCTGATCTTCCGCGCCGCGCCCGGCAGCAACGACCCGACGGCGTCGGCGACCGTGCGCTACCGCTCGGCCTACTGGTAAGGAGAACCCCACCGTGACCGTGCGTTCCGCATGGCTGCTGCCACTCACGCAGACTCGCGAGGACACCCGCCTTACGCCGGTCGGCACCTACGCGCCCGAGTCCGAGATGCGCACCCGCGACGGCGTGATCGCCGGCGGGAACCCGTTCGCCGCGACCAGCGCCGGCGCAATGTCCCTACAGATCGGCGTCGGCCGCGCCCAAGTGCAGGGCACCGACGCCCAGGGCGCCTACCCGGTAGCGGTCGACGCCCCCGTAACCCTCAACTTTGCCGACGGCGAGGCGCAGTTCGCCCGCATCGACTCCGTCGCCCTACGCGTGTACGACCAGCTATTCGACCAGGCCGGCCAGAACCTCGCCGCCGTCGAGATCATCCGCGGCACAGGCTCGGCGACCCCGACCGCGCCGAGCATGCCCTCGGCCTGTCTGCGCCTGTGGGACGTGACCGTGCCCGCCGGCGCCTCGGCCGGCGTCGGCGGTATCCCCTGGTCGTCGGCCCTCGCCGACCGGCGCCGCTTCACCTCCGCCTACGGCGGGATCATCCCGCGCGGATACGGCCTCGCCTTCAACGGCGCGTACGACGGCCAGTACCGCGACAACGGCACCGGCCTCGAACGCTGGGACGCCACGGCCGGCGCGTGGGAGGCATACCCGCCCACCCCGACCCGCCCCATCACCACGAAGCAGGTCACCCCCGCGCCGCTCACCACGACCGGCGCGTTCGTCGACTTCACCGCCGCCGCCTGGCCCCGCATCACGTTCACCGTGCCTCCGTCCGGCGCCGTGTTCGTCTCGGTCGGCGGGCAGGTCAGCAACCGCTCGACCGCGGCCTCGACAGCGTGGATGACGTGGCGGGCGACCGGCGCCTACACCGAGGCACACGGGGCGTTGAACGGCTTGTCGGCGCAGGCCGGCCGTGTGATCGGCTCGCGGCGCGTCTACCGCGACGGCCTCACCCCCGGCGGACAGGTCACGCTCATTCCCGGCTGGAACATCAGCAGCAACGGCGGCACGGACGTCTTCGTGCAGGACGGACAACTGACAGTCGAGCTGATCGTCTGACCAATATCCGAGACTTTGCTCTCAAGTGGCCTACTCACCGCTTCTACCCCCGATTGTTCGGTATACGGCCACCAGTGCGGCATACACACCCACGGTCCCCCCGAACGCGACCCCTCCACGTTGAAAGACTTCGGCCCAGCTCTCTCCCGTTGACCGTGCTGCCCACGCGGAAATGACCGCGATCAGGGCAGCTGAGACGACCACGAGGCCAACCACCAGCAAGCAGACAGCCTTTGAATTACCCATCATTCGCGCTCCGCTACTTGGAATTCAGCACTCCCCAACGAATAGCAGTAGGGCGACAGCAGATGTTGCTGTCACGTTTCACAAACGTTACCTAGCGGCTCTCGCCCGATTGGACTGTCGTTCGACGGATAGGGGGCCTCGTGTCATTCCCTGCCCTGCCAACGCCGTACCGGCTGCTGTTCTGTGACCTACGCTCCGACCAACTGCTCGACGCACTGCCCGTACAGGGCGTCGCCCTCGACGACTACATAGGCAAGACAGGCCGGTTGACCGGCACTGTGCCGATTCCCAACCGCGCCATTGCTGAGCGCGCTCGGCGGGCGATCGTGCCCGGACGCACGGCCGTGTGGGTCGAGCGCGGGCGTGACATCTGGTGGGGCGGCATCCTGTGGACGCTCGCCCTCGCTTCGGATGCCCGAGGGTTCCTCGGCGCGCAGATTCAGGCCGGCGGGTGGGAAAGCTACCTGTACCGCCGGCTGTTGTTCGACACTCAAGTCGCCGAGCAGGTCGACCAACTCGACATTGCCCGCGGCCTGGTCGACTACGTGCAGAACACCCCCGGCGGGAACATCGGGGTCACGTACGGCACTGCCGTGTCCGGCGTGCTGCGCGACCGCACGTACCTGCGCTATGACCTCCCGACGGTCGGCGACCTGCTCGACGACCTCGCCGCGGTCGAGGACGGGTTCGAGTGGCGTATCGCGTCGTTCCGCGATGCTGACGGCCGCCGAGTGAAGCAGCTTCAGCTCGGCCACCCGATCATCCGCGCGGGCGCCACCGAGATCGTGCTCGACCACCCCGGCCCGGTCCTGTCCTACACATGGCCGGTCGACGCCACGGCCAAGGCGAACGCGTGGCAGTCCCGCGGCGCCAGCGTCAACAGCAACCAGGCGCAGGACAGTTACCCGCTCACCTCGCCCGTGCTGGTCGACGACGCCGATATCGCCGCCGGCTGGCCGCGCCTCGACGGCTCCAGCGATTACACGACGGTCGAGGAACAGGCGACCCTCGACGGTCACGCCCGCGCCGACTGGAGCGCCGCCCGCAACCCGGTGCAGATACCCGAGGTTGAGGTGTTGCTCGGCGGGAACATCACGCCGGCCCTGCTCGGCGCCACGGTGCGGCTCCGCATCCGCGACCTGTGGCACCCCGACACCCTCGACGCCCGGTACCGCGTCGTCGGCCTGTCCATCACCCCACCCGAGCGAGGCCGCCCCGAGACGGCCCGCCTGTACCTGGAGGTTCCCTAAGTCGTGCCGTACGTCCCGCAAGACGTCCTCGACCGGATCGCCGCTCTCGAACGCGAAGTGCGGCAACTGCGCGGGCGTGCGCAGATGCGGCCCGCCCTCAATCAGGTGTTGAACGGGGACGTCGTGATCGGCGAGGGCGGCCGGCTCATCCTGCGTGACCCCGACGGAACAGCCGTATTCGAGACCGGACAGTCACCGAGTGTCGGCGACTACTACACCGCCATGCGGCGCGACTCCGGACAGGTCGCTTTCGCCATCGGCGCCAACTCCTACCCGGATGACGACGCCCCTCGGCAGATGGTTCGCATGTGGGACCGGAACCGGAACGTCGTCGTGATGGATGACTACTACTCCGACGAGTTCCTCGGCCGCCCGTGGATACCCGTTCAACTCCACCCCACCGAACGGCAGTCGTACACCGGCACCACGTACGAACCGGCGTGGGTCGGGACCACCGCCGCCCATAACGCCGTGCTGTACCTGAACCTGAGCACGTACGCCAACACCGGCGGGGCGCAAGTTCGGGTTGTCCTCACGCACGACGGCGTCGAGACCCAACTCGACCAGTGGGATTGCGCCGCCGGCGCGTGGACCGGCCGCACCATCGAGCACCCGCTCGACGGTCTGCAATTCCTGTCGTACTTCACGCTGCGGATCGACCACCGCGCCAAGTCGGCGAGCCAGAACTGCGAAACCCGCCTCTACAGCGCCTACACCCGCAACACGTTCACCGAGGACGAGGCGCCCGACGTGCCTGTAACGGCCGCCGCCAATGGGGCGACCGCCGCCCCCGCTGTGTCCGCCGAGGGGGTGTGATGTGCTGCCCGAGGGCATCCCCACCGTCCGTGTGACCGGACGCTTCCTGTTCCCCGACGGCCGGCCCCTGTCCGGTCAAGTCGTCTTCCGCGCACCGAACTTGCTCACGTTCGCCGAGTACGACGTGATCCTCGGCGGGCCCGTCACGGTCCCGCTCGACGCCACGGGCGCGTTCGAGGTCGAGCTACCGGCCACCGACGCCCCCGGCATGAACCCGAGCGACTGGTCGTACTCGGTCGCCGAGCAGCTCGTCGGCGTTGCGGTGAATCGCGTCTATCAAGTCCTGTTGCCCGGCGAGGCGCCCGAGGTCGACCTCGCCGACATCGCGCCGACCGACCCCTCGACGCCGACCTACGTTGCCGTACGCGGCGACAGCGCGTACGAGGTCGCCGTCGAGAACGGGTTCGTGGGCACCGTCGCCCAGTGGCTCGCCTCCCTGATCGGCCCGACCGGAGCCCGCGGCGCCACCGGCGCGACGGGTGCCACCGGAGCGACCGGCGCGCAGGGAGTACAGGGCGCCCAGGGTGCGACCGGAGCACCGGGCGTCGTCCAGTCCGTCAACGGCATATCGGCCGCCGCGATCACCCTCACGGCCGCCACCGTGGGAGCCATCGCCACCAGCGCCGCGGGCGCGGCGAACGGCGTCGCGCAGCTCGACGCGTCCGGGAAGGTACCCGCCGCGCAGCTTCCCGCGAGCAGTGCCGCGGGCGTGCTGTCCGTCAACAGCATCACGCCGGACGCCTCCGGGAACGTCGCCCTCACCGCCGCCACCGTGGGCGCCGTCGCGACCGCCGCGGTAGGCGCAGCGTCCGGCGTCGCCAGCCTCGGCACCGACGGCATCCTCACCAGCGCGCAGCGCCCCACCTACACCGCCGCCCAGGTGGGCGCCCTCGCCACCACCGCGCGGGGCGCGGCATCCGGCGTCGCACCGCTCGATGCCAGCAGCGACGTACCCCTCGCCAACATCCCCCCGGCCGCGATCCCGAACGTCTTCATCCCCTCCGACCTCGGATTTCAGGCGTGGACGTTCGACCCGGCCCTCACGGACGCAACCGCCCAGTACTGCCAGATCGGTTACGTCTACCTGATGGGGATCGCGCTGCGCGCGGCGGCGACCCTGTCGAAAATCTGCTTCTACACCGCCGGCAACGGCGCCACGCAGCCGAACACGCAGTCGTTCGCCGGCCTCTACAACGCAGCGGGAACGCGCGTTGCCCTCACGACCAGCCTCAACAACTGGTTCACCACGAACGAGGGCGCGACCGTCGAGTGCGGCCTGTCCGCGAACTACTCGGCCGCCGCCGGCCTGTACTGGGTCGCCCTGCTCATCAACGGGCCGACGGCCTCGACCAACGGCCCCGGGTTCGCCCGCGGCGCCGCCGCCGGCACGAACCCGTCCGGGCAGGCCCGCGCGTCCACCGTGACGTTCATCCGGCACGGCCGACTGTCCACCACCGCGCTTACCGCGCTCCCTACTTCCTTCACGCCGTCGAGCGCCATCGTGCCCGACGCGAACGCCATTTGGGCCGCCGTCTACTAGGCCGCCCCGATCACCCGCACGCCCGAGCGCACCGCGCCGGGCGTTTTTTCATGCCCAGGAGGCACCCCGTATGACCAGCACTTCGCGCGGCCTCGACGTGTCCGCGTACCAGTCCGCACAGAACTGGAAGGCGCTCAAGGCCGACGGCCTGAGTTTCGCGTTCGCCAAGGCGAGCGAGGGAGAGAAGAGCCGCGACGCCCGGTTCGCGACCCACATCAAGGGCATCAAGGGCGCCGGCCTGGTCGCCGGCGCGTATCACTTCGCGTGGCCGAACCAGTCCGCCGCCGCCGAGGCCGCGAACTACATCGCCGCCGTGAAGCCGTACGCCGGCGCCGGGTTCCTGCACTGGCTCGACCTTGAGCGCTACAGCGACGGCCGCAACTACAAGGGCCGGACCGCCGCGCAGATCAAGGCGTACGCCTCGGCGTGGATCGCCGCGGTGAAGAAGGCGTTCCCCGGGCAGGTCGTCGGCATCTACACGTCCGCCTCGGACATCGCCGCCGGGCACGTCCCGTCGGGCGTTCCCCTCTGGTACCCCGCTTACCCGTGGGGCGCCGCGACCTACGCCCGAGCAGAGGCCGCTACCCGCCCCAAGCCGAGCGGTCGCACCGTGACCATCTGGCAGTTCACGTCGACCCCCCTCGACCGGAACATCGCCTACATGTCCCCCTCCGCGCTGCGCGAGTGGGCGAAGGGCGACACCGGCAACGACGACGAGCCGTCGTACACCCCGCCGAAGTTCCCGACCGGCCTCGCCCCGGGCAAGGCCAAGCCGTCGGCCGTCGCGCTTCAGCGTGCGCTCAAGGCCGCCGGCTACATGGCCAAGTCCGTTGCCGAGTCGCCGAATTACGGCCCCAAGACTCAGGCCGGCGTCGTCAAGTTCCACAACGCGCACCCGCAGTACCGCGCCAAGGGCAAGGCATCCGACCCGGCCATCGGCCCGAAGGGTTGGGCCGCCCTGTTCCGCCTCGCCTACGACAAGTAGCCACCCCTGCCCGCCCCGGCACCGCGCCGGGGCGGGCCCCTGTACCCGCACTCTCAGAAACGAGGAACCCCTCATGAACCCCGCCAACAAGCGCACCGTCCGCACCATCATTCAGGGCGTCGTCATGTTCGCCGTCGCCCTCCCCGCCATCGTCAGCGCGTCCGGCATCCCGGAATCCCTCCCGTGGGTCGCCGGCGCCCTCGCCGTCGCCGCCGGCCTCGCCCGCATCATGGCCCTGCCCGCCGTCGAGCAGTTGCTCGACCGTGTCGGCCTCGGCCTGGTCGACGACGACCAGGGCGGTAGCGCGTGACCCTGCCGCCCCCGCCCGAGCAGTCCGTCGCCGTCGAACTGGAGAAACTGCGCGGCACCATGGCCGAGGGGTTCGCCCGGGTCGACGGCTCCCTCGCCCTGCTCGTACAGCGCGGCGACCAGACCGACCGTCAGCTCACCGACCACGACCAGCGGCTCGACGCCCTCGAACGCGCACGATGGCCGCTCCCGTCTCTGGCCGCCCTGGTCGCCGTGTGCGGCCTGGTCTTGTCCCTGTGGCAGTTCGCCCGCTCATGAGCAACGCCCCCGTACGGCCGCATGTGGCCGTACGGGGGCGTTCTCTGCGTTCCAGCGCCTACGCCGCGGTAACCAGCTCGCGCGCCCTCTCGTTGAAGTCGGCGACCAGACGATGACTGCCGAAGGGCTGCATCCGCCGCTGTAGATCCTGCACCGCCTCAACTGCCCTCGAACTCTTCACCTGTCCGGACAGGCGCAGCGTCCGCAGTCCTGCGGAGTACGCCCCTTCAAGGTCGCGCCGTTGCAGGTGGGACACGGCAAGCGCCGCTTGCGACATCGCACCGCGGCGGGCCCTGCGCTGCATCGTGGCGTGATCGATCGATCGGCGCGCGTGTTCCTCGGCCGCCTCAGCGTCGCCAAGGTCCCGCATCGTGTTCGCGTGCTCGCCGTGCAGGTAGGCCGGATCGATGAACTCTGCCCAGCCTGGTTGTTCCGCAACGTCGACCCGCTCGTATGCCTGTTCCGAATGCACGACCGCACGGGCCGCCGCCATCCGGTCGCCAAGCAGCGCCTGCGCCCGCGCCTCCAGACACCACAGATCCGCCAGACAGGCCGGCGAGTCCGCCCTCGACAAGCCCTGTCGGCCCGCTTGCGCCAGCCGCCGCCCCTCTGCCGGGTCGCCGAGTAGCGTCGCCTGATCGGCCATCCCAGCGAGGACGTGCGCGCCGAGCGCAGGGTTACGTGACTCCTCTGCGAGGCGTAGCGACTGGATCAAGTAGCGCTGCGCCACGGAGTGTTCGCCGTTGTCGTAGGCCATCCAGCCGAGTAGGTAGGTCTGTTCGGCCGCAGCCTCGCACAACGCGTATCGCACGCTGTCGTTGTGCGACCGCCTCAGCAGTGGATAGACGTGCTGGTTCATGTACTCCGCCAGCACCAGACGTCCGGAACCCCCGCCCTGGAAAATGTCCATCTGCTGAAACGTGCCGAACATATTCTTCACTGCGGTCACGTCTTCGAGGCGCACCCGTGGGCCCGGTTCTGGTGCCTGATCAAGGGTGGCCAACAGCCAGTCCCGAGAGGGACCGACACCGGCCACCGCGGCGAACGGCGCGGCGGCAAGGAACTTTCGACGGTCCACGTCAGCTCTCCCCAGGTCGGCAACTACCTCGACGGTAGCCGCGAACGAAGGGTCGTAGTTCAGGGCAGCGTCGGCCGAACTCCCGTCGCCGAGACCGAGGTCGTACGTCGTGATGCGCCACCCGAAGTGATCGGAGAACACGCCGGCGAGAATGTCGGGGATCGGCGCACGGGGCGTTTCCCCTTCCAACCACCGTCGAATGCGGGTGGCGTTGGGGGAAACGTTCGGTTGTCCCCACTCCCGCGCCTTCGATTGCACAAGCCGCGCTAGTTGCTTGCGGCTGATCCCTGAGCGCCCCAACCAGTAGGCAAGTTGCTCGTTCGGCGAATTCATCCCCGCACCTCCGCGACTGGGGGCGACCGAAGCGACACCCTTCGACACCCCCCTCGACGGTACCCCCCGTTCCGTAACGCGTGTTGCCTAGACAGGAAACTCATTCGCTCGCGAAGCACCACGACAGCCCGTCGTGGCTGCCCGGAGGGTACGCATGACCGAACGACTGGAATTGGCGCCCCACTGCGCCCCACCCGGCGGGCCCCCAACACAGGCGACGTTCTCCTCGGACCCCCAGGCACCCGCAAAGGCTCGTGCGTACGTGCGCGACGTCTTAGCCCGCGACGAGACGCCCCTCGACGACGAACGGCTCGACGAGATCCTGCTCGTCGTCTCCGAACTGGTCACGAACGCCTACCGGTACGGAACCGAGCCTGACGACTCCCTGCTCGTCGCCGTCCTGACCACACCCGACCGCGTACGTGTCGAGGTACACGACCCGAGGCGCCAACGCCCGCGGCTGCGAAACGAATCGGGCGAGCGGTCCCGCGGGCGCGGCCTGCACATCGTCGACGCCATCGCGGCACGGTGGGACGTCGACGACCGACCGTTCGGGAAAGCCGTATGGGCGGAGGTAGACCGGTGACCGAGAACGAACTCACGATCCGGGCCGTACCCGGCCCCGGTTTCGTCGCCGGCTGCACCGTGTCAACGTGGGTGCACACAAGCGCGCTTGCCGCCCCCATCGCCTACGTCCTGATCGGCCATGCGCCCCCGCGACGCGCGATGGAGACAACCGAATCAGTCGAGGCCGGCCTCATGGGCATGGTTGAAGCGATGCGATTACGGCCGGCCGCCGAGCGCGTGCCGATCGTCGGCGCACGTCTGATCATGCGCGGGCCCTACGTCGCCCTCGACTACGGCCACCCCGCCTACTTCATGCGGCTACCGACCCCCGGCGACGACTGGCGCAGGCACGTCACTGCGGGCGGGCAGGTCTGCTTAACGATCGGCCTCGACCCCGTACCGCCCGGCGCAGGCCCCGACGCCGTCGAGGCGTACCTCGCCCGCGTCATCGCCACGCATCGCGCCCACATGGGCGCAACGACCATCCGGAACCGGTGAGATGGCCGCGGAACCACCCAAGGGCACAGAACGACCCATCCCACCGCCGTTCATGTGGGGCTGTAGCGAGTGCGTGCAGTGGCTTTGGCGGCTCGCTCGCCGCTGGGACTCCCCCGAGGGGTGCTTCTGGGAGCAGTTGCAAGTAGCGCGACACATAGCCGAAGCGCACCCCGAGGACGTACCACCCCAGCACCTCGACGGCTGCGAACTGTGCCCCCACTACGAGCGCCGGACCGACGCCGACGCAGCCCTCGCATGGTCGCAGCACCGAGCCCGCGACCTCTTCATGCCACCGTCCAGCGCCCGCCAGATGTAAGCCTGCCCATCTATGGAGGGGAAGCCAGGGTGACCACACACCCCGTATCACCGAACACGGTCCTCGCGAACGCACTCAGCCACGCCGAGGACGTGCTCACGCCCCGAGTCCTCGCCGCCGCACCCGAGCGGGTCGTGTTCGTCGTCGGGACTCAAATCAACGGGGCCCCGCACATAGGCACCTCCCTGGTGCAGGCCCTCACGTTCGCCGCAGCCACCCGTATCAGCGACAAGTTCGGCCTACCCGCCGAGGTCCAGTTCAGTGCCCTCGACAACGCGCCATACGCCTTCGTCAAAGACCGCGAGACCGGAAACCGGTATCAGCGGACGTACGCGCACGCGCTCGGCGAGCAGGGCATCGCCGACCAGATCGACAACCTGTATCGCCCCCTGTTCAACGCCCTGTCCGAACGGCTGCACGTCCCGTACTCCGTCGAGACCTACAGCCAGCAGCAGGCCGGCGAGCACTTCCGCCGTACATGGCTGCGCGTCCTGCCACGCATGGACGCCGCCCGTTGGTGGCTCGCTCCGTCCACGGGTACGGCGCACCTCCGCATTCCCTGCCCGCGGCCCGCTTGCGGCTGGTCCGAGAAGTACGCGCAGCGCACACGTGTCCAGCCAGTCAGCGCGGAACAGGCGACCGTCTCGGCCGTCTGCCTGTTCCACGGCGAGTACGAGGTCACCCTCGACTCGACCGGCGAGGGATACCTCGACCTCGCCACGCTCTACCGCAACCTCGTCAAAGAACTCGCCGTCACCAGCACGGACGGCACCCTTCACGTGATGGTCAAGGGTGGCGACTGGGTATTCGGCTCCCAACTGGTCGACGGCGCCTTACAGGCCGTCGGCCTCACTCAAGGACAGCTACCCGCCCGCCTGTTCTGCCCACAGATCGTCAGCGACACCGGCGCCAAACTGTCCAAGTCCCTTATCCGAGAAGGCCGCGCGCCCTTGCCCGAGGGCGCCGCCCCTTGGATGCTCGACACTCGGGACTGGCCCGGATCGTTGCCTGAGTACGTCGACCGACTGCTCGACATGACCAAGGTCGTTCTCTCCGACCCCCGGCACTTCTTCCGCTCGTACTCCGCCGGCGAACTGAGCCGGATGATGACCGCACCAACAGCTAGGAGCGTTCCCGCCCCATGACGGACACCGCCGCTCGCGTCCACGAGCTGAACCTCTATCGCCGGTACTTCGATCTCGTCGCCGCTGGCACGAAGAGAATCGAGGTGCGGGTGAAGTACCCCCACCTCGAAGACCTCGCCGCCAACGACGTGATCCGTTTCCGCATCAAGGGCACGGACGAGTCATGCGACGTCCGCGTGAAGCGGGTCACGGAGTACAAGACGTTCGAGGAACTGCTCGATGGCGAGGGCCCGGCCAACGTCAACCCGAGTGCCGGCCGCGACGAGCAGCTCGCCAACATCCAGAGCATCTATCCGGCAGAGAAAGAGGCGCTCGGCGCGCTCGCGATCGAGATCGAATTGCTCGACCACTAGCCGGGTGACTGTGACCTCGCTCCCTCGGACGAGTCGCAATCGGCCCACCCCGCCCGCTCGCCGTTCTTCCCCCGAGGGCGGCGAGCGGACGGCTACTCGGCTTCGGTCGCCTTGCTGCGATCGAGAACGAACGTGCCGCGGTGCGGCACCGTATGCACATACCCCTGGTCACGCAGGTAGGCGACAGCATTCCGAGCTGTGTCTCGGGCCACCCCGTAGCGCTTGACCATGTCCGACTCGGACGGGATGCGGCGATCAACCGGTAGCACCCCGTGCTCGATATCCGCGATCACCCTCGCTGCGATCTGCCGATAGACGGGGGTCGCTGACTCGTGGTCGATCTCACTTTCTGCCATAGCCCAACCGTAGACAACAGGCCACGTCCACGTGTATCGCCAGACGTCGACCTACATAGGTAGACGGGGGTAGACAAGTTAGCTACCGTCGACACATAAGAAAGCCCCGGCAGACCGCTTAGGACCGGCCCGCCGGGGGTGGAACATCACCAGCTTTCGAGGAGCTGACGACATGCGCGATGCTATCGCCCACATTCTTTGCTGGGTGCTCTCCCTGCCCGCACCCCGGACCCTCCGGCGCACCCCCGGCCGCCACTCGGCCGAGTACTTGACGGCGGTGACGATCATCCCGCCGTCTTCACGCAACCCGCGCCCGTGGTCCCGACCCTGGTCCGGACCGAGTTCGGAAGACGCACGCGCAGTCTTCCGGGCCGACGTCTCCTCGCTCACGCCCGAGCAGCGCGAACGCCGATGGGCCGTCGCGTTCTCTGACATCGGCTTCGACTACCCGTACGGCTACGCGGGGGACCACTTCGCCGCCAAGGCGGCGGCAGCGGCATAACCACCCCTGCGCAGACCCTCATCTCGGCGCCCGCCGACCCTTGATCCGGCGGGCGCACCGCTCGCATCCTTACGCGACTTCCGCCTCGACTCCGCGCGCGTCGAGACTGACCCCGAGATGCCGAAGCAGGTCGTACCGCGAGATCCGATAACCGCGGTTGGCCGGCAGCAGCCGCACCGGGTACCGCCCTCCCCTGGCCAAGCTGTACCCCGTCGTACGCCCGAGCCCCAATGCCCGGTTGGCCGTTTCAAGGTCGACGGTCACCGGCAGACTCATCAACTCGTCGTGCGTCATCGCTCGCTCGTCGCTGGTCACGAACTCCCCTCCAAGGTGGTCAACACGCCCGCCTAGCTGGGGCGTTCATCGAACATAACGTATCGATAACGCTTGTGACTACGCAATATGCACTGCTAGCGTGTCGATATGCACAGTCACCAAATGGCAAGCGACACCATCGCCGGGCAGGTTCGCAAGCACCGAGCCCGGCTCGGCCTCAACCGACAGCAACTCGCAGACGAGTGCGCCCGGTTGGGCGCCGTCGACCTCACGTACGCCGCGATCACGAACATTGAGACCGGCCGCAGGAACAAGGAAGGCAAGCGACGCCGCGAGGTGACCGTCGACGAACTGCTCGTACTCGGCCTCGCCCTCGCAGTGCCCCCGCTCCTTCTGATGCTTCCCCTGGGGGACGAGCAGACCGTGCCCACTGTGCCCGCGGCCGATCCGCGAGACCCCTACACCGTGTGGAAGTGGTGCACGGGCGAGGAAGCGCCGACGCTCGCCGGCCCCCTCGACGGGCGCCACTACGTCGACCCCCGGCCCATCGCCGGCGTCGGCCCCAAGTGGTCCGCTGCATGGGGCACGGCCGCCTATCCCGCGTCGCTGTACCCCGAGTTCGAGCGGCGGCGCGAGGCAGTCCACAGGGCGTATCTGCGCACCGAGACCGCGCAGGCAACGCGCCGCACAGACAAGGAAGGTCACACCGCAGCAGAGACCGACTACCTGCACCGACTCGAAGAACTCGCGCGCCACATCAACGACATGAGCCGCGCGGGGCTCACAATCCCCGATCTACGACCTGACTTGATCCAGGACATGCAGGGGCTCGACATGCTCGACGACCCCGGCGCCATCCACCCGAGAGGGACTGAGTGAACGGCACAATCACCAAGCGTTGCGGCTGCCGCGACACCGACGGCAAGCAGCTCAACGGCTCTTGCACCAAGCTGAGTCAGCGCAGCCACGGCCTGTTCAGCCTCACGCAGGAACTGCCACCCAAGAAGGGCAACGTGCGCCGCCGCTTCCGCCGCAGCGGCTACGACACCAAGACCAAGGCGCAGGCCGACCTCGACAAGGTGCGCGCGCTGCTCAACATCGCCGACGAGAACGACGTCGAGGGCCGCACTCGTCTGGCGGACATGCTCGAAACGGTGGGGGCGGGCAAAGACCCGATCCCCGACCACGAAGAGACCCGCCGCAAGTTCGCGACCGGCCAGTCACTCACGCAGCACGTGACCGTCGGCGAGTGGCTCGAACAGTGGCTCGCCGGAAAGAAGGGGCTACGCACCAGCGGAAAGAACCGGTACGACACCGATATTCGCGTACACCTCATACCGCGGATCGGGCACATCCGGCTCGACCGGCTCACCGTGGCGCACCTCGACGAGATGTTCGCCGGCATCGCCGAGACGAACATCGAGATCAACGACGCGAACATTCTGCGCCGCACCGCGATGGACGAGCTGAAGCTGATCGCGTGGAAGGGAGTTGAGAACCGGCGCCGCCGTAAGGCGCTGAAAGAGACAATCGACGCGATGGACCCGTTCCGGCGGATCACGGGAGTCTCGACGCAGCATCACATCAGGGCGACGCTCCGCGCTGCCCTGAACGTCGCCATGGCGCGCGGCCTGATCATCTTCAACGCAGCCGCGCACGTCGAACTCGAAGCCGCCAAGCGGCCCAAGGCACTTGTCTGGACCGACGAGCGAATCGCCGAGTGGCTGCGGACCGGCATCAAGCCGTCCGCCTGCATGGTGTGGACCCCGGAGCACGCAGGACAGTTCCTCGACTTCCTCGCCGACACCGGCGAGCGCCTGTACGGGCTGTTCCACCTGGTCACCTTCCGCGGACTGCGCCGGGGCGAGTCGGTCGGCCTGCGCCGTACCGACCGGAGCCGCGCAGCGGGAACGCTCACCATCGCGACACAACTCGTGCAGGACGGTTGGGAGGTCATCGAGAACGCGCCGAAGACCGACAGCGGCGAGCGCGTGGTCGACCTCGACGAGTACAGCGGGCAGGTCCTCGACGAGCAGGAACTGCGACAGGAGGCCGAGCGCCTCGAATACGGCGAGGCATGGGTCGAATCAGGGCGCATGTTCACCATGCCCGACGGGTCGTTCATCCACCCCGGATGGCTGACGGACTACTTCGAGCGGCTCGTCGAACTCTCCGGCCTGCCCCCGATCCGGCTGCACGACCTGCGGCACGTCGCCGCCTCGCTCATGCTCGCCGCCGGCGTCGACATCAAGATCGTGTCCGAGACCCTCGGCCACAGCGACACCCGGATCACCCGGGACATCTATCAGTCGGTCATGCCGAAGGCCGCTCGCGACGCTGCCGAGGCAACGGCCGCCATCGTCCCGCGCGGCGCGGCCCGCCTTCCCGAGGAGGCGCCCGCCGAGTCGGCCGCCGATCCGCGCGTCGAGCAGGTCGCGCAGCTCGCCCTCGATCACCTCGTCGCACAGCTCGCCGCAGTCGCCGAGCAGGACGGCCGCACGGTCGAGCAGTTGGTGCTCGACCACCTCGCCGGACAGACCGGTGAGACGTCCGCCGAGCAGGATGGCCACACCATGGCCACACACGAGGGTGCGAAGATCATCGAGTTCCGCCCCCGCAAAGTATCCGAAAAAAGCAAAAGCCCCAGGTCACGGCGAGTGAGTCCTGAGGCTTCGGCAGAGCCGCCTTCGGGATTCGAACCCGAGACCTACGCATTACGAGTGCGTTGCTCTGGCCATCTGAGCTAAGGCGGCGCGCTGTCCGCACCATGGTGCGTTCAGCAACGTCGGAAAGTCTACACAGTTTCCGGGGGTGCTCCGTACACCCCTCGGATGCACCCCCGCTCCCAGCCGCGCCGACGCTACGAGCAGCGCTTTCCCTGCGCCGGCGCCGTCCCGCGCAGCAGATACGCGTCGATCGCGGAGTCGATGCACGTGCTGCCGCGGCCGTAGGCGGTGTGGCCGTCGCCGACGTACGTGAGGAGGCGGGCGGAGGAGAGCTGGCGGGCCAGGGACTGGGCCCAGCGGTACGGGGTCGCCGGGTCGCGGGTCGTGCCGACGACCACGATCGGGGCGGCGCCCTTCGCCTCGATGCGGTGGGGTTCACCCGTCGGCTTCACGGGCCAGTACGCGCAGTTCAGGGAGGCCCAGGCGAGGCCGTCGCCGAAGACCGGGGACGCCTTCTCGAACGCGGGGAGCGCCTTCTCGACCTGGTCGGTGGTGGAGAACGCGGCCGGGAGGTCGAGGCAGTTCACGGCGGCGTTGGCGAACATCAGGTTCGAGTAGCGGCCGTCGGCGTCACGCTCGTAGTAGCTGTCGGAGAGGACGAGCAGGCCCGCGCCGTCGTTCTCCTTCATCGCTGAGGTGAGCGCCTCGCGCAGTTGCGGCCAGGCCGCCTCGTCGTACATCGCCGCGATCACGCCGGTGGTGGCGAGCGCCTCGCCGAGCTTGCGGCCGTCCGCGTCGCCGGTGGGGATGGGGTGTGCGTCGAGCTTGCGGAAGAAGGCCTTGAGGTTCGTCCCGACCTTGGCGGGTGTCGTGCCCTTGGCGCCGAGCGGGCAGTCGGTCTGCCGTACGCAGTCCTTCGCGAAGGACTGGAACGCCGTCTCGAAGCCCGCCGTCTGGTCGAGGTTCATACGGCGCGCGGGGAGGGAGGGGTCCATCGCGCCGTCCAGGACCACGCGGCCGACCCGGTCGGGGAACAGCCCCGCGTACGTCGCCCCGAGGAACGTCCCGTACGACGCCCCGACGTACGTCAGTTTCCGGTCCCCCAGTACCGCCCGCAGGATGTCCATGTCCCGGGCCGCCTCGACCGTGGAGACATGGCGCAGCACGTCGGGCGAGTGGGCGCCGCAGCCCTCCGCGAACTTCTTGTACTCGTCGACGAGCCGGGTGGTCTCCCGCTTGTCGTCGGGGGTGGTGTCGGTCTGGGTGAACGTGTCCATGGCCCGCCCGCCGAGGCACTCGACGGGCTCGCTGCGGGCGACGCCCCGGGGGTCCATCGCGACCATGTCGTAGCGGGCGCGGACCGTGGCGGGGTAGCCGATCCCGGCGTACTGCTGGAGATAGCCGACCGCCGAACCGCCCGGCCCGCCGGGGTTCACCATCAACGAACCGAGCGGCTTGCCCTTGCCCGTGGCCTTCTTGCGGGCGACCGCGAGCCGGATGTCCCCGGCGGTGGGCTTGGCGTAGTCCAGCGGCGCCTTCATCGTGGCGCACTCGAAGCCGGGGACACCGCAGGTGCGCCAGCTGAGCTTCTGCCCGTAGTACCGCGCGAGCGTGGACGGCGTCGACTGCGGCAGCGCGGCCAGCACCACGGCCGCGGCCGGACTCGCCGCCGTCGTCGAACTCCCCGAGGCGCACGCGGAACACGCGGACACTAGGAGCGCGGCCAAGGCGAGCAGCGTGCCGCCGGTCCGACGGCTTCGGCGGGCCCGACCGGGCCGACTGGGTTGGCGGAGGGAGCGCCTGATGTACATCAGGCGATCGTAACGTTGCGCAACCAATGGAACGCCCTGTGTACACAATCCACCTCGGACGAGTTACGTCGTCAACCTCAGGCCCAAAAGATCAGCCCGCTCTGAGCGCCAAGGTCATCGCCTCCACCGCGAGCAGCGGCGCCACATTCCGGTCGAGCGCCTCTCTGCACGCGCCGATCGCGTCGATACGGCGCAGCGTGGACTCCGGGGAACCGGCGCGGGCCAGCCGCTCCAGGGCGTCCTCGGCGTCCACGTTGGCGATCGCCACCCGCGAGCCGAACTGGAGGGCGAGGACGTCTCGGTAGAACGCGGTGAGGTCGGTCAGCGCGAGATCGAGGCTGTCGCGCTGCGTACGCGTTCTCCGGCGCTTCTGCTTGTCCTCCAGGTCCTTCATCACGCCCGCGGTGCCCCGGGGCATCCGGCTGCCCTGGCCACCGCCCATGGCCGCCTTCATCTCCTCGGTCTCCTTGCCGTCCACCTCCTCGGCCAGCTGCTTGGCGTCCTCCGCGGCGGCGTCGACCAGCTCCTGGGCGGCCTTCAGGCAACCGCCCACGTCGTCGACGCGCAGCGGCAGCTTCAGCACGGTGGCCCGGCGCTCGCGCGCGGCCGGGTCCGTGGCGAGGCGGCGGGCCCGGTCGACATGGCCCTGGGTGGCGCACGCGGCAGCCGCGGCCACGGCGGGTTCGATGCCCTCCCGGCGTACGAGCATGTCGGCCACGGCGTCCACCGAGGGCGTCGTCAGGTTCAGGTGGCGGCAGCGGGAACGGATCGTGGGGAGGACGTCCTCGATCGAGGGGGCGCAGAGCAGCCAGACCGTGCGGGGGGCGGGTTCCTCCACGGCCTTGAGGACGGCGTTGGCCGACTTCTCGTTCAGCCGCTCGGCGTCCTCGACGAGGATGATCTGCCAGCGGCCGGTCGCCGGCGAGGTGAACGACTTGCGGACCGTGTCCCGCATGTCGTCGGCGAGGATCTGGGTGCCCACGGCGGCGACGGTGGTGACGTCGGCATGGGTGCCGATCAGCGCCGTATGGCAGCCGTCGCAGAAGCCGCAGCCGGGGCTGCCGCCGAGCGCGCGGTCGGGGCTCACGCACTGGAGCGCGGCGGCGAAGGCCCGCGCCGCCTGGTTGCGTCCCGCGCCGGGCGGGCCCGTGAACAGCCAGGCGTGGGTCATCTTCGACGCCTCCGGCGGGGGCGTGCCGTTGGTCGCCGCGGTGACGAAGGCGTCGGCGTCCCGAGCGGCGGCGTCGAGCTGCTCGCTCACCTTCTCCTGACCCACCAGGTCATCCCACACGGTCATGGGTCACCGGCCCTTTCGTCACGCTTCGGGTTACGCGATCCATTGTGCGGGCCACCACTGACAACGAGGGCCGGGGGCAGTCGACGAGAGCCGCCGGGGGCAGTACGGAGCCGCCCCCGCCCGCCGCCGTCAGCCCCTGCGCCCCCGGCCGCGACCCCGCCCGCGACCCGTGTCGTCGTCCTGGTCGAAGCCGCCGGCCTCGTGCGGGCCGAGCAGTTCGTCGGCCAGTGAGGGCAGGTCGTCCAGCGGAGTCTCCTCGGCCCAGTCGGGGCGCGGCCGGCGTCGGGGGGCGCCCTGCTCGTCGACCTGGGGCAGCTCGCGGGTGCGGTCCTCGGTCCGGTCGGCCCGACCGGCCGCACGCTCGTCGCGGAAGAAGCCCTCAGGCACCCGGTCCGACGGATCGTCGTCGCGCACCGGCGGCAGCACGGCGGTCTCGTCCGCGGCACCGACCGGCGGCAGTACGGCCGTCTCGTCCGCGGCACCGGACGGCACGGGCGGCAGTACGGCCGTCTCCTCGGCGGCGGACACCGGCGGCAGGACCGCCGTCTCGTCCGCGGCCCCCTCGGGAGCGGGCGGCTGCGGCAGCTCCGCCGTCGCCTCGGAGTCGCGCGCCCCGGAGTCCGCGGACACCGACCGCAGTACGGCCGTCTCGTCCGCCGGCCGCCCGCTCGCGCCCGACGGCTTCACCAACGGCGTCTGCACGGTCGAAGCCTCGGACCTGGCCTCCGGAGCGGCGGGTACCGCCGGAACCGTCGGCTGCCGTACGGCCGCCTCCGCGGCGGCTGCCGCCTCCGCCGCCAGGCGACGTGCCTCCTCGGCCGCGAGCAGTGCGGCCTCGGCCTTGCGCTGCTTCTCGCGGCGTCGTTCCTCGGCCTCGGCGCGCAGCCGGGCCTCCTCCTCGGCCTGCTTGCGCAGCCGGTCGGCCTCGGCCCTGCGGCGGGCCTCCTCGGCGGCGCGGGCCTCTTCCTCGGCGAGGAGGCGGGCCTTCTCCTCCTCGGCACGCCTGCGGGCGTCCTCGGCGCGCTGGCGGGCCTCCTCCGCCTGGCGTTCGGCCTCGCGGCGCTGGGCCTCCTCCAGCTCGCGCCGCTTGCGCTCCTCCTCCTCGGCGCGCAGCTGGGCGAGCCGCTCCTGGCGCTCGCGCTCCAGGCGCTCCTCCTCGGCCTTGCGGGCGGCCTCTTCCTCGGCCCTGCGGCGGGCCTCCTCCTCGGCGGCCTTGCGCGCCTCCTCCTGGGCCTTGATCTCGGCCTCGGAGAGCGGCAGGACCGTGTCGAGGCGGTGCCTGATGACCGTAGTGACGGCCTCGGGCTCCTGGCCGGCGTCGACCACCAGGTAGCGGCCGGGGTCGGCGGCGGCCAGCGTGAGGAAACCGGACCGTACGCGCGCGTGGAACTCGGCGGGCTCCGACTCCAGCCGGTCCGGCGCCTCGGTGAACCGCTCGCGGGCGGTCTCCGGGTCGACGTCCAGCAGGACGGTCATGTGCGGGACGAGTCCGTCGGTGGCCCACCGGTTGATACGGGCGATCTCGGTCGGGGAGAGGTCCCGGCCGGCGCCCTGGTAGGCGACTGACGAGTCGATGTAGCGGTCGGAGATGACGACCGCGCCGCGCCCCAGGGCGGGTCGTACGACGGTGTCGACGTGCTCCGCGCGGTCCGCCGCGTACAGCAGGGCCTCCGCGCGGTGGGACAGTCCCGCCGACGACACGTCGAGCAGGATCGACCGCAGCCGCTTGCCGACCGGTGTCGCCCCGGGCTCACGGGTCAGTACGACCTCGTGTCCCTTGCCCCTTATCCACTCGGCGAGGGCTTCGGCCTGGGTGGACTTCCCGGCGCCGTCGCCGCCCTCCAGGGCGATGAAGAAGCCGGTGGTCGCGGGCACGGTGTCGGGGTCGTCGCCGCCGAGCAGCGCGTCCCGCAGATCGTGCCGCAGCGGTACTCCGGAGCGGTCGTCGACCTTGGCCAGCACCAGGGCGGCGACCGGCAGCAGCAGAGCGCCGACCAGCATCAGCGTGAAGGCGGCACCGCCGTGCGCGAACACGAACTTGCCGTTCTCCAGGCGATGCGGGCCGATCAGCGCCGCCACCAGGGGTGCGATCAGCGCGCCGAGCGCCACGGAGACCCGTACGACCGCGTGCAGGTGCTCGGTCGTACGGGCCCTGCGGTAGTCCTCTGCCTCCTGGTCGAGGAGGGTGTGCCCGGTGTTGGCGGCCACGCCCGCGCCGATGCCGGCCAGGGCGACGATCAGCAGCACGGTGGTGAGGTCCGGGACCAGGCCCGCGGCAAGCAGGGCGATGCCGGTGAAGGCGATCGCGAGCGTCAGCAGGCGGCGCCGGGACAGCGTGGGCAGCAGGGCGGGTGCCGTACGGATGCCGACCACGACCCCGCCGGTCAGTCCGAGCACCAGCAGCCCGAAGGTCACCGGGCCGCCGTGGAGATCCTTGGCCTGGAGGACGGACACGGCGACGGCGGCGGAGATCGCCCCGGCGACGGCCGCGCAGGCGACCACGAGCAGCGCGATCGCGCCCGTACGGCCCTTGTCGATGCCCGTGCCCGTCCTGGGGCGGCGCAGTCCCTCGAGCGGCGACCGCGCGCGCGGGGTGCGGATTCCGGGCAGCTCCAGGGCGGTCAGCACGGAGAGGGACGCGGCGAACAGTCCGGCGGCGACGTACGAACCGAGTGCCGCCTGGTGCTGGGCGAACCAGGCGACGCCCGTGCCCAGCAGGTTGTTGAGCAGCGCGGCCCCGACGAGGGCCGCGGCGGCGAGGGGGATCGCCACGAAGCTGGTGCGCAGCGACAGCCGCCGCAGGGCGTCCATGTGGTCGGGCAGTGGCCGGACCGTGGCGCCCTCGAGCGGCGGGGCCGGCAGCAGGGCGGGTGCCGCGCTCTCGCGGCACACCGTCCAGAAGCGCTCGGCGACTCCGATGACGAAGGCGGTCACGAGGAGCACGGCCAGCGCGTTGTCCGGAGTCCAGTCGATCCACAGCGGGGCGACGATGAGCAGCGCGGCCCGCACACCGTCCGCGCCGACCATGGTCCAGCGCCGGTCGAGGGGGCCGTCCTGCGAGGTGAGCGAGGTGAGCGGGCCGAGGAGCACCGCCCCGAAGAGCAGCGTCGCCAGGATGCGCGCCCCGAAGACGGCCGCCACCGCGAACGCCACACCCCGATAGCCACCGCCGAACGAGCCCTGGGCGATCGCCGATTGGAGGGCGAGCACGACCAGGACCAGCAGGGCGAGGGTGTCACCGACACCCGTCACGAACTGCGCGCTCCACAACCGCTTGAGCTGCGGCTGGCGCAGCAGGGCGCGGACGGCACGCTCGCGGGAGTCCGCGACAAGGGCGTCGTCGGGGGCCGGCTGGTGGGCCGTTGGCTGCTCGGCTGGCGTCATGCTTTCAGCCTATCGGCAGCCACCGACATCAAGCCGCGCCCGCCCGGACCTGCGCACACCCCGACACCAAAGTGATGCCGGGGCGTTTGTTTCGAGACCTTGCGGTGCAGGAAGCGTGCGCGGCTCAGGCCTCGGGCAACGGCTCGTCAGTCCTCGGACGTCACCTTGGAGGTGGCCGTCTTCTTGGCCGTCGCCGTCTTCGCGGCCGTGGTCGTCTTCTTGGCGGCAGTCGTCGTCTTCGCGACGGCCTTCTTCGCAGTCGTCGTCTTCTTCGCGGGCGCCTTCTTGGCGGCCGTCTTCTTCGCCGGGGCCTTCTTCGCCGTCTTCTTGGCGGGCGACTTGGCCCGCTTCTCGGCGAGCAGCTCGTAGCCGCGCTCCGGGGTGATCTCCTCGACGCTGTCGCCGGAGCGCAGGGTCGCGTTGGTCTCGCCGTCGGTGACGTACGGCCCGAAGCGGCCGTCCTTGACGACGACGGGCTTCTCGCTGACCGGGTCCACGCCCAGTTCCTTCAGCGGCGGCTTTGCGGCGGCCCGGCCGCGCTGCTTGGGCTGGGAGTAGATCTCCAGCGCCTCTTCGAGGGTGATCGTGAAGAGCTGGTCCTCGGTCTGCAGCGAGCGGGAGTCCGTGCCCTTCTTCAGGTAGGGCCCGTAGCGCCCGTTCTGCGCGGTGATCTCCACGCCCTCGGCGTCCTTGCCCACGACGCGCGGCAGCGACATCAGCTTGAGGGCGTCGGCGAGCGTCACCGTGTCGAGGGTCATCGACTTGAACAGCGAGGCCGTACGCGGCTTGACGGCGTTCTTGCCGGTCTTCGGGGTGCCCTCGGGGAGCACCTCGGTGACGTAGGGGCCGTAGCGGCCGTCGCGGGCGATGATCTGGTGGCCCGACTCGGGGTCGGCGCCCAGCTCGAAGTCGCCGCTCGGCTTGGCGAGCAGTTCCTCGGCGTGCTCGACGCTCAGCTCGTCCGGGGCCAGGTCCTCGGGGACGTCGGCGCGCTGGTGGTTCTCGGAGTCCTTCTCGCCGCGCTCGACGTACGGGCCGTAGCGGCCCACCCGGAGCATGATGTCGTTGCCGACCGGGAAGGACGACACCTCGCGGGCGTCGATCGCGCCCAGGTCGGTGACGAGCTCCTTGAGGCCGCCCAGGTGGTCGCCGTCGCCGTTGCCGGCCTCGGCGGCGCCCGTCGCCTCGCCCTCGCCGAAGTAGAAGCGGCGCAGCCACGGCACGGCCTGTGCCTCGCCGCTGGCGATGCGGTCGAGGTCGTCCTCCATCTTGGCGGTGAAGCTGTAGTCGACGAGCCGCCCGAAGTGCTTCTCCAGGAGGTTGACCACGGCGAAGGACAGGAAGGACGGCACCAGGGCCGTGCCCTTCTTGAAGACGTAGCCGCGGTCGAGGATGGTGCCGATGATCGACGCGTACGTCGACGGGCGGCCGATCTCGCGCTCTTCGAGCTCCTTGACGAGGCTGGCCTCGGTGTAGCGGGCCGGGGGCTTGGTGGCGTGCCCGTCGACCGTGATCTCCTCGGCGTTGAGCGCGTCGCCCTCGGCGACCTGGGGCAGTCGGCGCTCGCGGTCGTCCAGCTCGGCGTTCGGGTCGTCGGCGCCCTCGACGTAGGCCTTCAGGAAGCCGTGGAAGGTGATCGTCTTGCCGGAGGCGCTGAACTCCGCGTCCCGGCCGTCGGAGGAGGTGCCCGCGATCTTCACGGTGACGGAGTTGCCGACCGCGTCCTTCATCTGGGAGGCGACGGTCCGCTTCCAGATCAGCTCGTAGAGCCTGAACTGGTCGCCGGTCAGACCGGTCTCGGCCGGGGTGCGGAAACGATCACCCGAGGGGCGGATCGCCTCGTGCGCCTCCTGGGCGTTCTTGACCTTCCCGGCGTACACGCGCGGCCGGTCCGGCAGGTAGTCGGCGCCGTACAGCTGCGTCACCTGGGCGCGGGCGGCGCTGACGGCCGTCTCGCTCAGGGTCGTGGAGTCCGTACGCATGTAGGTGATGTAGCCGTTCTCGTACAGCTTCTGCGCGACCTGCATGGTGGCCTTCGCGCCGAAGCCGAGCTTGCGGCTGGCCTCCTGCTGGAGCGTCGTCGTACGGAACGGGGCGTACGGCGAGCGTCGGTACGGCTTCGACTCGACGGAGCGGACGGCGAAGTCGGTGTTCTCCAGGGCGGCGGCGAGGGCGCGGACGTTCTGCTCGTCGAGGTGGAGGGTGTTCTCGCTCTTGAGCTGTCCCAGGGAGTCGAAGTCGCGGCCCTGCGCGACCCGCCTGCCGTCGACGGCCTGGAGGCGGGCGACAAGGGACGACGGGTCGCTCGCGTCACCTGCACGGCCGGTCGCGAAGGTGCCGGTCAGGTCCCAGTACTCGGCGGAACGGAAAGCGATGCGCTCGCGTTCCCGCTCCACCACGAGCCGGGTCGCGACGGACTGGACACGGCCGGCCGACAGGCGCGGCATGACCTTCTTCCACAGAACCGGCGAGACCTCGTAGCCGTAGAGGCGGTCGAGGATACGGCGGGTCTCCTGGGCGTCGACCAGGGGCTGGTTGAGGTCGCGCGGGTTGGCGACGGCGGCGCGGATCGCGTCCTTGGTGATCTCGTGGAACACCATGCGCTTGACCGGGACCTTGGGCTTCAGGACCTCGAGGAGGTGCCACGCGATGGCCTCGCCCTCGCGGTCCTCATCGGTGGCGAGGAAGAGTTCGTCGGAGTCCTTGAGGAGGTCCTTGAGCTTCTTGACCTGGGCCCGCTTGTCGGCGTTGACCACATAGATCGGCGCGAAGTCGTGGTCGACGTCCACACCGAGGCGGCGCACCTCGCCGGTGTACTTCTCGGGCACCTCGGCGGCACCGTTGGGAAGGTCACGGATGTGCCCGACGCTCGCCTCGACGACATATCCGGGGCCGAGGTAGCCCTTGATCGTCTTCGCCTTGGCAGGGGACTCGACAATGACGAGTCGGCGGCCGCCGTGTGCGGTCTCGCTGGTCGGGGACAACTTCGCTCTTCTCTCCGGTCGACGCTGGGGCCTCCCCTGGGGCAAGCGGGGCCGCTTGGTCCCGGGGTCGGGTCATGGTGACGCTGCGGAGTGTGACGGTACATCCCGCCCCCGTGTCAAACGGGAAAAGCCCGCAACGGCCACTCGAACGGTAACCCGACTACCGCCATTCCTGCCGCCCGGAGTCCCCACCGGCCTTTTCGG
>Ga0307511_10000572_pt1 | contig 39456 bp, 35 predicted proteins | sample 13_EM_MG_FD_200266 | JGI IMG/M metagenome (GOLD analysis project Ga0307511, IMG submission 200266) | Populus trichocarpa ectomycorrhiza microbial communities from riparian zone in the Pacific Northwest, United States - 13_EM | ecosystem: Host-associated > Plants > Roots > Unclassified | place... | reverse complement strand
CCTTCTCCGAGAGATCGAACGCGTGCCGCAGCACCACACAGGCCCGCTTGCGGAACGGCAGTCTGCGCAGGGCCTCTTGGACGTCGACCACGCCGGCCACGTCCGGGTTCTCGGTCTTCTCCTCGCGTTGCGACCAGAACAGGGCGACCCGCCGCCGCTCGCGCACCGCGCTGCGGATCCGGGTGCGGGCCAGGTTGGCGACGACGCCACGGGCGTAGGCCGCGGGATGGTCGGCGGCGCGCACCCGGTCCCAGCGGTGCCAGAGCGCGAGCAGCGCGTCGGCCGCGAGATCGTCGGCGGCGTCCGCCTCGCCCGTCAACAGGTGGGCCAGGCGCGACAGTTCGGCGTAGTGGCGTTCGAAGAAGGCGTGGAACTCCACGGAGGCGGCGTCGTCGACGACTGTGCCCACGGCGGACCTCTCCTCGCTGCGTGGTTGTGTGTGTCATGTAGATGACACGTGATCATTCGGGGGTGACCCCGACGAGATCCGGAAGCGTAGCAGTGATCAACTGGCTGGATTGGTACAGGCCTTCGAACGCCGTCTGACAGGTCGACCAGGGACTGACGCGTCGACCCTGATTCCGTAACACGGGGAAAACCTGAAACAGGTTCAACGCGGGAACAATCCAGCCAGCATCCGCGCACCGATCACTGAGGCAACGAGGAGTACCCGCATGTCCGAGTCACAGAAGGTGGCTGACCGGCCGAGTGCCGAACCACCGGCGGCGAACAGCGTCGACCGGTACTTCAAGATCTCCGAACGGGGGTCCACCTTCGGCCGTGAGATACGCGGCGGCTTCGCCACGTTCTTCACGATGGCCTACATCCTCGTTCTGAACCCCATCATCCTGGGCAGCGCCAAGGACAAGTTCGGGCACTCGCTCGACACCGGTCAACTGGTCACCGCCACCGCCCTGGTGGCCTGCGTGATGACGGTCATCATGGGCGTCGGCGGTAACCTGCCCCTCGCCATCGCCGCGGGCCTCGGCCTCAACGCCGTCGTCGCCTTCCAGCTGGCACCGCTGATGAGCTGGCCCGACGCGATGGGCCTCGTCGTCATCGAGGGCGTCCTGATCTGCGTCCTGGTCCTCACCGGACTGCGCGAGGCGATCATGAACGCGATCCCGCAACAGCTCAAGCAGGCCATCGGCGTCGGCATCGGTCTGTTCATCGCGTTCATCGGCTTCGTCGACGCGGGCTTCGTCAGTCGTATACCGGACGCCGCGCAGACCACGGTCCCCGTGCAGCTCGGCGCCGTAGGCCGGCTGACCGGCTGGCCCGTCCTGGTCTTCTGTCTCGGCGTACTGCTGACCATCGCGCTGGTCGCCCGCAAGGTGAAGGGCGCGATCCTGATCAGCATCGTCACGATGACCGTCCTCGCGATCATCATCAACTCCGCCGCCGACATCAAGAGTTGGGGTCTGATGACCCCCAAGGTGCCGGACAAGATCGTGGCCGCGCCCGACTTCGGACTCATCGGTCACTTCAGTCTGTTCGGGGCCTTCGGCGAGACCAGCGCGATCACCGTGATCCTGCTGATCTTCACGCTGATCCTGTCGGACTTCTTCGACGCGATGGGCACGATCGTGGGTATCAGCGCGGAGGCCGGTCTCCTGGACGACGACGGACAGGTGCCGAACATCGGTCGCGTCCTGTTCATCGACGGTGCCGCAGCCGTCGCCGGCGGGATCGGGTCCGCGTCCTCCAACACCGCCTACATCGAGTCGGCTTCGGGTGTTGGTGAGGGGTCTCGTACCGGGTTCTCGAATCTGATCACCGGTGGGCTGTTCGGCCTTGCGCTGTTCCTTACGCCGTTGCTGACGATCGTGCCGTTGCAGGCCGCCGCGCCTGCGCTGATCGCCGTCGGGTTCCTGATGATGACCCATGTCAAGCACATCGACTGGGACAAGTACGAGATCGCGATTCCGGCGTTCCTCACGATCGCCGCGATGCCGTTCACGTACTCGATCACCGACGGGATCGGCGCCGGGTTCATCTCGTACGTCGTGATCAAGGCGGTGCTCGGCAAGGCGAAGGAGGTCAACTGGCTGCTGTGGGGTGTGTCGGCGTTGTTCCTCGTGTACTTCGCCATCGACCCGGTGGAGCAGGTTCTCGGGGTGAAGTGATCGGACGCTGCGCGATCGGCTGACGGTCCGTCGTGGCTGGTCGCGCAGTTCCCCGCGCCCCTAAAAGACAAAAGGCAAAAAGACAAAAGACAACAGCATCACTGCACCGCCGCCTTCATCATCGCCTTGGCCACTGGCGCCGCCAGGCCGTTGCCGCTGATCTCCGACCTCGCCGCGTCCGACTGCTCGACCACCACCGCCACCGCGACCTCCTTGCCGGTCGAGTCGGACTTGCCGTAGGACGTGAACCAGGCGTACGGGGACTGGTCGTTGTTCTCGCCGTGCTGGGCCGTGCCCGTCTTGCCGCCCACGGTCACGCCCGCGATCTGGGCGTTCGTGCCGGTGCCGTCGGTGATGACCGTCTGCATCGCCGACTGGAGCTGCTGGGCGGTGTGGGAGCTGACGATCTCCTTCGTCGTCGTGCCGTCGTCGTAGTTGTGGACCACGTCGCCGCCACTGTCCGTGGTCTCCGACACCATGTGCGGGGAGACCAGCTTGCCGTCGTTGGCTATAGCGGCCGACACCATGGCCATCTGGAGCGGGGTGGCGGTCACGTCGTACTGGCCGATGCCCGTGAGGGCCGTGGACGACCGGTTCATGTTCGACGGGTAGACGCTCGGGTACGCGCGCACCGGGATGTCCAGCTTGTCGTCGTTGAAGCCGAACTTCTCCGCCATCGCCCTGACCTTGTCCTGCCCCAGGTCGACGGCCATCTTCGCGAACACGGTGTTGCACGAGTACTGGAGCGCGACCCGGATCGAGGCGTTCGTGCAGGGGGCGGAGGAACTCTCGTTCTTCAGCGGGGTGACCGTGCCCGGCAGGGTGTACGGCGAGGGGCTGGTCGTCTTCTCGTCCACCGAGGAGTAGAGCCCGTCCTCCAGGGCGGCCGCCGCCACGACCAGCTTGAACGTGGAGCCCGGCGGCAGCGGCTGGCGCAGCGCGCGGTTGGTCAGCGGCTTGTCGGGGTCGGCGTTGAGCTCCTTCCAGGCAGCGGCGGCGGTGTTCGCGTCGGTCAGAGACGAGGGGTCGTAGGACGGCGTCGAGACGACGGTGAGGATCTTGCCGGTCGTCGGATCGATCGCGATCGCGGCACCCTTCTTGTCGCCGAGCGCCTTGTACGCGGCCTTCTGCACATCCGGGTCGATCGTCGTGACCACGTTGCCCGGGGCCGCCCGCTCGCCGGTGACCGTGTCCATGACGGTCTTCAGGCCGCTGTCCGTGCCGTCGAGGAGGTTCGCGTAGATCCCCTCCAGCTGCGTCGGGGCGTAGCTCTGCGAGGCGTAGCCCGTCACCGCCGCGTACAGCTTGCCGTCCGTGTAGGTGCGTTTGTACGCGAGGTCGCTGCTGTCCCCTGTCCGCGTCGAGCCGGTGATCGCGTTCCCGGCCACGATGATGTTCCCGAGCGGGTCCGCGTACGTCGCGATCGCGTTGCGCCGGTTGTCCTTGTCGTCCGCGAGCGCCTGGCCGTCGTAGAACTGCACCCAGGTCGCCCTCACCAGGAGAGTGAGCACCAGGAGCAGCGCGAAGACGGAGGCGCGCCTGATCGTCTTGTTCATCCCGCATGGAGGACGAGCGGACGGGAGGGGATCGTTCCCTTACGCCGCTTTTCTCATCGAGCGCTCATGAAACCGAGTGCTCGTGCGACTGCTCATGAACCCAGCTTCAGCACCAGCTCGTCGATCTCCTCGCCCCGCGCGTTCGCGAAGCCCCGGGCCTGCCCGGTGACGCGGAAGCCGCACTTCTCCAGCACGCGCCGGGAGCCCGTGTTGTCGGCCGCCACGCGCGCGTGCAGCGGGCGTTCGGGCACCTCGGCCAGCAGGTCGCGCAGCGCGGCCGTCGCGATGCCCTTGCCCCAGTAGGCGCGGTCGATCCAGTACGTCACCTCGCGCTCGCCCGGTTCCCCGTACACCGCCGTGCTGCCCACCACGTCGCCGTCGGCGAGGATCGTGCGCAGGACGTCGGACGAGGCGCGGATGCGCTTCCAGTGGGCGTCGAAGGCGTCCCGGTCGGCCGGGTCCTTCGGGGCGAAGGCGGCCATCCGCAGGGACTCGGGGTCGTTCATCTGCCGGAAGAAGACCGGCAGATCACTGTCGTGGACGGGGCGGAGCGCGACCTCCATCGGTCAGAGCCTCCGGGTGGCGAGGGTGAGCCGGTCGCGGGCGTCGAACAGGGCGTCCTTCACCATCTGCTCGTGCGCGGGCGTCAGCCGCGCCACCGGCACCGAGCAGCTGATCGCGTCGCGGGCCGGGGTGCGGTAGGGGATCGCGACGCCGAAGCAGCGCAGCCCGAGCGTGTTCTCCTCGCGGTCCACGGCGAAGCCCTGCTCGCGGACCTGGTGGAGCTCCTCGATGAGCTTCTCGCGGTCGGTGATCGTGTGCTCGGTGAGCGCGGGCAGCGTCTCCGGGAGCATCTTGCGGACCTGCTCGTCCGAGTAGGTGCTCAGCAGCGCCTTGCCCAGCGAGGTCGAGTGCGCCGGGAGGCGGCGGCCGACGCGGGTGAAGGGCCGTAGATAGTGCTGGGACTGGCGGGTGGCCAGGTAGACCACGTTGGTGCCGTCGAGGCGGGCGAGGTGGATGGTCTCCGTGGTGTCGTCCGAGAGCCGGTCCAGGGTGGGGCGGGCCGCCGCGACCACCTCGTCGCCGTCGATGTACGACGTGCCGACGAGCAGCGCCCGTACGCCGATGCCGTACCGCGTGCCCGTGGCGTCCGTCTCCACCCAGCCCAGCTCCACCAGCGTGCGCAGCAGCATGTAGAGGCTGGACTTGGGATAGCCGACGGCCTCCTGCACCGCCGCGAGGGAGTGCATTCCGGGCCGGCCCGCGAAGTATTCGAGCAGCTCCACCGTCCGCACCGCGGACTTGACCTGTGCCCCGCCGCCTGTCTCGCCTGCCGACATCGCCCTTGACACCCCTTCGTTCGACGAGAACCTTGAGTTATCGTCTCCACGAGCATATTCATCACCAGAGACAGCGTTCAGCATATCGAACGAGCCTGGTGAATGACCCAGAACTGCGGCATTACATGTGGAGGGACCCGCGGTGGCAGCAGCACCAGTCTGGAGTGTCGACCCCCGAACCGGGAAGCAGCGGGAACAGGTTGCGGTGGAGGCCACAGCCCAGGAGGTGGACGCCGCCGTCCGCGCCGCGTACGCCGCCCGTGGTTCCCTCGCCGACCGCACGGTCCGCGCGGCCTTCCTGCGCGGCGCGGCCGACCAGCTCGAAGCGGCCAAGAACCAGCTGGTCGAGGTCGCCGACGCGGAGACCGCGCTCGGCCCGGTCCGGCTCAACGGCGAACTCGCCCGCACCTGCTACCAGTTGCGGGCCTTCGCGGACATCGTCGACGAGGGCGCCTTCCTCGACGTCGTCATCAACCACCCCGACGACACGGCCACCCCGCCGATCCCGGACCTGCGCCGCTACAAGGTGCCGCTCGGCGTCGTCGCCGTCTACTCGGCCTCCAACTTCCCCTTCGCCTTCTCCGTCCCCGGCGGCGACACCGCGAGCGCGCTGGCGGCCGGCTGCCCGGTCGTCGTCAAGGCCCACCCCGACCACCCCGGCCTGTCCGAGCTGGTCGCGAAGGTGCTGCGCCGGGCCGCCGCCGAGCAGGGGATCCCGGACGGGGTCCTCGGCCTGGTGCACGGCTTCGAGGCGGGCGTCGAACTGGTCAAGCACCCGCTGGTCTCGGCGGCCGGTTTCACCGGTTCCGTACGCGGCGGCCGTGCCCTCTTCGACGCGGCAGCGTCCCGTCCCGTCCCGATCCCCTTCCACGGCGAGCTGGGCTCCCTCAACCCCGTCGTGATCACCGAGGCGGCGGCGGCCGAGCGGGCCGAGGCGATCGGCACGGGGCTCGCCGGGTCCATGACCCTGGGCGTCGGCCAGTTCTGTGTGAAGCCCGGTCTGGTGCTCGTGCCGGCCGGCTCCGCCGGGGACGGGCTGGTCAAGTCCCTCACCGACGCCGTCAGCGACACGGACTCCGGTGTTCTGCTCGACCACCGTATGCGGGACAACTTCCTCGCCGGTGTCACCGAGCGGACCCAACTCCCCGATGTGGACTCGCCGGTGACGCCCGGCGCGGGCAGCGAGCACACCGTGAGCCCCGGGTTCCTGACGGTTCCGGCGGAGAAGCTCGCGTCCGAAGGGGCGTACGACCTGCTGCTCGAAGAGTGCTTCGGGCCGGTCACCGTGGTGGCCCGCTACGACGACGACGCGCAGGCCAATGCCGTGCTGTCGCGGCTGCCGGGGAATCTTACGGCGACGGTTCATCTGTCGGCGGGGGAAGCGGCGGGGGAGGGGCGGGGGGCGGAGATCCTGGCCGAGCTCACGCCGTTGGCCGGGCGGGTGTTGGTGAACGCGTGGCCTACGGGGGTCGCCGTGGCGGCGGCTCAGCATCACGGGGGGCCGTATCCGGCTACGACTTCTACCTCAACTTCTGTTGGCGGTACGGCTATTGAGCGGTGGCTGCGGCCTGTTGCTTACCAGAACACGCCTGAAGCGTTGCTGCCGTTGGAGTTGCGGGACGACAATCCGTTGGGGCTGCCTCGACGTTATGACGGGCACCTGGAGCGGTAGCGCCGCTGGGGGGTGCGGTGGTTTGCGGGCTTGCGGTTCGTCGTGGCTGGTCGCGCCCACGCGGCGGAGCCGCAAATCGATACAGCCCCGCGCCCCCAAAAAGAGCCACCCTGGCCTGAGATAGTTAGTGGATGGACTTGGAACTCCCCGAACTGCCCTTCCCCCTCCGTACTTACGGGCCCGACGGGCATTGGTCCTACGAGGACGGTGTGCTCACCGGGTGGGCCGGGCCCCGGCAGGACCGGTTTGTGCCGCCCACCGGGGAAGGGCTGGACCCCGCCTCCGACGCGCCCCGGTTGCTCGGGGCGCCGCACGGGGAATTTCAGCTGATCGCTCGGGTGACCGTGGGGTTCGCGGGGTCTTTCGATGCCGGGGTGCTTTACGTCCATGTGGGGGAGCGGGCCTGGGCGAAGTTGTGTCTGGAGTATTCGCCGGACGTGCCCACCGTCTGCACAGTCGTAACCCGGGGGCACTCCGACGACGCCAACTCCTTTACCGTGGACGGGAGTTCGGTGTGGCTGCGGGTCAGTCGTACCGGGCGGGCCTTCGCCTTCCATGCCTCCCGCGATGGCAAGCGCTGGACCTTTGTCCGGCTCTTCACCCTCGGTGACGAGAAGGAGACGGACGCCGCCCTGGTCGGTTTCATGACGCAGTCGCCGATGGGGGAGGGGTGTGTCGTGACGTACGACCACCTTGAGTTCAGGGCGAGTTGGCCGGACGACCTGAGAGACGGAAGCTGAGCGAGGCCGTCACCGCGAAGAGGGCCGCGCTGATCGCGAGGCTCTCCCGCAGGCCCGTCGTGAACCCGTCCGAGACCAACGCCCCGAACACGGCGATGCCCAGTCCACCGGCCACCTGGCGCGCCGAGTTGAGGACCCCGGCCGCCAGTCCCGCCCGCTCTGCCGGTACCGCGTCCATCATCACGATCGTCAGCGGCGGGACCGTCAGGGCGCAGCCGAGGGCCATCGGTACGAGCAGTACGGCCACCAGGAGCGGGGGCGTGCGTTCGTCGACGCAGAGCAGGCCGAGTGCGCCGGCTCCGGCGAGCAACTGCCCGATCAGCATGGGCAGTCGGGCTCCGTAGCGGCCGGCCAGTTTGCCCGACACGACGTTCGTCACCGAGATCAGACCGGCCATCGGCAGGAACATCAGGCCGGCGTACAGCGCCGAACGGCCCTGCACCTGCTGGAAGAAGAGCGAGAAGAGGAAGACCACACCGTAGAAGGCGACACTGCACGCCGCACCCGCGGCGACCGCCACGGACACCGTACGGCTGCGGAACAGGCCGAGCGGCACCACGGGATGTGCTTGGCGGAGTTCGACCCGGACGAAGGCAGCGCCCGCGACGAGGGCGACCAGCGAGGCCACAACTCCCGTTGTGCCGCCCTCGATCACCGCGAAGGTCACGGCGGTGAGCGCCACCACCGCCGTCAGCTGGCCCGGCAGGTCGAGTGGCGACGGTCGGCGTTCCGAGCGTGGTGAGCGGACCAGTAGCGCCAGTGCCACCGCGCCCAGGGGCAGGTTGATGAAGAAGATGCCGCGCCAGTCCCAGACCGTGGTCAGCGCACCGCCGGCGACCGGGCCGAGGGCCACCGCGATCGCGCCGCCCGCCGCCCAAGTGGCCACCGCCCGCGCCCTCTTGGCCGGCTCGGGGTAGGCCTGTCGTACCAGGGACAGCGAGGCCGGGAGGACGACTGCGGCGGCCACGCCCTGGAGTACGCGCGCGGCGATCAGCGTGGGCAGGTTCGGGGCCAGGCCGCAGGCCGCCGAGGCGGCGGTGAACACGGCGATGCCGATCGCGTACGCCCGGCTCGCCCCGGCCCGGTCCGCGAAGGCGCCGGTGGACAGCATCAGGGCGGCGAAGGAGAGCGTGTAGGCGTCCACCACCCACTGCAGGCCCGACATCCCGCCGCCGAGCGCCTGTCCGATCGACGGCAGCGCCACGTTCACCACGGACGCGTCGAGGGTGATGAGCGCGAAGCCGAGGAGGGCGGCGGTGAGGGTGAGAGCGGGGGAGGGCGGGGTCAAACCGGCGGTGCGGGGCGTGAGTTGGGTGGTTGGCGTTGGCATGTACCCATGCTGCGGAACCGCGACGGCGTAGAGTAGTGGCCGGAACGCCATACAGCCGGAGGTTCTGGCCATGCCGAGGAAACGGCCCCCGCACCGCGTCGCGATCGTCGCGCCGTCCCCCGTCTCCATGTTCAACCTGGCCATCCCGGAGATGCTCTTCGCCAAGGTCGAGGTCGACGGTGCCCCCGGCTACGAGGTGACCATCTGCAGCTCGGACGGCGGCCCGGTGGTGACGACCGGCGGCCTGGACCTCCAGGTGGGCCGGGGCCTCGACGTCCTGCGCACCGCCGACACCGTGGTGCTCGCGGGCACCGGCGAGCGCTACGAACCCGATCCGGTCGCGGTCGCCGCCGTCCGCGAGGCCGCCGCCGCGGGCAAACGCGTCGCCTCCATCTGCAGCGGCGCCTTCCTGCTCGCCGAGGCCGGGCTGCTCGACGGCCGCAGCGCCACCACGTACTGGGGGATGGCGGACGAGCTGCGCGAGCGCTATCCGGCCCTCGACCTCAGGGGCGACGTCCTCTATGTCCAGGACGGCCAGGTTCTGACCGCCTCCGGTTACGCCGCCGGCATCGACCTCTGTCTGCACATCATCCGCACCGACTACGGCGCCGCCGTCGCCAACGAGGTCGCCCGCCTCGCCCTCGTCGCACCCGTACGGCCGGGCGGGCAGACGCAGTTCACCCAGACCCCGCTGCCGCCCGAACGCGGCACCGCCTGCGCCGACACCCGGGGCTGGGCCATGCGCAACCTCGACAAGCCGCTCACCCTCACCGACCTGGCCCGGCACGCGGGCGTGAGCGTCCGCACCCTCACCCGCCGCTTCCACGCCGAGAGCGGGGTGAGCCCCCTGCAGTGGCTGCTCCACCAGCGCGTCGAACGCGCCAAGGAACTCCTGGAGACCACCACCCTCCCCATGGACCAGGTGGCCCGCGCCTGCGGTCTGGGCACGGCGGACTCGCTGCGCGGCCACCTGGTCCGCCGCACCGGGCTGACCCCGAGCGCCTACCGGACGCAGTTCACCCGCCTGGGAACCGGAGCGGCGGAGGTCACGTCATCGGTCGCATGACGAGTGATCGCGCCACCGACACCCTGATGATCCGCACGGCTCTGCCCGCCGAGGCCGAGGCCATCGCCGACCTGCACTTCCGCGCCCGGTCGACCTACTACCCCGACGGCCTCCCGCCGTCCGACTTCGACTGGCGCGCCGCCTGGCTGGGCTCCATCGAACGACCCGACGCCCATGTGCTGTGCGCGGTCGAGGACGGCCGTATTGTCGCTGTCGCCTCCTTCCGCACCCCGGAGGGCGGCCCGGCAGAAACGGTCAAGCTGTTCCAGTTCCACGTCGACCCCGACCGCTGGCGCTCCGGCCTCGGCACGGCCCTGCACAAGGCCTGCGTCGAGCAGTGGCGGGCCGACGCCCGGCGGACCGCCGTACTCGATGTGCATGTCGACAACGCACGGGCGCAGGCCTTCTACGTCCGTCAGGGCTGGGTCGCCGATCCGGCCGACGGCGATCACCATCTGGGGATGCGGCTGGCCCTCGCCGGGGAATGAAGCGGGCCGAAGGAACGTTCACGGGGGAGACGGAGGGAGCCTCCGTCCACCGCACACGTCCTGGAAAGAGCCGAAGAATGCGCGTCGAGATCTGGTCGGACATCGCCTGTCCCTGGTGCTACGTGGGCAAGGCCCGCTTCGAGAAGGCCCTCGACGCCTTCCCGCACCGCGACGGCGTCGAGGTGGTCCACCGGTCCTTCGAACTCGACCCGGGTCGCGCCAAGAGCGACATCCAGCCCGTGCTGAAGATGCTCACCAAGAAGTACGGCATGAGCGAGGCACAGGCGCAGGCGGGCGAGGACAACCTCGGTGCCCAGGCCGCTGCCGAGGGCCTCGACTACCGCACCCGTGACCGCGACCACGGCAACACCTTCGACATGCACCGCCTCCTCCACTTCGCCAAGGAGCAGGGCCGCCAGGACGAGCTGATCCAGGCGCTGTACCAGGCGAACTTCGCCGAGGAGCGGTCCGTGTTCGGCGACGACGAGCGCCTCGTCGAACTGGCCGCCGGTGTCGGCCTCGACGCGGACGCGGCGCGCAAGGTGCTGGCCGACCCGGGCGCCTACGCCGACGACGTCCGCGCCGACGAGCGCGAGGCCGCCGAACTGGGCGCGAACGGCGTCCCCTTCTTCGTCCTCGACCGCAAGTACGGCGTCTCGGGCGCCCAGCCCGCCGAGGTCTTCGCCCAGGCACTGACCCAGGCGTGGGGCGAGCACTCACCGCTCAAGCTGATCGACAACGGTGACGCGGAGGCCTGCGGTCCCGACGGCTGCGCGGTGCCGCAGGCCTGAAAGTCGCAGGTCAGGGGCGACGCATAAGCATCGCTTAGAGGATTCACGCAAAAACGCGCAATGGACGAGGGGCGCACGGCACCGCAGAGTGGAGCCATGGAGACCTTCGAGAGCCTCGTCCGCGCCGAGTTCGCCCCGAAGAACACCTACCTCAACACGGCGAGCACCGGCCTCCTCCCGAGGCGCACCGTCACCGCCATGCACACCGCCGTCGAGGCGGCCTCGGTCGGCACACCGACCGACATGTTCGACGACGTCGAGGCCTCCCGCGCCGCCTTCGCCCGTCTGTCGCGGGTGCCGGTCGGCCGGGTGGCGGCCGGTGCCTCGGTGGCGGTGTACAGCGGACTGATCGCCTCCTCGCTCCCGTCCGGAGCCGAAGTCCTCACCGCCGAGGCCGACTTCAGCTCGGTGGTGAACCCCTTCCACATGCGCGCCGACCTCAAGGTGCGCGCCGTCCCGCTGGAGCGGATCGCCGAGTCGGTACGCCCCGGCACCGCACTCGTCGCGGTCAGCGCCGCCCAGTCCGCCGACGGCCGGATCGCCGACCTGCCCGCGCTCCGGGCGGCGGCACGCGAACACGGGGCGCGTACGTACGTCGACGCCTCGCAGGCCGCAGGCTGGCTGGACCTCGACGCGGACGCCTACGACTATGTCGCCGCCGTCGGCTTCAAGTGGCTCTTCTGCCCGCGCGGGGTCGCCTTCCTGGTCACCCCGGAGGACCTCGGCGGCCTCAACCCGGTCTTCGCCGGCTGGGTCGCGGGCGAGGCTCCCTGGGACAGCTGCTACGGCCCGGTCGCCGAACTCGCCCACTCCGCCCGCCGGTTCGACGAGAGCCCGGCCCTCTTCTCCTACGCCGGCGCCCGCCACTCCCTCACCCTGCTGGAGGAGTTGGGAGTGGCCGCCGTACGCACCCACGACCTCGCCCTGGCCGACCGCTTCCGCGCGGGCCTGGCCACCCTCGGCCACGAGCCGATCCCGTCCCCGGGGTCCCCGATCGTGTCGGTGCCCGGACTCGGGCGCAGGCAGGGCGAGTTGAGCGCGGCCGGGGTCGAGGTCTCCGACCGCGCCGGGAACCTGCGCGCCGCCTTCCACCTCTACAACACCCCCGAGGACGTCGACCGCCTGCTGGACGTCCTGTCCGGCTGACGCTAGGAAGGGCACCAGGGGGTGGTGCCGGTGCAGCCGACGGGCAGCAGCACGTCCGTACCATCCGCCGCCGACACGGATCTGCACCGACGGCTCGTGTACGGCGACGAGTCCGCGCTGACCGAGGCGTACCGGATCTACGGCGGCCTGGTGCGAGGGGTCGCCGCACGGGTCACCCGCAGCCCGGTCGCCGCCGAGGACGTGGCGCAGGAAGTCTTCGCCCAACTGTGGAGCAGGCCCTACGCCTTCGACGCGCGCCGCGGTTCGCTGCGCACCTGGCTGTCGCTGCTGGCCCACCGGCGGGCCGTGGACTGGGTGCGCGGCGAGGCCAGACACCGCAAGCACCGCCATGCCGACGACTCGGCGCTGCACGCCATCCCGGACGCCGGACCGGGCCCGGACGAGACGGTCGTGGACCGCGAACGCGCCCTGCTCCTGCACACCGCGCTCGCCGAACTCCCGCAACCCCAGCGGGAAGTGGTGCACCTCGCCTACTTCGCGGGCCGCACCTACCGCCAGGCCGCCGCCGAACTCGGCATCCCCGAGGGCACCGCCAAGACCCGCCTGCGCACGGCGTTACGCACCTTGGCGGAGTCTTTGGCGGACCCACCGGACCCGGCGCTGGAAAGAGGCGCATGATGACGACAAGGAAGGGGGACGTCCGATGACCGATCACGACGGTGTACGGGACCTGCTGGCCGCCTGGGCCTTCGGCGCGCTCCCGCCCGCCGAGCGGAGGAGCGTCCAGCCGCACCTCGCCGAGTGCGAGAGCTGCTCCGCCGAAGCCGCCCGACTGCGCGAGACGGTACGCCTGTTGGACGGCCCGCCCACGAACGGTACCCCGGCCGAACCCACCGCCGACGCACATGTGCTGACCCGCGCCCTGCGCACCCGCCCCGCCGCACCCCAAGTCGCCCCGCACGCGGCCCCGTACGCCGCCGCGGTCGCCGGACTCCGCGCCCTGCTCCCCGAGTTGGAGGGCAACTGGGGCACTCCGGTGGTCCACGACTGGGACGCCCACGCGACGCTCGCCCATCTCCTCGCCGCCGACGAGCACTTGGCCGTACGCCTGGGCATCGGCGCGCGCGTCCCCGCGTCCCGGATCGAGGAGGGCACGGCCTGGGAGGACGCCTGGGACCGCCGTACGACGGACGTCATCGCCCATGAACACGGCCGTGACCCCGGGGCGACGGTCGCCGACTGGTCCGCCCAGGCGGCGGACCTCCTCGCGACCCCGGAGGCACGCGACTCCGAACTCGCGTCCTGCGCGACGCTGTTGATGGGGATCAGGCTGCCCGTCGCCGACCACTTCGTGGTGCGGGCCTTCGAGACGTGGATCCACACCGACGACCTGGGCCGCGCCCTCGGCCTGCACGTGCCCCCGCCGCCCGGGGAACACCTCGGGCAGCTGGTCCGGCTGGCCGTCCGCATTCTCGGTCTTGCGCTCGGCCCCACCGCGCCGCCGGTGCTCTTCGCGATCACCGGCGGGGGCGAGTGGGTGCTCGGTTCCGAGGACGAGCCCGTACGGGCCGAACTCGTCCTGGATCCCGTCGACTTCTGCCTGCTGGTGGGCGGGCGGTACACCCCCGACGCGGTGCCGCGCGGGGCGGCGGGCGACGAGGACGCCGTACGGAACGTACTGGAGCAGGCCGCGGCCCTGGCCTGGCTCTGACCCCGTCCCTCACCTCACCGGCGTGAAGTCCCGGGCCCCGATGAACTCCGGCCGGCGCACCGGGGCCGCGAACGGCTCGACCGCCTTGTTCTCCACACTGTTGAAGACGATGAAGACATTGCTGCGGGGGAACGGGGTGATGTTGTCGCCGGAGCCGTGCATGCAGTTGCAGTCGAACCAGGTCGCCGAACCCGCCCTGCCCGTGAACAACTTGATGCCGTACTGGGCGGCCATGTCGGTCAGCGCCTCGTCGGACGGCGTGCCCGCGTCCTGCATCCGGAGCGACTGACGGTAGTTGTCCTCTGGGGTCGCGCCCGCGCAGCCGAGGAACGTGCGGTGCGAGCCCGGCATGATCATGAGGCCGCCGTTGGTGTCATGGTTCTCGGTGAGCGCGATCGACACGGACACGGTCCGCATGTGCGGCAGACCGTCCTCGGCGTGCCAGGTCTCGAAGTCCGAGTGCCAGTAGAAGCCGCTCGCGCCGAAGCCCGGCTTCACGTTGATCCGGGACTGGTGGACGTACACGTCCGAGCCGAGGATCTGCCGCGCCCGCCCGACGACCCGCTCGTCCCGTACGAGCCGCGCGAACACCTCGCTGATCCGGTGCACTTCGAAGACGGACCGGATCTCCTTCGACTTCGGCTCGACGATCGACCGCTCGTCGGCCCGGATCGCGGGGTCGACGACGAGGCGCTCCAACTCCCGCCGGTAGACGTCGACTTCGTCGTCCCGCAGAAGTTCCGGCATGGCGAGGAAGCCGTCGCGCTCGAAGGACCGGAGGTCGCCGGACGGGATCGGACCGGGCGCGTCGGGGGAGCCCCAGACGACGGGGTCCTTGCGTGGGACGGACACCTCGGTGGTGCCGCGGCTGGGGTACAGGTCGGTGACGGTGGGGACTGTGGTCATGCTCGTCAGACCTCCTCGGGTTCGGTCAGCAGCGGATAGACGCCGTTCTCGTCGTGGTCCTCCCGTCCGGTGACGGGCGGGTTGAAGACACAGATGCAGCGGAAGTCCTCCTTGATCCGCATCGTGTGCCGCTCGTGTCCGTCGAGGAGGTACATGGTCCCGGGCGTGATCGTGTACGTCCGCCCGGTCTCGTTGTCGGTCAACAGGGCCTCTCCCTCGACGCATACGACGGCCTCGACGTGGTTCGCGTACCACATGGACGTCTTCGTACCCGCGTACAGGACGGTCTCGTGGAGCGAGAAGCCGACGCGCTCCTTGGCGAGGACGATGCGCTTGCTCTCCCAGGTGCCTGACGCGGACCTGATGTGCCGGTCGGTGCCTTCGAGTTCCTTGAACGAACGGACAATCACGGTGGTGTTTACGCCTCCTTGACGTGGTGTCAGATGGTCGGGCCGGTCAGGCTGTTCAGACGGTTTCGCGTACGGCGCGGGCGAGGATGCTGAGGCCCTCGTCCAGTTCCTCGGGGGTGATGGTCAGCGCGGGGAGCAGTTTCACGACCTCGCCCTGCGGGCCCGACGTCTCGACGAGCAGGCCGAGTTCGAAGGCACGGGCGCAGATCCGCCCGGCGCGCTCGGGGTCCTTGAACTCGATGCCCCAGACGAGTCCGCGGCCCCGGTACTCCTTGATGTCGGCGAGGTTCTCCTCGGTGATGGAGATCAGCCCCTGCTCGACCTGCTCACCGCGGGTCCGGGTCTGCTTCTCCATCGCCGAGCCGTCCGCCCAGTACGTCTCCAGGGCGGCGGTGGCCGTGACGAACGCCGGGTTGTTGCCGCGGAACGTGCCGTTGTGCTCGCCCGGCTCCCAGATGTCCAGCTCCGGCTTGAACAGGCACAGCGACATCGGAAGGCCGTAGCCGCTGATGGACTTGGAGACGGTGACGATGTCGGGCACGATCCCCGACTCCTCGAAGGAGAAGAACGCGCCGGTGCGTCCGCAGCCCATCTGGATGTCGTCGACGATCAGCAGCATGTCCTGGCGCTCGCACAACTCGGCCAGCGCGCGCAGCCATTCGGGGCGGGCGACGTTGATGCCGCCCTCGCCCTGCACGGACTCGACGATCACGGCGGCGGGCTTGTTGAGGCCGGAGCCCTGGTCCTCCAACAGCCGCTCGAACCACAGGAAGTCGGGGACCTTGCCCTCGAAGTAGTTGTCGAACGGCATCGGCGTGCCGTGCACCAGCGGGATACCGGCCCCGGCCCGCTTGAAGGCGTTGCCGGTCACGGCCAGCGAGCCCAGCGACATCCCGTGGAAGGCGTTGGTGAACGACACGATCGACTCGCGGCCCTTCACCTTCCGCGCCAACTTCAGCGCGGACTCAACGGCGTTGGTGCCGGTCGGGCCCGGGAACATCACCTTGTACGGCAGATCGCGGGGCCGCAGCACCAGGTCCTGGAAGGTCCCCAGGAACGTGCGCTTCGCGACGGTCGACATGTCGAGCCCGTGGGTGACGCCGTCGCGCTCCAGGTAGTCGATCAACGCCCGTTTCAGGACAGGGTTGTTGTGCCCGTAGTTGAGCGAGCCGGCGCCCGCGAAGAAGTCGAGGTAGGCGTGGCCGTCCTCGTCGTACATACGGCTGCCCCGGGCCCGGTCGAAGACGGTGGGCCAGCCGCGGCAGTAGCTGCGGACCTCGGACTCCAGGGTCTCGAAGACGCTGAGATCGGGCTGGGTGATGGTCACGCGAATCGCTCCTCGGTGGGTGTGGGGGGTTTCGGAGGCCGAGGTCTCAGAGGCTTGGCTCTCGGAGACTCAACGGGCCGATCCGGTACAGCACTTCGGGGTCGTGCGGTCCGTCCGGGAAGTCACCGGCCTCGAAGAGCACCGTGCGTTCGACGGTGGCGCCGTGGCGTTCGGCGTACGAGGTGAAGAGGCGCTCGGACGCGGTGTTGCCCGGCGTGATCGTGGTCTCGACCGCGGTCAGGCCGTACTCGGCCGCGACCCGCTCGGTGAGGCCGTCGAGCAGCCCGGCGGCCAGCCCGCGGCCACGCTGCGCGGCGTCGACGGCGACCTGCCACACAAGCAGAGTGCCGGGCCGGTCCGGCGGGATGTAGCCGGTGACGAAGCCGACCGGTTCCCCGCGCTCGTCCCGCACGACGGCGGAGGTGCCGGCGAAGTCCCGGCACCACAGCAGATAGCTGTACGACGAGTTCAGGTCGAGGGCGTTCGAGTCCTTGGCAATACGCCAGAGCGTGGCGCCGTCAGCCACCGTGGGGCGGTCTATGTGCAGGTCTGCTCGGGTGGCGGTCATGCAAATTGAATTTACCGAGGGAAATTCGAAATTGCATGGAGGGATGGGGTTACGTCTGGGGCCGTGCTGTGTTACCACGCATGCGAGGGCGAGAGGTATATGGAGATTTGACCCCTAGATAAGGGGCAAAAAGGTCTGCCTGTGTAACGCGTCACAAGGGCGTAACCCTCACGAGATCTACGCGAATTATTTGCGTTTAGGTGCGCGGAAATCGGGCAGAAGAATTCTGGAATTACATCCGAATTAGGCGCCGGTCATACCGTCGATGCTTTCCCGCAAGATATCGGCGTGACCGTTGTGCCGCGCGTACTCCTCGACCATATGAACATCGAGCCCGAACACCCGGGGGTACCTCGGCCAGGGTTACCGCCACGCCTCATCCACCGCGGCCCGAGCCCCCTCCAGGTCCACCGGTACCCCCTGCTCGGCCAGTGCGGCGCCCAGTGCTGCCAAAGAGCTCTGTACCGCGTCCGCCGCCGCGTCGACCCCGTAGTGGTTGACCCGGATCATCTCCTTCGACAGGGCGCCGCCGCCCGCCGCCAGGGGCAGGGTCGGGTCGGCCGCCAGGGCCCTCGCCACCAGCTCCGACGCGATGACACCGGACGGTGTCCTGAGTGTCGTGGCGACCGGTGCCGCCTCGGTCGCGTCGTGGACGTACGGCTCCAGGCCGCCGCCCAGAGCCGGCGCGCCCGCCCGTGTCGCCGCAGCCGCGACGGCGTGGCGGCGCATCACCTTGTCCAGGCCCTCCGCCTCGATCCGCTCGACGCAAGCCTCCAGCGCCAGCATCTCCAACTGGGCCGGGGCATGGAGGAGGGTCTTGCGGCCCGCGTCCACCCAGCGGTCCTTCCAGTCGAGGAGGGAGAGGTACGAGCGGCGCGGTGCCCCGGGGTTGGACGTCATACGGGCCCATGCCCGTGCGCTCACCGACACCGCCGAGACGCCCGCAGGGCCGCCCATCGCCTTCTGTGCCCCGATCACGCACAGGTCGACTCCCCACGCGTCCGGCAGCACCGGCTCCGCGCCGATGGAGGCCACCGCGTCGAGGTAGAAGAGGGCGCCGTGCGCGCGTACGACCTCGCCGATCTCCGCGACCGGGTTGGTGTTGCCGGTCGCCGCCTCCGCGTGGACCAGGGAGACGAAGTCGATCTCCGGGCGGGCCAGGAAGGCTTCTCGGATCTGGTCCGCCGTCACCGCCGTGTGGAAGGGGACAGTCAGGTCGATCACCTCGGCGCCGCAGTCCCGCAGCCAGTTCCCGAAGGTCTGCCCGTAGGGGCCCGTGATCACGTTCAGCGCGACCGTGCCCGGACCGGCCGTCGAACGGATCGCGCCCTCCAGCGGCAGCAACGCCTCGCCCTGCATGATCACGACATCCTGCTCGGTGCCGAGCAGCCGGGCCACCCGGTCCTCGATCGAGGCGAAGTGCGCGGCGCTCAGCGGGGCCAGGTCGAGGAAGGGGTGCGTCACGGCGGTGCTCTTTCACTCGCGGGGACCAAGGCGTCCCGGGGATCGATGGGAACGAGCGTAATCGGCGCCCCTGGGCCCCCTCTGACCGGCGACTTCTTAGCCCGTACGGCCCCGTGGCCAACGGTCCACGGCGAGCGGCTCACCCGGCTTCTCCCAATAATCGGAAGCCACAGTTCCGTCACAGGAGGCCTCCGTGAACACGCTCCTCGGCCGCCGGGCCCGCACCCTGGCCGCCACCACCGCGACGGCCGCACTCGTCCTCGTGGCCGGCTGCACGTCGAGCGGCAGCGGCGGCAGCGGTTCGAAGACCGCCGCCGGTGGCGTCGAACTCGTCAAGGCCGGCCAGCTCACGACCTGCACGCACCTGCCCTACCCGCCCTTCCAGTCCGAGATCGACGGCAAGGTGCAGGGCTTCGACGTCTCCCTCATCGACCTGGTCGCCAAGAACCTCGGCGTGAAGCAGGAGATCCTCGACACCCCGTTCGAGAACTTCAAGACCGGCGCCTTCCTCAACGCCGGCGAGTGCGACCTGGCCGCCGCCGGCATGACCATCACCGCCGAGCGCAAGAAGAACGTCGACTTCTCCGACCCGTACTTCGACGCCACGCAGGCCGTCCTCGTCGACAAGAAGAGCGGGATCACCTCCCTCGCGGACGTCAAGACCAAGGGCAAGAAGCTCGGCGCGCAGGCGCAGACCACCGGCGAGGACTACGCGAAGAGCAAGGGCTTCGACCCCGTGTCCTTCGAGTCCTCCGACGCCGTCCTCAACGGCCTGCGCACCGGCCAGGTACAGGCCGTCATCATCGACTACCCGGTCGTCCAGGGCTGGCTCAAGACCAAGGCCAACGCCGACGCCTTCCAGGTCGTCGACAACCTCAACACCGGTGAGCAGTACGGCTTCACGGTCAAGAAGGGCAACACCAAGCTCCTCGCCGCCATCAACAAGGCGATCAAGGACGCGAAGGCCGACGGGACGTACAAGAAGCTGTACGAGAAGTGGATCGGTCCGTACGACGCCTCCGCCGCCTCGCCCTCGGCCTCATGACAGACCTGCAACTCCAGCCGAGGGCAAAGGGTCTGACGCGTCGTCAACGGCGCAGGCTGTCCAGGGGAGTTCAGTACACCGTGTTCCTCGGCGCGGTGGTCGCCTTCGCGGTCACCGCCGACTGGGGCCGGCTGAAGAACCAGTTCGCGCAGTGGAGCATCGCCAAGCAGATGTTCCCCGACGTCATCACGCTGGCGTTGAAGAACACCGTGCTCTACACCCTGTCCGGCTTCGTCTTCGGGCTCGTCCTCGGCATGATCGTCGCGCTGATGCGGCTGTCGTCCGTCGGACCGTACCGTTGGCTCGCCGGGATCTACATCGAGATCTTCCGCGGCCTGCCCGCTCTGCTGATCTTCATCTTCGTCGGTGTCGCCGTACCCCTCGCCTTCCCGGGCACGGAGATCGTCGGCGGTACATACGGCAAGGTCGCCCTCGCGCTCGGCCTGGTGTCCGCCGCGTACATGGCGGAGACGATCCGGGCCGGCATCCAGGCGGTGCCCAAGGGGCAGTTGGAGGCGGCCCGGTCGCTCGGCTTCTCGCCGGCGCGGGCCATGGTGTCGATCGTCGTCCCGCAGGCGTTCCGGATCATCCTGCCGCCCCTCACCAACGAACTCGTCCTCCTCTTCAAGGACTCCTCCCTGGTCCTCTTCCTCGGCGTCACCCTGGAGGAGCGCGAACTGTCCAAATACGGACGGGACTTGGCGAGTACGACGGCCAACTCCACACCCATCCTGGTGGCGGGCCTGTGCTATCTCCTCGTCACGATCCCGCTGAGCTTCGTGGTGCGCCGCATGGAGACGAAGACGGGGGAGGCCGTGCGATGACCACCCCACCCGGGAACCCCGAGATCGAAGTGCGGGGCCTGCACAAGTCGTTCGGCACGAATGAGGTGCTGCGCGGCATCGACCTGGAGATCGGGCAGGGGGAGGTGGTGTGCGTCATCGGCCCGTCCGGCTCCGGCAAGTCGACGCTGCTGCGTTGTGTGAACCTGCTCGAAGAACCCACCGAGGGGCGGGTGTTCGTCGGCGGTACCGAAGTCACCGACCCCGATGTCGACATCGACGCCGTACGCCGTCGTATCGGCATGGTCTTCCAGCAGTTCAACCTCTTCCCGCACCTGACCGTCACCGAGAACCTCACCCTGCCCCAACGCCGGGTCCTGCGCCGGGACAAGGCGGCGGCGGAGAAGGTGGCCGCCGAGAACCTGCGGCGCGTCGGCCTCTCCGAGAAGGCCGCCGCCTACCCCGCGTCCCTCTCCGGCGGCCAGCAGCAACGCGTCGCCATCGCACGGGCGTTGGCGATGAACCCCGAGGTGATGCTCTTCGACGAACCGACCTCCGCACTCGACCCGGAACTGGTGGGCGACGTACTGGCGGTCATGCGGATGCTCGCCAACGAGGGCATGACCATGATGGTGGTCACCCACGAGATGACGTTCGCGCGCGAGGTCGCCGACCGGGTCGTGTTCATGGACGGCGGGGTGATCATCGAGGGCGGCACGCCGGACCGGGTAATCGCCAACCCCGCACACGAGCGCACCCGCCACTTCTTGTCACGCCTACTGGACCCCGCGATGGCTGAAGTACCGGACGAGGAAAGCGCCCCGTAAGGGGCGTGGGGCTGTATCGATATGCGGCTCCGCCGCGTGGGCACGACCAGCCACAACGAACCCGCACCCGACGAACTATCGTGCGTCCCATGAGCGATCAACCGGTGCTGCACGTAAAGGGCCGGGTCCTGGTGGGCCCCGAGGACATCCACGACGAACTCTGGGTCATCGACGGCCGTATCTCCTACGACCGCCCCACCGGCGGACGCGACATCCGCACGGTCGACGGCTGGACCCTCCCCGGCCTCGTCGACGCCCACTGCCATGTGGGCCTCGGCCCGCACGGCCCCGTCGACGCGGCCACCGCCGAAACGCAGGCGCTCACCGACCGCGACGCCGGCACCCTGCTCCTGCGCGACGCCGGCTCACCGTCGGACACCCGCTGGATCGACGACCGCGAAGACCTTCCGAAGATCATCCGCGCCGGCAGGCACATTGCCCGCACCCGCCGCTACATCCGCAACTTCGCCCACGAGATCGAACCGGACGAACTCGTCGCCTACGTCGGCCAGGAAGCCCAACGCGGAGACGGCTGGGTCAAGTTGGTCGGCGACTGGATCGACCGCGACCTCGGCGACCTGTCGGCCTGCTGGCCGCGCGAGGCGGTCGAGGCGGCGATCGCCGAGGCCCACCGGCTCGGCGCGCGCGTCACCGCGCACTGCTTCGCGGAGGACGCGTTGCGCGACCTGGTCGAGGCCGGCATCGACTGCATCGAGCACGCGACCGGCCTCACCGAGGACCTCGTCCCGCTGTTCGCCTCGCGGGGCGTGGCGATCGTCCCGACCCTCGTGAACATCGCCACCTTCCCGCACCTCGCCGCGGACGGCGAGAGCAAATATCCGAGCTGGTCGGCCCACATGCTCCGGTTGTACGAGCGGCGCTACGACACCGTGCGCGCCGCCTACGACGCGGGCGTCCCGGTGTACGTCGGGACCGACGCGGGCGGGTCCCTGGCCCACGGTCTGGTCGCCGCCGAGGTCGCCGAACTCGTCACCGCCGGCATCCCGGCCGTAGAGGCGCTGTCCGCCACCGCGTGGGGTGCGCGGCGGTGGCTGGGGCGGCCCGGGCTGGAGGAGGGCGCGTCTGCGGACTTCGTCGTGTACGAGGCCGACCCGCGCGCCGATGTGCGCGTCCTGGCGTCACCACGACGGGTGGTGCTGAACGGGCTGGTGGTCGAATAGTCGCCAGCCGATTCGAATGCGTTCACGGAAAACCCACGATGGGGTGAAGTGACGGAGGATCGCTGACGGTTCACCCTTCGTGGGTAATTCTTACCGGGTCCCAAGCATGTCTCTTCTGGGGGTCCCACACCTTGAACGGCACCAACTTCCGCATGCCCGCACGCCGTTGGGCCACCGTCGCCACGGCCACCGTCCTCGCCGCCGGTCCCGCGACGCTGGCCGGCGCGGGGGCCGCCCACGCGAGAACCGACCAGGGTCGCGCGAGCGCCGTCGTACTGCGCACCGGGCTCGACGTGTCCCTGCTCAACAAGACCGTGGACGTCCCGCTCGCGGTCTCCCTCAACGAGGTCCAGGCACCGCAGAGCGCCGAAAAGACCGCGCTCTCCGCACAGTTGGACGGGGTGAACGGCGGGCAGCCCTTCAGTGTGCTCAGCGCGGATGTCGCCACGGCGAAGGCGACGGTGTCCGCGACGAAGGCGGAGGGGTACACGAACCTCGCCCATGTCCGGCTCCATGTGCCCGGGTTGCCGTTGCTCTCGCTCATCGAGGTCGACGCGGTCACGTCCAAGGCGACGTGTGAGGCGGGGAAGGCGCCGGTCGCCACGTCGCAGCTGCCGGGGGCGGTGACGCTGCTCGGCAAGCGGGTCACGGTGACTGCCAGTGGTCCTACGGAGGTTCAGGTGCCGGGAGTCGGTTCGGTCCGGCTCGACCTGTCCAAGACGTCGACCACGTCCCGTACGGCCGCGGCGACCGCGCTCCAACTCAAGGTGTCCGTCAACCCGTTGAAGCTGAACGTGGCCGATGTGGAAGGGACGGTGACGTTGGCACAGGCGACGTGTGAGGCACCCGAGGTCGCCTCGACGCCGTCCGCCGACCCCGCGCCCGACGTGAAGCCGCAGGGCGCTCCGGCGGAGGCGGGGTTGGCCGAGACGGGGGGTAGCTCCATGACGCCGTACATCGCGGGCGGGGCGGTGCTGCTGCTGGCGCTGGGCGGAGCAGCGGTGATCACGGCGCGCCGCCGTAGGAGCTGAGCCAACCACCTTTCCCACCCACCCACCCGTCTCGGATGCTTGAAAGGCGACCTCACAGCCGACAGCGTCGGGCAGGTGCGGTGACTTTTGGCCGACTGCTTCGGGTGGTACGGGACGTCACTTCCCCGACAACGTCACCGCCTGATCCAGCGCCTGCAGGAATCGGTTGACCGTCGTCCGGTCCCGTACCGCCAGGCGGAGCCACTCCGCGTTCAAGCCCGGGAACGTGTCCCCACGGCGAACCGCGAAGCCCAGGTCGCGCAAGTGCCGCCGGACGGCCACCGCGTTGGGGACGCGGACGAGGACGAAGGGGCCCTCGGCGGGTTCCATGACCTGGAGGCCGTCGGGGGCGAACTCGGTGAGGCCGGCGACGAGATGGGCGCGGTCGGCGGCGATGCGGTGGGCCGCGTGGGCGGCCTCCGCGAGGGCCGGTGCGTCCATGCACGCCTCCGCCGCGGCGAGCGCGGGCGTGGACACCGGCCACAGCGGCTGGGCCCGTTCGAGTTCGGCGATCGTCTCGGGGGCGGCCAGGACGTAGCCGATCCGCAGCCCCGCTAGACCCCAGGTCTTGGTGAGGCTGCGCAACACCACCAGGCCGGGGATGTCGGTCCGGCCCGCGAGCGTCTCGCGCTCACCCGGTACCGCGTCCATGAACGCCTCGTCCACCACCAATATCCGCCCCGGGCGGGCGAGTCGGGCGATCGATGCCGCGGGGTGGAGGACCGACGTGGGGTTCGTCGGGTTGCCGATCAGCACCAGGTCCGCGCCCTCGGGGACGGCCCCCGAGGTCAGCCGGAAACCGTCCGCCTCCCGCAGCAGCACCCGCCCCACCGCGTGCCCCGCGTCCCGCAGCGCCGCCTCCGGCTCCGTGAACTGCGGGTGCACGACCACCGGCTGACGGACCTTCAGCGCACGGGCGAGCAGCACGAACGCCTCGGCCGCGCCCGCCGTCAGCAGTACGCGGTCCACCGGCAGTCCGTGCCGCGCCGCGACCGCCGCCCGCGCCGCCCGCCCGTCGGGGTAGGCGGCGAGACCGGTCAGTGAGTCGGCTATTCGCTCGCGCAGCCACGCGGGCGGGGTGTCCGCCCGGACGTTCACCGCCAGGTCGATCAACTGGGCGCCGTCGTCCCGGACTTCGGCGTCACCGTGATGACGGAGATCATGGGTCTCGTGCGCGGGATCGTGGGCTCTGTCAGTGTGCATGGGCGTGCCCACCGTGATGGTGATGCCCGTGGTGGTGGCCGTCGTGGTCGTGACCGTCGTCGTCCGGATGGAAGTGCGGCTGCTGCGGCTGCCCCACCTTGTCCTCGAAACCGGGCAGCGCGATGCGGTACACGCACGAGTCGCAGTTCATCCGCAGATCACCCTTGACCGCCTCCCGGTACCGCTCCATCACCAGGTCGAGCAACTCCGGCTCCGGACCGATGACTTCGGCCGACCGTACCTCGGTCTCCGGGTGTGCCGCCGCCCAGCCCTCCGTCTGCTGTCGTACCCGATCCGGCAGGATGCCCGTGAACAGGAAGTACGGCAGCACGACTATCCGCCGCGCGCCCAGCTTCACACACCGGTCAAGGCCGCTCGGCACGTCCGGCGCCGCCAGCGACACGAATGCCGGTTCCACGCCCGCGTAGCCGCGCCCCTCCCACAGCAGCCGCGCCGCCTTGTGCACCTCGGCGTTGGCGTCCGGGTCCGTCGACCCGCGCCCCACGAGGAGCACGGTCACATCGGCCCGGTCCTCGGGCGTCCGCACCGACTCGCCCAGCGCCTCGTCGAGCCGCCGCTCCAGCACCTTCAGCAGCGACGGGTGCGGGCCCAGCGGACGGCCGTACGTGTAGGAGATCCCCGCGTGCCGCTCCTTCTCCCGGGCCAGCGCCGCCGGGATGTCCCCCTTGGCGTGCCCGGCGGACACCAGCATCAGCGGTACGGCGGCGAACCGGCGCACCCCGCGCTCCACCAGCTCGGTCACCGCGTCGCCCAGCGGCGGCGGCGACAGCTCGATGAACCCGCCCGCGACGGGCAGTTCGGGGTGACGGCGGCCCAACTCCCGTACGAAGGACCGGAACGCCTCGGCTCCGGCCTGGTCCCGGGTGCCGTGTCCGGCGATGAGCAGGGCGGGCGGCGGGGTGGTCACGATTTCTCCTCGGACGGTGATGCGGACGGTGATGTGGGGTGGTACAGCAGGGCGTTGAGGGCGGCCGCGGCGACCGCCGAACCGCCCTTCTCGGACACGTTGCTCACGGCGGGCAGCCCGCTCTCGCGCAACGCGGCCTTGGACTCGACCGCGCCGACGAAACCGACGGGCAGCCCGATGACGAGTGCGGGGCAGGCGTCCAGCGTCAGCAACTCCTCCAGTGCGGTGGGCGCGTTGCCGATCACCCACAGGGCGCCGGGCCCGACCTCCTCGTGGGCGAGCCGGATCGCGTGCGCCGAACGCGTCAGCCCGGGACCGGACTTGGCGTCCGTGAGCCGGCACACGGTCCGGAGCTGAGTGATCCCGGCCGCGACCATCGCCACGTCCACGACCACCGGCGCCCCCGCGTGCAGCGCGCTGTGCGCCTTCGCCAACTCGCCCTCGTCCAGGACGAGATCGGTCGCGTACTCCAGATCGGCCGCGGAGTGGACGACCCGCTCCACGACCGCGCGGGTCAGCGGCGGGAGGTGCGAGGTGTCCAGGCGGGCGCGCATCCGCCGGTAGGACTCCACCTCGATCGGATGGACCACCCGGTCCACGGGGATCATTCGGCCACCTCCTGCGCTGCCCGAGCCGCCTGCCAGCGGTACCCGCGCGGTGTCACCATGCGGCCGGCGATGTCCCGGGTGGCCGTGTTGCCCACGGTCACCACAGTCATCATGTCGACCGTCGCCGGATCCAGCGCCGCCAGTGTCGTCAGTCGGCTGGATTCGTCCGGCCGCGAGGCGTTCCGTACGACACCGACCGGCGTGGCCGGCTCCCGGTGCTCGGCGAGGATCGCGAGCGCCTTCGGGAGCTGCCAGTCGCGGCCCCGGCTGCGGGGGTTGTAGAACGTCACCACAATGTCCGCCTCGGCCGCGGCCCGCACCCGCCGCTCGATGATCTCCCACGGCGTGTGCAGATCGGAGAGGCTGATCGACACGTGGTCGTGGCCGAGCGGCGCCCCGAGGATCGCGGCGGCGGCCAACGCGGCCGTCACGCCCGGGACTCCGACCACGTCGATGTCGTCCGAGGCCTCCGCGAGCGCGGGCGAGGCCATCGCGTACACCCCGGCGTCCCCGCTGCCGATCAGTGCGACCGCCTGCCCCTTCCGCGCCTCGGCGACGGCCGTACGGGCCCGCTCCTCCTCGGCGCCGAGCCCCGACTCCAGGACCAGCGTCCCGGGCCGCAGCAGATCGCGGATCTGGTCGACGTACTGGTCGAGTCCCACCAGCACGGCGGCGCGCCGGAGTTCGGCCTTGGCGCGCGGGGTGAGCAGATCCCGGGCGCCGGGTCCGAGCCCGACCACCGCGAGCCGCCCGCGCGCGAGCCGCCGTACGACGGCACAGGTGGCCATCGCGGGCCGCCCGTCGGCGCGCTCCGACTTCCGCTTGGGAACGAGGAGTTCACCCCCGCCGACGAGCGCGGCGGCCTCGGCCACGGACGGGGTGCCCACGGCGGAGAGGGGGGCTTCGGAGGGGTTGGGCACCTCCACGGCCGCCAACTCCTCGGCGGAGTAGGTCACCAGAGGCACTCCGAGGCGCCGAGCCGCCTCGACGATGCCGGGCTCGTCCGACTTGGCGTCGACGGTGGCGAGTTCGGCGAGGGACGCGAGGGACAGTCCCGCGTCGCGCACCGCGCTCTCGACGAGCCCCAGCACCTCGTCCACCGGCGCCCCCTTGGACGCGCCGACCCCGACGACGAGCGACGGCGGCCGGAGCACGACCTCGCGCTCGGCGGGCTCGACGGCGCGATCGGTGACCCGGATGGCGTAGGAGCCACCTGTCCCCGACACTCGGAGCGGCGGCAGCGGCCACGCCAACTCGGCTTCCAGGGCGACCGGTTCGCCGTCGAGCAGTGTTCGTGAGACGCCCGCGACATCGCCCTCCACGGGGAACCCGAGGGTGTCCAGGCCGGGCACACCGACCGCGTCCGTGGCCGTGGTCACCACGGGCTGCGCGGCCAGCAACTCGCCCACCTCCACGGCGAGTTCATTGGCCCCGCCGCCGTGCCCGCCGACCAGCGACACGGCGAACCGGCCGCCCTCGTCGACGCACACGACCCCGGGATCGGTCCGCTTGTCGCCCAACAGCGGGGCGATCAGCCGTACTACGGCCCCCGTGGCGAGGAAACACACGAGCTGCTCGCACTCCGCGAACGCGGCCCGGACGGCGTCCCCGACGGGACCGTCGTAGACGCGCGTACGGTCCGGCCACGCGGCGGCCAGCCGGTCGCGCGCCGTCGCTCCCGCCGCGGTGGCGGAGATGAGGCCGATCACTGAGCAACTCCTTCAACAGATGCCGGAGGCCGGACGCCCCACAGCAGAAAAACGGGATTGGTGGCCGCCAGCCGGGTCACGTCCCCCGGCAGCGGCGCGAGCCGGGACGACTGCAGCAGCACCCCGTCGACCGCGAACCCGGCACCGCCGAGTGCCTCGCGGACCGCCGGTACCCGGTCCAGCGCGGCCATCGCGACGACCACGGTCCGCCGGGCCCGCCGGGCGCACGCGGTGACGATGGCGGGCAGTTCGCGCCCGCCGCCGCCGACGAACACGGCGTCGGGGTCGTCGAGGTCGGACAGCACGGTCGGCGCAGCCCCGTGCACGGTGTGGACGTCGACGCCGTGCGCCTCGGCGTTGGCGCGGATCCGCTCGACACCGTCCCGGGTCTTCTCGACGGCGGTGACGGCGGCGCCGAGCCGGGCGCACTCGACGGCCACGGAACCGGAGCCGGAGCCGATGTCCCAGACCAGTTCACCGAGCCGTGGCCCGATCCTGGCCAGCGCCAGCGCCCGTACCTCGAACTTGGTGATCATCGAGTCCCGGTGCTCGAACTCCCGCTCGTCCAGCGCCCATTGGGCCGGTCCGACGGCAGCCCCGGCGACCGTCCGCACGGCACCCGCCGCCCGCGACTCGTCCAGGCACAGGACCACGCTCACCGCCGTACCCCAGTCGCGGACGGCGGCCTCGGCGGGCGTGACCCGCTCCACCTGTTCCTCCCCGGAGCCGAGCGCGGACGCGACGACGAGGACGCGCCCGGTGGTGCGGTGGGTGAGGGCGGCGCCCAGTTCGGCGGGTCCGGCCCCCGGTCCGGTGAGGACGGCGACCTTGGGATGCGCGCGGCATGCGTTGACCGCCGTACGGAGATCGCGTCCGTGCGCGCTGACCACGACCGCGTCGTCCCAGGTCAGGCCGAGCCGGGCGAAGGCGGTGGCGACGGAGGAGACACCGGGGTGAACGTCGAGGACGTCGGCGCCGAACCGTTCCGCCAGCGCCCGGACGATCCCGAAGAACCCGGGGTCGCCCGAGGCCAGCACCACGACCGGCTCGCCCTTCTCGACGTACGCCTCGATGGTGTCGAGGGCGGGTGCGAGCGGGCCGAGGACGATCTGTTCGGCGCCGTCCGGGAGCGTGGCGGCGGCCAGGTGGCGCCGGCCGCCGACGACGAGCCGGGCAGCGGCGAGCACGTCGTCCGCGAGCGGCGCGCCCGTCCCCGTACCGACGACCGTGATCATGTGCTCGCACCCCGCGAGCGCAGGGCCCTGCGGGCCTCCGGGTCGGCCTTGCGGTAGCCGTGGAAATGGCCCGGGTGGTAGAGGTGCGAGCGGGTGCCGTGGGCGTCGAGGGCCGGGCCGACCAGGAAGAGGGTGTGCTTCCAGAGCTTGTGCTCCTTGACCGTCTCCTCCAGCGTGGCGATCGTGCACTTCACGATCAGTTCCTCGGGCCAGGTCGCCTGGTAGGCGACGACGACCGGGGTGTCCGTCGGATAGCCGCCCTCCAGCAGCTCCCGTACCAACTGCCCGCTGCGGGCGGCCGACAGGAAGATCGCCATGGTCGTACCGTGGCGCGCGAACTCCCGCACCTCCTCACCGGGCGGCATCGGCGTCTTGCCGCCGCCGAGCCGGGTGAGGACGACGGACTGCGCGACCTCCGGGATCGTCAGCTCGCGCTGCGCGAGGGCGGCCACGGCGGAGAACGCGGAGACACCGGGCACGATCTCGGTCGCGATGCCGATCGCGGCACACCGGTCGAGCTGCTCCTGCGTGCCGCCCCACAGGGCCGGGTCGCCGGAGTGGATACGGGCGACGCGCAGCCCCTCGCTCCGGGCCCGCTCGTACACGGCGACGACGTCCTCCAGGGACATCGTCGCCGAGTCCAGGATCTCGGCGCCCTCGCGCGCGTGGTCGAGCACCTCCGCCTGGACCAGGCTGGCCGCCCAGATCACGACGTCGGCCTCGGCGATGGCGCGCGCGGCACGGAACGTCAGCAGATCGGCGGCGCCGGGACCGGCACCGACGAAGGTCACCTTGCCGGTGGGGGTATCGGCGGCGGCATCGGCCATGGGGTCGGATCCTCTCAAACGGGATAAACAGAACGGGAACGTCAGTGCACGTGGGGGTGGAGTGGCCCAGGATGTGCGCGAACAGGGGTTGATCGGATAGCAAGGGGACTATGGCGGTCTTCGTCGCGCTCGGCGCGTTCCTGATGACGCTGGCCGGCGGCTGGACGGCACAGCGCGTGACCGACCGCCGCCATCTCGTCCTGGGCCTGGCCGGCGGCCTGATGCTGGGCGTCGTAGGCCTCGATCTGCTGCCGGAGGCGCTGCGCGCGGCCGGTCGCGAGGTCTTCGGCGTACCGGCCGCGCTGCTGCTCTTCGTGGCCGGCTTCCTCGTGGCCCATCTGGTCGAACGCCTGCTGGCCGCCCGCCAGGCCTCGCACGGCGCGGAGGAGACTGTTTACATTGCTCCGCCTCCGGGGCAAGCGGCCGACCGTGCTCAGCCCTTCGGGCCTCCGCGCGCTCGACCGCTCGACACCGACGCGCCCCGGAGGCTCCGCGAAGGCCGCGCGCCCGAGGTCGGCCTCACGGCCGCCGCCGCGATGGTCGGCCACAGCTTCATGGACGGGGTGGCGATCGGCGCCGCGTTCCAGGTGGGCGGTGGCATGGGTACGGCGGTCGCGCTCGCGGTCATCGCCCATGACTTCGCGGACGGCTTCAACACGTACACGATCACGAGCCTGTACGGCAACGCCCGCCGCAAGGCGATCGCGATGCTGGTCGCGGACGCGGCGGCCCCGGTGGCCGGTGCCGCCTCGACGGCGTTCCTGAGCATTCCTCAGGGGCTGCTCGGCGGCTATCTCGGCTTCTTCGGAGGTGTGCTCCTCTACCTCGCCGCCGCCGAGATCCTCCCCGAGGCCCACCACGAACACCCCGCGCCCGCGACCCTGCTGTGCACGGTCGCCGGAGCGGGCTTCATCTGGCTGGTGGTAGGCCTCGCGGCCTGAGCCACGTCCTTCACGACCGGTCACAACTTCCCGCCCCGCCCGCCCTCGCGCCGCGCGGGTGCGATGAGCGTCGACAGGTACGGCAGCGGCTCCCCGTCCAGCTCGACGGCCGGCCGGATCGACTCCTCGGGCAGCCCGAGCGCCGACCCCCACACCGCGTCCTCGATCCGTCCGGTCTCCCGCAACGCCTCGGCGACCTCCGCCGCCTGCCGCCCGAACTTGTACGCCACAACCGTCCCCGGCCCGGCCAGCGCGTCCTTGAGCACGGCGGACCCGGCGGTCACCGGCACGAGCGTGAGCGGCTCGGTCCCTTCGGTGAGCACGGCCCCGGAGCGCGCGGCGAGATCCTGCATGGCAGTGATCCCGGGCACGGTCTCGACGACGGTCCCCGGCACCGACTCCCCGATGGTCAGGGCGAGATAGGTGAAGGTGGAGTAGACGTTCGGGTCCCCGATGGTGGCGAACGCGACGACCTCGTGCGCGGCGAGCAACTCGGCGACCTTCGCCCCCGCCGCATCCCAGGCGGCCTCGCGCCGGGCCCGGTCGGTCCGCTCGTTGAGCGCGAACACGACCCGCAGCACCTTCTCCGCAGGCACGTAATGCAGAACCGTCGCCTCCGCCCGCCCCCGCTCACCCGTGTCCATCACCGGCACAACGACGACATCGGCGGCGCGCAGAGCGTTGACGCCCTTGACGGTCACCAGCTCCGGATCGCCGGGACCCACCCCGACTCCGATCAACCTGCTGCTGCTCATGACGTCCGGCACCTCTCCACGAACCGACGGGCCACACCGGGCTCGGCCGCCCAGTGCGTGTGCAGATAACTCGCGTGCACACCCTGTTGTACGAAACCTTCGACCCGCCGCTCGGGGGCGCGCACCCCCCAGGCGGGAGCCGCCCCCGAGCCGGGCTCGACGACGGTCCGGTGGAACTCGTGCCCGCGCATCCGCGTCCCGGCCACGGCCAGCACACTGTCGCTCAGCGCGACGGCGTCCCGATACCCCAGGGTCAGCCGTTCGCTCATCCGCGCGGTGGCATCCAGCACCCCGCACATCGGCCGCCCGTCCAACTCCCGGCACAGATACAGCAGTCCGGCACACTCGGCGGCCACGGGAGCGCCACTTTCGGCGAGCGCTCCAACGGCCTTGCGCAAGGGCTCGTTGGCGGACAACTCCGCGGCGTACACCTCGGGGAAGCCGCCGCCGATGACCAACCCGCGCGTCCCGTCCGGGAGTTGTTCGTCCCGGAGGGGATCGAACACGACGACTTCGGCACCGGCCGCGGTGAGAAGCTCGGCGTGCTCGGCGTAGGAGAAGGTGAAGGCGGGGCCACCGGCGACGGCGACGGTCACTTTCGAGTCGGGGTGGGCATGATCAGCCTGTCCGGCGTTTGAGGACGAGGCCCCTTCAGGGCCGAAGCGGGGGTCTGGGGGCGCAGCCCCCAGGAACGGGACGGGCAGGGGCGGCGGGGGCGAAGAAGCCAGGACCTCAGCCGCATCCCAAGCCGCACAAGACAACGCACCGGCACTACGCGCCAGCGCCATCAACCCCTCAAGATCACACCCGGCGGACACCTGCGCCCCCATCGCCGCAACAGCCTCCACCGCCGCACCCCGCCGCTCCGCAACCGGCACCAACCCCAGATGCCGAGAAGGCGTATCCACCTGCGGCACCCGCCGCAGCACACCCAGCACCGGCACCCCGGCAGCGTCCAACGCCTCCCGCAACAACGCCTCGTGCCGGTCCGACGCCACCTTGTTCAGGATCACGCCCCCGACCCGCACCTCCGGATCCCAGGACGCGAACCCGTGCACCAGCGCGGCGACGGACCGGGACTGCGAGGACGCGTCGACGACCAGCACGACCGGCGCCCGCAGCAACTTCGCCACCTGCGCGGTGGACGCCAACTCCCCCTCGCCCGCGGCCCCGTCGAACATCCCCATCACGCCCTCGACGACGGCGAGATCACACCCGCGCGCCCCGCGCGCGAACAGCGGACCGACCAACTCCGGCCCGCACAGGTACGCGTCGAGGTTCCGCCCCACCCGCCCGGTGGCGAGCGCGTGGTACCCGGGGTCGATGTAGTCCGGCCCGACCTTGTGCGGGGACACGGTGAGCCCCCGCGCGGCGAACGCGGCCATCAGCCCCGTGGCGACGGTGGTCTTGCCGCTGCCCGAAGAGGGCGCGGCAATGACCAGCCGAGGCACGGAAGACATCACCACTCGATACCCCGCTGGCCCTTCTGACCGGCGTCCATCGGGTGCTTGACCTTCGACATGTCGGTCACGAGGTCGGCGAAGTCGACGAGCTTCTCCGGCGCGTTCCGCCCGGTGATGACCACGTGCTGCGTCCCCGGACGGTCTCGCAGTACGGAGATCACCTCGTCCGTGTCGACCCAGCCCCAGTGCATCGGGTACGCGAACTCGTCGAGCACGTACAGCTGGTACGTCTCGGCGGCGAGATCCCGCTTGACCTGCTCCCAGCCCTCGCGGGCCTTCTCCTCGTTGTCCATCTGGGAGTCGCGCTGGACCCAGGACCAGCCTTCGCCCATCTTGTGCCAGTCGACGGACCCGCCCTCGCCGGAAGCCCCCAGCACCCGCAGGGCGTTCTCCTCGCCGACCTTCCACTTCGCCGACTTGACGAACTGGAACACCCCGATCGGCCACCCCTGGTTCCAGGCACGCAGGGCGAGCCCGAAGGCGGCGGTGGACTTGCCCTTGCCAACTCCCGTATGTACGACGACAAGTGGCCGATTCCGCCGCTGACGGGTCGTCAATCCGTCATCGGGTACGACACTCGGCTGCCCCTGCGGCATTACGCGGCCCTCCTCTGTACGTCCTTGACCAGCCCGGCGATCGAGTCGGCCCGCAACTCGTCGAGCGTGACCGCCGTGCCGTCCAGCTCACCGGCCAACTGCCGGGCCAGGCCCAGCCGTACGGGCCCCGACTCGCAGTCGACGACCACGGAGGCGACCCCGTCGGCCGCGAACAACCGTGCTGCCCGTCCGGCCAGCGCGACCGGCTCGGGCCCTCCGGTGGCCCGCCCGTCGGTCACCACGACCACCAGCGCCCGCCGGGCCGGATCCCGCAGCCGCTCCACCCGCAGCACGTCACGCGCCTTGAGCAGCCCGGCCGCGAGCGGCGTCCGCCCCCCGGTGGGCAACGACTCCAGCCGTACGGCGGCGGCGTCCACGGAGGAGGTCGGCGGCAGGGCGACATCGGCGGCGGACCCCCGGAAGGTCACAAGACCTACCTTGTCCCGCCGTTGATACGCGTCGAGCAGCAGCGACAGTACGGCCCCCTTCACCGCGCTCATCCGCTGCCGGGCCGCCATCGACCCGGAGGCGTCCACGACGAACAGCACGAGGTTGCCCTCACGCCCCTCCCGCGTCGCCTGCCGCAGATCGTCCCGGCGCACGACGAGACCGCGCCCGGCCCGCCCACGCGCCAGCTGATGCGGCGCCGCCGCCTGCACGGTCGCCGCCAAGTGCAGCTTGGTGAGCGCCCCTTGGGGCCGCCGGGACCCGGTGGTCCGCCCGTGCTCGGTCCGCGCCCGCGAACGCCGCCCGGCGGCACCCTCACCGATCCCGGGCACGCTCAACGCCTTGGTGCGGAAGGGCTCGGAGGCGCGTACGGGCTGCTGCTCACCGGAACCGGAAGGCTGCGGCTGACCGCCCTCGCCGGCTTCCGGCTGTGCACCGGTGTCACCGCCCTGAGGACCGTCCGAGTCGTCCTCGGGCGACTGCCCACCGCCGCCACCCGGGCCGTCGGGACCGTCCGGCCCCGGATCATCATCTTCCGGCGACTGCTCCTGCTCCTGCTCGGCGAACTCCGCCAACGTGTCGTCGAGCTTGTTCTCGTCAAGTCCCGGAGCATCGAAGGGATTTCGCCGCCTACGGTGCGGCAGCGCGAGCAGCGCGGCCTGCCGTACGTCCTCGGCGAGCACGTCGGTCCGCCCGGCCCAGGCGGTGAGTGCGGTCGCCGTACGCGCCATCACGATGTCGGCGCGCATGCCGTCCACCTCGAAGGCGGCACAGGTCGCCGCGATCTGCCGCAGCGCCCCGTCGCCCAGCCGCACGGACGGCAACAGCGCACGCGCGGCGATGATCTGGGCCCTTACGGAGGACTCCTCGTCCGCCCAGCGCTCGGTGAAACCGGCCGGATCGTCGTCGTAGGCGAGCCTTCTGCGCACGACCTCGACCCGCTGGTCGGGCTCCCGGGAGGCGGCGACCTCCACGGTGAGGCCGAAGCGGTCGAGCAACTGCGGGCGCAGTTCGCCCTCTTCGGGGTTCATGGTGCCGACGAGCAGGAAGCGGGCGGCGTGCCGGACGGAGACGCCTTCGCGTTCGACGTACGACGCGCCCATCGCCGCCGCGTCCAGCAGCAGGTCGACCAGGTGGTCGTGGAGGAGGTTGACCTCGTCGACGTAGAGGATGCCGCGGTGCGCGTCGGCGAGCAGGCCGGGCTCGAAGGCCTTGACGCCCTCGGCGAGCGCCCGCTCGATGTCGAGCGCTCCGACGAGCCGGTCCTCGGATGCGCCGACCGGCAACTCGACCATGCGGGCGGGGCGTTGGGTGCCGGATCCGGTCTCGTGCGGTCCGTCCGGGCAGGCCGGGTCGGGCGCGGCGGGATCGCAGGAGAAACGGCACCCGGGGACGACGGCGACCTCCGGCAGCAGCGCCGAAAGCGCGCGCACGGCGGTGCTCTTGGCGGTGCCCTTCTCGCCGCGCACCAGCACACCGCCGACCGCCGGCGACACGGCGTTCAGCAGCAGCGCGAGCCGCAGGTCGTCCTGGCCGACAACGGCCGTGAACGGAAAGGGAGTTGTCACTGGTCGTCGCCCTCCAGGTCGCCTTCGAGCTCCAGATAGGTGGCCCGCAGTCTCTCCAGCGTGTCCGCGTCCGGCTCGGCCCACAGACCGCGCTCGGCGGCTTCGAGGAGCCGTTCCGTGATGCCGCGCAGCGCCCACGGGTTGGACTTCTTCATGAAGTCCCGGTTCTCCGGGTCGAAGACGTACTCCGCGCTGAGCTTCTCGTACATCCAGTCGTCGACGACCCCGGCCGTCGCGTCGTAGCCGAAGAGGTAGTCGACGGTCGCCGCCATCTCGAAGGCGCCCTTGTAGCCGTGCCGCCGCATCGCCGCCATCCAGCGGGGGTTGACCACACGGGCGCGGAAGACGCGGTGCGTCTCCTCGCCGAGCGTGCGCGTCTTCACCTGGTCCGGAGTCGCGGAGTCGCCCACGTACGCCTCGGGGGAGGCGCCCGTCAGGTGTCGCACCATGGCGACCATGCCGCCGTGGTACTGGAAGTAGTCGTCGGCGTCGACGAGATCGTGCTCGCGGGTGTCGACGTTCTTGGCCGCTACGGCGATTCGCCGGAACGCCGTCTCCATGTCCCCGCGCGCCGCCCGCCCGTCGAGGCCGCGCCCGTAGGCGTAGCCGCCCCACACCGCGTACACCTCGGCGAGGTCCGCGTCGCTGCGCCAGTTGCGCGCGTCGATCAGCGGCAGCAGACCGGCGCCGTACGCGCCCGGCTTGGAGCCGAAGATACGGGCCGTGGCGCGGCGCCGGTCGCCGTGCTCGGCGGTGTCCTCGTCGGCGTGCGCGCGGACGTAGTTGGACTCGGGGGGTTCCGGCAGGTCGGCCACGGCCCGCACCGCGTCGTCGATCAACCCGACGACGTGCGGGAACGCGTCCCGGAAGAAGCCGGAGATCCGCACCGTGACATCGATGCGCGGCCGGCCCAGCTCCGTGACGGGCACGATCTCGAAGCCGGTCACCCGGCGCGAGGCGTCGTCCCAGACCGGACGGCAGCCCAGCAGCGCGAGGATCTCGGCGATGTCGTCGCCCTGGGTGCGCATCGCCGACGTACCCCAGACCGTGAGGCCGACGGACTTGGGGAACTCACCGTTGTCCTGGAGGTACCGCTGCACGAGCGAGTCCGCCAGCGCCTGCCCGACCTCCCAACTCAGCCTGGACGGAATGGCCTTGGGGTCGACGGAGTAGAAGTTCCGGCCGGTCGGCAGGACGTTGACCAGACCCCGGGTCGGGGAGCCTGAGGGGCCCGCCGGGACGTAACCGCCGTCGAGTGCGAGCAGGATGTGGTCGATCTCGTCGGTGGTACGCGCCAGTCGGGGCACGACTTCGTCACACGCGAACTCCAACACCGCGACGACGTCCGGGAGTTCGGCACCGATGACGGCACGTACGAGCGCGGGGACGGTGGTGACGTCCCACTCCTGGGCCTCCATGCCCTCCGCGAACCGGCGGCACAGCTGCTCCAGCAGATCGATCGCGTCGGCTGCGGAGCGGGCGGGTCCCTCGACCAGCTCCGTCAGCTCCACCGGCACCTTCACGGGAGCGCCCGGCTCACCGAGCAACTCCTTCTCGTTGAGCCCGAAATGCTCCGCCAGCGAGGCCCGCAGCCCCGGCAGCGCGTTGGCCTGCCCGCCCCACACCTGCGAGGCCCGCAGCACGGCCAGCACGAGGTTCACGCGGGCCTCGCCCACCGGGCCGCCGCCGAGGATGTGCAGGCCGTCGCGGATCTGCACGTCCTTGATCTCGCACAGATAGCCGTCGATGTGCATCACGAACTCGTCGAACGCCGCGTCGTCCGGCTGGTCGTCCACATGCAGGTCGTGGTGCAGCTCGGCAGCCTTCACCAGCGTCCAGATCTGCGCGCGCACGGCCGGCGCCTTCGTCGGGTCCAGGTCGGACACCAGCGCGTACTCGTCGAGGAGTTGCTCCAGCTTCGCCAGGTCGCCGTAGGTGTCGGCACGCGCCATCGGCGGCACCAGGTGGTCGACGACCGTGGCGTGCCCGCGCCGCTTGGCCTGGGTGCCCTCGCCCGGGTCGTTGACGATGAACGGGTAGATCAGGGGGAGTTCGCCGAGGACCGCGTCCGGCGCGCAGCCGCTGCTGAGCCCAAGTCCCTTGCCCGGCAGCCATTCCATCGTGCCGTGCTTGCCCATGTGGATGATCGCGTCCGCGCCGAAGCTGTTGTCCAGCCAGCGGTAGGCGGCCATGTAGTGGTGCGACGGCGGCATGTCGGGGTCGTGGTAGATCGCGATCGGGTTCTCGCCGAAGCCGCGCGGCGGCTGGATCATGACGACGACGTTCCCGAACTGCAGGGACGCCAGCACGATGTCGTCGCCGTCGACGTAGAGGCTGCCCGGCGGCTCGCCCCACGCGTCCAACATGCCCTGCCTGAGCTCCGGTTCGAGCTTGTCGAACCATGCCTGGTAGTCGGCGAGCGGCACCCGCGCGGGCGCGGCGGCCAGTTGCTCCTCGGTGAGCCATTCGACGTCGTGGCCACCGGCGTTGATGAGCCGATGGATCAACTCGTCCCCGTTGTCGGGGTGTTCGTCGACCCCGTACCCGGCGCCCCGCAGCGCGTCCAGCACCCGGATCGCCGACGCGGGCGTGTCAAGACCGACCGCGTTGCCGACCCGCGAGTGCTTCGTCGGATAGGCGGTGAAGACGACCGCGAGCCTCTTCTCGGCGTTCGGCTTGTGCTTCAACTTCGCGTGCCGTACGGCGATTCCGGCGACCCGCGCGGCCCGCTCGGGGTCGGCGACGTACACCGGGACGTCGTCCGGGCCCTGCTCCTTGAAGGAGAAAGGGACCGTGATCAGCCGCCCGTCGAACTCGGGGATCGCGACCTGCATCGCCGCGTCCATGGGGGAGAGGGCGGCGGCGGACTCGTCCCAGGCGGCCCTGGACGACGTAAGGCAAAGTCCTTGCAGCACAGGCACGTTGAGGTCGGCGAGCGCGCCGATGTCCCAGGCCTCCTCGTCGCCGCCGGCCGAGGCCTGCGAGGCGTGTGTACCGCCCGCGGCGAGGACGGTGGCGATCAGCGCGTCGGCCCTGCCGAGGATGTCGTACAGCCCGGAGTCGGCACCGCGCAGCGAACCGCAGTACACGGCAAGGGCGTTGGCGCCCTTCGCCTCGATCCGGTCGCACAGCGTGTCCACGAAGGCGGTGTTGCCGGAGAGGTGATGTGCCCGGTAGAAGAGCACGCCGACGGTCGGTCGGCCCTCGACGAAGTCGCGTTCGCCGTGGACGCCGAACTCGGGCATCTTCTGCGGCGCTTCGAAGCCCTCGCCCGTGAGCAGCACGGTGTCGGAGAGGAAGCGGGCGAGTTCGGTGAGGTTGTCAGGACCGCCCTCGACGAGATAGCGCAGCGCCTCGGCCACCACACCGGCCGGTACCGACGACTCGGCCATCAACTCGGCGTCAGGGACGGCCTCTCCGCCCAGCAGCACGGTCGGGATGCCCGAGGCCTTGAGCGCGGCGAGCCCGTCCTCCCAGGCGCGCTTGCCGCCGAGCAGCCGTACGACGGCGATGTCCGCGCCCGCGAGGAGCGCGGGCAACTCCTCGGCGGCGTCCACGCGGGACGGGTTGCCGATCCGGTACCCGGCGCCGGAGGCACGTGCCGCCAGCAGATCCGTGTCGGCGGTCGACAACAACAACACTGTGCTCATGCGGGCGCTCCCGGTGGAATGAAAGGCAGTCCTTGTGGCGCGCCGGACTCGATGAGCC